>Ga0180438_10001883_pt1 | contig 35914 bp, 32 predicted proteins | sample SS_ome_12_FD_132455 | JGI IMG/M metagenome (GOLD analysis project Ga0180438, IMG submission 132455) | Hypersaline lake sediment archaeal communities from the Salton Sea, California, USA - SS_3_D_2 metaG | ecosystem: Environmental > Aquatic > Non-marine Saline and Alkaline > Hypersaline >... | reverse complement strand
GGGTCGAGAACTGGCGACAGGCAGCCCTTCGTTACCAGGCATCGTGCCAAGCCAGCTATTTCGACGACTTGATCGCCATCTACCGCGCCTTAGGCCTCGCTGTAGATCGAGGCCAGACCGTCATTTTCCCCACATTGACCCCGTTCAAGGAAAAGGAAATCCACATCATTGCGCCACAGTTGGACGGAGACCTAAAGGGGGCGATCTATCACGTGTTGCACACCTTTGTCGAGCAACTGGGAGTACAATGTTTCAACTTGGCCCTGTACCAGCCCCCCCTCGCCATCACGCCAGAGAACTGGGATGGGTTTCCCTTCGTCGCTCGCATCATCGACCGTGGAAGCCTGCAGGCCAATACGTCCGACATCGGCTCGATGGAGATGTTTGCCCAGAGCGTGGTCGCCTCCGATCCCTTTCGTGTCACCGACGCCCTGCAGGCCGGAATCGAGGAGGAAGCATCGTGAAAGTCGCCGTTCGCCGCATCGAACTGGCATCGCTGGGCAGAATGGGATGCCTGCTAGGCACGCTCGCGGCCTTTTTGCCTAGCTTGCTTTGTGGGTTGCTCGCCCTTGGACTGGCTGGCGTGGTACGCCGATGGTTGGAAAACTGGCAGAAGCTCACGATCAATGTGCTGGGCCAAGAAGTCGCCACCTTTGACCTGGTCCAGTTCCTGAACCTGGACGGCGTGCTGAGTTCCCTTCAGGTGCTGGGTTCGGTCTCGATTCTGGGGTTGATCCTGGCCGTGCTGATACTGGCTCTCCTCAGCGGGGCGCTACTGGCCGCCATCATCATCCTCGTCGGCCTGGCCTATAATCTACTGTCCTCTGCGACAGGCGGCGTGGTCCTCGAGATGAGCGCCACCGACAAGCAGGATTCCACAGAATAAGGGCACCACCCTGCAAATTGACAAACGCTCGAAACAGATGTACAATTGGTCCCGATATTTTGGTTTTTTTGGGTAAACTCATGGAGAGAGCCATGGATCGAGTCCCCAAACTCACAGCTCGTCAGCAGGCTTTTCTAGACAAGCTCCTGGAGCTGTACCAGGAACACAAAGGCCCTGTCCACTATTCTGCTGTAGCTGAACGGCTGGGCGTGAACCGCTTTTCCGCCTACGACATGCTCAAAGTGCTGGAAGAAAAGGGATTTGCATCCTCAAGTTATGCACTGGCAACCGGTCACTCAGGGCCTGGACGATCACAGGTGGTTTTTACCCCTACCTCTCAGGCTGCTGCGGCTCTGACCAAGAGCCCAGACGAAATGCGGCTCGGCGAAGACTGGCAGCACATGCGCGAACGTGTCCTGACCATGCTGCGTGAGGCACGTGGGGCCAACTATCGAGATGCGCTGAACGATTTGCTGGCCCGGTTGCCGGAGACCAAAGCTCCGCTGTTGTTCTGCACCCAGATGATTGGCGCCCTGTTATTGAACATGCGACGGGTAAAAGCACGAGCCGAAGGCCTCAATCCATTCCGTGCACTGGGGGCGCTGCGGGCCAACGGGAGCCAGGGGCTGGAGACACTCGCAGGGCTGAGTGTGGGAGCCACCCTGTCGGACGATGATGAGAGCGACCCGTCCACCACCCGGCGCCTCCTTGACCATGCCCAGCGCTACCAGGCCAACTTGTCCCATATGAGCGAAGAAGCCCGTACCGCACTGATCCACTTTCTAGAAGAAGCAATCGAGGCGCTGGACTGATCGCAGCTCCAGACCAAACGGAGGAGAAAGAGATGATCAAGATAGTCACTGATTCAACCGCCTATCTGCCACAGGAGACCGTCCTCAAGCACGACATCCGGGTAGTCCCTCTTTGCGTGCATTTTGGTGAGGAGGCATTCAAAGAGGGGGTTGAGCTTTCCGATGAAGAGTTCTACGCCCGGTTGGGCAAGGCACCTGTGCTACCGACCACCTCCCAACCGTCAGCTGGTGAGTTTCTTGAGGTTTTCCAGGAACTGGTTGATAATGGACACGAGATCATCACGCTGACCATCTCGAGCAAACTCAGTGGAACCTGGAACTCGGCCATGGCGGCCAAAGAGATGCTGCCCGAAGCAGGCATCAGCGTGATAGATACGCTGTCTGTGTCAGTGGGCCTGCAAATGATGGTCGAGGCAGCCATCCAGTCCATAGCTGCTGGGGCCACTCGGCAAGAAGTCACGGACCAGATTGAGCAGATCAAGGAGAAAATGCACATCTTTTTCGTAGTGGATACGCTCGAGTACCTGGCCAAGGGTGGGCGCATCGGCAATGCCAAGGCCTTTTTGGGTACAGTACTGAAAGTCAAGCCGATACTCACCATACAGGACGGTGCCATTGAACCGATGGAGCAGGTGCGATCCAAACGCAAGGCCCTGGCCCGGATGCTCGACCTGGTCGAGGAGTGCCTGGGCGAGGATGCACCGCGGGCCCACCTAGCATTGACCAACTCGCTGGTGCCGGAGGAAGCACGCACAATCTCCCGCGAACTGACAGAGCGGCTGGGCTGCGGTGAGGCGATTTTCAGCGATCTTGGCCCAGTCATCGGCACCCACACCGGGCCCGGAACCATCGGGGTGGCTACCTACGTCTGAACCGGGACTATCGAAGACACAAGAATCCCCTGGCAAAAGCCAGGGGATTTTGAATCATAAAGCTCCACCCCAGATCAGATCTCGGCGATCCGTTCCAATCCATTACGGTCGAGGATCGTGATCCGCTTGCGACCGATCTCGATCAGTCCCTCCGCCTTGAAGGCATTAAGTGTTTGTGTGGTCGTCTCACGATAGGTGCCAATCTGCTCCCCGAGATCCTGGTGGGTCAGGCCAACGATCGTATCACTCCCTTGCTCGTCACACAGTTGCAGCAGGAGAGACGCCAAGCGCGCCGGTATGCCCTTGAACGCAATCTCTTCCAGGCGCGATTCCGTCTCCCTCAGGCGGTGCCCCAGGGCCTCAAAAATGCGCAGTGCCACCTTGGGCCTAGTGACCAGCAAATGCTCCACATCATCGCGACTCATGACATACAGAACACACTCTTCGATAGCCTCGGCAAACGTACTATGCATCCCCTGGCCTATCAAGGCCATCTCGCCAAAGATGGCGCCCGGGCCAATGGTGGCAATGACCAGTTTCTTGCCATCAGGCGAGATTCTGTAGAGCTGTACCCGCCCTTGTTTGAGCAGAAACAGCACCTCACTGGTATCCTCAGGCATGTAGAGAATCTTGCCTCGCCGGCAACTGGTGATCGTCGTGGCTCGATCGATCTCCTCTATTTCAGTTTCAGTTAGATCCTGAAAGATATCGACCATTTGCAGGTAGCCGATCTTGTCGAATGCCTCGTTCAACACGTCTTCCTCCAGGTGATCCTGAGTGTGTACCCCGTTCGCTTGTCCAATTCTGATTATACCCCAACTTGTGTTATAATTCAAGGCAATCCTGAGCATGCGGAGCAGATGGATGAACCCAATCAACCCGATCCTTTTCAAGCTGGGACCGTTCGAGGTACGCTGGTATGGGGTGCTGATCATGGCCGGCGTGGCTTTGGGCGCCTACTTTTCTTCGAGGTTGGCCAAGAAACGGGGCCTGAACCCAGACCACGTTTGGGGTGGGCTGATCTTTGCGGTGATCGCGGCCATCCTCGGCGCCCGTCTGTACCACGTTTTTTCGACGCCGGCCGGTTGTCCTCCCGACGCCACATTTCCCTGTGGTTGGCCCTACTACAAGAATCACTTTCTCGACGCTTTTGCTGTCTGGAAGAGTGGCGGATTCCAGGGTCTGGGGATCTATGGTGCCATTGTCGGCGGCGTGGCAGGCGTGGTATTCTATGCCTGGTTGAACAAACTCCAGCCGCTGGTTTGGCTGGACCTTGGGGCGCCAGGACTGGCATTCGGGCAATTCGTCGGCCGTTGGGGCAACTTTATCAACCAGGAGCTGTACGGACCTCCTACCGGATCGGAATGGTTCGGTGTCAAAATCAACCCCAACCTACCCCACCAGTTCCCGCCCGATGGGCGGTACGACCTGCGCTACCACCCGACGTTCCTGTACGAGTCCTTGTGGTGCCTGGTCGTGTTCCTCATCCTGTACAACGTCCACGCTCGTCTGCCGGACAAGCTGCGCAACGGCGACGTTTTTCTGGGGTATATCATCCTCTACCCCCTGGGTCGCTTCTTTATCGAGTTCTTCCGGCCAGACGCCTGGACCATGGGTGGCCTGGCCACGGCCCAGTGGATCGCCATCGGGTGTGTGGTGGGAGGATCGCTGATATTGGTACTGCGCCACATCTTCTGGGATAGAGACAAAGAAGTGACAGAGGAACCAGCAAGTGAGGAACAGGTAATAGCCGGCGAAGAAATGGCGTAATCACGAATAGAGAACGTAGGGAGAAGACAATCGCCCTCCATCTCATCGGAGAAGGAGGGCGATTGCCGCATGGAGGCTCGGGACAGACCCGAGCGCAACTTATCCACTCGAATAGTCTATGCCTGTGTCTCGTAGCGATCGATTAGGTCCGCGACCCAGCGATAGCGGAACGGCCGACCATTGTAAGCCTCCAGCGCCGCATAGCAGCCGTACACCACAGCAGCAATGGGCAGTGCCACGAGGCCGATGGCCCACAGCAACGTCACGACGAGCATGACGAGCATCAAAAGGATCCCGATCAGCACGATGACCAGCACAGCGCTGACAACCCAGCCAACCGCGAGCAGGATTGCGCCCAAAAGGGCCAATCCCAACAGGGCAAGAATAGCAGCCACCTGGTAGATAGTCGCCTGCCGGGCCTGGTCCGTCACATAGTCGGACTTTTCGCGGAAACTGTACCAGATGATCGCCGGGATAATCGGCCCGAGAAGCGCAGCAAGCCCGCCCGTAAGCACACCTAGCAGAAACGTGACGAGGATGCTGGCGTGGGCCAGCGCAGCCCAATTCATCTCCTCGCGCGTCAGCCCCAGATAGGCCGCAGGATTAGCCGGCTGAAGCGATAGCTCCGGCTCCGAGTCCAACTTCTGGGTCTCAGCCCGTCTGGGCCTGGGCATAGGAGCCTCCGCTCCCTGTTCCAATTTGCGGGTCTCACCCCGCTGTCTTGGCTCCGTTGAATCCATCTTTTCCATGACCTCTCTATCCATATCTGACATCCAACTCACCTCCTCAGTTGCGCGCGACGGCTCCAACTCGAACCGCAGTCCAACCAGAGCCACTTGCTGTCGTCGCCCCTCTATACGCTGTTGGTCCTCCAGGGTTGCAGCACAGATCGGATCTGGTACGCATGGGGCTGTCCCCCAAGGTGGACAACCTGAGGGGTTTTGAGTATAATAGGGGCACTCCCGCATCAGTAGATATGGGAAGGAGGTACACAGATGGCGAGACACAGAACGCGCGTGGGGCTTCACGCCCGAAACAGCGTTCATTTCACCGACCATGACTATCAACTCGTACGGCAGGCGCGCATCGAGACTATGAAAATGATGTCGCAGACAGACGTCAGTGTCTATAGACGTATGCGCGAGGTCAATCCCGACATCGAGTTCATCGTCCGGCTATACGACGACCGGCTCCGCAACGATTCACGGCCCAGCCCAGCCGATTTTGTGGCCAAGATGGTACCCATCATCAATCGATTGCAGCCGTACGTCACCAAGTTCGAGATACACAACGAGCCCAATCACGTAGATGGCATCGAAGCATGGGGGTCAAGCGACCAGCATGCCCGTTCCTTTCGCTCCTGGTACCTGCAGGTACTCCCCGCCCTGAAGAAAGCCTGCCCCTGGGCTAGCTTTGGCTTTCCAGGGCTGGCGCTGAACTACCCGCACCGTGACCTGGAATGGCTGGACATCTGCCGTGACGTGATACTCGCCTCAGATTGGCTTGGTTGCCATTGCTACTGGCAATATCGCAACATGATGAAAGACCAGTGGGGACTGCGTTTCAAGCTTTATCACGAGCGCTTTCCTGACATGCACATCGAGATCACCGAATTTGGCGATTCGACCCCCAATCGCCCCCGCCAGGAGATTGCCGAGCAGTACACAGAATATTACGCAGAGCTGAACAAATATCCGTACCTGGGCTCGGCCAGTGCCTTCATCGCTTCCTCGCCCGATCCCACGTGGAGTCCTTTTGTGTGGATGAAGGAGGGAGGGGAGATGTTGCCTATCGTCCGGGCGGTGGGCAGCATGGAACGCCCGTGGGCCGAGGTACCCACCTGGCCTGTACCGACACCGGAGGCACCCCCGACCGAACCCTTGCCGCCCGCAGAACCCAGGGAGCGGAAATTTGCCCAAACCGGCAAGACCGTGCAGGGTATCTTCCTTGACTTCTTTGAGGACCATGGTCTGGATCTCTGTGGCTATCCAATCACAGACCAGATCACAGAGGCGGGGGTACTAGCGCAGTACTTCCAGCGAATGGCCCTGGAAGAGTTCAAACCGGGAAAGATCCGCCTCAAGCTGGTGGGCACCGAGGCCTGGACCTCCCGTGAAAAGATCAAAAAGCTCGAAGCGCGCGTCAAAGAGCTCAGCAAACAGCCACCCTCTGCAGGTGGTGTGGTGAAGCCGCCCATCGAGGACATCGTGGACGACCTGCCGACCCATGCTACCAATCACTATACTACACGGTCCATGAGCGACATCAGCCTGGTCGTCATCCACCACACCGCTACCAGCCCTACCATTACCCCCCAACGCGTTGCCAAGTATCAGGTGAATAACCTGAACAAGGCGGGGATCGGCTATCACTTTTTCGTCGCGGCCGATGGGATGATCTACCAGACCAACAGGCTGGAAACCGTCTCGGACCACGCCTTCAGTCGCAACCAGGAAAGCGTGGGGGTCTGTTTTGCGGGTAACTTTGGGAGTGCCATCCCCACCACTGCTCAACTGGAGGCAGGTGGGCGACTGTGTGCCTGGCTGCTGGGACACCTGCGCCTATCCTCCGACAAGATCGTAGGTTTGAAGGAGTTTGTGAACACGGCATCGCCAGGCCGGCAATGGCTCGCGGGCGATCGTTGGAAGGACAAGCTCCTGGCCGAAGTGGAGGCTGCGCTCCAGGTCGGTGGAGAGGACCAATCGATCCTCATCGCCTCGCTGCAAGAGCAGATCGAAAGGCTCCAAGAGGAGATCCAGCGCCTTGAGGAAGAGACACCGGGTGGGGGTGAACCCGATGCCACGCTGCTCCGGGGGACGGTCGATCGGCTCACGGACTTGGTGGTCAACATGCAGACCCAGACTCATACCCTCCAGGGAGAGATCGCCAGGCTGGAGGCAGCACTAAAAGCCCAAGGAGAAGATCAATCAGAACTGGTCGCGTCCCTGCAAAACAAGGTCAAGAAGCTGCAACAGGAAAAGCGGAAATTGCAGGAGGAGATGGAAGCCGCACTCAAAGCCAAGGGCGACGAGCAATCCCAGATGATCGCCACCTTGCAGGCTCGGATCAAAGCCCTGCAGGATGAGCTGGATCAGCTCAAAGAGCTCCCTCCTACGGAACCACCGCCCGTCGTGGTGCCGCCCGGACCCCAACAAGTCAGCAAGCCTCCCATCCAGGACTTGATCAACACACTGCAAAGACACAACACCAAGAGATACGGCACCAGGTCGCGCAACGACATCAAGACACTTGTGATCCACCATAGTGCCGTGGACCCCTCAGTTGGCCCCAAGCGCATCGCTGAGTATCACGTGAAGAGCCTGGATTGGCCCGGAATGGGATATCACTTTGTTGTCGCAGAGGATGGTATCATCTACCAGGGCAACGCGATCACGACTGTGTCGTTTCATGCCGCCAAGGTGAATCCACGGGGCGTAGGCATTTGCTTTCTGGGGAACTTTAACAAGAAGATCCCCCCGGCCGCCCAACTTCAGGCTGGAGCACATCTGGTGGCCTGGCTGATGCAGGAATTGAACTTGGATCTAGAGACAGTAAAAGGCCACAAGGAGTACATGGCTACGGCCTGCCCTGGAAACCAATGGCTCAAAGGTCAGCAATGGAAACAGATGCTGCGCCAGGAGATCGCCAAAGCACAACAAGGCACCGTGCAGCCAACCCCAACCCCAGCAGCCAAACCGATCTACCACTATATGCTTTTCTGGCACCACGGCGACAGTTGGGCAGAGAAGGACTGGACTAACGCCCAGCACTATATCGCGGCCTTCCAGCCGACAGTAGGCTTCTCAGCCAAAGATGCCGCCCAAGCCCGGTATGTAACCGTCGTGGGCGGCCCTCTGGGCGTGTCCAAGCAGGTGGAGGACTGGCTCGTCTCCAGCGGCAGCCTCGTCGATCGCATCGCCGGTGCCAACGAAGCTGCTACCAAGCAAATGCTGACCACGCTCATCAACCAGGGCAAGCGCTTCCGGAGTATCACTGAATGAGGCCAAGACGAGGACAATGACCGAACCAGCATCATCTGCCTACCAGGTTGCCTTGCCCGTCTTTGAGGGGCCGTTGGACCTGCTCTTGCACCTCATCGAACGCGAGGAACTGGACATCACCCAGGTATCACTGGCCCAGGTCACCAACCAGTACCTGGAATACTTGGCTCAGATCAGCGAGCGTGATCCCGACAACCTGGCCGATTTCTTGGTCGTGGCAGCCAAGTTGCTGCTCATCAAATCGCGTGTACTCCTGCCCCAGCCGCCCACTGCGGTCTCGCCCGAGGACGAAGAGGATGTAGGCGAAGATCTGATCCGGCGGCTGATCGAATACAAGAGATTCAAAGAGGCTGCGGGTTGGCTCAAGGAACTCGACGAGCAGGGTCTGCGCTCTTATGTCCGGCTGGCGGGCGTGCCGTTTCTCGAACGGACCGTCGACTTGGGCGACATCACACTGGATGATCTGCTGACCGCTGTGCACCAGGTGCTGGTCATCACACCACCCGGGCCATCAGTCGACGAGACAATAGCCCCGATCATCATCACCATCGCCGATCAGATGAACCTCATCGAACAAGAAACGGCGATGGGACGTCCGGTTAGCTTCCGACGATTACTGGGACGGTCTACAAGTCGAGTGGAGGTCATCGTCACACTGCTGGCAGTGCTAGAAATGGTCAAGCAGTTACGCGTGACGATGCAACAGGATCAGATCTTCGGCGACATCATGATCATGCGCCCAGGAGACAAACGTCTTCCGCAGGAGAGACGCCTCCAGCACTGAACCACAGACCGTCACCTTCGTTCTCTTTCAAAACGCAGCCACCAGGCCCACAGGCCAAGCGCCAACATCGCGCCGATCCCATCAAACATCAGGTCGAAGAGGTCCGGGTGGCGACCTGGCACAAATGCCTGGTGCACCTCATCAGACAAAGCGTATAACATGGTAAGCACAAAGGCGATCGCCCAACTCCTCGGGCGATCCGCCAACGCCCGCGCCCACAAAATCGCCAGCACGCCGAACACAAAAGCATGTGCTCCATTGCTGAGGAGTAGATCGGCCCAACCCATCCGGGGTTGGGGCAGATCGGGTTGGGCAGAGAGGTAGAAGATCAGACCCATCCACGCCACGAGCGGCAGCCAGAGGTAGAGCCAGGGCCGGCGTCGAAGCCAGTGCCGAGCGGTCAATTCTCACCCCTCGCCAGTTTCAAGGCAATCTGGTATGCCCCTTCCACTTTCTCGATGCGGGCATCCCAGTCGAACCTTGCCCAGATGCGTTGTTTGGCCTTGCTGCCCAACTCTGCGGCCCACCTACGATCCGACAACACTGCTAACAGCGCCCGAGCCAGGTCGTCCGTGTCACCAGGCTCTGTCAGCAACCCGGAGCGTCCATCCTCAATGTAGGCCAGGTTCTCTCCCACCCGGCTGGTCACCACTGCCTTGCCCATAGCCATGGCCAACACAACCTTCCCGGCGCACTTGCTCCGGTTGATGAGGTTGTCGCGATAGGGATTGATGGCTGCATCGGCCGCCGACCAGTAGACATGAGCCTGATCGTGTTCGATCCAGCCGGGAAAGACCACGCGGTCTGCTATGCCTGCCTCCTGGGCACGAGCCTGCAGCACTGGCAAACCATCCCCTACCCCAGCGATGACCAGCCGTGCCGCTGGCAATTGGTCACGGACGCGAGCCAAAGCATCCAGGGCCAGGTCCAAGTCGGTGCCGTGGGGGATGTGGCCCAGATAGAGGGCAAAAGGAGCCTGGCCGATTCCCAGCGCCGCACGGACTTGAGTCCTTTGCCCCTCACTCACTTCCGCCAGATTGCGAAGGCCGGGATCAGGGCCGTTGGGCAGGTAGACCACGCACCCCGGGTCGACCCCAAAGCCCCAAACCTGGGTCTGCAAGGTACGGCTGACCACTGTCACTGCATCGGCGTGGCGCGCCAGCCAGCGCTCTTGCCAGTCGAACACCCGCCTCCACACCGCGGGATAGGGATTCACGTCATTCCAACCGCCGGTGCCTTCCCAGTCATCGGTGTCCAGCACCAGTGGCCGCCGCGAGAACCAACGCAAGTGTGTGCCTGCAAATCCGCTGTAGCCGATGGGCTTAAAAACGTGGACCACGTCAGGCTCAAGACCAGCAGCGCGGCGAGCAATGCGTAGAGGCACGACGAACTGGTCCCAGAGATCGTTGCGCCGCAGGGCCATGTTCTCCAAGCGGACCCCGTCCTGCTCCCAGACCTGCCCCGAGTCGGCCAAGTTGTCGTAGGGCGGCATCAGGATGGTCACCCGGTGACCACGCCTGGCCAGAGCCTGGGCAATGAAAAAGGCACGGGCGCTCACCGTGCCCTTGGGTTTGAAGGCAAACGGGCCTATCATTACGACATTCATAGGACAAGGCTCAATTCACAATGCACGCTTCACAAGTGCTTTCTGGGCACAGAAGTGCCCTGCTCGTGTGCGCACGATTATACCCCATAAAAGAAGGAGCAGCAATTCACACTGCCCACCCCGGCACTTGAGTGGGATCTACTAGGGTGGTATAATGGTACCGTCACTACCGGATGTAGGAGAGAGAACAATGCCACGCAAAGCGTTTGACCCACGGATCTTGGCAGTCACAGCGGTGATGACGGCCATTACATTTGTACTGACCCGCGTGGTCCAGGTACCGACCCCCGTCGTGGGCTATATCCACCTGGGCGACGTCGGAGTCTTTTTCAGCGCCTTTGCCTTTGGACCGTGGGTTGGGGCTGTGGCCGGGGGTTTGGGCACAGCTCTGGCTGACGTTACGAGCGGGTATGCCCAATGGGCCCCCTTCTCCCTGCTCATCCACGGCGCCCAGGGTTGGATAGCAGGCTGGCTAAGTGCAAGATGGCCTGGGACAAAAGGGCTTGTTCTGGCCAGCCTCGCCGGAGGCACCATTGTGGTGGTAGGTTATCTCCTGGCAGGCGCATACCTCCAGGGCGTTGGTGCCGCCCTGACCGAAGTACCACTGAATATCGTGCAGGTCGCCGTAGGCGCTGTGGTTAGTGTACCCCTGTTCGCGGCTGTGCGCCAAGCCTACCCACCCATCCTGCGCCTGGGCCAGCGGAAGTAGAGCCTTAGGCACCAGCAAACCGGTGGCCTGAGATTGAGGATCGCGGATTGGCAGATCAAGCTTCCGTAGTGGCGGAGGGTGTACGCTTCGCGTATCCTCCCCTTGCGACGGGCGAAACGGCCCCTTGGGTCTTCGATGGCCTGGAACTGTGCATCAGTTCTGGAGAGTGGGTGGCGGTGATGGGTGCCAGTGATGCAGGCAAGACCACCCTCTGCCTGCTGCTGGCCGGGCTGGCTCCCCATCTGACCGGTGGGACCCTGGAGGGTCGTATTGTGGTTGCGGGACGCGATATCCAGGCTCACCAGCCTCCGGACCTGGCCGATACTGTGGGCTTGCTTTTCCAGGAACCAGAGGTGCAACTGTTCAATCCCACCGTGGAAACGGAGGTCGCTTGGGGCCTGGAGAACTTGGGCCTCCCCGTAGCCGAGATTCGCGGGCGAGTAAACGAGATGCTGGCCCTGATGCGCTTGGAGCACGCTCGCCAACGCCCGCCTGCGACGCTTTCCGGCGGCGAGAAGAAACGATTGGCGTTGGCCTCAGTATTGGTTATGCATCCCCGCATCCTCATCCTCGACGAACCGATGGGCGGACTGGATCCAGCCGGTCGCCATGAGATCTTGGACGCCCTAGCCAAATTGCGCCGGGATAGCTCCACAACCATTGTCATGACCGAAAGCGATCCGGAAGCCGTGTCTGCTTTTGCCGACCATTTGGTGGTCCTGCACCAGGGCCGGATCGCCCTGGAAGGTTCTCCCCGCGAGCTTTTCCACCAGATTCAGGAGCTGACAGCCCTGGGTGTGGCTGTGCCCCAGGTAGCCCAGATTGCCGCCTTGTTGAATCGACGACTGGACACAAGCTTTGACTTTCTGAGCCTAGACGAAGCAAGAGCAGCGTTGGCGGTGCATCTTGCCTGACCCTGCCCTTAAGACGACCGGTCTCTGGTTTTGGTACAACGATGAGACCGCGCCTGTGCTGCGCGGCGTCGACCTCAACCTGCCCAGCGGCCAGTTCGTGGCTTTGGTTGGAGCCAACGGCTCGGGCAAAACAACGCTGGTCAAGCACTTCAATGGCCTTCTGCAGCCGCGGCGAGGACAGGTGCGCGTGGTGGGACAGAATACTGCCGGACAGTCTGTAGGCGAATTGGCACGCTGGGTGGGCTTTCTCTTCCAGCACCCAGAGCATCAGATTTTCAGCAGCAGCGTCCATCAAGAGGTTGCCTTTGGCCCGCGCAACCTGGGCCTATCCGCTTCTGAAGTCAACGTCCGGGTAGAGGCTGCCCTGGTCCGCTTCGATCTGACTCGAATTGCGGAAAAACCACCCGCCATCCTGAGCTATGGGCTCCGCCGACGCGTGACACTGGCCTCGCTCGCCGCCATGGACTCGCCAGTCCTGGTGTTGGACGAACCGACCGTAGGACTGGATGCCCGCGGCCTCCACGAGACGTTCGACTGGCTCGCAGAGCTGCACACAAAGGGCCGGACGATCCTACTTGTCACCCACGACATGGCCCTCGCAGCCCAGTACGCCGAACGTGTTGTAGTACTGCGCCAGGGTCAGATCGTCGGTGACGGACCGCCACAGGATCTGTTCCGCCAGTCCGATCTACTGGCCCGCGCCTCTCTGGTTCCCCCACCGGCGTTAGCCCTTGCTCAGGCGCTCGAGCCTCATGGCTTTCAGAGCGACTGTCTGACAGTGGATGCCTTCTGCGATGCCTATGTCGCTCATTTCCATCAAAAAAAGTCTGCTGGTTGGGGCGCGGAGCAGGCCGGCCATGGCGCCTGGACCACCAACAGGGAAGGGACATGAGCCAGCCGTTTGACTTCTACCTGCCCGGTAATTCCTGGCTGCATCAACTGGACCCCCGTGCCAAGCTGTGGATGGTGTTGCTGGCCGGGATGGTGGGACTGATGTACAGGCAAATTGCTGTGCTGGCTGGCCTGCTGCTCTTGGCTCACCTGGCGCTCCTCTCGGCACGGATCCCGGCGGACCGGATCCGGTGGCTTTGGAGCCGGCTGGCGCCACTCTTGCTGATCATCTTGATCCTGCAACCCCTCGTTGCCCCCGGTTCGGGACCTGATCTTGTTCGGCTGGGGCCCGTGCGCCTGACAGTCTCTGGCATTTTGGAGGGGGTGAGCTTTGCCCTGAGGGCAGCAGCCCTGGCCTTTGTGGCCGCTGTTTTGTTTCTGACAACCGACTCAACCGCGCTGGTCCAAGGCCTGGTCAAGCTGGGCCTACCCTATCCCTGGGGGCTGACCGTCGGATTGGCCGTCCGTTATGTGCCCACCACCTACGGACTGTTTGTGACCGTCCGTGAGGCGCAGCAGGCGCGCGGCTGGATCATGGGCCAAGGAAGCCCTTTGAAGCGGGCGCGATCCTACGTGCCCATTCTGGTGGCAACCATCATCGCCGCCCTGCGCCTGAGCGACAGCCTAGGTTTGGCCCTGGCGGCACGAGGGCTGGGCTATCCGGCCCGGCGGACCGCGCTGCGCGACATACACTTTGCCCCGATCGACTGGTTGATCGTGATAGTGGTAACGGTCGTCTTTGGGGCGCTGCTCCTGTTACGGTTCGGTGTGGGCTTTGGCGCAAAGCCCTGGTGATCACCACCCCCATTCAAGGCCGACAGGAATCCGGGTGCTCGAATAGGGATTGCCAACAGGTGCAGAATATGATATACTCAGTTGTAGCAGAAACGAGCAACTTGGCACATGCCAACACCCAAGTCTTACATCAAACAACGCAGCCCCGTTCCGACACACAACGACCTTGACTCTCAAAGCGATGCCTGGCAGGAAGGCGGTGAGGTACATGCAGGACGAAACCAATGTTCCTGGCGAGTTGAAAGACAAGATCATAAAAGAAGCATACAGCCGGATGGAGACCTACGAAGCCGACAACGTGCCTGATGAAGAGGCACTCAACGAGATTGTAGAATGGCTCACACAGCAGGAAGTGGTCGAGGGAACCAGAACACTCCATGGAACGGATGTTACCGTCCGTTTCCGAGACGGCACACAAGTCGGAATCCTGTTGCGACGCCAGCAGGCATACGGTCCCTCCAGTAGGCTGGGCCGCATCAAAGGAGGTGGCACAGCGCGGAAACCAAGCATCGAGGTATGAGTTCCGAACGGTAGTCTGGTAGAGGCGCAGGAAACCTGCCACAGAGAGGAGTCAAGAGATGGAGCCCAAAGACAAGGATCGCATCCTCAAGGGAGCGCTGGACCTGGCACTAGCCCGGCTCGTGGCGGGGTATGAAGTGATGGACTACGCTGTCCACACACAGGGGTACCTGCAGCAACAGCCTGGTGTCGAGCGGGTTTTGGACTATAGGCACAGCGACATCACCGTACGCTTTGAGGACAAAAGCCAGGTCACCATACTGCTGGGACGCGAAGCGTCCTATGGTGGACCGCCGGCTGCATCGAACGCGGCACTACCCGGCAAGGCACCCGGCTATTCGAACCCGAATGGGCTGAGAGCCGGCGTGATCGATCCCCTGTGGGATGACTGGCCCCCGCAGGCCACGCCCACCGGCATCGTCAACACGCTCCTGGCGGAAGGATTTCAGGTGGAACACATCAAAGGCGAAGACGTCGACCTGGAATTTATGACCGAGTTTGACAACCACCAGTACAGAGTTGTGTTCATGCGTACGCATGGGGGCACCATATGGATCGATAACGATCCGAAACTCCACATCATGGTCCGCCCTTTCTTTGATTCGTGGCCGCCCGACAGTGGTTTCGTAGGCATTAGCACATTTTATGTTAATACCAAGTGGGGTCCCAGGTATGCCTACGCCTTCAACGACGCGTTTGTCAGCACCCATATGAATGAGAAGAGATTCCCCAACACGCTCGTGCATCTACTGGTGTGCTACGGTGCGTCAGTCGAGGCCGAGAATGACATGATCCCCGCTTTATTGAACTTGGGGGTTGGTTGTTACACGGGCTGGACGCTGACAGCCAGCTCAACATACGGCGATCCCGCGGCAGTGACCTTCTTTGAGCGCATGAGATTGGGCGATACCGTAGCGGAAGCCATCCAACACATTGAAGCTGCCGGCAGCTCACCGGATCCCAGCACTGGCGCCTTGCTTGTGGCCCACGGCGATGGTGACATGCATCTCCATATATCCCAATCCCACATCGGCAACAAACGCACCAAGAAACTCCATCAGCCTGAATGCCGCTGGGCCCGGGCCATGAACCCGGAAAACATACAGCTCTTTGACAGCATCACAGAAGCGCTGAGCCTCGGGTACCAGGGCTGTCGCAGTTGTTTGCCTGGGCATGATCCCGGGTAGCTGCTGCTAGAAACCCTCCAACCGCGTCACGTCCACGATACCCCGGCTCAGGTCCCAGATATCCTGCAGCAAACCCAGGCGGCTTTCCCGCAGGGCCAGATCCTCGTGCATCACCAGCACGTCGTCAAAGAACCGGTTAATGGCCGGGATCATCGGGTGCAGCGTGGTCAGGAGCCGATCAACGTCGCTCTCAGGTGTGACCTGAATACGGGCAATCTGGTAGGCTTCCCCAAGTCCGGTGGTGGCTGGTTCTGAGTCCACCCCCGGCTCGAAGGCATAGCGTGTATCGAGATCGCGGACAATGCGGATGCAACGCCCGTAGGCATTGAGCAGATCCATCCAGTCGTCGCGCTGCACCCAGACAGCCAGTTGGGCGGCAGTCCGATAAGCACTGTAGGGATCATCGCCGCGCTCGGCCAACACGGCGTCCACGACGTCATAGGGGAAGCCTTTGTCACGCAGCCAACCCCGCAGTCGCTCGGCGATGAACGTTGACACTTCATCCAGTACCTGCTCCGAGACCGCCACCGGCATCAAGGCTGCTGCCTCAGCCAGCAGTGGTCGTAGCCGGAGGGAAATCTCGTGGGCGATGAGATTCTGAACCACACCCAAGGCATCGCGACGCAGGTGATAGGGATCGGTAGAACCGGTGGGCGCCAAATCGACCGCAAAAAGACCCACCAGACTGTCCAGTCGGTTGGCCAGGCCCAGGGCCAGCCCCACCCTGCTTTCGGGCAAGTCGTCGTCGGCCGAGCGAGGCAGGTAGTGCTCGAATATGGCCGTGGCCACAGCTTCTTGCTCACCGGATAGGCGGGCATACTCGCGCCCCATCACCCCCTGCAAGCTGGTCAATTCGACCACCAACTGGGTCGCCAGGTCGGCCTTGCACAGGTGCGCAGCACGACTCGCTATGGCCAGTTCCACTTCGTCCAAGTCCAACGCCCGGCCCAAGGCCAGCACGAACCGTTCCAGACGTCTGCTCTTGTCAAGCATAGATCCGAGCTGTTCCTGGAAGGTCAAGGTGTCCAGCCGTGGCAGGAAGCTCTCTAAAGGCGCACGGGTATCGTTCTCGTAGAAGAATTTGGCGTCTGCGAAACGAGCGCGGAGCACATCCTCGTTGCCCTCACGGACCACATCCAGACTATGATCGTCACCATTTCGCACGGCGACAAAGTAGGGCATCAATCCACGACTAGCCGGCTGTACGACCGGAAAGTACCGCTGGTGCTTCCTCATTACGGTGACGAGAACATCCTGCGGCAGAGACAGGTATTCGGGCTCGAATCTCCCAAGTAGGGCGGTTGGCCGTTCGACCAGGTTCGTGACCTCGTCCAGTAAACCTGGATCATCAGGAATATGGCCACCCGCCGAGGCAGCCAATGCCTCCGCCTGAGTGCGGACCTGCTCGCGCCGCTCAGCCATGTCGACGACGATGCAGTTTTCGGCCATGGTCGCCAGATAATCGTCGGCGCAGGCCAACTCGAGTTCGGGTGACCCGAGGGGACGCAGCCCGCGCGAGACTTGACCGCTGACAGCCCCTGCGTATTCAAAGGGAACAACCTGATCGTCCAGCAACCCTACCAACCAGCGCAAGGGACGGGGGAAGGAAAGATTCGTCGCATTCCAACGCATTGTCTTTGGGAAGCGCAGCCCCGCGATCAGTCGGGGCACCTGGTCAGACAGCATCTCTGCGACGGGCCGCCCCTCTTCGGTCTTGGTGGCCACGACGTACGACTTGTCACCCTCCGTCACCACGCGCAATGAATCCACGGGAACGCCCTGCTTGCGAGCAAAGCCCTCAGCGGCACGAGTGGGCCTGCCGTCTGCATCAAAGGCCACTTTGGCTGGCGGCCCTTGAACCTCCATCGTACGATCCGGCTGGCGGGGAGCCAGGTTGCGGACGAGAACGGCCTGCCGGCGGGGCGTGCCTACGACCCTCACCGACTCGTAGCCAAGCCGGGCTTCCTCCAGCATACGGGGAACCGCAGCCTCTAGCTGCTCGAGAGATAGAAGCAGATCGATAACCGGCAATTCCTCCGTACCGATTTCCAGCAGGAAAGTTGCCGGTTCCGATGCCGGAGCAAGCACGTTCGCTGCCTGATGTTTGTCGCCAGCGCTGAGCCCAGCCGAAGGGCCTCTTGCCTGCTGCCTGAGGAAAGGAAAGCCCATCTCCTCTCGTTGCTCGACATAGAGGTGGGCTATCTGACGGGTCAGGTCACGCATGCGACCGAAATAGGAGGCCCGTTCGGTCACACCAATCGCTCCCCGTGAATCCAGTATGTTGAATGTGTGTGAGCAGCGCAGGACATGGTCGTAGGCCGGGATAACCAGTCCCTTTTCCATGCAGGACTTGGCCTCGGCCTCATAGACATTGTACATCTCGGTCAGGCGCTCCACGTCGGCCAATTCGAAATTGTAGACGCAGTGTTCCACCTCGGGTCGCATAAAAATGTCACCGTAGGTATGTACGCCATCCCAGTCAATCTCCCATACAGAGCGGACCTTTTGCAGATACATGACGATCCGCTCCAGGCCATAGGTCAGCTCTACGGCAACAGGGTCCAGATTGAGCCCGCCGGCCTGCTGGAAGTAAGTGTACTGGCTGATTTCTTGGCCGTCGAGCCAGACCTCCCAACCCAACCCCCATGCCCCGAGGGCTGGGCTCTCCCAGTTATCCTCCACGAAGCGTACATCATGTTCCCGCATGTCGATGCCCACGGCCTCCAGGCTGCCGAGGTAGAGCTCCTGAGGATTCCCGGGATCGGGCTTGAGGATCACCTGGTACTGGATATGCATCTGCATCCGGTTGGGGTTCTCGGCATATCGGCCATCATCGGGCCGGTATGAAGGCTCCACGTACCCAACATTCCACGGTTCAGGGCCCAAAACCCGGAGTGTCGTGGCTGGATTCGCCGTGCCAGCGCCCAGCTTTTCGCTGTATGGCTGCCAGATCAGGCAGCCATAGTCGGCCCAGTACTGGTCCAGCCGCATAACAACTTGTTGGAAGGATAATGGTACGTTCATGGTCTTTCTCCTGGGTGGGGCATGCATCGCTACCCTACTCCCATCTGCTGCCGCAATCGGTGAATGAAATCCACTGATTTGAGCTTGCGCTCCAGATGATAGGTGATATAGTGGTTCATCGTCCGCTCTACCTCGGCATGGCTCGCCGCGCTCAGACGCAACAGGCAGCATGTCTCCCAGTCGCGGGTCTGCAAGAAGCGCAACACTTTGAGCGCGTTCACCGAGATCCCACTCGTGCCTACCCGGTCGTGGCCACATCTCGGGCAGAAGACAGTGCCTTCAGCAGCACTGAAGTAGTTGGCCTCTGGCTCCAGGGGCTCATAGCAGCCACCACAGACAAAAAGCTGCGGCTGATAGCCAACCACGCCAAGCAAGTGAAGCTCGTAGTAGCGAGCGACCAATGCCAGATCCTGAGCAGTACACAGCCAGCCAAAGGCATCCCGCAACAGGTCGAACAAGGGCTGGTTCTCGTCCCGCTCTGCCGTGAAGGCATCGGCCAATTCAGCCACATAATAGGCGTAGGTGGTCCGCAGGAGATCGGCGCGCAAAGGCAAGAAGGGTTCCAATGTTTCAGCCTGGGTCACGATGTCCAGCTCACGCCCAACAGCCACCAGAAACGTGCCATGACTAAACAGCTCTACGTGGCCACTCTTGCGGCTGGTTGGCTTGCGCGCCCCTTTGGCAATGAGCTTTACCTTACCACGCTCCGGTGTGAACACGGTGAGCAGGCGATCGGCCTCGCCAAAGTCGGTTCGGCGCAGCACGATGGCTTCGGTTCGGTAGACCCGCTCACGGTGCGACACACCTCAACTCCTTCCGCATCGCCCGATTATACCATTTCTCCCGATGGGAGACAAACAAAAGAGTCCGCCACCCAAGAGCGACGGACCCGCCAGGTATCACCCTGACCGCCACTCAGTAGTATCCGGCAAAACCAGCACCCATCTGCACGTTGGTGAGCACCGTGCCGACCAGGCGAGCGTTGACCTGTTCCAAGCGCTGTACCGCACTGCGGGCATACTCGCGCCTCGTTCTGCCTGCGCTGATAACCAACAGCACACCATCCACCTTGGTAGACAACACCGCCGCGTCGGTCACTGCCACCACAGGTGGCGTATCGAAAAAGATCTGGTCAGCCCTTTCGGCCAGCGCGGCAACAACCTCCTCCATCCGCCGCGAGCCCATCAGCTCTGCCGGATTAGGCGGGAGAGGGCCACTGGTCAGCACGGACAACCCCTCGACACCGGTTTCTTGCAGGGGTGGCGAAGCCAGGGCCGCCTCGTCCATCATGGCTGTGGTCAAACCCTCCTCGTTGTCCAAACCATAGATCTGGTGCAGTGTGGGCCGCCGAAGGTCGGCATCCACGAGGACCACCTTGCGCCCTGCTTGGGCCGAAACCACGGCCAGATTCGCCAGCGTAGTAGACTTGCCCTCCCCTACTCCTGCTGAAGTGACGACCATGGTCTTGAGCGCCTGGTCGAGGGCGGCAAAGTCAAGATTGGTCCTCAGGGCACGATATGCTTCGCTGATGGGCGAACGGGGTTCAGAGATCGTGATCAGTTCGTTTAGCTTATCGCTCATGGTTGTGCTTCCTATTCGGCAACTGGACAATCAAAGATCGGAATGCAGGGCTCGGTCATTAGAGCAAGCCCACGATCAGAGCACCGAGCGCGCCGCCGATCACCATTCCTACCAACAACGTCAGCAGGAGACCCGAATCGATCCAAGCCGGCATTCCCCACCTGGACCGGTCACCAACCTTCGACTCGCTCCCTGCCGGGATGGCACCCAGTACCGTTACGCCCACCTTTTTCTCTACATCAGGGACCGTACGGAGGATGTCAGATTGTAGCCATTCCAGGAAAAAGACAATTAACCCGCCGACAATGACACCAAACACGAAACCAGCTACCACATTCAACTTGACATTGGGCGAAGCCAGCGGAACATCACGAATATCGTCCACTTTTTCCACATAGATGCGGTCGCGCTTGTCCTGCTCGCTGTTCCACTGCCTGCGCTCTTCTACGAACACATCGGCCAGCGTCTGAGCCATCAGCCGCGCTTCCTCCCGATCGTGGCTTTCAGCCTGGAGCGTGATGCTCATGTTCGAAGAATCGGCGCTGACGTCCAAGTTGGCCAGAAAATCGTATGTGCTCATGTCAAGCTGGGCGCGATTGATGGCGTCTTGTGTCATGCGATGAGTCTTGATGTTGAGCACATAGTTGCGCAGGAGGTCTTGGGTTGCCTGATTGAGACCCCAGTCAGCCCGTGCCGGGTTGGCGCTGAGCTGGATCGTAGCCTTGTAGGTCTCGGGCATGATCATGCTCACGCCCAACGCTGCCACAGCGGCTACGATGGCAACCAACACAAGAATCCAACCGCGCTTGCGCACGATGTTCCAGTACTCACGAAATTCCACACTTGCCTCCAAACCAGCCTACTAAACGCCGGGGAATTGTAACACGAAACATCCCAGTGCCCAAATCCCCACTTTGAGCAGAATCAGGAGCGTTTTGTCCCGCCTCGCACACGCGGCCGTCTCGGGATCTCACCCAGCACCTTCATGCCCATCGCCTCGACTTCGGAGCGGTCCCGAACCGTGTCGTCGAGATAATCCCACAGAAAGGCCAGGGCAACGCCTGCCACCAATGCTACGAACAACCTGATGGGCAGGTCCAGCTTGTCCTTGAGGCTGCGACCTGCCTGCCCTATACCCGGTCCATCGATCAACACTGCCTTGGCTTCGACACCAACCAGTTGCGGGAAATAGTCAGCCCCGCCATCTTGAACAGCAGCGCCTACTGCCTCGGCAATCGCCTGCACCTGATCACGATCCCGCCAAGTGACGGTGACCGTCATGATACGGTGCTCCCGGCTGGCAAAGATGGCACCTGCCGGTACGTCAAAGCCGACCTGCTGGCTGATACGGGCAGCAAAATCGCCTCCCTTGACTACCTCGCTCAGATCATCGGCCAAGTACTCTGAGGCCAGCCAAGCATCGGATCGGCCCTCGCCCGAGACAGCGTCCACTGGCTCTTCTCCTTCGATGCCGATAGCAAAGCGCATGGACGCAACATAGACCGGCTCCGGCTGTGTGTAGGTGAGCAGGCTAACAACCAGCACGACAATCAGCAACGCGGCGATCAACCACCAGCGCCGCCACACGATGCGCCAGTACTGTCGTAGTTCCACAGGCCCTCCATCCGGAGAAAGGGGGGAATGGATAATCCCCTATTGCTCCAGTTCCATCTGAATGAACTCTCTCAGTTCTGCCTTGAACACGTCTACGTCAAACTGCTCGGCATGCGCCCGGATGGTCGCCGGGCTAAAAGCCTTCTCGTCAAAGTGCCGGACAGCGTCGGCCAGGGCCTCGGGCGTTTGCTCATGGAAAAAGGTGCCGGTCACGCCCTCGACCACGCTGTCCAACGCACCACCCCCCGCGTAGGCGATCACGGGCCGGCCGGCAGCCATCGCTTCCACAGGCGTGATACCAAAATCCTCCAGGCCAGGAAAGATAAAGGCCCGGCACCTTGACAACAGGCCCCCCAATTGGACGTCAGGCACGCGCCCCAGAAAACGCACGTTCGGCCCCGCGATGGCCTCCAACCCCGCCCGATCGCGCCCATCGCCGCCGATCCAGAGGGGCAGTCCCAGTTGCGTAAAGGCCCGCACGGCCAGATCGATGCGCTTGTAGGGGACCAGACGCGAGATGACAAGGTAGTAGCCATCATGACTTCCGGCCGGATCTGGGACGAAACTTCGAGTGTTGACTGGTGGATAGATGACCACCGAGTCGCGGCCGTACAAACGCTTTACACGCGCCTGAACCTCGCGGGAGATAGCAACAAAACTGTCGACCCCGTCCACCGCTGCAAGCTCCCACCGCTGCAGCCAACCCAGGAAAGGATGCACCAGCCGCCGGGCCACACCACCTACTTGTTCCCGATCCACATAGGTATCAAAATTCCAGACAAAACGAGTGGGGGTAAGACAGTAACAGATATGATGGGTCTCCGGTGGGGTCCTCACGCCCAGACAGAAGGCACTCTTGTTGGAAATCACCAGGTCGTAGCCTTTTAACTCCAACCCACCAAAAGCCACGGGATAGAGAACCAGGTAGGGCTGGTGATTCTGGTGGATGCCTGGCAAGCGGTCCATCCAGGTGGTGCGGATGTCCCACTTGCGGTACGGCAGCGGCATAGCCTCCGGCCAGTACATGGAAGTGTAGACCGGCGCGTGGGGAAACATCTCCACCAGCACCTCCAGCACTCCCTCTGCGCCGCCTATTTGGTTAAGCCAATCATGGACAATGGCAACTCTCAACGATTCCTTCATATGCGAGCGACCGCCCAAAAGTATACCAGAAAGCCAGTAAAATGACAACAACGGGCTGGCTTCCAACGCCAGCCCGTTGCATCAATTCAGCAACTCACCCTCAGGGCAAAGTGAAGGTTGCGACGTTGTTTCCCCGATTCGACTCGGGATAGGATCCTTCTGCGTCCTCAGGATTGACCGTGAACGTGAGTGTACCCCCACGCGTCCAAAGATACCCCACCCGGAAGGCCGCCACGCCCAACCCGTTGCCCTGAACCAGGGGAACGGCGTCGGTGATCTTGCGCCCAGCCTCGTTTTCGATACGGATGGGTACCATTGATGCATCCCTTGTTCCCAGATTGTGCACCGTGACCAGCACGATCCAAAGCTCAGGTGACTCGATGTCAGGTGAACCGATGCCAAAGTCATAGTCAGCGAGGCCACCACCCGGCAGGACGGTCATGTCCGGCGCCAATCCGGCGGCAACGGTCACCTGATTGTTCTCAACATTGTCTTCCGGTAATTCCCCCATCCAATCCCCGGGATTAACTTGTACAGTCAGCGATTCGCCCTGCACGAAGGGACGGTCCACTTCTACGTACACCTCGACGGTGCTGCCGCAGGGTGGGATCACCGGTGTATAGGCGATCCCACCTAGCTGATTACCGAGAACAACCACTGGCAAATTATAAACGGCTCGATTGCCCAGATTGTGCACCCGCACCAGTACACGTTGTCGATCCGGCTCCGGCAGCACATCAGATGGCCCGATCCCTACATCTACCCGTCCGGAGCAAAGATCACTCGTATAGGCGTCAAAAGGGTCGATCATCAGATCCTGCAGCACGACGTTGTCACTTATGTTGGACTCGGGCAAAGCTGGTGCACGGACTTGCCAGGACTCTGGCAGGCGGTTGACCTGCATCCAGAGCTTATGCTCGCCGCCGGCAAAGTTCCAGTCTACCGGCACTTTTACCGGTACCGCCTGAGTGGCTGGCAGGGTCACTGTGAGTAGTTGGGCGAAGGGTTGATAGCCGATCTCTTCCCGCTTGGCCGAGATGTAAATCACCAGTGGCACATCATGGGCCAAAAAGTCGCTGTTGTTTTGGATCACAGCCGTGATGGTGAAAGGAGAACCCGCTCGCAGCGGCAAAGGGGAAGCTGATACTTCTGTCTCCATCAGGGAAATATCTACCAGAGGCACATGTGGCGTTTCAGTCGCACTGGAGGGAGCCTGAATGGTGTGCATTGCCTCTGCCTTTCCGGTCGCAGGCACGTTTGCTTCGGGCGCCATGCCACGGTCCTCTTGACTTGCACAAGCTGTCAGTAGCAATAGCCCAAGCAAGCAGGCCACAGAGAACCAGCGCCTTCGGTCAGAGGAGTACAGGATTTTGGCGACCCGTGCCAGAGGAACTGCCATCCGATTTTGCATCTGTTTCCAGGGGATCAGGGAGGGGAGGCTGGTCACACGAGCAGATCAGCGCTCTGCCCTGGTAGAGGGAACAAACAGAGTGGTGCGCAGCGTATACACACCCGGCTCACTCATGATGTCCGATGGAGATATCTGGTACTGCTCTTGACACGGCGCCTCCAAAAGATCGGGCGTTATCTGGAACACAGATACTCCGCGGGCCGGCAAAGGCCCTTTGGTAACCATGCCAAAACGATACACACCTGTCGGCCCATCAATGTCCAGATCCAGGCGAAGTTTGTCAGGAGGCTGAGCCACGTCCGAGTGCAAGAACACGGTCACCGTAAAGGGTGTGTTGGGTTTCATCACCCAGGGCTCTACAAAGACGTCGCTGGCAGTCAGCGATACCGAGGGCTGGCTGGCCTGGGATTCGCTGAGGGGCTGTAGCTGCGTCGGTGCCTCGATGTAGCCGGCAAGGAACAACACGCCCACCACCAGCAAGGCCATAGCAGCCACACCCGCAAACACACGGGCACCCACCATGAACCGATCCGACCAGACCGCCCGGCCCATTCTGCTCTGAGCCGTGTGGACAATTCGCCTGCTGACTTCTGGTGACACATAAAGGTGTTGCACAGAAGCTGATAGGGCTTGCCACATGTTCCGCTCAAAGGCAGGCCGGTTGCGCAGCTCCTCGCTGCACTCGGGGCAAAAAGCCACATGTGCCTCCAGATGCTGGCGGTCATATCGGCTCAGCCGATTCTCCAAATAGTCATCAATGAGATGGCAAACCTGATCACAATTCATGGCGCCACCCTCTTCGATACGGTCAAGCTCTCACGCTCCTCATTTCCCTCCATGCTCGCCAGCTGCGCTTTGAGCCGCTGGCGTGCAGTGTGCAAGCGCGAACGCACTGTGCCCGAGGGAATGTTCAATGTCCGTGCTATCTCCTCATTCGACAGACCAGCATAGTAGCGCAGGATAACCACAAGCCGATGTTTCTCGCCCAAGGCATTGATCGCTTCCAGGATCTCGTCACGCTGTTCTCCCTGTAGCATCCTGCGATCCGGTTGCTTCTCCACCTCCGCCACGATCTGTGGAGCCGGTTCCGGCCAGGGAAGGACCTGATACCACTTACGCCTCATGCGCGAGCGACAGCAGTTAACGGCAATGCGATACAACCAGGCTTCAAAGCTGGTATCTTTGCGCAATTCGAAACGGGGCAATGCCCGACAAGCCCGGATGAACGTCTCCTGGGTCATGTCGTCGGCATCCTGCTCGTTGCGCATCACCAGATAGCAAAGGCGATACACATAGTCCTGATAGCGTCGGATCAGGGTCTCAATTGCTTGCCCGTCTCCCCGCTGGCTTTGGCGGATCAGGATCTCAGTGTCCGAGCCAATCAGTTCGTCTTCGGCCAACGACTCCACCTTGATTAACGCTTTCCCGTTCCAAAGTGTTCACCGATAATCCATCAGCATTGAGACCTGTCATTCTGAATCACGCAAATTCTCCGCTTGGCGCAAGGATACCACAAAGCCTGACCCCTGTCAATGACAGGCCCAGATTCCGTGCAGAAGCGAGGAGACACCCCAGCGATTCACACAATACTGCATACCGTCACTGTTTGCCTAGAATCCAATGGTAGTACAATGCATCCAAGTCCCTTCCAGAGACCGATTCAGCCACCTGCAAGAAACCTTCAGGCGTCGCGATACGCCACCGGTATCGAGTCAAGTACTCACGCAAAATGGCATGGTAGGTCTCGTCGCCGACAACCTGCCGCAGAGCCTCGAAGAACAAAGCTGCCTTGGCATAGACAATGACCTCATATTCGTCACCAAAGGCTGTGGATGGTTGGTTCACCACGGCATCCTGGCCATTCTCTACCGTCACCTGGTAAGGCACCAGCCAGCGCTGGTTGATGAGAGTATTGGCTCGCGCCTCACCATAGATCTGCTGATAGTAGAGTGCTGTCGAATGCTCCGCCAGTCCCTCGTCGAGCCAGGGAGTATTGACCTGATCATTTCCTACCTGAGCGTACCACCATTGGTGCGCGATCTCGTGAGCCACCCGATCTTCCAGTTCGGCACGCTGCTCGCGATATAGCGATTTGCCGATAAGATTGAGCCCCGAGTACTCCATGCCATAGTAGCTCAAGGGCGCCTCGACCACGATCATCTCAGCAAAGGGATAGGGGCCATAGATGTCGGCGTAGGTCCGCAGGGCAGCGGCAGCGGTGTTCAACGCTGCCTGACCAGCGCTTGCGTCCCCGGGCAAATAGTAGGAGTGCAAGATCACACCGTAGGCAGTTGTCTCAACCGACTCAAAATCGGCGCTTGCCAACCACGCGAACTCGCGCAGCGGCCCGCCGACGATGTGATAGACGCGCTGCCCGGCTGCGCTCAGGGTGTCGCTAACAACAGAACCGGTAGTTACCAGAGTCAGATCCTGTGGCAGGGTCAGCGTCACATCGTAGAGAGCAGCCTCGGCAAAGACGGCATCTCCGTGGGCTGGGGCTATGTCCTCACGCCAGCCAGCTCCAGCGCCTGTCAAGCCCAGTGATGTATCGTGGACGGCTAGCAAGGGATAGGCATCTGGCAGGCTCCAGACGCCCTGGCTGTAGCCGAAAAGCGCGTACGTGTCAGTGGGCTGCGGGAGCTCGATGCTGAAGGTCAGGCTGATGGTGACACTGGTTTCAGGGGCCCAGGTACGAGAAAGAGGAATAGCCAACGTCGTATCCTCGCTGTGAAGTTCCGAGGTACCTCGCTGCCCATCGATCCACACCGGGCCGACATCCAGCCGTCCCCCATACTGGGGCAGATTCGGATAGAGGCGAAAAACAACTTTGCTCAAATCAACACCGGTATGATTGGGGACGGTAACCTCCTGTCGGCCCAAAAGCCGTCGCTCATCAACATCCAAGACCAGGTCCAAACGGTACAGCGGCAACGAGCCCACGTCGCTCAAGCCCGGTATTGCACCATACTGCGGGGGCAAAGTCGGAGATGCATCAAACAGCAAAGGGGTGCAGGCAGCCAGGAGCACCCCCACCAACAGCAAGAGAAGACCCGATCGAATAGATCGACTCACACTTTCTGTCCTTCATTCTGAGCGCAGCAGGGCAAGCGTCGCGACGATCTGGTCGTGGGCGAGCCCATTGCTGGCCACCAGGCCCGTGCAAGCAACCGGATCGGCCTTGTTGTAGACCAACGACTCACCGCACAGATTGGTCACAACCCCCCCGGCCTCAAGAAGAAGGGCATGCGGAGCACAGAGATCCCACTCCTTGGAGATGGTCGTGGCCAGGTAAAGGTCGCAGGCCCCACGGGCCACCAGTCCCACCTTCAGACCCACACTACCTACACGGTTCACCGACTTGATACCCAGCGCCTGCCTAGCAGTCTCAATGAACGTCGAATAGTGGGAACGGCTCGCCACGAGACACATCTCGCCAGGGTCGGCCACACTGGAGACCTGCAGACGGGTTCGCGTCCCGTCCCGCACCAGATAGGCACCACGGTTCTGCACCGCGTAGAGAAGATGGCTCTTGACCGGCTGATAGACGACGCCCAGGGCTGGGTGGCCGTCTACCGCCAGGGCGATCTGAACCGCAAAATCATCCGTCTCCGCGATGAATTCGCTGGTACCGTCCAGCGGGTCCACAATCCAAACCCGCTCCTTCTCGAGACGCAAAAGGTCGTCATCCGATTCCTCGGTAAGCAGGCCATCGTCAGGGAACGCCGCCTGCAAACCAGCCGAGATCAGCTCGTCAGCCATCCGGTCGGCAGCAGTAACCGGTTCATCGCCGCCCTTGTGGTCCACGGCCAGGCCCGTTTTATAGTACTTGTTGATCTCCTGGCCCGCCATACGCGCCAGACGCATGGCAACATCGAGTTCGTGCTCAAAGTCATGAGAAGTCATGGCACCTCTCCTGCAGTATCTACAGCAGCAAGTCGTTGAGATTGTAACATCGGGGAAGAGCTTTGTCAAACACTCTAGTCTGCCAGCTACGATGCAAAGCTCTCCCATACGGGGTTGGCGATGAGCAAAGGATGATATCTAAACCTCGGGAAAGGAGTGCTGAGATGTATGAGGAGGATACTATGCTCAAAATCGAATCGCAGTAGAGCAACTACTCCAGCGCGATATCTTGGGCTCCCGTGACGCAGCCAAGATGGGGGTCTGGTACAGCCAGGATCAGATCTCGGGCGAGCAGCGGAGCTGGGTCAACGGCCTGGATTCTGGCCATCCTTCCGCGAAAATTGGGCATGGCCTCGCCGATGTAGACACGAGCCAGCTCTCGTTTCCGGTCCTCCGAACGCGTGTCCCGCAGGGCCAACCAACTGGTAAGAACATGAACGGCCATGTCGGCCAGGTCCGCTGCATAGTAATCGACGAGCGCACGGTCATCCTGCTCTTTCATGTGGTCGATTGAGCGATTTAGCAGCAGCGAGGCTTCCAATACCTGCCCTTTCAACTCCTCTAACTCGGAGCCATAGTCTTCTGTAGCCCATTCGTCCAGAAGGGGATCCAAGGCATGGCCCAGGAGCCCACCGGTGGCCGCCACGATCTGTAGCTGGCTGGTGCCTTCGTAGATACTGGTCACCCGAATATCCCGGAAATGACGCTCCACGTTGAACTCGCGCATGTAACCGGTCCCGCCGTGTACCTGCATCGCTTGGTAGCATACGCGGTTGGCCATCTCGGTCGCGTGATATTTGGCCAGTGGCGTCAGTATGGCGGCCAAGCGGTCAGCATCCTTGAGACGACGGCGGCCTTCAGCATCCAGCTTGCCTTGTTCCTTCAACCGATCGTACGCCCGTTTGACATCCACCCAGCGACCAGCTTCGTAGACCAGCGACCGTGTAGCCTCGATCTCGCCGCGCATCGAGAGTAGCATGCGATAGACTGCCGGGATGGTATCAACCGACTGCCCAAATTGGACCCGTTTGCGGGCGTACTGCAAAGCCTCGCGGTATGCCGCCTCGGCGATGCCCACCGCCTGGGCTGCCACCGCAATGCGCGCCCCATTCATCATAGACCAGGTGTAGCGGACCAACCCGTAGCGGCGCTTGCCCACCAGGCGGGCGGGCGTGTCACGGAACTCCAGCTCGCAGGTCGGAGAGGCATGCAGGCCCATCTTGTTCTCAATGCGGCGTATGCGCACCGTCTTGTCTGCCTCCACCTCAAAAAGGGACAACCCGCGGGCATCGACCGAGCCTTCCTCAGAGCGCGCCAGCACGAGCAGGATGTCAGCATTGCCATTGGTGATGAACCGCTTAACACCGCTCAGCCGCCACTCCCCTGCCTCCTCGTCGTACACTGCCCTGGTCTGTACAGCTCCTAGGTCTGATCCAGCATCCGGTTCGGTAAGTACCATGGCACCCGTCACCTCGCCACGGGCAAAACGGGGCAAAATACGTGCTTTCATCTCCTCATCGCCATACTCGGCGATGGTAGCCGAGATCTCCTGAAGGCCAAAAACAGACATGAGCCCCGGTTCGGCGCGGGAGATGATCTCGATCATCATCTGGAAGACAGTGCCTGGCAGGTTCAGCCCGCCGTATTCCCACGGTAGCAGCGAACCCATCAGCTCGGCCTGGCGCAACAGCCTCAGCGCCTCCCGGGTCGGCTCGGCATAGACCACGCGTCCGTCGCGGAACTGCGCCCCTACCTCATCTGCCTCCGCCGCCGATGGAGCGATCTGGTTGGCACAGATGTCCCCCAGCACATTCAATAGCATGCAGTAGTTGTCCTTCGCATCCGCATAGTTGCGCGGCGCGCCAGCATACCGGCCGTGGTAGCGATAGCCATCTTCCAAGACCCCAACAGCTTCCTCCAGGTCCAGCCGGTCCAGGTGGTACCTCAAGTCCGGATTATCGGCGAAGAAATTGCCTGCCATGCTGGTTCTCCCTACCTGCCGTCCTGGCGAAGGGCCCGGATCATCTGGGGGATAACGGTTCTCAAGTCACCCACAACCTTGTAGTGGGCGATCTCAAAGATGGGAGCATTCGGATCTGTGTTGATGGCCACGATCGTCCCAGATTGGTCCATCCCGGCACGGTGCTGCACTGCCCCCGAGACGCCGCAAGCGATGTACACGCGCGGACGGACCGTGACGCCTGTCTGCCCCACCTGGCGCTCGGCTGAAACAAAGCCCGCGTCCACCGCAGCCCGGGTGCCTGCTACTTCGCCACCCAGGACTTTTGCCAGCTCAAAGATCAGGTCGAATCCTTCCCTGCTTCCCACCCCCATACCACCCGTGACGATCACCGAAGCGTTCTTCAGGTCTACACCAGGCAGCCGTATCTCCCGCTCCAATACCTGGAGATCCAGGTCGCGGCTGTTGAAGGAGGGCTCGATCTGTTCGACCATTCCCACCCGCGACGGATCGGCCTCGCCCATCTTTATGACGCCCTCTCGCACCGTGGCCATTTGGGGGTGCATCTCCGGGTTGACGATGGTAGCTATGATGTTTCCGCCAAAGGCTGGGCGGATCTGGTACAACAGGTCGGTATAGGTGCGGCCATTCCGCCGGTAATTACCGATCTGGAGATCGGTGCAGTCGGCCGTCAAGCCAGCCCCAACTGCACTGGCGATACGTGGAGCCAGATCGCGCCCAATGGGTGTGGCCCCCAGCAGAAGGATATAGGGCTCCCGCGCCCGAACCAGATTGGTAGCGACCCTGGCGTAGGGCAAGGTACGATACGCCTGCAATTCGGGATGATCGGCCAGTAACACCCAGTCCGCACCATAGTGAACGGCCTGCTGGGACAGATCTGCGATTGCGTGACCGAACAACAAGGCACACACCTGGCCATCTAGCTGGTCAGCCAATTCCCGCGCTTTGCACAACAGCTCCAGACTGACAGGGGCGATTTCGCCCCCGTCTTGCTCGACATAGACCCACACTTGCCTACTCTCACCCATATGCTTCGCCTCGCCAGACAGTCTCTTGCCACCCTGTAGCACACCAGTCGCAGGCCAACACCAGGCCTGGCACCCTGCGCTTCGCCTGCTTTCCACAAGCAATCCCCACTCCGGCTCTACCAGACATAGTCTTTGACCAACTCATCCACCAGGGCCGAAATGCCCTCTTCGTCTGCATCGAACTCTTTGCTGCCGTTCGCCGCAACCACTACAGAGTTTGCCTTCAGCACCTTGGTCGGGGAACCTGACAACCCTACCCTGCTGTAATCAGCACCGATGTCAGATCCACTCCACACGGTGATCTGGAGACCTCTGTCCTCCAGATAGCGTCCCAGCCCCTCTTCGGTCTCGAACTCCGGCCACCTCTTGAGCAGGGTGGCGTATTCGTGCGGAATGGCAGCCAGCTTGTAAGCCATTGTCCGCCGGACGGAGGGTGGGCGAGGTTGGTTAGCGGAAGCGACGACCGTGAGCAGGCAGGGCAAAGTGCATCTGACGACCTCGGTACCCAGGGGTAGCGCCCGCCGGACGACGATCAGGCCATCCTGTAGCGACTCGATGGACTCAGCATAGGTGATCTGGGGCAGGCCGAGTTTCTCGGCCAACTGGGGACCGACCTGGGCCGTATCGCCGTCTATTGCCTGCCGCCCGCAGAAGACAAGATCATACCTGCCAAAGCGGTCACCAATGCGCTCCACAGCACATTTCAATACATATGAGGTTGCCAGAGTGTCCGATCCTGCAGTCTTGCGGTCAGTGAGCAGGATCACACGGTCCGCGCCGCGGTACAGGGCTTCGCGCAGCACCTCAGCAGCCCGCGGCGGCCCCATCGTGAGCACGATCACCTGGCCGCCATGCTCATCCCTTACCTGCAGGGCCATCTCCAGAGCATTGAGATCTTCCGGGTTAAAGATGGCAGGCAAAGCACCACGATTAATAGTGCCATCGTCTTTCATCGCCTTGCCTGTAATGTTGGCCGTGTCGGGCACCTGTTTGACTAACACGACACAGTTGTACGCCATAGCTACCCCCCCATAGACGGACGGATGACAAGCACGCATGCGGGAAAACAGCTCCACCTATGGTGGCCTGTCTTGCTTCTTTTTCAATCATCGCGGATCATTGCAGCATTCTGGCAGATGATCGATTCCGCCTCGGCGACGATGCGCTCGATAAGCTCCTTGACCGGCACAATATCCTGTACCAGGCCTGCTGATTGCCCGGCCATGACCGAGCCGCGGGCCAGGTCACCATCGACAATGGCAGCCCTTAACGTCCCGGCACCATAGTCCATGAACTGCTCTTCAGAGACACCACGCCGCTCCAGTTCCTCCAGGTGACGGACGAACGGCCCGCGGATAGAGCGCACAGGGTGACCGAAACCTCCTCCGGTCACGATGGTCGCCCGGTCATGTGCCGACACAATCTTCTTCTTATAGTTCTCGTGGGCCTGACATTCGACCGTACAGATGAAACGGGTACCCATCTGAATGCCCGACGCGCCCAGGGCCAGGGCAGCAGCCAATCCGCGTCCATCTGCAATGCCGCCCGCGGCGATAACAGGAATGTCGACGACATCCACTACCTGGGGAACCAGGGGCAGAGTCGCTACGTCACCGATGTGCCCCCCGGACTCCATACCCTCGGCGATCAGGGCATCCACACCCTGGCGGGCCATCCGGCGGGCCAGGGCCACCGAAGCGACTACGGGAATGAGCCGGATCCCGGCACACCTTAAAGGCTCCAGGTAGGGCCCGGCGTTGCCTCCGCCAACAGTCACCACAGACACTCCTTCTTCAATGAATACCCGGAGTGTCTCCTCTGCTCCAGCGGTGAACAAGGGCACATTGGCACCAAAAGGCCTGTCAGTCAGCTCGCGGACGCGGCGCAGCTCGCGGCGCACAACCTCAGGGCGCTGGTTGCCGGCGCCGACCACACCCAGTCCGCCGGCATTGGATACGGCGGCTGTCAACTCGGCAGTCGCTGCCCAGGCCATTCCACCCTGTACAATTGGGTGCTCGATGCCTAGCATCTCACACAACGGCGTTCGGATCATGTCTACTTCCTCGCCAGCTTGCCCGGCTTCCATCTCCCCAATAGAACACGCGTAACAACCAGAAGTTACGCTCGTGCCTGTCGCATCTTTTCCACCAGACTGGTGTTCTAGAAACCAGAAACGAGACACCTGTGCGTTTGGAGGGAGCACCATGCGTCGGCGAGTAGTAATCACAGGGATGGGTACTGTGAACCCGGTTGGCAACGACGTGTCCACCTACTGGGAAGGACTGGTAGCTGGTCAATCAGGGGCAGGGCCTATTACTGCCTATGACGCCTCGGATCAGGCAGTACGTATCGCCTCCGAGGTCAAGGACTTTGACCCGGTCGCTTTCCTAGGACACAAGCAAGCCCGGCGGACCGACCGTTTTACGCAATTGGTCATGGTCTCAGCCGATCAGGCCGTCACCGATGCAGCATTGACGTTCGACAACAATGGCAGCAACAGCCATGTAGGAGTCATCATCGGCACTGGCATCGGTGGGGTCAGCACCTTGCTGGCAGGCTACGACGCGCTGCGTGAGCGAGGCCCCGGCCGCGTAAGCGCCCTTATGACTCCAATGATGATGCCCAATGCTGGTGCAGGTGAAATCGCCATCCGGTACAACATCCACGGCCTAGCCATGTCACTCTCTTCAGCCTGTGCCACGGGCACCAATGCCATCGGTGAAGGAACTGAGCGGATCCGTCGCGGGGACGCCGAGGTGATGCTCTGCGGCGGTGGCGAGTCGACGATGCACCCCCTGACCCTGGCCGCTCTTAGTAATATGGGCGCTGTTTCGCACAGAAACGACGAGCCGAAACGGGCGTGCCGCCCTTTTGACGCCGACCGCGACGGTTTTGTGATGGGTGAAGGGGCCGGCGTGCTGATCTTGGAGAGCCTGGAACACGCCCTGAGGCGTGGAGTACACATCTATGCAGAAGTGATCGGTTACGGGGCCAGCTGCGACGCCTTTCACATCACGGCACCCGACGAGAATGGGGCAGGCGCAGCCCTATCGATGCGGCTTGCATTGCGCGATGCCGGGCTCCGTCCCGAAGAGATCGATTATATCAACGCTCACGGCACCAGTACACCCCTCAACGACCCGATCGAAACCCGGGCCATCCGCACTGTCTTTGGAGATCATGCCTATAGAGTGCCGATCAGCTCCACCAAGTCGATGGTCGGCCACCTGATGGGTGCCGCGGGAGCTGTGGAGGCTATCGCCTGTGCAAAAACCTTGGAAACAGGCACGGTCCATCCCACCATCAACTATGAGATTCCCGACCCGGAGTGCGACCTGGACTATGTGCCCAACAAAGCACGGGTGACTCATCCGCGCACCGCATTGTCCAACTCATTTGGCTTTGGAGGTCACAACGCCACCCTGATCTTCAGGCGCTGGGAAGGCTGAGCTCCATTGGCAAATCGTAAGAATCGCACGCCCCTCCAGGCCCACATCATCGGCTGGGGCATGGCCGTGCCCAAACGCACGTTGTCCAATGGCGATCTTGAAGCGATAGTGGATACTTCGGACCAATGGATCCGCCAGCGCACGGGCATCATCGAGCGACACATTGCCAGTGAAGAGGAGACAACCTTCACCCTCGGTCTGCAGGCCGCCCACGCTGCTCTGGAGGTGGCCAACCTTGACCCTGCTCACCTAGACCTGATCGTCGTGGCGACAGTTACCCCTGAGTACGCCTTCCCCGCCACTGCCTGCCTGGTGCAAGACGCGCTGGGTGCCGGCAGAGCTGCTGCTTTTGATCTGTCGGCGGGCTGTTCCGGTTTTATGTACGCCCTAGGCCTGGCAGCCGACCTGATGGCAGCGGGAAACTATCAGTACGCGCTGATTATTGGTTCCGAGACGTTGTCGCGCATCACCGACTGGACCGATCGGAACACGTGCGTGCTCTTTGGAGACGGAGCCGGAGCAGTAGTCCTCCAGGCGAGCGAAGCACCTGGCGGGATTCTTGCCTCGGTACTGGGCGCCGACGGCTCCGGTGGCGATCTCCTGATCCAACCCGCCGGCGGCAGCGCACATCCTGCCACGGCTGGGACTGTGGCAAACCGGCAGCATTTCGCCAAGATGGACGGCCGGCAGGTCTTTCGTTTCGCCACACGCATCATGCCAGAAGCCTCCCGCCAGGTGCTCAGTCGAGCAGGCCTGACCGTCGAAGAGGTGAGCCTGATCGTCCCCCATCAGGCCAACAACCGCATTCTGCAGTCGGCCGCAAAAGGGCTGGGCATCCCGGAAGAGCGGATGTTTTCCAACCTGGAGAACTATGGCAATACATCTTCGGCTTCAGTCCCCATTGCCCTATGTGAGGCCATTGAACAGGGATTGGTTAACCGCAATGATCTAATCATTTGCGTGGGGTTCGGCGCAGGCCTGACCTGGGCTGCCACAGCCATTCGCTGGAGCCTACCTCTGCCTGTGTCGTTGCC
>Ga0180438_10001882_pt1 | contig 35925 bp, 22 predicted proteins | sample SS_ome_12_FD_132455 | JGI IMG/M metagenome (GOLD analysis project Ga0180438, IMG submission 132455) | Hypersaline lake sediment archaeal communities from the Salton Sea, California, USA - SS_3_D_2 metaG | ecosystem: Environmental > Aquatic > Non-marine Saline and Alkaline > Hypersaline >... | reverse complement strand
CCACCGGCTTCACCAACTTCGTTACCTCCGCTGGTGCGGTTTGAGTAACGGGCTGCTGGCTAAGCTTTACCCGTGTGGGACTTGAACCCACTGGATCGCGCCAGCTTCGCCTGGCGCACTTCTCGTCTGTCCCTAGAAGTGTATTTGAAATTTTATTTAAATCTTAAAAAATTCTTAAAGGTCCGTCAGTGCTGTTTGTAATTTTGGATTTTGGAATTTGTAATTTGCTTGTAATTTGAGATTTGTAATTTGTAAATTCCGGACAAGTCCGTTTTGGTTCCGGCTTGTCCGGACTGTGGGCAGGTAATACATCTCATCATTTTTTTTAAATGCTCCCTTTTACAATGGGGAAGCCTCGAAAATTTTGTTACCCAGGAGTTTTTATGTCCCGGTGTTAATGAGCTTTTTTCTCGGAGGGAGGGAACATCAGAAGTTGAATATCTTATAGAAATTCATGGCAAGATTGTTGACGATATGATATTGACAAAGTGACAAACATGTGCTATTCTGTAACTATGAAAATAACAAAAATGTACATTTATGATCTCCCCAAAATATCATTAAAGGAGTCTTGTGATGAATTTACCATTATTTCAAAAAATTATTAAAGACTTTCAAATCCGTTCATTACCATTCTTAACGCAGCGTGATCTTAAACTTTCATTCATAAAAGACATGTCTCTGGCGATTGTTGGTGCAAGGCGTGGGGGGAAAACCTATCGCACATTTCAATTCATCAATGACCTGATGCAGCAGGGGGTCCGGAAAGAAAATTTCTGTCGAATACAGTTTAATGACCACCGTTTACGCTCTATATCAATTGACCTTCTTCATACGATTGATGAAGCCTTCTATTCCCTGTATCCTGCTAAACAAATGAGAGAGGTTGTTTATTTTATTTTTGACGAGATTCATAGAATTACAGGTTGGGAGGATTATATCCTGTACCTGTTGGAGAATCCGCTGCATCGAATTCTTTTAACCGGTTCCACCTCGAAACTTCTGAAAGGAGAGATTGCATCCGCATTAAGAGGGAAGAACTTCTCGGTGGGACTTTTCCCCTTCTCATTCAGAGAATTTATTCGGCATTACCATGTAGAAGAAGATACTATTTCCAGCCAGGGACAGTCAAAGTTGCGAAAAATGCTGCAAAAATACCTCGATCAGGGAGGATTTCCCGGTTTGTTGGATTTGGAGGCCCATTTACACATAGATTTGCTGCAAAGTTACTGGGATACAATGGTGTTACGCGATATTATTGAAGCTCACCCTGATGATAACATCAATATCACTTCTTTCACTCACTTTTCTCAGGCCTTACTTTCCCGGGTTTCCTGTCCCATGACGGTTCGGAAAATAATGATAAACATGGATCATGCTGGGTTGTCTTTCTCCCCGGAAACTCTTTACAGATACTTGCGCTATCTTGAAGAGGCTTTCATGCTATATAGTATTCCAATTTATTCCAGATCTGAAAAAATCCGTAACCGGAACTATCGAAAGGTTTATGCCATCGACTGGGCGCTTGCCGATGCTATTGCCCCGGCCGAGGGGGTGGATATTACCCGGAAATTTGAGAATATGATATTTATCGAACTTCTCAGAAGAGGGTATCACGTTTCATACTATTTGACAGAACAAAAATATGAAATAGACTTCATTGCCATAAGTAAGACAGCTCTAAAAAAAACAAAGCATCTTTATCAAGCCTGTTACCAATTCAGGGATTCGGAGGTTCGTAATCGTGAGCTGCGGGGGATACTGAAGACCGCATCTTTTTTGGATATTAAAGATATTTTTGTTATCACTTTAAATGAAGAAGAAACAATTGAGATGAATGGTTTTATAGTCAATGTGCTGCCAGCCTGGAAATGGCTTATCTTAATCGAATCCGATATAGAAACGACACCCAATCTATCTTCCAACATCGGTTAAACAGAGAAATACCAGGCCCGGTTCTTTCTCCACGATGGAAATAAATTACCTGACCCTAATACTTTTCTCTTTTTGCTACCTCTTTTTACTTAAAAAAGATTGTAATAGTCTTTATTTTTAGATAGAATTACATAATGGCTAACAAAATACGAGTTTCGTATAATAATAAGTTAGCCATATCGAGGGCTGAAATGACAGACAATAAGAATTCGACCAAAATCAATGAGCAACGCATGCAAGCATTTGCTCGATTCTTCAAAGGCTACATGGGAACTGCGCCATTAATTGCAGCGGCTTTGCCTATTCCTGTAACAGCAGGAAAGATAATTCCGACGTATGCCGAACAGACAGGATACTTGACAACGTATACCTCTATGTTCTGCTTCTTGATTGTGGCACTGATTTTCTATCGTCGACATAGGTTGGGAAGCTATCTTCTCCCGGAAACCTGGGATAAAAAAAGCCGAATAATCGGTCGATTTATAATATCCTGGCTTCCGTTCGTGCTCATCCTTATCACACTTTGTTCTATTGCCGTATATCACATTACGTTGAATACCACTATCATGGTGAACTTGCAAGCAGATTCAACATTAAAGGTGTCCGACGTGTTGAAAACAGCATCTATACGAGGACTAAGTTATTGGACTCAGGGTCTGCTGATGTTGTCTTATTTCGGTATCTTTCTCGCCTCGACCGCTGTATTTGCATTGATGGCAGTACGAGAGTATATGCAGGACGTTCTGGGTCTTAATGAATCTGAGCTAGTCATGAGAGTCGCTGATCCTTTTACCAAAAAGGGTGAAGCCTTGATGGCTAAAAAGGCAAAGGCTAAATAGGGGATAGGCGAGAATGGTTCCTTGAGATATTTATATGATTCATAGGAGATGATTCGCATGAAAACGTTTGTACATGTTTTATTCTTACTGTTTTTTGCTACAGGTATCTTTTCAGCCCATTTGATCCGGATGAAGGAATTGACAAACCCCCTTGCAATTGACGTCGATAATGATCAAATTTATATCACTGAAGAAGCCTCGGTATATATTTATTCCCTAAAGGAGATTAAATTTAAAAAGAAGTTCGGTAGAAAAGGAGAAGGTCCCGGAGAATTTAAAATCCGAGTCGATCGCCCCATGAATTTGTGTGTACGAGACAATGACCTGGTAGTTTCAAGTTTCGGCCGATTCTCCTATTTCTCGAAGGACGGGATATATAAAACCGAGACCAAAACAAAACCTGTCTATACCATGGCCGCTAAAGCCTTTGGCAGCCAGTTCGTGGGCATCGGGGTGTTGTCAGAAGAGCAAGATTTCCTGACGCTGAATATCTATGATGAACAACTGAATAAGAAAAAAGAACTCTTTAGAATAGAGGAAGAAATCCGCTTAAAAGGGAAAAAATCTGTCTATTATTATTTACATTTCCCCGTTTCTTTTGCAACTTCATTTATTACCTATGAAGATAGGGTTTATGTTACCTGGGGGAAGGATGATAAGATAAAAGTTTTTGATCATGCTGGAAACAGAGTGGCGGAAATCCCGGTAAAAGTGGAAGAGCAAAAATTAACACAGGCCTATAAAGATAAAGTGGTTAATCATTTTAAAAACGACAAACGTCTCCCACAGCCGATTTATGAAAGGTATTATAAAAATATGGCTTTCCCGGAATTCTTCCCAGCCATTCGGGATATGCGTATCTCTGACGGAAAAATCTATGTTGTCTCCTATCAAAAAGAAAAGGAACAAACAAAAACATTGATTTTCGATTTAAAAGGAAAACTGATAAAAAGTGTTTCTCTTCCCCTAAAAGAGATAGATGTAAAATCCATATATCCATTTACCATTAAAAACGGAAAGCTTTATCAATTAGTGGAAGATTTCGATAGTGAAAACTGGTATCTTCACGTTACCACTATATAAATTTTCAATAGGGGAAAAGTTCCTGTAGTTGAAAAAAAGGTGACAGGCGAAAAGCACCCTCTTCTTTTTTGTCCGTGTTGTCCGTGTTTGTCCGTGGCAAAATTTTTTTTTCGCAACTCAATCAATATTCTGAAACAGAAATACTCACCACTTCACTCTGTACATTGGCATGCGGAAAACGTGCCTGAAAAGTATGCTCTCCAGGTTCCAAAGGCCACCTCACGACATACGGATAAGACACGGGTTCAAGCTCTTTACCATCCACTATCCAGATAATATGAGGAACCGCAGGGGTGACATTGGCTTTCAATGCCAATGTCTGAAATTTTCGGGGGGTCTCAGGGTCCAATAATACCTGACTGCGATCCACCGGATTCCGAATCTCTACCGATGCATGAGGAATCGACTTCACCTCTACCGGCGGCTTCGCATATCCATGAGCCGCTGCCCACGCAGAATACTCGGGCGGTAATACCACAAAAATCTTTAACTCCACCTCCGAAGAGGGCGTATGAATATTTGCCAACGCACCCGTACGACGATCAACAGGATACTGACGGTGAACACTACAGGCAGCCATCGGCTCAGTACCGGACTTAAAATACTCCAATACCACTTCCGAACATAATTCCGTGGCCTGTTGACCGGAAAGAGCACAGATTTTTTTCGCCCTGTACCCCCGGGGCAAAGCAAACGGAGTCTCATGAACCCCACGATTCTCCTCCGGATGAAGGTGAAGCATGATGCGCTTCACTACTTTGGCAGCAGCCATCCCATTGACCTCTTTCATCCGGTCATTGTTGGGATGCCCGATCCAAACGCCTATGATGTAACGATTACTCCAGGCAACAGCCCAGGCATCACGAAACCCCTGCGAAGTACCGGTTTTGATTGCAACGGGAAACAGGTATTCAAGGACCCCCATACGAGAAAACGAAGGAAGACGCGCCATGGGGTCCGAAAGAAAAAGCGTGACCTGACGCGCAATATCTTCCGGTAATATCTGGGGCAAGGATTCGGCAACGCCAGAAATCCGAAATCCAAAGCACGAAATTCGAAACAAATTCAAATGACCAAAACACAAATGACCAAAACCCTTCGGGGTATATTTAAGATTATCTATTGAAGCCACCCTTTTAGCCTCACAAGGTATTGTTTTGAACATTTGAACATTTACGTTTCGCAATTTTGGATTTGTTTCGGATTTCGGATTTCGGATTTCGGATTTTAAAATACTTTGCTCAAACCAGTTGAGGAAGAAACTGCGGCCATCATTGGCCAGGATGCCATACGCCTGCACCAGGTCCTGCAGCGTCACGTATAACCCTCCAATCGCCAGGCTCAGACCGTAATGAGATGCCTCGTTGTCCGTTTGTTCCAGACCAATTCGACGAAAAAAATCATGGACCTTTTCCAATCCGACTCTCATGGTGATTTGCACTGCGGGGGTATTCCGGCTGTTGGCCAGGGCTTTCCGATAAAGCATGGGACCCAGGAAATAGGAATCATAATTACTAACCAGGTACTGCCCACTGGGATGAGCAATATGAAACGGAAGATCGGCCAGGACGCTGGAAGGGGTGTATTGGTTCTCCATCAATCCCAGGGCATAAATAAACGGTTTTAACGTACTACCGGAAGCACGAGGGATACGAGCATAATCAATGGCACCGGCATTGCGGTTATCATAATAATATTCCGATCCCAGGTAACCACGTACTTTTCCCGTGGCCCGCTCCACTACCATCAGGGCTATATTCCCCGCCCCCAAAGGACGATATTCACTCATTGCATCAAGAGAGACAAAAGCGAGAAAATCCTGTAAATCCAGGTCCAGACTGGCACGCACCGGTCGGTGAAAAGTGGTGATACCTCTGTTCCGCATGGCACTTTCCATATTCATGATGGCATGATACGAATGAAACGGCCGGGTCTCCCGAACCGTAGGGGTCAGGTGCGCCAGGTGACGACGACTGACACAATAGGTCTCCGCATCGATCTTATCTTGCAAGAAAAGAAGTTTTAATACGATTTTTGCCCTTTGGGACGCTCGTTCAAAACCTTTAAAAGAGAAAAGATTCATACGGCCCGGTGCTTTGGGTAAGGCAGCCAATAAAGCAGCTTCAGCCCAGCCAAGGTCTTCCATAGGCTTTCTAAAGTAACGCCTGGCTGCATAAGCGGCTCCATGTATCCGGTTTCCCTGCGGTACAAGGCAGAGGTAATGCCGAAACACTGCCCGACGACCATATTTTCGCACCAATAAGCGTGCGATAACGATTTCACAGAGCTTTTTCCAATAGGTGCGTTTACCCGGACTCTGCATTCGTGCTACCTGCATGGCAATGGTGGAGGCGCCGCGGCGGGGGCCTTTGAAAAAATTATTTAAGAAGGCCCGGGCTAGAGCGTACAAATCCACACCAGAATGTTGATAAAATCGTTTATCCTCAATAGCAAGAAAGGCCTCCTTTAGTCGGTGTGGCAATTCTCCTTCGACTTTCCAGTACCCTTTGGGAGAGTCACTCCCCCACCCTTCGGAAATGTAATTGCCCTGGTAATCCTCGAAAAATGGCGTGGACATAGGAGCAACCAGGACAATCCGGTCTTTCACCTCAAGGTAAATGGCAAAGAAAAGCAGAGATATCAGCACTGCGAGTCCGATAACCGCCCGCCTCACTATTTTTTTAAATAACCTCAAATTTATCATCTCAATAAAAAAACTCTTTTGAAATCAATGGGAACAACTGCCTTAAACATCGCAAAATGCCCTGGCCGTGCAAAACAGAAGTTTTTGGAGGTCCAGGAACCTTTTTTCAAAAAGGTTCCTGGCCGCCGGAGGCAAAAAACATACATGCTATTCCCTTCCTTTAACAACAACGCGTGTACCATCGGAATTGCCGCGCACGGTTAATTGGTACATCAATTCTGCTTTGGCAGCGGGATGGGTAAAACGCCCCTCGATACTGCTGCGCAAGCGGAAATAAAAATCATAGGTACCTTTGGGCAGTGTATCAAAGTAAAAGGTCACTGCATTGTCGGCATATATGGCATAATCGGGGTTCCGGGTAAAGGTTCCGGAAGGAGTAGCTTCCGGAGGTGCAGTCGCCAGGTTGGGATTCAACGGCTCCAAACCAGCAGCAAACGGCGCTTTAATCGCTGCATAAAACCGTTTTTCAGAATTAATCACCCGGATGTGTTCTTCCACCACGGTTCCCATCTCCAGGGTCAGGGTTTTGCCTGCTTCAGCCGTATACTTTGCTGGGGGTTGATCTTTATCTTTATAGACCATTAATTCCCGCATCACTACGAATCCTTCGTTACGGGCCTTAATTTTGTCTCCGGTGCCACCAGGCACATATTCCACCACCAACCAGGCCAGTGGGTTTTTTTCTCCCGTTTCGGACATCAGCTTAAAGCTTCCAGGTGTACTATCGGTACTGGTCACACGGGTCACCACCTGGTCTTTGGTATCTATTTTACGGGTATTGCTGCCGAAGGTTACCTCCAATTTATAACCTTTTTTTTGGGGTTTGGGATGACCCAGCACCTCTCCCAGAGCCACCAGTGCAGCAGCATTGGCATTGGTACTGCCCCAACCATCGCCCGTTCCCAGGTTTACCAGTTCATCCACTAGAAGCCGTACGCGGGAATTATCCGGTTCAGCCTTGTAAAGGGCACGAACCACATTGGCCATGGTTTTCACTTCACTGGCCAGGATCAATCCACCCCAACTCTGGGAGCGGTACTGCAGCCCTTCATATGCTTCTTTGCCGTCCCGCAATTTAAACACCAGGCTTTTCCACAAATCCTGGCTGAGGCGGATGACGGCTTTTTTGTAGGTTTTTTCCTGGTCCAAAAAGGTATATAGAATCTTTGCTTCGCTGTAGAGGTCCATATTCAGGGCCCGAGCCATCAGGTCATGGGCATAGGCATCGTCAAAATAATTTGCCTTTGCCAGTGCAGTCAAAGCTTCTGCCCGCTCTACAAAGGAACTACCCTGTATAAAGTACCTGTAATCCGTACGCAGTGATTCCTTCAATGCTGCAATGCCCCGATCCAACAGCTTGTCCTTAAACGGATACCCCTGGTTCCGGGCTTCCAGGAGAAATTCCACCACATAGGCTGTCAGGTTCACGTAACCTGTGGAACCAGGCCAGCAGCTGTAGAGTCCGTTGGACGTGAGACAGCCCTCTAGAAAGGTGAAAGTCTCTTCCATCACCTGCTTCATGGTATGCGTATGGATTTCCCTGCCGATGCGGGTCATAACCTCTTTCAATGCCAGTTCCGGTAACAATTTGCTGATGCGCTGTTCCGTGCAGCCGTGTTCGTACCGGGCCAGGTAGTTCAGACCTGCCAACATTTTTACCAGTGCAGGTTCTGATGTTATCAACACGGTCTGTTTCATGGTGCCAGGACGAACCGTCTCATCAGGCGCGGGTAATGAATATACTTTACGTGGTTCAACCATAACAAATTTTTCCAGGGTACGGCTCTCCTTATCCCGTCTTACCGGCAATTGGACCTCGAAAGCATCCATTGCCTGGTCTGTATCCCGTATCACTGCCAATCGCACCGTGACTGCTGCGTCTTTTTTATCCGCGGCATCTTCCGGGACTTTCAGAGGGAAAAAGACCTTTTCCGGTTGCCCGATGACCCAACTGACGGGGTATTTTGTATCCCCTTTAACTTCAAGGCCTTTGACCTGCAATTCCGCTTTTCCCGGGCCGCCTTCGCCTTCCACCACACGGCCGATGCCGCCAGCCATAAAGTCGTCCCCTGACCGTACAAACCGCGGCAATGCGGATTGGATAATCAGGGGCAGGCGAATAGAGAGCATGGATTTAACCGCACCGAAACGGCCTTTGCCATCGGTGGCAACTGCCCGTACTGCAAAATCTGTCAAATTGTCCGGTAATTCGATCTCAACCACTGCTGTTCCATTCGTTACCTGGATACCGGGATTAAAATAGGGAACGGTTTTAAACGTCTTCCGAACCGTTACCCGTTCGAAAATGGAGGGTTCTTCCTCCATCTCACCGACGTCACCGCCTTCGACTTCCTCTTGTGAGAGATTACCCACCACCTCGTTCCGTGTTTCCCGGATGCGCAGCATGCTGGTGACAGGATCGATAAAAGAGGGTAATGGGTCTAAGGGTTTTTCTTTTCCCAAAGCCAATACAGCTCGGTCCACCAACCACAGGGTGACCTCACCGTTCAACAGCTTGCCGTCCGGGTCGGTCATCTTGATTTCCATTTTTATTTTTGCACCTGGAAGGTTCTTCTTCGGGTGGTCCAGGGAAAGTTTCAATTGGTTATCTTTGGGTTTCACGCTCAGCCAGATGGTATTGGCCATGGCAATGGGTTTGGCCCGGTCTTCGCGACCTGCCTGCAGTGGTTTGCTTTTACCCGGCAGCCGCCCCCGCAGCAGGAGGAAATGTACCGGTACCCGTGGGGTCATGTCCCCCTTGATGGAGAGCCGGAAAATACCCTGCCCGTTCCTGACCTGAACCCAGTGATAGGTATTGGCAGTGGGCCCTTCCACCACCACCAGTGCATGGGCCTCTTGAAAGGGGCTCTTCAGGACAATGGCAGCGGTGTCGCCCTGGATGTAATCCGGCTTATCCCCGGTGGTCTCAAATACATTGGCTTTGGGTTTCTTCCATGCTACCGGCGTGTCGCCTGCCACATAAAGGTCTGCCTGCACCTTCTGAAGCCGCCCCTGCCTATCCCGGGCCGATATTTCCACCACGTAAACACCTGCCTCTTTAACAGGCAGTGAAAGTGTCTTTGCATCGGCTTCGGATAGATAGTCTGCTTCAAAAATCGTCTCATCCACCACATCCGTTACATATTTGGCCTTGCCAGTGGTGAAATCGCTCTCCTGGAGGTGCGAGTGCCACTGCCGCTGCATCAGCCGCAGATGGAATTCCTTTTCTGCTAATGGTTTTTCATCAATACCCACCACGATTACCTGCGGTTGGATGGTCATACCTGTACTCAAAAACCGTTCCAGTTTAAGTCCCAGAACAAAGGGGGAGAGTGCCAGCACCGACTGGGTGGCAGTGACAGTTTGTTCATCCGCACCCCGTACAGTGGCTTCCACCATATACTTACGGGAGCGGCTGTCCTCCTCCAGTGTGGGATCGATGGTAATAGTAGCAGTGCCTTTGTCATCGGTAACATCGGTTTTTGAGATAGTGCCGGAGGTACGACTGGCCCTGCGGCCGCTGAACCGCTCATCCGAGGAAAATAAAAAGCCCTCGTAACCGGGCAGACGGTAACGGTAAGGAAATTGTGTCACCCGCCAATAAACACTCTGCCCCACCACGGGTCCACCGGCATAGTACCCGGCGGTCATGGTTATTTCGAAGGGCTCGTCCAGGGCCACCCGATCGGGTCCTGAAAGCCGCACTTCGAACCGGGGGATGCGGTAACTCTCTTTTTTAAAATCCACAGTGGAAAGACTCAAATTGTCTGTTTCATCTTTGATAATGGCGCGGTATTCACCGGTGGGTAGGTCTTTCTCATCGAATTTATGATAAAAACTGCCGTAGGGGGTTAATGTCACCGGGTAGGTCCATTGTTTATTGCCAGGGCCTTGCAGGATGACACTTCGGCGATGGCTGCGGGTATCGGGTTTGATCTTCCCCTGCTGCCGCAGTCGCACATACCCTTTGATGTGAACCACTTCTTCAGGCCGGTACACCGGACGCTCAGTCAGAATATGGGCCTTGGGCACATAATCCGACTTCTCATGCCGGGGCTGGTTATTCAACCAGTTGAGCCAACGGCTGTAGGAATTGTACCAGTGATTATTCATAAAATGGGGCGGTGGATTGTCAGGATTCAGTACCAGGGTGTCCTCCCCATGCCTGACAAAAATACGGCATATCCGTTTTTCAACAGGTTTCGTATGGGAGTAACGAAAGATTCCATTATTGTTAGTGACGCCTGAGAAAACAGTCACCCATTCACCTTTATAGATACCTTCAACCTTGATTTCAGCATCGCTGATAGGACTGCCGGATGTTAAAGAGGTCACCACAAAAGTGACAGCCGATTCCTCTTCAACAGTGCTGAGGCTTAAGTCGGTTACCTGCACCCGAACATACTGCCGTTTCGTGCTGGAACCAATGGCACGGTACCCCACCAGGTAAGTCCCGGGCCGATTGGAACCGGAAATGCGGGCCAGGTGGTTTTTAAGATCAATACCAAAACGAATCCGTCCAGTACCCGTTTTAAGGGGCAGTGGGACGACTTGTGAGACCAGGGGGCTCCCCAACAGCTTGATTTGCTCCTTCATTGCAGTGGCATAAGCAGGTTCTTCCCCCGGCCCCTTGGGACGGCTGCTTTCATCCACCTCAATGGATTGGGAAGGAAAGGGCCAGAAATTGCGGTTAAGGGGATTGATCTTGTAGATACGCAAATCCACTTGCTCCATATTGCGTCCCTCCATAGGGAAGACCTGGGGGCCATACCGTTCCAGGATCCCTTTAGCAGCCAGCCATTTTAAATAGGATCCCGATTGTCGAAAGAAGAAATAGACGGAAGTGGGACCGAAATCAGCCAGCTTCCTGCCGGATTGGTTGCGAATCGGCACATGCTTCAGGTTCAACTGGTAGGCTTTTTCCCTGTCTGCATCGAAAAGCAGTCGGATGGTTTTGCCCGAGACTTCATGGCGGAGATTCCGAACTGACGGGTTAAAGCGCACCATCCGTTTGATTTCATTGACAGATACTGGGTTTAGATAGTCATTGAATTTCAGCAGGAGTTGGGCTTTGCCGGTGCCGCCATCCATGGCCTGTTCCATGGGATAAACGCTGCCCTCAGAGGCCACAGGGTAGGTGGTAGTGTCGGATCCGACTGCATTCAGTCGGAAGAGGGGTTTGGTGGAAAAGGTGTAACGGGCCAGGGAACCGGAGATACTACTGTCCAGCGACAGCCGCAGCTGCAGGGCAATACGCATGCCGTAGGGCAGGGGTTTGTGCAGGGTGATGCGATATCGCACAGGATCATCGATGGCTGCTCGCTCCATCTCCTTGATCACGAAATCTTTGGCGGTTAACCAATAGCCTTTCTCCTGGCTCACTCCTGGCAGGGGTCTGACCTCAAAGGTCACCATCAGTGCCAATTTTTGTATATCGATGCGATCGGAGAAGGAGAGGTTAAACTCTTTAATGGGTTCCAGGTCCTTGCTGCCGTGGGAAGGTGTTATCTGCCGGGGCGGGGCCATAAGGGTAGATACTTCGAACACCCGGTTCTCAACACTTATGGTAAACCGTTCCAGCGCCGGCCATGGGATGGTGGGAAGAAATTGGAGGGTTTTACTGTCTACCCACTTATACTCGCCCGGGTGAATGGGTCGGATGCGCAGCAGGCTCCCCGGTTTATCCAGCGGGCCGCCGCCAGCTGGTCCCCGTTTACCAGGGAAAAAAACAGTAACCGGATCATATCCCCGAAGCATGGTATCCGGCACTACTGTAACTTTATCTTTACCCAGTTTATGGGATATCTTTTGCTCATTCTTCTGCGCTCCCGCAGACATTGCCGGGAAACAGAACATTAGCAACAAGACGATCAGGGTTTGAAACATTCCCGCCTTTTTTTTCGCGTTTTTTGCGTGTTTCGCGGTTCTCATTGGTTTGCCTCCTTCTTGTATTTTTGGATCACATCATCAGGAACCCCTTCGCGGCTCCCTTTGGTTCCCAGTATCACCGGCCGGTACTGCACCGGTACATCACGCGTTTTAACCACTAAAAGGTAGGTGCCGGGGGGTAGTTTTTTCACCACCAGGGGACCGGTGGCTACCAAATGGGATTTTTCATCAAATAATTGGGCTTCCAGGCTGTCGTTTTCTGTTTTTAATCCCACCCCCACATGACCTTGTTCCTGCACGTGGAAACGGAACACCTGGATCTCTCCAGGCCGGATAAGCTGTACAGCACTCTCTTTTTCTTCATCGAGGGGGATGGGAGTAATGGTCTTCAGCGTCAGGGTTCCCGAACCGACTCCAGGCAGAGGTCGGGTCAGGAGACGATAGGTGCCAGAGGGCAGGTAGTGGTTCAATTGGTGACCGGTGCGGAAAGCTTCCGCACTGATGTACAATACCTCCTGGTCAGACACCAGGACCATGGCTGTGGGAACCAGGGTTTCCACACTGATATACCCGGCACTCTCCATAAAAAATTCCCACTCTTGCAGGTGAGGGGTCAATGGCCCCATGCCATCTTTGAACAGGGCTTTTTCTGCTGTGTTCCTATTCCCTATAAAGGACTGGCCGTTATCTGCTGTTGAAGCCAGCCATATTTTAACCAGCCCTGGTTCGTGCCGGATTTCCAGGAACCCGCCGTTGGTTTCATAGAATACCATATCAATGTTTTTCGGCTGTTTTAATGCAGTGCCCCGGTGGATTTTACCGTCCGTGCCCCACAATTGGCTGCTCACCCGGGTGCCCGCCACAAAGAGTCTTTCGCCTTGTGAAATTTCCGAAAAATGAAATTGCAGGGTCCCGGCAGTGGAAAAAATTTTTTCAAATCCCTGGTCCGGGTCGAAGGTTGTCAACTCTATTGGAGGAGCTCCGCGTTTTTCCGCACGGAACCGGGCCGGGTGCTCCCCGGTATTGACCAGGTAGAGAATTTCTCCCTGCACGGTCATTTTTTTCTGGCTATTTTTATCCAGTGCAGCCGCGATATCAACAGGGCGTCCCTGATACCATGAAAAGGCTGCCAATCCCTGGGCCAGGGTCATGTCCAGCAGTTGGGGCTCCTCCTTTATTCGGAGCCATACGGAGTGTCCTGCCTCCACCTCTGCCTCGATGGCAGCAGTAGAGCGGAAATCCACTTCCTTTTGTTTGGGATAGGCTGTTAATGTGAAGCGGGTCCGCTCCCCGGTGTCGAACCGGTCTTTTTCAGAGGTAACCGGTGGTGTGGGTGTGGTTAACCAGGTATGAGCCCTGTATTGCCCGCTGCCGGGGATTCCCACCAAAGTACGAGAGGGGGCTGCCAGCATACCGGACCGAACAAATATATTATCCGGTTGGTGCTCTATCGGGAATACGGAAGTTCCCATCAATGCGCTCACCGATTTTACTTCCAGCAGCAGGGGTGCTGGCTGCTGCTGATTGATCTTAAAGGCCAGGGGGATATCGTTAAGCACCATATCCGTACTGCCGCTGCTTTTAACTTCAATGGTTTCGAGCCGCACCTGTTTACCAGAACCAACCAGCCAACCGCAGTCGTTGGACGTCCCTTCTACTGCTTCCGTCACCAACAGGCAGGGGCGCTCCAGCAAGGGAGAGTAATAGAATGTATCCTTTTTCCCCGATTGACTTTTTAAATAAAAGCTTAAGCCGGTCTCGTTCCGCAATTGGACAGCGGTAGCGGTGGAAGTAGGAATGGTTTGTTGGTGTTTGGTCACTCGGACTTCTCGAAGTTTTACTGCTGCTGCATCGATTTGGGTTTCGCCAGAGGTTCCTTCTTCGGCCCAGGCCAACAGTGTGTATTGACGTAAACCGGGCAAAGGGATGTAAAGTTGATCCATACCCTCGGCCAGCAGCTTATCATCCCGCATCAACGCCAGTTTTAATGGTTCCCGACTTTTTACCTTGATATGCAGGAGGTTCTCGCTATTATCATTATCAGTAGAAAAGGGTATTTTTAATACTTCTGTTGAAATGGTTTTCCTTATAATAAAGGGGATGGCCTGACGTTCCAATGCCAGTTCTTTTCGGGTTTGCATCCGGATATCCACTGCCCCGGAACCGGAATCTGCGGCAGATATATTTAAACGGTATTGGCCGGCTTTCAGGTTCCGGGAGATGCGGAAATTCCAGTCATTCGGCATATCATCCACAGCAGCGATACGCTTTTTTCCCTCTTTATCCCACAAAGATGCTTTAACATCCACATCGCCGAAACTGGTGATATCCACCAGCGAATCCCGGTCCAGGCTGACATCCATCTGTGCAGGCAGGTTCCGGACCGGTTGGGTTAATCCCGGGATAAGATCGCGAGTCGCCAGCAGGATGGTGTAGGGCAGACGGTTGTTTTTCTCTATAGACGCTACATTAAGGTCATAGTTACCAGCAGGTAGACGACCGGACCATTTCCCTTTGGAGGTGGTGCCACACTCTTTCCCGTTTTCTCCGAAAATTCTGGTTTCCAAATTCCCGGGAACTGTAAGGGATGCCTGGATAGGAGCGGTAATTTCTACCTTGTAAATATCAGGGGATCGCTGCTCATCTTCCATCCATATATTTTCCAGGGATTTATTTAATTCAAGCAGGTGGGGACCTTTGCCTGAGATTTCTCGTTTTTCAGGTATTCGTCGGAGGAAGGTGACTCGCCGGCTTTCTACCGGCTGCGGCAGGGAGTAGTAAAAGTAGGCCCCTTTTTTAAAATAGTGTTCGATGGCACCCTGGCGATCCGGGGCCATCAACGGCCATCCATCCGCATCCTCCAGGCGATAGGTGAGTGGTTTGCCCAGGCTGTAGGTTTCCAGGTAGTAGTAACCAGGTTCTTTTATATCCACCTGGTACCGGACCGCCGCATCTGGCAGAACGCTGCACCGTTTAATCGCGCCGTCGGAAAGTCCCGCAATGTTATCCAGTTCCGTACGTTTCAAGAAAATACCGGCCCTTCCTTTGGATTGGCCCATTGTCTGGACATTCACCAGGTAGTCGCCGGGTTTGAAGTACTGCTGCACCAGGGCATTGCGGCCAATACCATTTTGACTGGCGTTGAAAAGTGACGTGGTCACACGGGAACGCACGGTAATGGAGGTAGCCATTCGCCCCGAAGTCTCCAGGCGGTAAAGGGCAGGCGTTTTGACCTGTAATAGGAATTGTTTTCTCTCATTGTAATCGAAATCCCTGAACAGCGGTTTTTTCACTGTCATAATTGGGAAAATAGCCTCTACTTTTTTTATTACCGGTGGTGGAGGTGGTATATAAGGCTCCATTATCTCTGTTTTTACGTTAAAGAGCCGGGTTTTGGAATCATTGTTTTCCAGTTCCAGGTGGTGAAATCCCGCAGCTAAAGACGAGGCGCTGTCCCATGGGACATCATCCACCTTCACCTGGTACTTCCCACCGGTAACCATTAGTTTCATTTTCCTATTGTGTCTCACTTTCATCACCACTGACTCACCAGGATTAAGGGTTATAGGCAGTGGTTCTTCCAGGTTCAGGGGGAGTTCCCGAACAATGATGCCTGATTCCACATCGGCTCGCTGGTTCAGCCAGAGGGTGTACGCCCGATGGTAAGGACTGATATTTTGTAATTTCACTTCCGGCCACAACAAACTCCGTGCAGCCTGCTGCGGTTCTTTTTTCAACGCAGTCGGGGTACTGGAAAAAATCGATTTTACACTCCGGCTTAACCAGTTGGCCTTTTTATGCAATGCAAAATGCAATATACCTTTGGCTTTGGGTCGAATGGTAAGCACGTAGTAACCTGAGACCAGTTCAAAATCCGTGCCTGCATCATGGAACGGCGGCGGTTGGTATCCTTTAGGCAATGCGATCATGAAGGGTTTTAATTGGTAGCTCCCCTTTGCTCCGGCGTCGGGGTTCTCATCGATGACATAGGTGCCCTCTTCTTCAATAAAAAGATAGACCGTAAGGTTTCCCAGTAAGTTCACCTTTCGGATCAAAGCTTCTTTAGGAGTAATGGTCACCACCTCTGCTTTTACAGGTGTATTCATCGTGGGGTATGTTAGTAGCGCAGTGATATCAATGGCATCTCTTCCCTCTGCCGAATGGATACTGGAAATCCAGTAACGACGCTCTCCTTCTTCCAGTTTATGGTAATATTGTTGAACAAAATAGTCCAGTTCCAATATATCTCCGGGCGGGGCTGTGATAGTAACCCATTGGCCTCTACTGCTGGCAGAGCCTTTAATGAAACACCATGGATCGCGGGACTTCTTGGTGATCGAAGCTTTTCTCCAGTAAGAACTATATCGACCGTTGGTTTCACCCCAGGCACTGGTGGTCAGTTGTGCTGGTTTCTTTTGTTCTCTCACCAACTGGAAAAAATTGGTCTCTCCACTGATCAAAAATGTATCGCGGCCAAAAAGTGAAATCTCCAGCAATCGCTGCCCGTTTTTGCCCAATTCGGGAATTTCCATTCGTAAATAAAACGGATATTGGCCGGTCTCTTTGGTCCATTTGAGAGCAGGACCGCCGTAACAGGTGAGGAGGTAGAGTCCCGGGTTCAGGTCATGATGGAACTCTGCATGGGTCATGGGCTGGCCTGGAACCGGTTCAAAGGTTGTAATGGTTGGATTCACATCTTCCAGCCAACTGCCGTCCTTCCACAGTCGGGCATCTTGCAGATTGCGCCCTAGCATTTCCAGGCGCAGCACCTGTCGTTCTTTGATTTGAATCCAAAACGCCTGCTGCTGTAAATCCTCCAGGCTGCCGCGAATCAGTTCCAGGTGAGGCAAATACGGCAAATCTTCCACCCGGGTGACAGGTTTTACATATTGGAAAGGAAACACCTTTAACACTGCCTGGCCGGAGCCATTGGTATGGGAATACAACCGAATTTTATAGGTCCCTATATCCAGCAGCAAATCCAAACGACCATCCTTGTTTCCAGCAGTACCAGCGGATTTATAGGGCCCTGCCATGCGGTCGACAATAATCAACTCTGTCCCCTGTTCACTTTTAACCTGGATGCTGTAGCGGCCGGTTTTTTTGATGTGCAGCAGTGTCTCATTGGCGCCTCTGGCCTCAAAAACAGTCTGATCCAGTGTGGCCTCAGGTGTTTGGGTTCCAATGGTTTCAGCCATATTGGGAATTGGAATCACTGACAGCAGTATAAATACAAAAATCAGTCTTAAAAAATGTTTATTCATAACACCCCTCCGAAAACCGGTCAGTTGTCTCCTGGAGTAATGGAGTAAAGGAGTGATGAAGTGTATGGAAAGAACTTAGATAATCCATTTTTCCAATACTCCGTTATACCAGCACTTCAATAGATCTGGCCAGTTGATAAATTCATCAAATTTTTGCATGGTTATTAATACCATTTTAGAGGAAAATAATCAATCCACTCAATTTGTTTTGGATGGCGAGATTTTCGTGTTTTATTCTTTTTTTTGTAACGTTCCATTGTTTTTTCAACCTCCAAATAAGTTTTTTTACAACGTTACTACACCCCTTTAATAGTATTCGTATATGAAAATTATTTGAAAATAGAATGAAAAATTGGTGAACGCTACGGCGCGGGGAGCAGGGGGCAGCTTACCGTTCTCGTTGCGGGGAGAGCTTTTTTGAGTTTGTCATTGGCCTTCGGCGTCATTGAGTGCTTTTGAGTACTCGTCAAGGAGGCTTTTTAGAACCTGTCATTTGTTCGCTTCGCTCACGTCAAGGTGTCTCTTTAGAGCTTGTCATTGGTAAATTTTATCTTTAATGCTTTCAATGTCAAGTTTTAAAGTCACAATGACAAGCCTTAAAACACTCAATGACAAGTCCTCAAAAGCTACACTGACAATCCTCAAAGTTCTCAATGACAGTTTCAAAAAGGTTATTGGCCGCGCCGTTGCGGAGGCATAATATATCTCTAAAGATAATAAAAAATCGGATGGGCAGGTCTATTTTACCCTTAACATGTACAATTAAGCAAAAAGTAGTTGATTTTTCTTTAATAAGAAAATACTATAATGGTTGAAAAAAAAATGATATAATTGATTTTTTTTATAAGCGGTGCTATAATAAAAATATGATAAATTATCAAGGCATCATAACTATTGAGCCGGGCAAGCGGGGTGGAAAGCCTTGTATAAGAAACATGAGAATTACCGTTTACGATGTTCTCGATTACCTGGCTTCAGGAATGACCAGGGAAGAAATTCTCAATGATTTCCCCTATCTCACTGCCTCAGATATCCAGGCTTGTCTTAGGTATGCAGCAGACAGGGAAAGGACGCAGATGGTAATGGAAGCTTGAAACTACTATTTGATCAAAACTTATCTCCTAAACTTGCTCGTGCTCTTTCGGATATTTTCCCAGGTTCTCTTCATGTCCAGGATGTAAATCTTGATAGAGCAGATCTCACATTATGGTGATATAATAACTCTCCGGCAAGACCCAGATCTTGGGATATTAACGCTTTATTGAAAAAATTTTTATTAAGGGTTTTCTATATTACTTTCCACGCGTTCCTTCGCGGCTTATAAAAAAAAAGGTGACCAAAAATTGGCCACTTTATATCAAAATATATCATTTTTCTTATCTTTAATTTTTTTAATTTTTATAGCTCAAAATATTGATTTTTTTAAGTTCAAAATTAAAAAAGTTAATATTTTAGGCCATCATTTTTAATATATTTAATTCCATTTCTGTTTTTAGGCGATTAGAATATTAAGAAACAAAATGGTGGAAAAAATTATAATAAGGCACTTGTTTAATCCCGGATAAAACAATTGTGTCGGGTGAAAGCGCCGATGAAAACCGGGAGGATGTAGAAGATGAAAATTCTTCATAAAAATTGGGGGTTGATTTTATGAAATTTTCATTATATAATAATTTTTCAACGATTGTTGAAAAAGTGGTTTTTGATGAAAAATATGTTTAAACATAAAGAGAGACTGTTGGTAAAAGCCGAAGAGGTGGTACGAAATACCCTGGCTTCAGTTCCATTTATCAATATAACTTCAATTGTCAAAATGGCAATGCTGGGAAATCAAACCGCAGACCTGGTGATTGGCGTGCAAATCAAAAATCATAAAAAGGATTTGATTATAGAAATTAATAATAACGGGGAGCCAAGATTCGCACGCCAGGCGGTTAATCACCTGATGCGTTTTCGAAATGATATCGCAGATTGTTATTGCATTTTTATGGCTCCCTACATATCTGACGAAACGGCTGAAATCTGTCTCCAGGATGGGATCGGAAGCATTGATTTCGCCGGGAATTGTCGTATTGCCTTCGATCATGTATTCCTGGAAAAAAAGGGTAATCCAAATCCATATACTCAAAAAAGAGTACTTCATACATTGTTCTCTCCCGCAGCATCCAGGATTTTACGGGTAATGATAACACAACCGAAAAAGAAATGGAAAATAAAGGAAATGGCTTCGGAAGCGAAAGTGAGCGTTGGATTGGTGGCTAATGTCAGAAAATTGCTTTTAGATAGAGAATGGATCAGGGCAGAATGGGGTCATTTTACCCTGGAGAAGCCCGATCTACTATTGACGGAGTGGGCGAATAATTATAGTTTCCGGAAAAACCAGATTTTCACCTATTATACGCTTGAAAACCCTCCCGAATTGGAATCTCTAATAGCAAAAATCTGTCAGCAAAAAAGTATACGTTACGCTCTGACGGGATTTTCCGCTGCGGTCCGATTAGCTCCGGCTGTCCGCTATAACCGAAGCATGATCTATGTGGAAGCTATAACCGAAGAATTGATTCATGAATTATCCATTAAACCCGTTTCTTCAGGAGCAAATGTTTTATTGCTCGTCCCTTTTGATGAAGGGGTTTTTCATCATGTGATGAAGGTTGATAAAATATCCCTGGTTACTCCAGTACAGGCTTATTTAGACCTGATAGGTTTTCGCGGCCGAGGTGAAGAAAGTGCCCAAGTGCTTTTAGAACAGGTGATCAAACCAAAGTGGTAACCAAAAAGGATTATTCGCCCCCTGATGTCATTGCGGCCCGGTCTGTTTTGATTGAATTAATGCATATCCTGGGGGAACACAAAAAAAATATTGTGATAATTGGCGGTTGGGTCCCGGAGTTATTAATTTCACAACCTGCGTTTCCTCATGTTGGCAGTATCGATGTGGATATTGCATTAGACCATCGTAACATAACAGGGAGTGGTTATCGATCTATCTGTCAAAAACTATTGAAGCAAGGTTACAGACAGGGTAAGCAACCATTTATCTTCATCCGCGAGGTAACCGTTAAAGGTCTACCGATCCAGGTTCAGGTTGATCTTTTGGCGGCAGAATATGGTGGAACCGGAAAAGGGCGGCGTCACCAGCGGATTGATGATATCCTGGCACGAAAGGTGAGAGGGTGTGATTTGGCTTTCGAGATGTACGAGAATGTAGAAATTGAAGGAGAAATTCCGCATGGTGGTATTGATCGTGTCGAAGTACAGGTCGCCTCATTGGTTCCATTTTTTGTCATGAAAGGAATGGCGATGGATGAACGGCTAAAAGAGAAGGATTTTTATGATATCTATTATTGCTTGAAGCATTATCCTGGGGGAATTGATGCCTTAGCCGATGAATTCAAACCAATTCTTAATAACAAACTTGTAATAGAAGGACTTCAAAAAATAGCTAAATATTTTGAAACCGAAAAACATATTGGTCCGAAGTTTGTGGCGAATTTCGAAGAAATCGTTGATCCCGAAGAGAGAGATTTGATTCAAAGAGATGCATTTGAGCGTCTCCATATGTTGTTGTTGAAACTTAGTCTTAAAAAAGAGTGAAGTGCCTCAATGGTACATTTGTACATTTGGCGACTGTCCCTCTTTTTTTAACTGTCACAATTCCTTCCACTCATATATCATTTTTTTCATCTTTAATTTTTTTAATTTTTATAGCTCAAAATATTGATTTTATCAAGATCAAACTAAAAAAAATTAATATTTTGGGGCGTCATTTTTAATATATTTAATTTCACCTCTATTTTTAGACGATTATGTCAAATGAAATCGTTAAGTTCCCGGGAACTCACAGAACTCAGGTTAAGGTTGAAGGATTATGGAGAAAAATTTGCCTGGCACCAAAAAGCAACTCAAAAATAAATCGGAGCAAATGATTTTTTTCTTGAAATGCTCTTGAGTTTTGTATAGAATTAACTTTTAGCATTGTTTATCAAAGGAGAACGTTATGGATTACGAAGAATGGTTCAAAGAACAACTTAAATCATTTGAAAAGGATAACAAAAGAGATGAATATTAAATTAAATAAAAGGTGGTAATAAATGGAAAAAATGGAAAAATGCCCTATATGTGGTAATAAACTTTTAAAAATTGAAGCCATTGGAGATGTTATGGGTACTAATAACAGTTGTGAAACTTGTGGAGATTATCAAATTAGCCAAGAGGCGGCTGATGCTCTTCAAAGTCCGTCTAAATATGACAAATACAAGTATATTCTCTCCGGTGTATTGCGGGAGGCGACTAAAAACGGGAAAAAAATTGTTCTCGAAACAAAAAATATCCAGGATTATATAGATTCAGCTCCGATTCCTGATGCACCATTGGAGGCAATAGATCGGATCATATTTTACGTTTATCGAAAATCAGAAACTGCCGATTCCTATATAAGCCTAAAACCAGAAGATTATCCTACTGCTTGTGCAAAAAATGTGGATGAATACTATTTTTACATAAAAAAAGCCACTGAAATAGGCTACTTAGAAAGAGATACTAAAGATGGCTCCATTGATTACCGACTCACTTTAAAAGGTTGGGAACGAGTGGATGAATTGAGAAAAAAAATACCAGAATCAAGGCAGGCGTTTGTTGCCATGTGGTTTTCAGATGATGTTAAAGATGCATGGACTGAAGCCATCAAACCTGCTCTTGAAGAGACGGGTTACAAACCCATTCGTATAGATATTGTACAGCATAATGACAAGATTGATGATAGGATTATTGCTGAGATTCGGAAAAGCGGCTTGTTGATTGCTGATTTCACAGGAAATCGCGGCGGGGTTTATTTTGAAGCTGGTCTTGCTATGGGGTTAGGCATCCCTGTTATTTGGACGTGCCGAAAGGATGCCTTAGAAGAAGTTCATTTTGATACCAGGCAATACAATTATATCGTATGGGAAACCCCTGAAGAGTTGAAAGAGAAGTTGAAAAACCGAATAGAAGCAACAATGCCTATTCAAAATAAGTAAAAAAGGTGCCAGTGAATTTTTCATTCGGAGGGGATCAAGAAGCCGGTTGAAGGGGATCAACCGTTCGTAGGAGGGGGTCAGGGACCCAAAGTAGTGGGTTAAAGACACGTAAGAGGGGGTCTGGTACCCGTAGGAAAGGTTCAAATGGCCGTAGGAAAAGTGGGCAAATGGCGTCGAGAAGGTTGAAAAGCTTAATAGGAAGGGTAAAAAAGTCTGAACCGGGATTCACAGGATTCGTCGATTACCGGGATTTTCACGACATTCTTGACCGGGCCTTTTTTTCCTCCTTCGAAGAACTGGCATGGTGGATTAGAAAAGAGAGTAAAAAAGCTAAAAAAGTAACCATTTTCTTGACTTTCGCTTAGAAAACATCTTAAAATAAGTGTGTTGGTTCCAGTAAAATTGACAAGTAAAGGGGACAGGCACGAATTCATTGGGAAGAATGCCCTGCGTTTCTTCCTTTTTCAACTCCTTATTCACTGAGTAAGTAAATGGCAATGGAATTACAATGCCATCATTTGGCATACTGGATGAATATAATATAAATGGAGGATAAAATGGGTAAAAATAAGCCAGCATCCCTAACTTCCTGGGTTGAGGGGATATTTCTGGCCATGTTTAATTTGGAGATGCCAAAAAACCTCTCCCAATGGTTGATATTTAAGATGATTTATGGTATTTATCTATTTTAAAGAGGTTTCCGGCAGTGAGAGATTCATTGATGCCGAATGCGCGGAGGACACTGTATGACTGTGCCATGTGGAACAGAAATCTACAATTTGGATAATTCACAGATCGCAGCCCGTGGATTAATCTACACCGATACCGAACTCAATAATGCCCTTGCGGGATCAGTAGCTGAAAACGCCTTTGACGACAGGGGCACTGATGCACTTGAGTCCTTGATGTCAAGCCTGCCAGAAACCGATTTTGAACATAGAGAAATAAAACGCATTATATCCGTAAAACGGGAACCGGAGAGTTGGCGTGTTGGTGAAGCGCTTGCAGAATCATACTTGACTGCACACAGAAATTGTACTTTCCCCTGGCCCAACATCAGGGATCAGAAAAAGGAAAGTTCAAGTTTGCCAGGAACAGACCTTGTCGGATTCCAGATAATCACTGACAGAGATAATCGTTTCGCTTTCGGGGAGGTCAAAACTTCGGATCAGAAGCAATACCCTCCATCCGTCATGTATGGGCGTCACGGTTTGAAGCAGCAGCTTGAAGATTTATGTGACAGTGTAGATACGAGAGACTCTCTTGTCATATACCTTGGACACCGTACACTGGGTTCAACCTGGAAGCCACAGTTCCAGAATGCCGCCAAACGTTACTTGAGTAATCACAAGGATTTTTCGATATTTGGAGTAATGGTACGAGATGTTAAGCCACACGAGGATGATCTCCGGGCTCGTGCAGATAAACTTGGCAGTAGTTGTACTGCCGAGATGTACATCGAATTATTGGCGATCTATTTGCCGATTGACAGTATCGCGACTCTTGGCTCAAGACTTGCAGCAATCCGTAAGGAAGGTGACGAATGATAGTCAGTAAAGAGTCCCTTCAACAAATCGATAACCACTGGGCCGTATTGGCTGTGGGAGAAACGGATCGCGACCGGGTATTGAAGGTGGCCGATGCACGCCAGGTAAAATCTGCAGTGGGGCGACAGATGCAGATTGATTTTGAGGAGAGTACTTCAGATCCGGAGCTGATTGAGCGCATGGCAATGGCCTATGAATTAGCAGCTATCGAAGGGTTAAATGCTATTTTGAATCCTTTGCGTGATGATGAAGACGACCGGCTTAGAATTCAATGTTCTTCCGGTGCCTGGCGTGCCTTTGAACTTCGCCGTTTGTTACTGATCCCAAACCAAACAGAAGAACGTATTTTCCACATTCTTCATCTTTCATGCCTGGCCTATTGTGGCGATCGCTGGACTGACCTGCGTCGATGGTATTCTGAGAATAAAAATAAAGTGCAAACACCTTCCGTGGCTGATGTTTCCTGGGATAAACGATTATTGTTTCGGCTGTATGATTGCTGGGTCCGTTTGTTTAGGAAACAGCAGTGGGATGACCTTGACCAAATCCGCGAGATTATAGCAGGACTACGCGAAGATCAAAAGAATTATGAATCAAAAGTGCTAAACAATGGAAGTGTAAATGCTGACCGTGCCATGGCCTTTCGTTTGATCGCACTTTACCATTGGGCGAAGGCGACAGAGTTGTTGGCATTATACATGCTTCAAGGGGAACCTTCTGATATCGGAACCCAATTAGACAAACATTTCGAAAATGCGTTGAAGGCTGCTTCTGCATCCGGGGATTCACAAATGGAAATGCTTACCCGTTGGTTTCATGCCGCTTCCCTACGTATGGTTGCCGGTTCCGTCTGGGGGGTGGCAAGTAAAGTCAATTCAAGGGTTACACAGTTTATTCACCAGGTGACAAAGCAGCGGGCCATGTTTGAACTCTTACCGCCTCAGCGTGCTGCCTTGCAGGAACAGGGGCTTCTCGACGTGGCCAAAACAGCGGTTGTCGTAGAAATGCCGACATCAGGCGGAAAGACACTACTTGCCCAGTTCAAAATGCTGCAGGCTTTAAATCAATTCGATGCAGACAGCGGCTGGGTGGCATATGTTGCCCCCACTCGTGCTTTAACTGCACAAATCACACGCCGTTTTCGCCGGGATTTCGCCCAACTGGGTATTAAAGTCGAGCAATTGACCGGCGCCGTGGAGATTGACACATTCGAGGAGGCGCTGCTTTCCGCTAATGACGAGCAAAAAGCATTTGATATACTGGTTGCAACACCTGAAAAACTCCAGCTTGTCATTCGTAACAAGAAAGTATTACGCCCCCTAGCCCTGGTTGTTATGGATGAGGCCCACAACATCGGGGATGAAAACAGGGGACTTCGGATGGAACTACTACTGGCTACTATCAAGCGGGAATGCAAATCAGCCAACTTCCTGTTACTCATGCCGTACGTTGAAAACGCCGCTAAGCTGACCCGTTGGCTATCACCGGATGCCGGGTTAACCATTAGCATCGGTACGACTGCATGGCAGCCCAATGAACGTATCGTAGGAATTTATCATGTTGAAAAAGATGAAAAGATTCATGGTGGATGGAAATTGAAGTATGAAACATTGACGACAACACCGAAGACTATTTACCTTGAAGGCATCCATCAGGTAGGAAATATGAAACCCATCGATGTTCCCTACAGTACGATAAAGGGCAACCTATCACTCCAAACCGCTGCCATAGCACGTGTCCTGTCGGATCGCGGCACCAGTATTGCCGTCGCAACTAAAATCAGTTCAGTCTGGGCAATGGCCCGTAAAATTTCGGATTCCCTGGATGTTTATTCGCCAGTACCGGATGAGATTGCACTAGTACAACGATTCCTGTCCGATGAGATCAATCCTGGGTTTGAATTGGTTAAGATGTTGGAACGTGGTGTTGCAGTACATCATGCCGGTCTCTCTGATGAAACACGAGCGCTAATCGAATGGCTTGCCGAGGAAAACAAGATGAGGGTGCTTTGCGCGACTACAACAATTGCCCAGGGAATAAATTTTCCTGTTTCATCCGTATTTCTTGCTTCCAGGTTTCTTCCCTCAATAAGAGTGTCAAAGGAAATGAAGCATCGTGACTTCTGGAACCTTGCTGGTCGGGCCGGACGTCTTCAGCATGACAGTGTCGGAGTCGTTGGGCTTGCTGCCGGTAAGGATCGGAGAGACGTAATGCAATTTGTCAGTGATACGACAGGTGAACTTGTTTCACAATTAGTTAAGATGCTGGATGAGCTTGAAGAGGCTGGAGAATTAAACAAACTGTCCGAGGTGATAAACAGGGATCAGTGGGTGGATTTCCGCTGCTATGTGGCGCATCTCTGGAATGAAAAACAGAACCTGGATGCGGTTTTGGCGGATACGGAGCAACTTCTTCGCAACACGTACGGATATGGTACACTTCGTTCTACTCCCGGTGGAGAGGCAAAGGCACAGGCATTATTAGATGCGACGAAATCGTATGCGCGGAATATTGCCGAACATTCCGAGAACGCGATACTTGCGGATTCTACGGGGTTTGCACCGGAGGGAGTGCGAACCGCACTACTTGAGTTGAAAAAATTGGAAAATAAATTGTCTGTTTCGGACTGGATGCCGGAGAGTCTGTTCGGAACCCATACCGGCGGTAACCTTTCCGATCTTTTCGGAATTATGCTGCGTTTGCCCCAGATAAAAGACCAGCTTTCCGACATTAGTGGTGAAGGTCTTGGACACAAGAAGATTGCAGATATGACAATCGCCTGGGTGTCGGGGCAGACTATACAGGAGATCGCAAAGCAATTTTTCAAGGGTGGTTCAACAGAGGCCATTACTAATGCATGCAAGACTATCTATCGGAATCTGGTAAATAATGGTGCATGGGGATTAGCTGCCTTAAGTAAGATTCCGACATCCGGTATTGACTTTGATTCACTTGATGAAAATAGTCTCAGGCGAATCAATATTTTGCCTGCCATGCTCTATCATGGAGTTAGCACCGAAGAGGCCGTGTTGATGCGCATGAATGCAGTACCACGCAGTATAGCCGAGCAAATGGGTTCAAGGTTTAGAGTCGATACTGGCGGTCAGGTAAAGTACCTTTCAGTAGGTAGGGCACGTGACTTCCTAAAAAATTTACAGTATAATGACTGGGAGCAGGTTAAGCCCGCATCTTCTCGTCTTTCAGGAAGGGATTACAAAACGATTTGGGAACTCTTATCAGGTGAAGGTAAGTGGGGGGAATGATATAAGAAAAGTGGTCTTCCTTCCGTTCCGGCCTATTCCTAAAGTACCTAATTTATTTCTACACCTCCTGTGGCGGCTCATCTTGTAGAAGGGTCTAATTTGTGACGATATCCACTTGACTATAACGAATAAAAAGAAAAAATTACGCTGGAGTTATAACGGATTTTTGAAATAGTGCAGGAGAAAAAGAGGGGGAGAAAAAGGTGAATATCGACATTCTTGACCGGCCTTTTTTTTCCTCCTTCGAAGAACTGGAATAGTAGATTAAAAAAGAGAGTAAAAAAGCCAAAAAAGTAACCATTTTCTTGACTTTTGCTTAGAAAACATCTTAAAATAAATGTGTTGGTTCCATTCAAATAGGAGTACATATGCGAAAACAAATAAATAAATATGATTCGCCGGTAGATGCCCTTATCGCAGTAACAAAGCGTCTTAGTATCTTTGAAGATAGATATCGAATGGCAACAGAGGATTTTTTCGATAAATTTAGCAAAGGTCAGATGGAGGATTCCATCGATTTCGTCGAGTGGTCCAATGATTATCAGCATTATTTGGCAATTCGGCTTGAAATAGAAAGAAAAATTCAACATGTTGCATAATTTACTTGCCTGCTATGAAAATAGGAGCCCACAGAATGCTACTCTGCGGAGTGGCTCCGCTACGTAGCACGAGCACACAGAAAACACAGAAGGATTATTTTCATAACTCTCCATGTGCGAACCTGCTATCATGAGAGGCATTCCCCTAAATCTTTTCTAATCTTTAATTTTTTTAATTTATATGTCACGAAATATTGATTTTATTAAGTTTCAGTTTAAATAAATGTTACTCTGCGAAGTAGCCTTGCTACGAAGCACGAGTTAATATTTTAGGCCGCCATTCTTAATATATTTAATTTCAATTTTATTTAGGTTTTTTGTCTTTTTTTTTAATATAAGTAAGAAAAGGAGATCAAAAGGTTGGTTATAGAATATGTCAATTAAAACCGACATATTATATGATTTTATGTCGATTGGAATCGACATATTCTATAAATTCATGCCAATTATTATAAAATAATTTTCCTTTTTCACTCCAGGGTTTTTTAAACGGTTAAACTTGACTGCCTCCTATCCCCTGTCCTTTATGTCCACAATGCCTTCCTGACATCGATCAGGCGCTTCATCATTCGAGTGTCTTCATCTTCATATTCTTTTTCTATCGCATCTTGTTTTTTTTGAGCGGCGTCAACCTCGCTCTTCTTTTCTTCACAGTTATCTTTATCACTCAAAATATTCCACTTATCACACAATTTATCCCATCCACTGACTTTAGCAGGATCAGGGCGATTGGGACGCACATCTTTCCACCAGGTATACAAATATTTAATTTCTTGTGCATCTTTGGCCTGTTGTTCATTCCTTTCTTCTGCCGGGAGATTCGGGTCACCTAAACCGATCTCCCAATCCAGGTAGGCAAGCCCTTCAATCCTGCTTCTCCACCAATGGGTCCTTCCCCATCCTTTCCAGGGCTTCCGCTTTGTAAACATAACATTCATCCAGGCTTTTTCGACTTCCACAAAATCCACAAGCATATCGAACATGGCATAAAGCAGACGCGTATCCATATCATAGTATCCGGGCTTTAACGTTGTCTTTATGGTGTGATATCGATCAACTGTGCGGTAACGGAGCCAGTACTTTACTTTTGTAAAAGGCTTGATAAAGGTTTTCCAGCACCAAAATGGAAAGGTGTCCGCAAAAAACCAACGCACATTGTTCTTCCGAGCCTTATCTTTCCAATCTTGCCATTCATCCCAGGTGGCTTCCCGCGGCATATCCTGGAAAAACCATCGTTTAAACTTAGTTCTAATGCTCATATGAATTGATTTGCGAAGCTATGTTCTTAAAAGAAATCAATAACATAATCTGAGAAAGAGTTCAAGGAAAAAATTGAAAAATTCCCATTGACCGACATTCAAATGAGCAAACCATTGGTGTATAAATGATGATTTGCCTTACTCATAAACATTTGATAAAATAGGGGCGTAACAGTTAAAAGTTACAAAAAAAAGGAGTCGGATATGAGGCGATTTCATTCGTATGGGCCATTGGACATCGAGGATCATTATTATGCCCCACGAAAAGAATTGATTAAGCGGGCGTATACTCAATTGACAGGGGAACATCCAAAAAAAGGTGGCCATTACATTACAGTCTGGGCACCTCGGCAAACCGGGAAGACATGGATAATGCAGCAAATTCTCCATCAACTCCAGAATGATTCGCACTTCGATGTGCTCAAAATCAACTTGCAGCACTTGAAAGACCAGGAAAATACCGACCGAATCACCATGTCTATCGCAGAAGCGATTGGAGAGAAATTGGGAAAAGCCTTCACTGGCATTAACACCGGGCAAAAGTTCCAGGACATATTTAAAAAAGACCTCCTGGACAAACCCCTGATTTTAATTCTCGATGAGTTCGATGCCCTGGTTGAAGAAGGTATCAATGCGGTGGTAGGTGCATTTCGAAATATCTATATCACCCGGATGGATGAAGTAGACAAACCCACAAGCCAAAAAACCTATCTTCTTCATGGGGTGGCATTAATCGGGGTTCGAAGTGTCCTGGGCTTTGAAAATGAAACCGGTTCGCCTTTTAATATCCAGAGAAGCCTTCATATCCCTAACCTGACCTATGAAGAAGTAGAAGGCATGTTCCAATGGTATATAAAAGAAAGCGGACAAAAGATAGAGCCTGGAGTGATTAAAAAACTCTATGAGGAGACCCGGGGCCAACCCGGTCTAACCTGTTGGCTGGGTGAACTCCTCAGCGAGGGCGTTGAAAATTATCCCAACGACACCACCAAACCGATCCGGTCCGTTGACTTTGAAAATATCTATCAACTGGCTATCAATATCCTCCCCAACAACAATATCCTCAACATCATCAGTAAGGCTGACACAGACCCCTACCGAAAAACCGTACTCACCCTTTTCAATACCGGCAGGCCGTTGAAATTCCGTTTTGATAAAAAGGAAATCAATTTTCTCTATATGAACGGGGTGATAGAACCGGAGATTATCCCTGGAAATACCAGTTACGTCAGGTTTGCCTCTCCCTTTGTACAAAAGCGCTTATTTAATTATTTTTCCGGTGAGATTTTCAGTGAAATGGGTCAACTGGTTGACTCCTTTGTCCATGTCAAAGAGGTTATCTCCTCTGATCATATCGATATTCCCCAGGTAATGGAGCTCTATCAAACCTACCTGGATAAAAACAAGGCGTGGTTATTTAAGAACGCCCCCAGGCGCAATGACATGCGGGTATATGAAGCTGTCTTTCATTTTAACTTATACACCTATTTGGATGAACTTTTAAGAGGGAAAAACATCCGCGTCTATCCTGAATTCCCCACAGGTAATGGCAAAATTGATCTTCTCATTCAGTACAATAACATCATTTACGGGATTGAGTTAAAAAGTTTCACTGACCAGGCAGGTTATTACGAATCCCTGGAGCGAGCGGCTCGATATGGGGAACAACTTCAACTTCGGGATATTTACCTGGTCTCTTTCGTTGAAAGCATGGATGAAACGAGCAAAAAGAAGTACGAGACGGTATATCATGATGCCGAAGCGAATGTCACGGTTCATCCTATTTTCATTCAAACCGGCAACCCTTAGGGACTACATTTGACACTATCCCCTCTTTTTCCCCTTTTTTTTCATTACAATTGGACTCAAAATTAGAAAAAACGTTCTACTCATATATAATTGCTTCTATCGGATTGGCTAGAGCGGCTTTTATTGATTGATAACTTACTATTAGTAATGAAACTGTTACTGTAACAAGACCAGCCAATAAAAATATCCACCAGTTGATTGATGCCCGAAACGCATAGCCTTTCAGCCAGTTGTTCATAATTAAATAAGCGATGGGCCAGGCAATAACGTTAGCAATCAGTATCAACCCAAGGAACTCTTTCGAAAGCATAACTGTAATTCTTGAGATAGATGCGCCTAGAACTTTTCTTATACCGATTTCTTTGGTACGTCTTTCCGCCATAAAGGATACCAATCCGTAAAGTCCAATACACGCAATTATAATTGCCAATCCGCTGGAATATTTAAATATTGACTGCATTTGCTCATCTGCCCTATACATTGTTGCAAAGTCTTCATCAAAAAAAGTATATTCAAAGGGGAATTGTGGATTTATTTTCTGCCATACTGATTTAACCCCTTCAATAGCAGAAGCTACATTTCCTTTTTGCAATCTGACCACCACATTATAAATGTTGGGGCCTATTACCAAAACCAGCGGTTCTATGGTACTTGCCACTGAACGGTGATGAAAATTTTTCATTACGCCGATGATGGTTCCCGTTCTTTTTAAAAAAGAGAAATTTTTCCCAACGGCAGATTTGGTATCCATGAGCTTCAACATTTCTTCATTAACCAGAAATGCATTGGAAGCATCTGAGGGAAATGATTTTGAAAATGCTCTTCCTTCCTTCATTTCAATCTTCATTGTTTCGATAAAATCAAAATCAACATAACTTTTTACAATGGCGGGGGCAATGTTTGGGTCTTTCCCCTCCCAGTTTGCATCATTCCAATCGGTAACGATGTTCGTTGGATGATTATCGATTCCGCTTACATTCACAATTCTTGAGTCCTTCAGTAATTCTTCCTTTAATGCCGCATATGAATCCATCGTCTCATTCCTTAAAGGAATATAAATTAAGTGTTCTTTATTGTAACCGACTTTTTTATTCATCATAAATTGTATTTGTCGGTAAGCCACGATTGTAGTTATTATTAATATAACCGAAAGAGTGAATTGAAAAACGACAAGAGACTTGCGAAAAAATGCACCCTTTGCACTGGTATTCAGACTGGCTTTTAATACTTTGATTGGTCGGAAGTTAGACAAAAATAAAGCAGGATAACTGCCTGATATTACCCCTGTGAGCAAACAAATGAATAAAATATTGAGAATAAAATCTGAGGTAAATAATGAACGGATGGTAAATTCCTGTTCCATTAATTCATTGAATACCGGAAGGAAAAGATTAACCAGAATCAAAGAAATTATAATTGATATAAAAGTTAAAAACATTGACTCCCCGAAAAATTGTACGATGATATCGTTTTTATTTGCTCCAACAACTTTCCTCAAACCAATCTCTTTCGCTCTGCGTGCCGATCTTGCAGTTGCTAGATTGATGTAGTTAATACAGGCTATCAACAAAATAACAAAAGCAAGCATTAAGAAAATACGGACACCTTGAATTTTCCCTTTTCTAAACACATTGAAGCCATACAGGTTGATATCTGTCAAGGGCATAAGCAGAAACTCCCACGCATTTGGTCCGGTGTTACTCTTAATTTCTTCGTTTGTAAAATTAGCCTGTTGATCCAAAATACGATTGAGATATAAATCAGTTATCTTCTTACCGACAGCAGATTCTTGACTGTTCGCATTCAATTCCACCCAGGTATGGCAATTACAACTTAACCAATTTTCATGGTAATAGCCCAACTCTTTAAGGAAATCGAAAGGAACCAGTATTTGTGCTGTTAACGTTGAATTACTGGGAAAATTTTTCATGACTCCGGTTACTTTAAATGAGTATTTATTATTGATGGATATTATTTTCCCCAAAGGGTTGTCATTTTCAAAATATTTTTTGGCAGCCTCTTCGGATAAAACGATGGAATGGAGTTGGCTTAAAGCAGTTGCTGGATTTCCATTTATAAAAGGAAAAGAAAACATTCGTAAAAAAGGAGGGTCCACTGCTCTTGCTCGCTCATAAAATTGCTTTTCTCCATATCTAATCAAAAGGCGTGGTGTCGACTGCCATCGAGCCAGGTTTTTTATTTCTGGAATACTTTCTTTAATGGCCGGACCCAGTGGATAAGGTGAATTTGGCCCATGAAGTTTACCCTGCGGTTGCGGTATATCCACTTCAACCCTGTATAAATGATTTGCATTTTTATGAAACTTATCGAAACTTGCTTGATGATGAACCCATAAAAGAAGAAAGATGCAGCATGCCATTCCCAAAGCCAGTCCGGTAATGTTGATAAATGAATAACTCTTTTGACGGATGATATTTCTCATGGCAATTTTAAAATAATTCTTAAACATAATGAACCTCCAAAATATTGAAAAACAAGAAATTTTCGGAACCGCAACAAAAATCTGTCGGCAGTACCAGTAAATGGCTGAAAATCTCCCTTTTTGTTTGTGGATTTCAGAAAATACTTCGTGAAGATCTCCTAGACGATGCGATTTTTCTTCCTTTCCTAAAAGAAAACCGATGATCAATTCACAGATTTTTGGTGGATTTACTTTTTTATCCATTCTGATATTCCTCTAAATCAAATGCGGCATCAGATATTCCCTGCCATAGAATTTTTTGAACTTTTTGAATAGATTTAAGAGCATTCTTACCATCCAGGGTAAGAGTATACATGCACTTGCTCCGCCCTCCCCTCTCCGCAATGGGTTTGCTTAAGGTTTTATTTACATAACCTTTCCTGGTAAGTTTATCCAATGCAATGTAAACTGCAGCAAAATCCCATTCATATCCTGTGGACTTTGAGGCCAGGTCCCGTATGGTGACTCCATACGCATTGTCCCTTAACCTCCAGACGGCAAGAAGAATAACTTCCTCACTTCGAGATAATAATTTCATTTGTTTATAACCTGCCTTGTATTATAGTAATATTATTATACATATATGTAATACGGCAGAATTATTAAATGGTTTCAGATTTATATAATTTTTTTATATATATCGAAAAGAATGCTCAATGTTCTAGTTTTAACCCCCAATGTTTTTTAGTCAGTAGTAGGGAGTTCCGTTACATGCAGTTCCCATTCCTCTTCGTCGATATTTTCTATGAATTGATAAATCTTTCCATTTTTTATGGTATACGGATTTTTGTCGATGGCATTCATCTCTGCAATGGGTAGGAAAACCTTTTTCAACAATTTCCCCTTTAAGTCGAATATATAGAATTTGCTCTTCCCGTTTTCAATTTTGTATGTCCGTATATATATTTTGTTGTCCGTAATGAATGTGTTCCGTATTAAGGGGAAGTAATCGGGAAATTTAAACATTTTTTTTAGCACTTCGAATTGTTCTCTCGAATTGGGATGGGTTTTGAAAAAATTCAAGTATCTATTTTTGTCGTTCTCCGTGACTTTCAGTTTTTCGATTTCCAGGTTGATGGAATAAAGCTTACTGCCTTTAATATCGAATATATCCATCACGCCCTTATCTCCCCAGAGGAAGAACTTGTTGTCGAAAACAGGCGATCCGCCACTACCGCCATCAGGGCCGACCATCGCAATAGGATCGACTTTTCCCCTCTTTGGCTGGAAAAAGAACTCTGCTTTATGAATCTCTTTTACTTTTTCAAAGTTGGAATCATAAATATTGAACAGGGTATATCTTTTTTTGTCTTCAGTGGCATTGACCATACCCACGAAATTCTCCCCGAAGGGATACAATTCCAGGAAAGAGGTCTCTAACCTGATTTCTTTTATAAATTTCCCGTCCCTTGTAAAGAATGAAACTTTGTGAATACTGTTTATTAGCAGGTGATCAGGTAGAGCCAAAAGGGATGCACCGCCTTTGAATTCCTGGGGCCCTTCACCTTCTTTCCCGAATTTTTTTTGCAGTTTAAAGTCCTTTAGGGAGTAAATATAAATGGTTGCCCCCTCGGTAACAAAGAGTTTATCCCCATCAACCACCAATGCATTGGGTTTGTTTAATTCTTGTAATACGGCTACTTTTCCTGCAAAACCAATGCTTGCCAGTGTAATGATTAGGATAAGCAAATAAATTTTTTTCATTCAGCACCTCCACTATATTATATACGGGTAATCATAAAAGAAAGGTTTCAAAGAACCTCTCAATAGATGCCGAGAGGGAATTGGTGAGGAAGGAAAAAAGATGCCAGATAAAAAAATCAAAAAAAACACCCCTCTATTCGGTACAAAAGTACCGTTCTTAAAAACAGTACCTTTGTACTGTTTAAAAAACAAAAAGCGATACTATCATTTACCCTGGGCAATTGCTCAAAAAAACACAAAAATAACAAAGGAGGTTTTAAATGAAAAAAATATTTTTGTTGATGATGATGTTCAAATAATTCATGGTTTTTCTTTCACTTATACGCCTGGTAGAAATTTTATTTCTGGTTCTGTAAATCTCATAAAGGTATTTTAAAGGAAATGCTTCATTATTTCAATAGAATCTATATTGCTAACCCCCCATTTTTTCATGCTACCACCTCGAGAAACAAGTTATCAAAAGGTAATTTATTAAAGAGAGGGAATCCATTTTTAACATCATCAACGATATTTTGTTTGTCTTTTTTTCT
>Ga0180438_10001881_pt1 | contig 35950 bp, 27 predicted proteins | sample SS_ome_12_FD_132455 | JGI IMG/M metagenome (GOLD analysis project Ga0180438, IMG submission 132455) | Hypersaline lake sediment archaeal communities from the Salton Sea, California, USA - SS_3_D_2 metaG | ecosystem: Environmental > Aquatic > Non-marine Saline and Alkaline > Hypersaline >... | reverse complement strand
TTGTTAAAGAACCCTGGTAGCCGCGATGAGCGCTCTGAGGCAGCCATACTGGATTCCATCTCTCCTGTCAGATATGTCGCACAAAAAAGCCCCCATCACGATTGGGTGAGGGCTTTCAGTTGACTGTACTATAGCACAGACGGCCTGTCAAAACCTACCAGATCACGGCAGATTGGCGCTTATTTCGATGCTGTGCTCTTGTAAAAGACCCCGCTCTTTTCCTCGAGGCGATCGGTGGCCGGTGGTGGCTCCACCGATAGAGCCGAGATTTCGGCGCGCCATTCGGGGGTCATCGGCACGTCGAGCGCACCCAGCGAGGCTGACAATTGCTCGACGTTGCGCGCACCGATGATAGGCGCGGTGACCCCCGGGTGCGACATGACCCACGCCACAGCCAGCGAGGCAGGGTGCACGCCACGTTCTCGGGCGTGCGCCGTGAAACGCCCTGCGATCTCGTAATACACCGGCAGGCCATAGCGCCTGGCATACATGGGATTCTCCACCAGCCGCCCTGTGCCTGGCTTTTGCACCGTGTCGTATTTTCCGCTCAACAACCCGGCGCCCAGAGGACTGTACGAGATGACACCCACTTGCTCCGCCTGCGCCAAGGGCAGGATCTCGATTTCGGCCTGGCGCTTGGCCAGGTTATACATCGGCTGGATGCACTCAAAGCGCGCCAGTCCCTCACGCGCCGAGAGGCCCAGCCCCTTGGCGATCTGCCAGGCAGCCCAGTTGCTGACCGCAGGATACAGAATCTTGCCCTGGCGCACCAGGTCGTCCAGGGCGCGCAGCGGTTCCTCGATTGGCGTATTTGCGTCAAAGCCGTGCAGGAAATAGAGATCCAGACGGTCGGTACCCAGACGCTTCAGGCTGGCTTCCACGGCCAGCATCATGTGACGCCGCGACAGGCCACGCGCATTCACGTCATCGCCGGTGGGATAGTGCACTTTGGACGCAAGGACCAGCTCATCACGGCAATCCGCGATCAGCTTGCCCAGGATCTCTTCGGCAAGACCGCCATTGTACACGTTCGCCGTGTCAAAAAAGTTGATGCCGGCCTCCCGGCAGCGACGAAACATAGCTGCCGAGATTTCTTTGTCGGCAACGCCGCCGAACGACATGGTCCCCATGCACAAACGAGACACCTGGACACCGGTCCGCCCCAGTGTACGATATTCCATCACATAGCTCCTTTCTTTGAATCAGCAATTCCCGTTTTGCTGTCAAGACCTGACAGGTTTTCGCATTTAGGCAAAAAACCTGTCAGGTCTAATCATCATATAGAGTTTACGCCTGCGCTGGCGATCCATCAAGCCTGTCGCAATACCTGGAGGATCTCTTTTCCGTATTTGTCCCGCTTCACCGGTCCCAGAATGCCCATCGCTTTCAGCTCGGTGAGCGTCTCCGGCCGGCGGCGTGCCAGAGCCATGAGGGCAGCGTTGGACACAAGGACGTCCGGTTCAACGCCGCGCTGTGCGGCACGCGCCTTGCGCCAGGCGCGGAGCGCCTCGTAGCGGGTGGTGACCTCGGGGGCAGGCCGGCGATGGTTGTGTTGCCGGGGCGGCGACGGCGGCCTGGCGCGCTGTCCCTGGGCGATGGCCTGCAACAGTTGCCGTCCATAGCGGCGAATCAGGTAAGGTGTCATGCCCTTGACGCGGCCCAGGTCGCTGTGTGTCCGGGGTCGGGCTTTGGCCAGACGGAATAGCGTCGCGTCGGCAATGACCTTGAACGGCGGCCGGTCGCGTCGGCGCGCCTCGCGGTCGCGAAATAGATACAACTCGCGCAAGGTTGCCAGCCCCGCCGGGTCCAGTTCGCGCGTCCCACGGATGCGCCAGAAGCCATGCGGGTCGAACGCGCCTCCATTCCATACGGCGGCCGTCACCTCGGCAAACATCTCTTTCGCCTCGACCAGCAGGCGGGTCTCTTTCAACTCTGTGAGTAACATGTCCCGCAGAGGTAGCAGATAGTGAGTGTCCAGGCGGGCATACTCCATCTCATCCGCACTCAGAGGACGGCGCGCCCAGTTGTGACGTTGCATCCGTTTGTCTTGCACCACGCCAAAGCGCTCGCCCAAAATGCTCCCCAGGCCATGGTAAGGCCAGCCCAACACTCGGCTGGCGATCATGGTGTCGAACAGGTTGGCGAACTGAAAGCCATGATCCCGTTTGAGGACCATCACGTCGTACTCGGCAGCGTGGAACACCTTTTCGATGGCCGGGTCGGCAAAGATCGGCACCAGCGGGGAGAGGTCGGACAGTGCCAGCGGGTCGAGCAAATAGTCGGCACCAGGCACAGAGAACTGGACGAGACAGACTTTTTCAAAATAGGCGTGCAGACTGTTCGATTCCGTGTCCACGGCGATGACCGGTTCCTGATCAAGACGCCGCATCAGGGTCATCAGCGCATCGGGCGTGTCCACCCAGATGGGTGGAGTCCTGAGGCTTTCGTGTTGCGTGCTATGTGGTGTGCCGTTCATCCTGCGTGTTTCAAGACGCGCATGGCGCGTAGAGTGACCCACTTGTTGGGTTTGTTCAGGCAACCAAAGGAAGCCCAGGTCTTGCCCGGCGTGTGCTCCAGGAGCCACCGGCCTTGATCGGTCTGCTTGGCCAACACGAGTGCGAGCGCGCTTCGCAAGCGAAGGTCATCGGCCGGCACGCCAGCCTGGAGCAGCCCCTCCACTGCCTCCAACACGTTCGACGTGTAGCCCAGTGGGAAGCCAAACCTGTGCCATAGCAGGCTGGGCTCGGTGGCAGTAGGATAGTCACCAGCGGCCAGGTCGTGGGCCAGCAAGAAATCGATCGTCTGGCAGATGGCTTCCGCTTCCTCCGGCGTGCGTGCCTTCTCCGGCAAGGCTGTCAGCGCGCCGAGGGCCTTGATCGCGCCCCACGCGCAGGGCAGGCCGTCCCGCATGCGGGACGGCCTGCCCTCTGCCGGGGCATTGTAACGGCAGCGGCACCCGTCACGGATGATCTGGGCAGCCATGGCCCGGCGGGTTTCTGTCGCCCGCAGGTCTTGCGCATAACCGAACCAAGCCAGCGCGCGCAGCAGGTTTCCATTGAGGCACAGAACGGCCCCCTGCTCATCCTGGCGTGCCGAAAAGCGCCCGTCCGGCAAGCGGCTGTGGGCCAGCGCGTATTCAACCGCCCGCGCCACCGGCTCGCAGCGGGGTACGCCCATCACCGCTAAAAAGATGATCTGCCACACGGTGGCTCTGTACTTGGGGCTGTATCCCAGGCCGGGGTGCATCCAATAACCCTCCGGCCACTGGGCGTTCAAGATGCGCCGTACCGGTTCCAGGTCGAGGATCGCACGGTGAGTGCCGGCGACCTCGGGATCGTCGGCAGTGCGATCCAGTAAGTCGGTCAGGGTCAGGTAGCGAACCGACGGGTTCCCCGGCTCCAGCAGCCAGGGGAGCGGGTCGGCGTTCAGAGCGTCAAGCCAAGATTGCCGGGTCAAATCTCCTCCCTCCATATCCTGCCGCTTCACTTTACCACAGGTAAGGGAGGGTGTCAAGTTGGCTACAGCCCCCAAGAAATGGACGGCCCGGGCGGGGACCAGATTGCCCCGTCCGGGCCTGTTTCGCTCATAGCGTCAGCGGCCTGCACCGGCTGGTACGCTCTGCTATCCATATTCAATAGGCAGCGTGCGCAAATATTGCGTCGTGCGCTGCTTGCGGGCCAGGTCGGCCCAGACGCGCTGCACCTGATCCTCTGTGAGGCCCATGACCTGCGCCGCCTCAGGGGCCGGCACACCGTGCTCCTGAGCATACCACAACAGATCCATCACCTCGAAAGGCAGCCGGAAGAAGAACTCTTCCTGAGAGCTGTGAGCGCTATAAGTATCGGTGGTCGGCGTGGCCTGGCAGATCTCCAGCGGCACATCCAGGTACTCTGCCAGTTGGTAGACCTGGGTCTTGAACAGGTGCCGGATGGGGGCCACGTCGTAGCCGCCGTCACCCCACTTGACAAAGAAGCCCTGGTCGTGCTCGTTCTTGTTCGGGGTGCCTACCACCGCATAGTTGCGCAATTCGGCGTGGTAGTATAGCATCGTCATGCGGCTGCGCTGCTTAAAGTTGGAAGCGGCCACGATCTGCAGGTAGTCGTGCAAGTTGAGTCGTTTCGATTGCTCCTCACCCTCCGGGGAAATGATCGTCAGATAAAAGACGTTGAGAGCATCGCTTTCCAGTACGTTGCCGGGCAGCGATATCTTGGCCTTGTAGCCCAAGTCGTACTCTGGAAAGACGCGCTTGATGGCCTCGTCGCGGCGGGCATAGCAGCCAAGGCCGACCAGCGCACCGGTCATGTTTTCAACGACCGTTTCGACGCCGAATCTGCCGGCCAACTTGCGAGCCAGCACGATGCTGTCGCCGCTGGAGTCTTTTTCCGGCATCATCACACCGACGATCCGCTTGGGGCCAAAGGCACGGACGCAAAGTGCCAGCACGACCGACGAGTCCACGCCACCGCTGATGCCTACCACCGCCCCGGAGCGGCGCAGCGTACGGCGCAAATCGCGACGGAGGTTGGCGACCAGTTCTTCCGTCATGGCGGCAGGGTCTATCTTGAGGGCATCTCTGTGGAAAGTCATGGTTTCTCCTGTCAGTCAGGTGGCCAAGTGGGGCCGACGCACAGCTTGAGGGGCGCGATGGCGGGAATCGGCCGCCCTGGAAAGTCCTCGGCGAATTGGCGATGCAAAAGCTGGGTAGAGAGCACCCCGGCCAGGGCCATGTTGTCTCGCTCGCTGAATGGATGGTCACCCTGCGCTTTCTGGACCAGGCGTGCCACAGCCCGGGGGTAAAAGTACCCGGCAGCTCGGATCGCTTCCGGCGACAGCAGCGCCTGCACGTAGGCCGGAGAGTTGTCGCCAAGGAAACTGTGCTGGATCGGCGCGCGGTAAGGTCGCTTGGCCCGGGCATAGACCGACTCGGGTAACATGCCTCGCATGGCCCGCTTGAGGACGTACTTTTCTTTCAAGCCGCAGATTTTGAGCCGGGGTGGGATGCGCCCTGCGAACTCGATAACCCGGTGATCCAGGAAGGGGAAGCGACCCTCCACCGAATGGGCCATCAGCATCCTGTCGCCCTGCGACGACAACAGATACTCTGACATGAAAATGCCGACCTCGATGTACTGTGCTCGCGCAAGCGGCGACCAGCGCTTCAAGTCGGGGTGACGACAGAGATCGGCGACGGCTTCAGCGACAGGGTCGTAGCCGTCGAGGGCGGCCTGGACGTCTGGCGAGAAGAAGCGGCGCAGCGGCGCGGTGTTGGCCCAGCGGATGGCATGCGAATAGTCGAGCCGCTCGGTGTCGGTGAGACCCTTGCGGAAGAACGCCTCCAGAAAAGATCCTCCCCCCTCACCCAGGCCCTGCACGTAGGGGTAAAGCCGTTTGAGCAGCAACGGGCGCATCGCCGAGCCAGGATCGCGCGCCCAGAAATGGCGCAGCTTTGCCTCCTTAAAGATGTTGTAGCCGCCCAGAAACTCGTCGGCTCCCTCACCGGTGAGCACGACTTTGATGTCGTTTTGCTGCACCAAGCGCGAGAGGAGGAACATCGGCGCAGGCGAGGTGCGCAGGACAGGCCATTCGGCGTGCCAGACGACGTCGGGAAACACGTGCCCCACGTCGCTGTCGGCGCACTCGACACGGCGATGGTCAGTGCCCAGGAACTCGACCATCCGTTCCTGGTGCGCCCGCTCGTCAAAAGCCGGATCGGTAAAGGCGATGGAGAAGGTCTTGAGATAATTGCTGGTATAGTTGCGAATGAGCGCGGTGATGGTGGACGAGTCGAGGCCTCCGCTGAGGTAGGCGCCGACCGGCACGTCAGCCCGCAGGCGAATCCGGGTAGCGTCCACCAGAAGGTCCCGCAGGCCCTCGACGTACTCGTCGTCCGAAAGTCCCTCCCCATCCCCGTCCCCGTCCTCCGGGAAGCTCAATCCCCAGTAGCGTTCCACCGAAACCTGTCCCTCACGGGCGGTGAGGGTGTGCCCTGGCGGCACCTCGACGATGCCCTCAAAAACGGTGCGCGGGGCCAGCGTCGTCCACAAGGTGAACACCTGGGCCAGTGAGATCAAGTCGAGTCGAGCGCTGACGGCAGGGTGCGCCAGGATGGCCTTGATCTCGGAGCCAAAGACGAGGGCACCACCGGCCAGCGTGTAGAACAGCGGGCGAATGCCCACCCGATCGCGCGCCATGAACAGCGTACCGCCGCCGGTCTCGGGTCGGCGGTCCCAGATGGCAAAGGCAAACTGGCCGTTAAGGTACTCCACACAGCGGGGGCCGTGCTGCTCGTAGAGATGGACGATGACCTCGGTGTCGGAGGTCGTGGTAAAGCGGTGGCCCTGTGCCTCCAGTTCGGGCCGCAGTTCCACATAGTTGAAAATCTCGCCGTTGAAAACGATCCACACCGTCTCGTCCTCGTTGGCGATAGGCTGTGAGCCAGTGGCAAGGTCAATGATGCTCAGCCGGGCGTTCCCCAGACCGATGCGGCAGTCACGATAGATGCCAAACTCGTCGGGGCCGCGATGCTGGATCAGGCCCAGCATTCGCTCCAACAAGGCCTGGTCAATGGGATGGGATTGGGTCACATTGTAGATGCCGACGATGCCGCACATATGCCCCTCGGGAGGGTGGAAGATTGGATGGGGGGACAATTGGCCGGTTTTCCAGCCCTCCCACCTTTTGGTTTTTCACTAACCCAAGTCGGTCTTTTTGATCTTGCCACTGCTCGTCTTGGGCAGGCTGTCACGAAACTCGACGATCTGTGGCACCATAAAGTCTTCCAGGTGGGCGCGGCAGTGGCGGAGGACTTCTTTCTCTGCCAGCGCGACGCCGTCTACCACGACCAAAGCCTTGATGGATTGGCCTAGAATCGGATCGGGCACGCCAATGACCGCTGCTTCGACGACGCCCTCGATGCCGTACAGCACGTTCTCCACCTCTTTGGGCGACACCTTTTCGCCCCGGCTCTTGATGATGTCGTCCTTGCGGGCGACAAAGTACAGGTAACCTTCCTCGTCCATCCTGAAAAGGTCATCGCTGTAGAGCACTTGCTCGCCCGGCGTCGGACCGGGGCGATAACATCCGGCGGTCGCCTCGGGGTTCTCCCAGTAACCGCGCATGACGTGCGATCCCCGAATCACCAACTCGCCCACGCCACCCGGCCCCAGGCGGTTCCCCTCCTCGTCCTCGATCCACACCTCGGTGCCGGGGATGGCAATGCCCACCGAGCCGGGACGCGCGTCCAGTTGGTCCGGCGGCAGGTAAAGCGTGCGTTTGCACTCGGTCAGGCCATACATGGAGTACAGCGTTGCCCAGGGGAATTTCTCACGCAGAGCCATGATGTGACTGGGCGGCAGTGCAGCAGCCGTGTTGGTAATGTAGCGCAGGCTGCTCAGGTCGTAGGGGCTCAAGTCCATCTGGAGCAGGATGGCAAACACGGTCGGCACGCCGGGGAAGCCAGTCACACGTTCCGCCACCATTTTCTTGAGGATCGCCGCCGGATAAGCAAAAGACCTTTCCAGCACCAGCGTGCCACCAAAGCGGAAGGCCATGAGCAATTGGTACAGACCATAGTCAAAGGACAAGGGCAGCACGTTGATGACGATGTCGTCGGGGGTGTTTTCAAGATATCGGATGATCGAGGCAGAGGCAAAGACAACGTTGTTATGGCCCGACATGACCCCCTTGGGCTCGCCGGTACTGCCGGAGGTGTAGATCAGGCAGGCCAGGTCTTGGTCAATGGTAGGACAGGATGGACGGGTGGTGGGATGGGCAGCCAGCAAATCATCGAAAGCGTAACAGCTCCCCTCTATAGCGACGGCACGTTCGCCGCTCAGCACGGTAAACTTGAGCGACGGCACAGCGGCACGAATCTCTCTTGCCAGGGAAGCGTTCCGCTCGGAGGTAAAGAGGGCCGTGGCCCGGCAGTTGTTGAGGATATAAGACAGCTTGTCCCGCTTGGTGGTGTGGTTGAAGACGACGAACGTCCCGGCGGCCTTGAGGATAGCAAAGATGGCGACCACTGTTTCTACCGAGTTGGGCAGGTAGATGGCCACTCTGTCACCACGCTCCACGCCGTGGGCGATAAGCGCGTGGGCCAACTGGTTGGCTTGCGCTTCGACCTGGGCATAGGTCAACCGCTCGCCTCCGCAGACCAGGGCCGTCTTGTCAGGAAACCGCTCAGCGCTGTTTTGTAAAAAGTCCTGAACTAGCATGCTGGCAACGTCTCCCGCCGCCGCATCAAGCCGTCTTTCGGCGAACGTACGCCGCCAATTGGCCAACCGAGTCGAAATTCTCAGGCACGATCTCTTCGTCCTCGACCGTGACGTCAAAAGTCTCCTCGACAAACATCACCAACTCTAACACACCGGTCGAATCAACAATGCCCTCTTCCAGGAATGAGGCATCTTCTATTAACTCGTAGCCGTTGTCGCTGAACAAGAAATTCTCCACGATGTAGGTCTTGATCTGGTTCTCGATGGACATGACTGGCCTTTCCTCCGCTGCCTGGTGCCCGACAAGACGATTTCGTTGCATAGGTTGAATGAGTCCGCCCCGGTTCGCGCGGCCCACGGCCATATTATACTGGCGAAAGGTTAGATTTCCGTGAGATACCCGTTAGAAATTCGTTAGAAATCCCCTCTACTTCTAACCACTTCTTAACCATTTACACACGAAAATCCAACTTTTTTGACTTATAATATGCACTGACAGACGACACACGGAAAGGCACACAAGAGATGAATATTCTCTACGTTACTCCTTACGTTCCTTCTCGCATCCGCAGCCGGCCCTACAACCTGATCCAGGCCCTGATCCGCCTGGGTCATCAGATCACCCTTCTGACCGCGGCGGGCACCTCACCCGAGGAGCAGCACCAGGCAGCCAACCTGAGGGACTGGGGGATGCGAGTGGAGGTCTTTCCAGTTCCCCTATGGCGTTCCCTGGGCAATTGCCTGTGGGCGTTACCCACCCGCGAGCCACTGCAGGCCATCTACGCTTACCATCCAGCCATGAAGCAAAAGTTGGCCCGATTGCTGCGAGAAGAGGCTTTCGACGTCGTGCACATCGAACATCTGCGGGCGGCCCGGTTGGTGCGAGCCGTCAATGGCGTGCCCAAAGTGTACGACTCTGTAGACTCTATTTCCCTGCTATTTGACCAGGCAGCACGAACCAGTTCCCAGTTGCACTCGCGTCTGATGACAGCCCTCGACCTGGCTCGCACCCGCCGCTACGAGGCGTGGCTACTGGCGCAGTACGACCAAGTGGTGATTTCCTCCCGGCGGGACAAGTTGGCAATGAATGAACTGGCCCGCCGATATCTGCCGCCAGACGAGCAGACAGCGCCGATCACGGTGGTGACCAACGGAGTGGATTTAGAGTACTTTTGCCCGCAGAATGATACCGGACGGCGAGACCGCCGGACCGTAGTCTTTACTGGAAAGATCAGTTATCATGCCAACGTTGCCGCCATACTGTACTTCGCCCACGAGGTGCTACCCCGTATCTGGGCCACGGATCCCGAGGTGCGGTTCCAGATTGTGGGCAAGGACCCACCAGAGACAGTGCAGCAACTGACAACGGACAGGCGCATCGAAGTCACAGGGTACGTGGACGACCTTCGGCCTTACCTGGCCCGAGCGACGGTAGCGATCTGTCCGGTGCGCTATGCGGTTGGCGTGCAATTCAAGGTCCTGGAGGCCATGGCCATGGGCACGCCGGTCGTTACTACGCCCCAGACCAGCACTGCACTCTTGGCTCGCCAAGACGAGCACCTGCTCGTTGGCGAAAGCGCCGATGATTTCGCCAGCCAGGTGATCCGCTTGCTGAGCGATCGTGAATTGGCCATCCGGATCGGTGCCGCTGGCCGCCGCTACGTAGAGGAGCACCACGATTGGGATCGCCTCGCGGCCCGCCTGGAGCAGGTCTACCAGCAAGCTATTGACAGCCCCTGAAGAGAGCCTTGATATTTGCCTTCCCGCTCCTCATCGTATATAATCCCCCCACTATGCCGGCCAACCTGCTGCTCACCGGGCGGCCTGGCGTGGGCAAGACAACGCTCGTGCGCCGGGTGCTGGAAGAACTGAACGACGTGCCAGCCACTGGCTTTTACACCGTCGAGATCCGAGCTGGCGGCCGGCGTCTTGGCTTCCGCGCCGTCACGTTGGACGGCCAGGAGGCAGTCCTGGCTCATGTGGAGATCCGCGGCAGGCACCGCGTCAGCCGCTATGGCGTGGACGTAGCCGCTTTTGAGCGGGTCGCCTTGCCGAGCCTCATCCCCGGCCTATCCACTTGCCTCGTGGTGATAGATGAAATCGGCAAGATGGAGTGTTTTTCCCATGCCTTCCGACAAGCGGTCGTACGGATCCTGGGCGCGGACACACCCTTGTTGGCCACCATCGCGCTGAGGGGAAGCCGTTTCATTGAAGGACTCAAGGCCCGACAGGACGTCGAGCTTGTCGAGATCACGCCTGCAAATCGAGACGACCTGGTACGGGAGCTGGCTGGCATGTTGAAGGGGGGATTCTTTGGCAGATAGGGCGGAAACCGTGCGGATCGGCGTCCTTTCAGACACCCACCTTCCGCACCGGCTGCCGCAACTGCCGGCCAGTGTCATCGAGGTGTTCACCACAGCCACCGTAGACCTCATCCTCCACGCTGGCGATGTAGACGACCCAGAGTCTTTGCAGTCGCTGAGTCACGTGGCGCCGGTCATTGCCGTGCGAGGCAACATCCATTTGCGGGACCTCTCGCGCGGCGGCGCCTCGTTGCCCGATCATGTGGAACTGATGTTCTGCAGACGTCGCCTGATCGTAACCCACGGCCATCGGCAAGGGGTAATAGGCTTTTGGGGCTTTGTGGCCCTCGCCGGGGCGTATAAACTCGGCCTTCTCACGAGGGATCACATCAATCACTGGATGGCGAGACGACTGCACCGCCGCTTTCCGTGGGCCGACGTCGTCGTGTTTGGTCACACACATCGTCCGTTTCAGACATGGATCGGGCGCACGCTTTTTTTCAACCCAGGCGCCGTGTCACAGGCCGAGAGAGACATGCCATCGGTGGGCATCCTGACCCTGGGGCACGATCTGCTGGAAACAGAGATCGTGCCATTGTCCGAAACGCTGCCTCGCCGGGATGTTGGAGGTAAGCTATAACGAATCTACAAGCCCATCCAGAGAGCGACTGCCTCCCGCCCCATCAGCCGGAACCCAAACTGGCGATACAACCGTTGCGCCTGTTCATTCTCTTCCTGCGTGTTGAGGGTGATGAGCCGCGCGCCAGCCTGTCGAAAGAAATGCATCGCCTCCGCCAGAAGCCGTGTGCCGATGCCGCGTCCTTGCCAGGCCGGATGCACGGCCATGCGGATCAAGTGACCGTGTTCCCTCTCCACAGAGCAATAGCAATAACCAACAGGCTCCTCCCCCATCATGACCACCACAAAATACGGCAAGGTTTCTTTCCACCGGTTCAGCGCCTCCGTCGAGTTGCGCCACAGTGGGTGAAAGACCAGCGCATCCAACGCCACCAGGGCCGAAAAATCAGTCGGCTTGACAGGCCGCACGCGAACTGCCTGGCTTCCCATGCCGGGCATTGTCCAGCCAGTCTTTTCGTATGCGACGACGTGACTGACCAGTTGGAACCCTCGCTCCTGTAGCGGCCCCGTCAGCCAGACGGCCGCTCCGAAGTAAGAGAGTGACCTGGCGCCATGGTCGCGCAGGTGCGCCACGCAGCGCGGCAGCAGTCGATCCAGCCATGGAGAGATGGCCCAATCATCGGCCAGACCGGCCGCGGCGACGATGGCCCGCGGAAACCAGCGCATGAAAAAGGCCAGAAAACCCCGCAACCTGCCGGCTTCCTCGGCCAGCAAAAAGGGTTCCTGAGTCAAGTAGCTCGCCAGATCGTCGGCCTGAAAGCGCAGCACCACCCTCTCCGACTGTTTGATCAGTCGGCTCAGTCGGTCCTCGTCGGCCGGCGTGGTCTGACGTACCGTCCATGCACCTTTCATGACAGATGATATATCCGCCCGGCCAGGGTGACCACTGGGACCCTAGCCAGCGCTATCGACGCGCCTTATGTGCGCCAAGAACTCATTGCGGGTGGACGGGTTGGTCTTGAAACCACCCAGCATAGCCTTGACCGTCAAGTTCCATGACCGCTCGTTCTCCTTCCATTTCGGACCTGTCAGGGGTCCGATCCCTCAGGATAGAGACAAAACTGATCGCCGGCGGCACATCGCCAACGCTTTCCTCGTGTCCTGCAAGGCTGGCACATCGCCGCAGCGTGCGATCGGTACACATCCAGTATACCACAAAGATTCTGTTTTGTCTGGTGTCCTCCAAAAGTTGATAAAAGTCCGATTCTGTGATAGAGTATGAACGAACGCTAGCCCTTATGGAGGGCAGAGGGTATATGAGTGAAGCACCGCGGCGCACCAGAAGGGAACAGACCCAACAAGCCATCTTGGAATCTGAATCTGCCTGACATGGCTTGGGTGCACGGACTCGTGGCGATTTTTAGTGCACGGTGTTTTGAAATCTCTGAAACCGGGTTCATGATTGCGTCATGGCAGTAGGAGCAGCTGGAGGTGCAATATGAGAGTGTTGGTCATAGGAGGGACAGGTTTTCTTGGAACCCATCTCCTGCCCAAGCTCCTTGAACAAGGTCATGATGTCACCGTACTGACGCGCAGCAAAGACAATGCCTGCAGTCTTGAATCTCGTGGTGTCAGCAGAGTGGTTGGAGATCTGCTTGACCCCGAGCCGTTTATGCTCAAGTTGAAGCCTCAAGATGCAGTGATCTGTATCGCCATGCCAGACATCCAGCCTGGAAGAATCTCACGCAAACGATTCCGCGCCCTGCAAAAGCAGACAACAGCCTATTTCTCGACTCCTATCGCAGTTGCCGAGAAACTTGGCTGCCCTTTAATCGTTACACTGGGCACCAGTTTCCGCACCACAGGAGGTCAAGTAGCAGATGAGAGTTGGCCTATCGAGCGATTTGGGATGACCAGAATTGGAGAGTTTGTCGATCCATTGATAGCCCAGGTGATGGATCGAGGTTCACCGCCTATCATCCACATGCTTCCTGGCGAAATATATGGGCCGGGGGGGCTATTTCGGATGATGTATGATTGGATGAAGAAGGGCAGGTACCCAGTCATAGGATCTGGTCAGAATTACATTCCGCGAATTCATGTAAAAGACTGCGCCAGTGCCTACGTCAAGGCGTTGGACAAGCTACCGATTGGAGAAAGGTTCATCATTGCCGATGACAGTCCATGCACTGTCAGGGAGTTTGCCGACTTTATGGCAGAGTGCATGGACGTACCGAAACCGCGATCAGTTCCCAGGTTCATCATAAGAGTTGTCGTGGGAAAACTCGTGTGTGAAACTATCACCATGAATTGTCGTGTCAGCAATGCCAAAGCAAAGATGCATCTTGACTGGGAACTAATCTATCCAACATACCGTGATGGATTGCCGGCCGTTATTGCGGAACTTGAAGACACACAGCCCCAGGCGCGTTGACCGTTGACCATGCAGTGAGAGATGACGAAAGCATGTTTTCAGCGACACAACCTTACCGAAAAGTAATAGGCAGCGGCCTGGTTCTGAAATCGGTGGCCGACGAGCAAGACCTGGAGCAAGTGGCAGCCTTTAACGGCGTTGTCCACGACGAGGGCGTGGCCGCCATGACGCGCGCCTTGATCTCTCACCATCCCCACACCCGTCCGGAGCACTGTCTCTGCGTGGCGGACGAGACGACCGGTCAGGTCGTGTCGTCACTGTGCCTCATCCCCTGGACGTGGCGCTATGAGGAGGTGGAGCTAAAGGCCGGCGAGATGGGCATCGTCGGCACCCTGGAAACGTACCGCCGCCGTGGATTTATCCGCGCGCTGGTCACCCGCTTTGACGAACTACTGCGCGAGGGCGACTACGACCTGAGCCCCATCCAGGGTATCCCCTACTTCTATCGCCAGTTCGGCTACGAGTATGCCATTCCGCTGGAGGGTGGCTTGCGTGTCGAGCCACACCTGCTATCTGATGCCCCGCCAGATAAGGCACTGCGCTACACATTCCGCCTGGCGACGCTCGACGACCTGCCGGCGCTGATGCGGCTGTATGACGACGCCGTGGATGATCTGAGCATCAGCGCCGTACGCGACGAGGCGTCGTGGCGCTACCTTTTCGGCCCCTCGCTCGGAACCGAGATGGCCGCCGAGACGTGGCTGGTCCTGGATGAGGCGGGGCAGCCGGCCGGCTATTTTCGCATCCCACAGGTTGGCTTTGGCGAGGGACTGATCGTCAACGAGGTCTCGCGTCTGAGCCGTGATACAGTGCTGGCTGTCCTCCGCCAGCTCAAGGCGCTGACTGTCGAACGAAGAAAGCCATACATCCGTCTCAACGTTCCCGCAAACAGCTCGCTGGCCACAATCGCCCGTCACCGGGGCGCCCATGACCTGGGCACCTATGCCTGGCAGATCCGCCTGATGAACGTGGGCCGCCTGCTGCAAAAGCTGGCTCCAGTACTGGAGCGTCGGATCGCTGCCAGCCCCTTTGCCGATCTGACGCAAAACGTGTGTCTGAACCTGTATCGCGAGGCGTTCGACCTGCGCTTCGAGGGAGGCAAACTGACGGCCGTGGATGCGCTTGGCTTCAGTGACCGGGCAGGCATACGCATCCCGCCACCCTTGGCCGCACCACTGCTGCTGGGCTACCGCAGTCGTGAGGAGTTGTCTCGGACCCACCACGACGTGTCCATTTGGGCGGAGTGGCGGCACCTGGTGGACGTGCTATTCCCCAAGGTGGCGTCTTTCATTTATACCATCTATTAGTACTACAACGTGACTTCTCGTTATGTTCTGTAAAATCAGCCTCGTGCACGCCTTTGACGTCGTTTTCTGGGCTCCCAAGTCCTTGGATCTGGTCACATGAAGGGTCTAGCACAGACGAAAACCGGAAAGTCACGTTGTAGTGTTAGCCAGGCTTCACCTCAAACCAACCCATCGTCAGGCAGGTAACCCAAGACTCTGTCTCGCGCGCCTGACATGCCATGGAAGGCACGGCCAACGCCGTGCGTTTGACAGATCTGTTCGTTTGTGGTATCATCCTTAGCACTCTCACGGCAAGAGTGCTAAAAAACAAGGTGTCAACATGCCAACAGGGAAACTGAGAGATCGCCAGAAACTGATACTGGAGTTAGTCATCCGGGAATATACCGCCCAAGCCACGCCGGTGGGCTCCCAGACGCTCAGCGAAAACTATGACCTGGAAGTCAGCCCGGCGACCGTGCGCAACGACATGGCGCGTCTGGAGGAATTGGGCTACCTGACACATCCACACACCTCTGCCGGGCGGGTGCCTACAGACCTTGGCTACCGCTACTTTGTGGAACAGTTGATGGGCGAGGTTGCTCTTTCCCTGACTGAACGTCGCATGATCCAGCACCAATTTCACCAGGTAGGCCGGGAAATGGAACAGTGGATGAAGCTGGCAGCCGCCGTGCTGGCCCATACCGCCCACAATGCGGCATTGGTCACAGCGCTCCAGACGACCGAGTCCCGTTTCAAACACGTCGAACTGATCCACGTTCATGGGCTCACCGCCTTGCTGGTGCTGGTCACCAGGGCGGGTGGGGTGCGGCAGGAGGTGCTGACGTTGACACGACCGCTCTCGCAGGCGTCGTTGAGCCACGCGGCACAGCGTCTCAACGAGCTTTTTCAGGGACTCACCGCCACGAACATCAATGTGCGGCTATCTGAGCTATCGCCTTTCGAGTCCGATGTGGCTGAAACGATACGAGACATTCTGACCCAGTTGGACGAGCGCGGAGGGCACCAGGTATATCAGTTTGGCGCCGGCAACGTGCTGGCTCAGCCCGAGTTTGCCACCGGGGAGTTGGCTCGGCAATTTCTGAGCTTATTGGAAAGAGGTGCTTTTTTCGAAGAGATCCTCTCTGGGCTGTTGAGTGTGCAAGCTGGCGACGTGCGTGTGATCATTGGGGCCGAGGGACCGTGGGACGAGTTGTCAGATCTGAGTCTCATCTTGGGCCAGTACGGGGTGACGGGCGTGGCCATCGGAACGCTGGGTGTGTTGGGCCCCAGACGCATGCGCTACGAGCGAGCTGTCTCTGCGGTGCGCTACGTCTCTGATCTTCTGAGTGACCTGGTCTGCGATTGGTATGGCCTGTAACAGCAAAATCATCACCGACACAATGACACGGAGGATATTTCGACGTGGTAGAAAACCCCGACTTGAACGGAAACAAGGGTGACCATCAAAATGAGGAAGAAGCGCCGTTGACTGAACTTGAGGAGGCTGTTGAATCGTCAGATGAATTAGCTACCCTTCGCCAGCACCTGGAAGAAGAGCAGGCCAAAGCCGCCGAGTATCTGGACGGCTGGCAGCGGGCGCGCGCCGAACTGGCCAACGCCCGAAAACGCTGGGAGCGCGAATCGGCCCACACCTATTCCAACGCCTTGGCCGACAGTATCGCCAGGTTGCTGCCAGTAGTAGACGATTTTGAGCGGGCTCTTGAAACACTGCCAGACAACCTGAGCGGACTGACTTGGATTGATGGCGTCCTGCTGATTTATCGCCAGCTACAGACCATCCTCGAACAGCAGGGGGTAGCGCTCATCGAGGCGGAGGCAGGGACGGCTTTCGACCCCATCTACCACCAGGCTATTACTCACGAGCCCCACGATACTTACGAAGCGGGCACCATCGTTGGCGAGTTTCAGAAGGGCTACAAGCTGAACGATCGCATCGTCCGTCCGGCCCTGGTCCGGGTTTCCTCTGGCCCTCCTGCCGCCGACATGGAGAGTTCGGAGCCTGCTGAATAGAGCTTGTTTTTTCGGCAAAGACAGAAATCATCGCAAAATTATCAAGGAGCACAAGTTATGGGTAGAATCATTGGCATTGACCTCGGCACTACCAACTCGGTATGCGCTATCATGGAAGGCGGCGAACCAGTGGTAATCTCCAGTTCCGAGGGCGGACGGTTGTTCCCCTCTGTCGTGGCTATCAACCCCAAGAATGACGAGCGCATGATTGGCCAGGTGGCACGGCGGCAGGCCATCACCAACTCAGACAACACGATCTTTTCCATCAAGCGCTTTATGGGGCGCAAGTTCAACGATCCCGCAGTCCAGCATGCCCTGGAACTCGTACCCTACAAGGTTACGGCCGCGCCCAATGGCGACGTGCGCGTGTGGATGGGAGGCAAGGAATACTCTCCGCCCGAAGTCTCGGCCATGATCCTGCAAAAGATCAAAGCCGATGCCGAAGCCTACCTGGGCGAGCCGGTGACGCAAGCCGTCATCACCGTACCCGCCTACTTTAACGACTCTCAACGTCAAGCAACCAAGGACGCGGGCCGAATCGCAGGCCTGGAGGTGCTGCGCATCGTCAATGAGCCGACGGCTTCTTCCCTGGCCTACGGCATGGACAAAAAAGTGGACCAGACTATCGCCGTCTATGACCTGGGTGGGGGCACCTTTGACATCTCTATCCTGGATGTCGGCGAGGGTGTCTTTGAGGTCCGATCTACCAACGGCGACACCTTCCTGGGTGGCGACGATTTAGATCAGCGGGTCATCAACTGGATTGCCGATGAGTTCAAAAAAGATCAGGGTATTGACCTGCGCAAGGATCGGATGGCGCTTCAGAGGCTCAAAGAGGCAGCAGAGAAGGCCAAGATCGAACTGTCCACTGTCATGGAGACCGAGATCAATTTGCCCTTCATCACCGCCGACGCCTCTGGCCCCAAACACCTTCAGATGACGCTGACCCGTGCCAGACTGGAGCAACTGACCGAAGACCTCATCGAGCGGAGCATCGGTCCCTGTCGTCAAGCACTTGAAGACGCAGGCCTGAAAGCAAGCGACATTGACGAAGTGGTCTTGGTAGGCGGCATGACGCGCATGCCCGCCGTGTATGAAGCGGTCAAGCGTTTCTTTGGGCGCGAGCCGCACAAAGGCGTCAACCCGGACGAGGTGGTGGGCCTCGGCGCGGCGATCCAGGCCGGCGTGCTGGGTGGCGACGTGAAAGACATCCTGCTGTTGGATGTCACGCCGCTGACGCTGGCCATAGAAACGCTGGGAGGCGTGGCGACGCCACTCATCGAGCGCAACACCACCATTCCCACGCGCAAGAGCCAGATCTTTTCTACAGCATCCGACATGCAGACTCAGGTAGAGATCCACGTGACGCAGGGAGAGCGCCCCATGGCCGCCGACAACAAGAGCCTTGGCCGCTTTATTCTGGATGGCATCCCACCTGCACCACGCGGCGTACCACAGATCGAAGTGACGTTTGATATTGACGCCGATGGCATCCTGAACGTCTCAGCCCAGGACAAGGCCACTGGTCGCGAGCAGTCCATGCGCATCATGCCCTCTAGCGGTCTCGCAGACAGCGAAATTGACAAGATGGTCAAGGATGCCGAGCGCTTTGCCGACCAAGACCGCAAACGCAAAGATGAGGTGGAATTGCGCAACCGGGCCGACTCCGCAGCCTACAGCGCCGAAAAGCTCCTCCGCGAGCAGGGTGACAAGGTGCCCGACAACACCAAGAGCGACATCGAGACCAAGATCTTGGCGCTGCGGAATGCCCTGCAAGGTCAAAGCCTTGATGACATCCGCGCCAAGCTGAGCGACCTGGAGACGGCGCTGCAACAGATGGGCGCGGCGATGTATGAACAGCCGGGCGCGACGCCACCGCCAGGTGATCAGGCCGGCCCACCGCCCGACGAGGAAGACGTCGTCGAAGGCGAGTTCACCGAAGCCTGAGGGGCAAGCGCCCCATCACAGCCAGTGCAAAAGATCTGGGGGATAGTCGCCGCACGCGCTATTCCCCTTTCTCGTTTTGGACAAGACAGAGTCTTTAGTGTATACTTGAGCACAAGTGGAGACGATTTTATCCTTGCCCGGAGACCAGACCTCAGGTTCGATGGCAGAAGCAGTGACAATAGATGGCTAGTAAGCGTGATTACTATGAAGTGCTGGGCGTGCCTCGTCACACCAGCGCCGACGAATTAAAACGAGCCTACCGACGGCTGGCCCGCCAATACCACCCCGACGTAAACCAGTCCGCCGATGCCGAGGAGCGCTTCAAAGAGATAAACGAGGCCTATGAGGTGTTGAGCGACGAGCAAAAGCGCACCGCGTATGACCGCTTTGGTCACGCGGGCGTGCAAGGCCCTGCCGGTCCTGGTTATACTGGCTTTGGCGGCTTTGGTTTTGAGGACTTTTTTGAAGATGTCTTCTCCGGCTTTGGCATGGGATCCCGTCGCCGCGCGCGGCGGGGACCCCGCCGGGGTGCGAATCTGCAGGTCGATCTCAAAATCTCTTTTGAAGAGGCTGCCTTTGGTTGCGATAAAGAGATCGAGGTCATGCGACACGAGACTTGCACCCGCTGCCAAGGCTCAGGCGCCGAACCAGGCACCCAGCCTGTGCGCTGCCCCCAGTGCAACGGCACTGGCGAAGTGCGGCAGGTTCAGCAATCTATTCTCGGCTCTTTTGTCAACGTTTCCACCTGTCCACGCTGCAGGGGTGAAGGCGAAATCGTCACCACGCCGTGCAGCCAATGCCATGGTCACAAAGTGGTGCAGGTTCCACGCACTCTTTCCGTCAAGATCCCCCCTGGGGTAGACGATGGCATGCGCGTACGCCTGGCTGGCGAAGGCGAGCCCGGCGCCTACGGCGGCCCATCAGGCAACCTCTATGTCGTTCTCTCCGTGGAACCCCATCGCTACTTCCGCCGTCGCGATAGCAACGTGCTGGTGGAACTGGCTATCAACATCGCTCAGGCTGCCTTGGGTGACGAAATCGCCGTACCCACATTGGATGGCGACGTTTCACTCAAGATCCCAGCGGGCACTCAGAGCGGCAAAGTCTTTCGCCTGCGCGGTATGGGCATCCCTCGGCTACGGCGGAACGGCCGGGGCGATCAGTTGGTCATCGTCCAGGTCACCGTTCCCACCCGCCTGACCGACGAGCAGCAGGAATTGTTCCAGCAATTGAGCAAGACGTTGGGCAAAGAGGTCGTTCCTCAGGCAGAAAAAGGGATCTTTGAGAAACTTCGAGACGCCCTGGGGGACGCTCTTGGCGTGTGACGGCCAAGGAGGTGGCATTGGACTGGATCGAAGCGTCTGTCCAGGTGAACGGCGAGACGGTGGACGCCGTCAGCGAGCTGATCAACCGCTACGTGCCTGGTGGGGCCGTTATCGAGCAAGACCCCGACACACCCGATAGCCTGACGATCAAGGTCTTTCTTTCACCCGATGCACATCAAACCCGACACAAGATCACACAGGGGCTCTGGCACCTGGGGCAGATTCACCCCATCCCAGAGCCCCATTTCCGTCTCTTGCCTCACCAGGAATGGGCCGAAGCGTGGAGGACACAGTTTCAGGTGTTGCGCATCGGACAACGCGTGGTTGTCAAACCTTCCTGGTTGACCTACTCTACTGCCTCCGGCGACATCGTCGTCGAACTGGATCCAGGGATGGCCTTTGGCACCGGCTTGCATCCCTCCACCCAGTTGTGTGTCTATGCCCTGGAGGACCTTGTCCGGCAAGACATGCGCGTGCTGGACCTGGGCACTGGTTCCGGTATTCTGGCCATCACGGCTGCGCTGATGGGTGCCGGTCGGGTGGTAGCCCTCGACGTGGACGAACTGGCAGTGAAAGCGGCCACAGCCAACGCAACGGCCAACGGCGTGGCTGGTCAGGTGCAGGTCGAGTTGGGCTCCATCGAGCGCCTGCCTTCTCATGCTGCCCCATTTGAATTGATGCTGGTGAACATTGAGGCGCGGGTGGTCCTCGAATTGGTGAGCCGGGATCTGTTGTCGTACCTGGCGCCGGGCGGGCGGTTTGTCGGTGCCGGCATCCTGGAAAATCAGGCCGATGGCGTGGCGGCTGCCCTGGGCGAAAAGGGCCTATGTGACATCGAGACCCGGTGCCAGGGGGATTGGGTAGCTTTGGTTGGAACGATGCCGTAGCAGCTAGTGAGGGAGGTCATGCACCGATTCTTTGTATCGCCGGAGTGGATAGACGAACGAAAGGCCTCGCTCAGCGGATCGGTGGCGCACCAGGTGTGTCACGTGCTGCGGATGCGCCCCGGCGAGCAGATCGTTCTCTTGGATGGCTCTGGCTGGGAGTACCGCACAGAACTTCGAGTATTGAAGCCGGATCGCGTCGAAGGGCGCGTGTTAAGCAAACGATTGGCGGAAGGAGAGCCACGCACCAAAATCTCCCTCTACCAGGGCGTTCTCAAAGCGGATCGCTTCGAGTTCGTGCTACAAAAGGCCACCGAGTTAGGGGTGGTAGAATTCATTCCCCTCATTACCGCCCGGACCATCATTGGCCGGCTGGACGCCGTGCGGAAAAAACGGCCACGGTGGGAGCGGATCGTCCGCGAGGCAGCCGAGCAGAGCGGTCGCGGCAGACTGCCCCGATTGCAGGAGCCGATGCTCTTTGCTGGCGCGTGTGCTCGCGCCCAACAAACCGGCGGGCTCTCTCTTTTGCCATGGGAACAAGTACGAATCAACGGTGGCCCAAGCGTCAAGCAGGTGCTTCAGAAAGCGGATCCTTTCACCGTCAATCTGTTCGTCGGCCCGGAGGAAGGCTTCACCGCCAAAGAGTCTGACATGGCTCGGCATTACGGCGTCCGGCTGGTCAATCTTTTCATCGGCCCGGAGGGTGGCTTTACACAGGAGGAGGTTGACCTGGCACGCCGGCACGACATTCCAGCCGTGACGTTGGGGGAACGGGTGCTTCGCGCCGAGACGGCCGCGGTGGTGACCGCCGCCATCGTCCTGCATGAGATGGGTGATTTGGAGTAAGAGGAGGCATCATGCGCTTGGGAGAACGCATCGGGTTGCTGTTCCGGGCCAGACTGGGCCGCTGGCGGCGCGACGAGGATCGCACTGAGGCAGCTCTGCGCCGTGCCGACAAGATGGAAGCACTGCTGGAGCAACTTGAGGAGCGATTGAATCGTGCCCTCGCCCGGCAGGCCCAACTGGAGAGCCAATTGCGTCAGGCCAGGGAGATGGCCCATGAAGGGGAGCGCCGCGCTGACGAGGCGTTGCGCGCTGGCGACGAGGCGACTGCCCGCGAAGCGATTCGCCACAAGTTGGCCTACGCCCAGGTAGCCGATCAACTCCAATCCTCGTTGGCACAACAGACCACCGCCACGACGGAACTTCAGGCTGACTTGACAAAGCTGGCCTCGCGCCTGGGCCGCGCGCGAAAAAAGCAGCGGGTGCCTTCGCCGCCCGCCTCACCAGTCACATCGTCCACCCCATCTCAACGGTCAACTGAAAAAGCCACCCGGCCGGCAGCCGCCGGCATTGCTTCTTCGTCGTCGCCCAGCGAGAAAGATGCCGACAGCCTGGAAGTCTTGCGGGAGCGGATGAGCCGGGTCTGGTCTGACGACGAGATCGAAAACGAACTGGCGGCCATCAAGAACCGCCTCTCAGCGGGACGTTCGGCAGACCGAGAAAGCTGAGCGTCTCGCGATCACAGGTGCAACGCACCTGCCGAATCGCTTCACGGACGCCGTCAGCACCGTTTCTGATGCAGCTTTCGAGGTGCGTTGCACCCGCGTGTTTCCAAATGCGATGCCCCAGTGGGAAGGCCCAGGGTCTTTGCCGCACCTTCTTTTTGTGGTACAATATGAGTGCATGAGGCCAAACTGTGGGGGGAGGAAGGGGTCACGATGTCCTTGGAGATTATCCCCACCCTGTTCAACCTGTTCCTAAAAAACCTGACAGTGGCTGTTTCCCTGGGTCTGGCGTTCATCGTCCTGCTCCAAAGCCAAAGACGCCTGGTCAACTGGTTATTTACCCTCTTTATGCTGACGTTGTCCCTGTGGAGCGGGGGCTCCTTCCTGCTTCACTTTGCTGGCCTTGGGCTGGCAGGGGAGGACCTGTGGCGAGGCATGGCATTGCTGGGCCTGGTGACGATGCCTCTAGCCCTCTACTTGCTGGCTCTGGCTTTGAGCGACGTTCCGCCCGGAGTCTTTCGCACCGGCAGCGTGGCACTTGGCTCCATTGGCATGGCGTGGACTTTTATCGGCGTCTTTACCAAGAGCTATGTGGCCCACATGGACATCCAACCCTCCCTGGCGCTGTTCTACCTGCCCAACACCGAATCACCCCTGTTTGCGGGAACTTTGCTCTACGGTTTCACCCTCGTTGTGATGTCGTTTGGGGTGACCGGCTGGTCTGTGCTGCGCGCGCGTCGGATCACGGGGCGAATTTCGACGGAAAAGTTGCTTCTGGTGCTAGGCGGAAGCTTGGCTGTCACGGGCGGCGCCCTCAATGCCGTTCCGGCGGTGGGCAACCTTCCGCTGGATTCGCTGCTGATGATCGGATCAGGGCTGGTATTCGCCCGCCTGATCATGAAAGAACAGCTTTTCGATCCGTTGCGCGCAGCCCACGTGCAGCTTCAGGAACAGGCCCGGCAGTTGCAAGACGCCAACCGGCGCTTGCAGGAGGCCGACAGACTCAAGAACGAGTTCCTGGCCAACATGAGCCATGAACTCCGCACGCCTCTGAATTCTATCATTGGTTTCGCCAAAGTCATTCTCAACGGGATCGATGGCCCCATCACCGACGATCAACGCACCGACCTGACCGCCATCTACACTGGCGGACAACACCTCCTCAGTCTAGTCAGCGACATTCTGGATCTGTCCAAGATTGGCGCTGGCAAGATGACCCTGAAACGTGAATGGATCAATTTTGAAGATCTCACGCTGGGCGTCATGCCGACCATGATCCCCATGGTGGAAGGAAAGCCGATAGAATTGCGAGAAAAGATTGACAAAGACCTGCCGCTAATCTACGCCGATCGGTTGCGTATTCGCCAAGTGGTTCTAAACCTGCTCGCCAACGCGGCCAAGTTTACCGATCGTGGCTCGATCACCTTGCGCGCAGAGTTGCGAACGCGCCAAGATCACATCTCCTGTCCTGCGCCGTACATTCTGTGTGCCGTAGAGGATACCGGCATTGGCATCGCACAAGAAGACATCCCCGTCGTCTTTGAAGAGTTCCGTCAAGTGGACAGTTCCACAACCCGGCGGGCAGCGGGAACCGGGCTGGGGCTGCCCATCAGCAAGAAACTGATCGAGTTGCACGGCGGCTGTATGTGGTTGGACAGTAAGGTTGGCCAGGGTTCAGTTTTTTACTTTGCCCTGCCCCTCGAACCGGTGCGGGAGCAGTAAAAACCTGTTTCCTCTGGGGGGGATGACCATGAGACAACGATTACAAAAGATCTTGTACGTAGAAGACAACGCTGTGAACAGGCTCCTGGTGCGCCGGGTGCTGACCCACGCTGGCTATGCCGTGTTGGAGGCCGAAGACGGTCTCTCGGGCATCCAGATGGCTCAAGAGGAAAGGCCAGACCTCATCCTCATGGATATCATGATCCCCAGCATGGATGGCTACCAGGTGACCACCAAGCTCAAAACCCTGCCGGAACTGGCTAATACGCCCATCATTGCCCTCACGGCCAAAGCCATGGAGGGCGACCGGGAGCGCGCACTGATAGCTGGCTGCGACGGCTATATTGCCAAGCCCATTGACGTAGACCGCCTGCCCCTCCAGGTAGCCGAGTTCCTGGGTGGCAAGCGAGAGGAAATCGAGGGCGGCGCAGAAGAGCAACTGATCCTGCAACAGGAATACTCACAAGAGCTGGTCACCCGCTTGGAAGAAAGAGTCCGCGAGTTACAAAAAGCCAACGCTGAACTCCGACGCACCGATGAGTTAAAATCCAAGTTTATCTCTGTCGCCGCTCACGAACTCAAGACCCCCCTGACCGTGATCCAGGGGTATCTGACGATGCTACTGGACACCAGAGGACACATGTACCCCGAGCTGAACGAGACGTTGCGCTTACCCATTGAGGGGATCGCCAAAGGCCTTGACAGATTCAACAGTATCGTGAACGAAATGCTGGACATCACCCGCATTGAAGGTGGAACGATGGAGCTTCACCGGGATCTGATGCTGGTCAAAGATGCCGTCATGGGCGCTGTCCACAGGCTGGAATCAGCCGCCAGCGAGCGAGGGCTGACCATCAATCTGTCGCCTATGGCTGGGCTATCGCCAATCCGGGCGGATGCGGGACATTTGCGACAGGTGTTCTTCAACCTGCTGAGCAACGCCATCAAGTATACCCCTGATGGCGGTGAGATAAACATCTCTGCCAAGATGACTCAGGGTGTTGACGTGACCCATCCCAACCGTCCGACCAGCCCTTCTGGGAAATTTGTTGAGATCGTGTTCGAGGACACAGGCATCGGCATTGACCTGGAAGAGCAGGAGCGCATATTCAGCCATTTCTACGAGGTGCGAGACGTGGATCTGCATTCCACCAGCAAGACTCGCTTCAAGGGTGGTGGTCTGGGCCTGGGACTGGCCATCGCCCAGGGCATCGTCGAAGCCCACGGCGGCTTCCTGTGGGCCGAGAGCGAGGGCCTCGACGAGGAGCGCTGCCCCGGTAGTCGCTTTCACGTCTTGCTGCCCGTCGAAGATTAGGCCCATAACCTGTCCTCGTTTTTGATCCGTTCTTTCAAGAGAGAAGACATTGACGATCAGATAGCACAGAATAGGTATAGCATGATCGGAGTGCGGAGCAGAGCCCAAGGGGGAGAGATACAACGGAGCCCCTGCTCGCTGAGGTCTCTGACTAAGAGGTGACAGGGCTCGGTCTGGAGATCTTTGCCCAACAGACAAGCATGATCTTCCAGGCAATTGGTATCATATCATGTCTATGGATGACAGGTACAGCGAGCAGCGTGGCTCACCAACCAGGAGGCCAGTGCCCTGTTTGGAGACAATGGCTTCCTGCTTTGTTTTGAAGAGAATGCCATAAATCGCCAGATAAAGCCAGTTCGGAGAACTGGTTGAACAAGCACAGTATGGGGAGAGAGCAATGCAAGAATCCAAAGAGGAAAATCCTTTCCGACCCAACAGCCCAGTCTGGCAACCACGAGGCTTTTTCGGTCGTTCCAGAGAGATCCGACGGGTGCTGCAATCTCTGAGAAACCAGCAAAGTGTGTCTGTCGTGGGGCCACCAAAGTGCGGCAAGACTTCGTTGCTGAACCATGTTGCCGACATCGAGGTCTTTCAGAGGCATGCCCTGCAAGCCGGTGAGCACATCTTTGTCTATATTGATGTGGTGAATGTTGGGGGCCGTTCGCTGGCCGAGATGGAACAAGATGAGTGTTTTCTTTTGCTCCGTGAAGAAATCATCCGTCAGATCAAAGAGAGCAACCTAACCGTTGGCAGCAAATTGGCAGAGGCAACAAGACAAGCTGACCTCCAATCAGCTCTCTATGGGCTAAACACGCTCCTTAGAACGGCACAACAATGCAGGGTTAAGCCAATTGTGGCATTGGACAATTTCTCTACGTTGGCCAAGAACCCTCGTCTTTCGGAGCATTTCTTCCAAGCCCTGCGCTTCCTGGCTACAGGTCACTACTGGCTGGCCTATCTCGTGGCCTCTCGACATCCACTTCATGAACTGGAAAAGATTCGCCCTGAGGCCTCGACGTTTTTTGGCATTTGCCATCAGATAATGCTTGAGCCTTTTGCTCCCCAGGAGAGTCGGGAGCTGGTGATAAAGACTCTCGAAAGGACTAGTATCCAGTTCCCAGCGTTCGCCATTGCCCACATCCTGGAACTCGGATGCAATGAGCCATATCGGCTGCACTTGGCCGGTTATCAGGCCTTTGAGATGTGGCAGGAGAAGGGTAAGAGACTGCGAGAAGCAGATTGTGGGGAGATTGAGAGGTGTTTTGCGACGGCCTTGAGACGATCGCTGGGCAAATCTTGAACGGCATCGCCTGGTTCAAGACCTTTCTCTAGATTGCCCCTAAATTCTCCCTTTCCTACCCTGGACAATGATGCTCTCTTACTGTACAATTGGAGATAGTGGAGGCATGCTTTCGAGAATCAAGATTCCTGTGTGGTTCAACCGTTGGCGATGGACAGCTGGACAAGTTGCTCGAAAACGGTTGAGACAACTGAAAACCGATGTTACAATGAAGCTCTATGACATCCTCGGTAAAGTCCACCTGGCCCTGATCACCGTCGCCGGGCTCGTGATCGTCGTGCGAGGCCCTCTCTTGCTCGGCTCTCAAGTCATTCCTCGACCCATCTCTCTGCTTTTCTTATTTGCCTATGTGGTGTGCGATTTGGTCCGTATCACCTTCTTGCGTGGAGCCACCGTTTCCCTGAGTTTCCCCTTGGTCTTGCTCACACTCGTAGTCGATTCTCCTTTGGCGGCGTCCTCCGTTGCTATTTTTGGGTCTCTGCTCAGCGAGACACTGTATAGTAGAATCTTTTCCAAACAGCGCCAGCCGTGGCGTTATGCGCTGTTGCGAGCTTTCTTTTACGCCAGTCATCATGCTGTGACCAGTCTTGGCGCATTATTCGCCTACGCGATAACGTACAAGTCCTTTTCTCCATGGTTGTTGGAAACATTCCACATTCAGGCTACGGCAGTCTATGTTGTGACCTATGCTTTGCTGTCGATGCTTCTCATTTGGGCGCATGACTATCGCGTCTACCGCGTCCTGGTCCCTGACGAAGAACGATTTGTGCGCGTCGACCTGGTCACGACGCTACTGCTCATCCCGCTTCCTGCGATAGCCTATTACCTGTACACTCTCAACGTAGGACAGACCACCAGGATGCTCGTCTCCCTTGGCATTCTCCCGCCTCTATTCCTTCTACTGTTCTACCTGGCCCGTGAGTTCGCTCAGACCGAACAGGATCGCATGAGACTGGCAATAGAAAAGGCTGTCAGCCTTCGGCTGGGCGCACCGGCCAATATGGCTGAGATGGTGCGGCAAATGCTGGATGTCGTGGGCCAACTGGTGACTTATCATTGGGGCGCAATCTACCGCACCGAAGATGACAACCTTCTGCTGCTGGCTACCAAGCGAGGTCGAGAGAGAGCTGTGCTTTGGGATGCCGAGACCTTGAGTGAGGAAGAATCTACAGCACAGGCTACACCAGTAGATAAGAGAGAGATCATATGGCCCAAGACAATCAAGCTGGGTGAGGGCTACCTTGGCAAGATGGCCAAAGCGTTTCGAGTCCAACCCTGTTTCGTCTTTGAAGAGAGCTTGTCGGCCAAGCCGACTGAGCCCTACCTGCCGCGCAAGACGGCGCTCATTCCAATCCCTATTGTTGTGTGGGAGCAGAGGGGAGGAGAGAAACACCCACAACTTGTTGGCCTTGTTGCTCTGGCGCGTCCTGATCGAATGTTCACCGTCATAGACAAAGAGAGAGGACAATCACTGGGCAACCAGGCAGGGAACGTGTTTCTCAGTGTACGCCGTTTGGAAAAAGCGCTCCGGGAACTCTACCGGAAGGTGGAGAACTATACCAGGGAGCCGGAAATTGTCCGCCAGGCGATGGAGGAACTGATCTCAACGCACGTGAACGTGACTCAGATCCTCTCCGTTGTCGCCGAGCGTTCATTCCGCAACAACTGGCGGGCTGTGTTGACGAACGTTGTAGAAGGGCGCAAGGGAGAGGAACTGTCGCTTTCGCAGGCTACACTGGAGGAAATCTATCACCAGGTGCGAGATGAGACGCCAGGGATGCCCCCCCTCACTGACGACATTCTCCGGCTTCTAAAAGTGGTCACCTCTTCCCTTTCCTTGGCTTTCAGTCTGCCCTATCAATGGCCCGATGTACAGAGGGGAACTGAATTCAGGGAACTGTATGAAGTACTGTTGGGTGCTCTGGAAGCCAACACAGTCTCACGCATCGTGGCTCTCGATACTCGTATCGCAGACAAGACGGAGGCTCTGCACAAGAAACCTCCACAAGTACAGGACATCCTGCCCAGAGCGGCGGTTGGTGCTGTAGAGAAACTGCGCCAAGTCCTCCAGCAGTTGCGAGATTTCCAGGCAAGGCAAGACCTTTCAGCTCAAAAGTCTGCACTGAGTCGGGCGCTGGACAAGGTCGTTGAGCAAGAGAGGGAAGTGCAGGAAGGAGTGCGAGACCCAGAGCGACTTATACTCCTCCAGGTTCTGTCTGGTTGGCGTACGGCTATCACCAACGCCCTGGAAGAATTGTCCAGAGAGCCAGCTAGGCTGGCTCTCTCTCTGCGCAGCAACCGGGCCTTGCCGCTGGCAGAGATTGCCTTGGCTCTAACATTGAACAACAAAGGCCCAGGAGCTGCTTATCGCGTCGTGGCTCGATTGGAACCGGCCTCAGATTATAAAGTGATAAAAGGAGAAGCAGACCTGGGTAGTCTAACGGCAGGAACAAAAGAAGATCTGGAGTTCACTTTACAGCCAAAGGGAGAGAGTCCTTTGAGGGTCCGGTTTCAAGTTACCTATAGCGACGCGGAACGGACAAGAAAGGTCGAAGAATTCGCTGACCTCCTCCATCTCCGAGAACCCCTGGTCTCTTTCACCGAGATACTCAATCCGTATACGCCTGGCCTACCCCTGAAACCAGGCAACCCCACCTTTTTCGGCCGGGAGGACATTTTCAAATTTATAAGCCAGAGCGTAGCCACGTTACTCCAAAAGGCGATCCTCGTTCTGGTCGGTGAGCGGCGCACAGGAAAAACCTCTATCCTTCAGCAATTGCCCGCCTGTTTAAGTGATCCCCGCTACATTCCCGTGTATGTGGATGGCAATGGATTGGGCATTGATCCTGGAATGAGGAGCTTTTTTCTAAGCCTTGCAGAAGCCATCGCCGACGGACTGAACATGGTAGACATACACATTCCGCGCCTCACCTTGCAGGAATTGAGAGACAGCCCCCAATACGTTTTTCAGCGGCGTTTCCTCCCCGAGGTGCGAGAGCAAATTGGAGACCGCACGCTGTTGCTGTGCATAGACGAGTTTGAAGAATTGGGCGCGCGAGTTCGCAGTGGAGCACTGCCAGCGTCCGTGTTCTCTGCCCTGCGGCACCTGATGCAGCACGGCGAGCAACTGGCCTTTATCTTCTCTGGTACACACAGAATAGAGGACATGATTGGTGACTACTGGTCAGTGCTATTTAACGTTGCCGAGTATAGACGAGTGGGTTTCCTCGACCGAGCTTCGGCTGTGCGGCTGATCACGGAGCCGGTGCAGCCGTACGGAACGACATACGACGATCTGGCCGTCGAAGAAGTGTTGAATCTCACAGCCGGACACCCCTACTTTACCCAGTTGCTGTGTAATGTCCTGGTCAACCAGTGTAACGACGATAAACGCAACTATGTCACCATCCAAGACGTGCGGCGTGCGATGGGCGAGTTATTGGAAGCAGGTCAGTCGCACCTGGCCTATATCTGGCAGACTTCGGACCCAGAAGCCCGTCTGTGCCTGGCAGCTCTGGCGAATCTGTTGACCAGAGTCGACCGGACAAGCGCTGCCATGATCGCCGACCGTCTAGGAGCTTATCGAGTGTCCCTGGATCCTGGCCAAATCACCCGGACGATGACGGTTCTGACAGCCAGGGAGATCGTGCGCGAGATTCCCGGCAATCCGGTCACATACGATTTTAGGGCCCAGGTCTATACCCATTGGTTGCGTCGCTACAAGTCGCTTAGCAAAATTGTAGAGGAGATTGGGAATGTCCCAACAGGTTGATAAACCAGTGGGAATCTTGCGTGATAATCCTTACTTCCATCGAGGGCCAATCAAGGATCGTCGCTATTTCTATGGGCGGGCAGCCGAGATCCGTCGGGCATTCCAGCTAATTCGTCATGGCGAATGCGTTTCAATCGTCGGCCCCCGTCGCATCGGCAAAACATCTCTTCTGTTCCGCATCTGCGCACCTGACATGAAACAGGAAACTGGCCCCGCCGGGCAACATCTCTTTGTCTATGTGGATGGCCAAGTGTTAGGCCATCTTGATCAGAGTGCCTTCTACCTCTGGGTATGGACCAAATTGCTCGAAGCAGGCGAGAACGAATTCAGAGAAATCTTGGGAGATTACTACAAGGCTTATCTGCCAAAGAAAGTGGATTCCTTTGGGACTTTTCAAAAAGGGATTCAAAAGATAGCACAACATGATTTTTCTGTCGTCTTCCTGTTTGACGAATTTGAGGTTGTGGCCACGAATCAATACCTCGACAATGCCTTCTTTGCCCGGCTACGAAGTCTCGCCCAAGAGTACAATCTGGCTTATGTCACGTCTTCACAAATGTCATTGGATGAGATAGCCTGCCACGATCAATCGGTGCTGAATTCAGCCTTCTTTACCAATTTCGCTAGCCTGCCGTTGGGGTTTATGACACCCGCAGAAGCAGACAAGGCTATCCGTGGTCCGATACAACAGACAGACGGTGATAACTTTTTCACCCCTAGGGACTTGCGCTTTCTCCACGACATAGCGGGCTTTCATCCTTTTTTCTTGCAGATCGCCTGCTACTATCTCTTTGAACGCAAGATGGAACAACCAAACCTGGTTGAAGAGGATTATCAGAGCGTGGAGCAACCATACAGAGAGGACGTTGAGCGGCACTTTCACTACATATGGAATCATCTGAAAGAAGACGAGCAAAGAGCGGCGTGGCATGTAGAAGCGGACAAAAGCTACAGGTTGTCGCAGAGTATGAAACGGCGGTTGGGAAAAAAGTGTGTGCTCTACAAGGGTGCTTTGTTCTCCTCTGTCTTTGCCAGGTTCGTGCGGGCTCAAGCCAAACCCTCAGATTCTGGAGCGACTGCCAAAACCGGAGAACAACGTTTGAGTGCTTCCGAATCACAAGATAAAGAATGGCCACAGCAGAGCTGTCGCTTTCATATCATCTGCTCGCGCCAGGGTCAGGTCCATGTCCATTTGTCGGGCGCTCTGTCCTACCAGGGAGGAGGGAGCACACCCTTCGACGTCCGTGAGGTCCAGAGCTACGCCCGGCGCGTGTCCGATGCACGTCGTCTACCGAGTTGGCGGTTTCAGGTTCGAGAAATCGGTCTTGACTTGTACCGCAGACTTTTTCAAAATCAACCGGAGGTGGTCACCAGTTACAACCGTGCGAAGGGAAAAGTCCAAGATCCCGAGCTACGGATCAGTCTCTCCGCTCCCCGTGAGTTCCTTCGCATGCCTTTCGAGGCCCTCTTTGCGGAAGAAGAGATGTATCTTTGCCTGAAGCATCCACTCTCGCGCCACGTACACAGCTACTATACAGATAGACCCATCTTGTCAAGGGCCTCCATGGAGCGATTCAGGCAACGAGACGTGCCTCCACGGGCGCTTTTGGTAGCTTCTAACACATGGCATTCATCCGCTGCTGAAATCCCCGGCGTAGATGTGGAAGTCGACGATCTGGGCAAACTGCTTCGCCAGCATGACTTTGACGTTCACATCTTGCCGACTGAACAAGCCACTCTGCAACGAGTCCAGGATGAGCTGGAACAGGGAGACTACTGCCTATTTCATTATGCCGGCCATGGTTCTTACAACACTGATTCTCCTGAGAGAAGCGCCCTCTATTTCTGGGAGGAAGCAATCGGACAGGGCCAAGTCATAGCACTGACGGCGGCTCGTCTAGAGAGCATGGTCCGAAACACGCCTCTGCTCTTTGCCTACTTGAGCTGCTGCTCCGGAGCAAGAACTGGTAAAGGGCGCAATCTGTTGGATGATGATTTCCTGGGCATCATGGATGCACTGGTAATGGGGGGAGTACCCGCGGTACTCGGTTTCCGTTGGCCGGTGAGCGACAGCGGTGCTCGGACACTGGCCCACAGCTTTTACTCGGCCCTACTCGAGGACGGCAAAGAGCTGGATGAGGCCCTGCTAAACGCCAGGAACAGGCTAGATCGAGATGAACAGGATTGGTTTTCGCCAATCTTGATCATGCAAGAACTGTCTCCCTAGACATGACCCTTGCAGGCTGTGTACTATTCTGGCATCTTGAGGTTAGTTGAGTATGATTGAGAACCCTTTTTTCCATCGTGGCCCAATCCGCGATCCAGACTACTTCTATAACAGACAAAAGGAAGCAAAACGCGCCCTGCAAATGCTGGGCAAGAGGCAGAGTGTTTCAGTGACCGGCCCTCGAAAGATCGGCAAGACCTCTCTGCTGTTTTACATCTCGCAACCACAAGTGATGCACAAGCATGGGATCGATCCGTCTCAATACCTCTTTGCCTACACCAACTGTGAGGATCTGGGCCGCTTGAATCGGGATGTTCTGTATGCTTTGCTGGTAGGAGAGATCGCTGAGCAAGCAGGTCGGCAAGGACATCATATGGCCATCCCCGAGCGTCCCATATCGCACCTAGAGTTTGAACGCGCCATAGGCAACGTATTTCGGCAGAACAGAACGCTCATCCTGCTCTTTGATGAGTTTGAGTTGCTGGGCCAGAATCGGAGCCTAGGGTTCGAATTCTTTTCCGGACTGCGCGCCTTGACCACCCGCTTTGACATCGCTTACCTCACTGTCTCCCGCCGGCCGTTGCTGGTTCTGCCCCATACTGAAGACTACTCACCTTTCTTCAACATCTTTGTTCCGCTGAAGCTGGGGCTGTTTAGTCAGGATGAGAGCCGGAAGCTCATTGAGAACTCGCTGGCCAAAGCTAGACGAGCCCTTCCCCCAGCAGTCGTTGATAGCGTGCTCGAGCTAGGCGGTGGACACCCCTTCTTCCTCCAAGTAGCCGGATACTGGGCCCTGGAATTGCAGGAGATAAAAGGATCACCCTTAGAAGCAAGGGATATCCACGTCCTAAGCCAGTCTGTGCAAGGTCAGATCGAGTCTCATTTTGCCTATTACTGGAGCCACCTCACCGAGAAAGAACAATACGTTCTAGCTGCCCTCCCTTTCGCCCAAGAAGAAGAAAGGTATCGGGAGGAACTAGAAACGCTCACCAGTCTTTGCCTGATTATGAAAGAGAATGACCGGTACCATTACTTTTCCCCCTTGTTCCGCGATTTTGTACGCCGTCAGAAGGTCCTGTACCTTTGGCAAGCAGGTCCCTTTGTCCTCGACTTGGCTGATCGGCGAGTGCTGCAGCGGGACAGACCGCTTTCTCTCAGTGCGTCTCAATACGCACTCATGGCTTACCTGATGGAACGCCAGGGCCAAGTCGTCAGCAGTGAGGAGTTGGACAGAGAGGTATTGTGGGCCTCTGCAGAGGACCGGGAGAAGTACCAGTACCTGGGAGACGAACGGCTCAAGTCAGCTATCAAGGGACTGCGCAAGGCGCTAGGAGACGACGCAGCCTGTATCGAAAACAAGCGAGGCATAGGATATGTCTTCCGGGTTCGGTCATCGGGGGAGGACGTGTAATTCCCATGTCCTCGAGGAGTTGAGACTGTGGTCGAAAACCCATTTTTTCACCGTGGACCAATCAAGCAGTCCGAGTATTTCTACGGCAGAACCCGGGAGACAGCGCGCGCCCTGCAACTTTTGAAGAACGGGCAGAGTATCTCTGTTGTAGGATCCCGAAAGATCGGCAAGACCTCATTGCTCCTGCATCTGATGGATCCCCAGGTGTGTACTGAGCATGGACTGAATTCGAATCAGCATCTCTTTGCTTACATTGGCTGTGAAACCCTGGGGAGACTGGGAAAACTGGATATCTATCGCGTCATGCTGGAGGAAATCAGCCACCAGTTAGCCTTGCGGGGAACAGGTTTGGCACCTACGGCGATAGACTGGGAGAATCTGCAATTTCACCAGTTCAATAGGGTCGTCCGTGAGCTTACGGGCCGAGGATTGAAACTGATTTTTCTGCTTGATGAATTCGAATGCCTCGGCAATAATCACCGTCTTGATGCTGATTTCTTTTCCAGTCTTCGGAGCCTGACTCTGCACAACTTGGCCTACGTGACGGCTTCTCAGGATCCACTCTTAGAATTGACCATCCGAGGAGAAATATTGAGTTCACCGTTTTTCAATATTTTCGCCTTTCTCAAGCTTGGCCTTTTTTCTACCGAGGAGGCCACCCTGCTTGTCGAGAGACCTTCACGGGCAATGGGCGTCCAATTCCCTCAGCAAATGGTAGGTTTTTTACTCGAGTTCGTAGGGCTACACCCTTTCTACCTCCAGGTAGCCAGCTACCATGCCTTTGAACTGGCAATGCAGAAACGGGGCTTTGACGAACAGGACAAACGGGATCTGGCAGAAGAAATTCTCACTGATTTGGCGGATCATTTTGCTTATCACCTTGACAGGCTGGACAAGGATGAAAAACGCGCTCTTGCTCGACTCTGCAAGGTCGGAGTGAGTGAGCTTCCTTTCGACATTGGCAGGAAGCTCGAGCAAAGATGCTTGATCGTCAGACAGAACGGCGGATATGGTTGCCTGTCACAAGCCTTCGAAGGTTTCGTCAGGTTGAGACTAGCCGCCTCGTGGGAAAAAACCATTGCTGAAGGCGACCGGCGATTGGCGACAATCCTGTTCGCTGATCTGGTTGACTTTATGCCCATGGCCGAAAGCCAAAGGCCAGAAGAAGTTATGCACCTCATGAGACAGGTCACCAAGCTGTTTAGCGATCCGGTAGAGCGTCATGGGGGAGTGGTCATTCAGTTCAGAGGAGACGGTATCCTGGCCCTTTTTGGCATCCCTGTTGAGCGGAAAGATGACGCAGTGCGGGCCGTGCTGGCAAGCCTGGACATGCAAAGAAACCTCGAGCAGTTCAACCAACAGATGGTGGCTGAGCAACGCATGGATCTTGCTGCTCGAATAGGCCTCAACACCGGCATTGTTGTGATCGGTGAAATGGGCAGCGATCAGCACGTAGAACACACTGCGATGGGTGACGCCGTCAACCTGGCGGAGCGCATGCAACGCGCGGCCCAGCCGGGTGGCATCGTGATCAGCGAACACACGTACCAGCAGGTGCGACGCCAATTCAAGGTGAAAGCCATGGGACCTATCTCGGTAAAAGGTAGAGCCAGGCAAGTAAAAGCCTACTGTGTTGACAGTGCTTCCTAAACGAGGGACCGGGACTGTTGTCCCCCTGGAGCGTTCTTACCCT
>Ga0180438_10001879_pt1 | contig 35961 bp, 47 predicted proteins | sample SS_ome_12_FD_132455 | JGI IMG/M metagenome (GOLD analysis project Ga0180438, IMG submission 132455) | Hypersaline lake sediment archaeal communities from the Salton Sea, California, USA - SS_3_D_2 metaG | ecosystem: Environmental > Aquatic > Non-marine Saline and Alkaline > Hypersaline >... | reverse complement strand
GTCTTTAAAACAGCCGGCGAAACAAACATTGTCTACTTAAGTATTGAAAAACAGAAGGGCAAGGAAAAACCTATCCTTATCCACAACGTTCAAGTTGACCCAGTTAGTGATGAACTCCTCCATGTTGACTTCCACCAGGTAGACCTGACCAAAAAAGTCACTGCCGACATTCCGCTTGAGATTAAAGGTGAAGCCCCAGCCGTTGAAAAAGGCGGCGTCTTAGTTCAGTTGATGGACGAGGTTGAAGTCGAAGCCCTGCCAACCGACCTGCCAGACAAAATAGAAGTCGACGTTTCAAAATTGGCAGAAATAGGGGATACCATTGTCCTAAAGGACTTAAAAATCGACACTAAAAAAGTCAAACTAACTGAGGAAAACTTAAAAACCGTCGTTGCCCAAATAGAAGAACCAACCAAGGAAAAAGAAGAAGAGAAAAAACCCGAGGCTGAAGTCAAGGAAGGCGGGGAGCCCAAGGAAGGCGAACCCCCCTCCGCTAAAGCTCCGGAGGGGCAAGGGAAAAAACCAGCTGAGGAAAAAGAAGCCAAAGAGGGCGAAGCCAAAAAACCAGAAGAGACTAAAGAATCCCCCAAATCTCCAGAAAAAGACAAGGAAGAAAAAAAATAAATGGTATCTGTCAAGCGCTGATTAAAGTGAAGAAAAAGTATTTGAAAGACTAAAAAAAAGCCAAAATCACAACCATTCTATCTCAACTACCTTTTTTACCTTCTTAAACTCCGGATCGCCAGTTAGAATCACTGCTTTTTTATCTAAAGCCACAGCGACGGCAAAGCAATCAGCCATGGAAATAGCGAAGTCGGCCTTAATTTCCGCCATTTTAAAAACCAAATCATCAGTGGCAGAAACAGCCTCTATGGGAATTTTTTTCAAGGCGGAAACTGTTTTGATTGCTTCCTTTTGGCCAACCTTCCTAATCAGCTTATAATAAACCTCAGCCAGATTAATAACCGAAATAAACAAAGAAACCTTGCCTTGGGAGGCTAATTCCAAAACCTCTTTTACTTTTTTGTAAGCCTTTTCTTTGTGAAGGAAACAAAGAATCGCCCAACTGTCTAAAACATATTTTTTCATGAAAAATCCTTTTCTTCCTTTTTTAGATCCCGCCTTCTTTCTTCTAAAAGTTCTTTTGTCCAAGAGCTTTTTTTATCAACACCAGCAAAAACCCCGCAAAGCTCCTCAACAAGGCTTTTTTTTATTGGCTTTACCTCTATTTTATCCTCTTCCTCAAAAGGCAAAAGAAAAACCTTGCCTTTTGGCCTAAAGCCTAAGGCTTTGCGCATCCCAACAGGAATCAATATCTGCCCTTTTTTAGAAACATCAACAACTTTCGGAAAAAGCATAAATCCTCCTACTTTTATAAAAAGTTACAACTAAATAAAAACTTACCACTTTTTAACTTCCATGTCAAGTCTTCTCTAAATTTTCGTTGCCTTTTCCCAAACAGAATAAAAATAATCTCTATTTCAAAAAGCCATTTTTGTTTCTTTTTTCACTCTTTCGGCCAAAAACACCTTCATCAGCGACTGATAGGGGACATCGCGCTTATTAGCCAGCTCTTTTAATGCATCAAGTAAAAAGATTGGCAAGCGAAGAGAGATTGATTTAGTTGAGAATTTCAAATTAGGGAATTTAGGATTTTTTATTGCCTTAGTCCAGTCAAAATATTCTGAAGTATCGGCAGTAGCCCAAAAATCCCTTTCTTCATCTTCATTTTTAAATTTTGGAATTGGTTTAAGTTTTTTCTTCATAGAACCTCCTTTCTTTTTTATTCATATCTCTGGCAGAAATTATTCTAATTTTCTCATTTCTTATAGTAAAAACAACTATTAATTTCCTCTTTTTCTTAGTAATGCCCCAAAGCATATATCTTTTTTCAACTGTTGAGTGTTTTTTATCCTCGGCAATAAACCTTGGTTTCTTAGCAAAAACTTCTTCAGATTCTTTAGCTATGACTTTATGTTTTTTCCAATTTTTATCTTTATTTCCTCTATCCCAATCAAATCCTTCAACATCTTTTAATAAATTTCTGATATCTACAACCTTCATTGTATATTACAATAATATACGGAAAAGCCCTTGTCAACCACCAGCAATTCTAAGAACAACATTCCATATAAAAGTTTTTTAACATAGTGCCTAGAAATTAAGGTAAAATACAGAAAGCATGAAGAAAAAAAAGAAAGAATTACAAAATAGCCTTTTGCTAAAAGCCCTAGATTTTATTGAAACAAGAAAAAGCAAGACGCTAAATAATTTTCTAATAATTATCTTTAGTGTCACCTTTTTATTACTGGCTCATTGGTATGTCCCCTTGCGGTTAAGCAATGTTTTTTTAAGTGAATTAATTCTTAATACATTTTTATTTTTTATTTTTTTGGCCCCAACCTTGCTTTTTATTAACGGTTTTTTTATCAAAAATTTGGCAATAAAAATACTCCATTTTTATTTGCTATTAATACCTGTGTTATCTTCATGGATCATACTTTTTTTCTTTATTGGATGGTTAATAAAGGGAGAAATCTATTTTAAATCTAATCGCTTACAAGAAATAAAAACAAAACACTACCTTATCAACCTCTATCATGAAACTATCAAATCAGATACGAGAATGGAATTTATCATTTTAAGACAAGAAAAAGAAATTTTACCGGGCATTTTGCTTTACAAACAGCTTTATCAAAAGATTGTGTCGGAAAAGAACGTAGCTGGTTATAAAATTGTTAGCTCAAAGGAAGGAGCAATTTTGCTATTTAATAACTTTGAAGAAGAAAAATACAAACTAAAAGATTTCATTTATTTCTAAATAAACTCCACTTAAACTCCTAATTTTCGACCCAATTCTTGACCCGATTCTGACACTTTCCCTCTTGACAGAATAGGACATTTATTGTGAAAATAGATGTAAATTCGAAGCACGAAGTACGAAACACGAAACAAATCCAAAATATTAAATTCAAAATTCTAAACTCTTATTCTTTGTTTTGAACATTTAATATTTGAATTTAAATATTGTTTCGAATTTCGATATTCGGATTTCGAATTTAGGTTCAAATGTCTTTTAAGCCCAAATTTGAAATTTCCACCCACCTCTCAAACCTCCTAACCCAAATCGCCCTTTGCCGGGAAAGAATTTTAACTCTTAAGATTTTACCCAAAAGAGAAGTCAGCCTTAAAAGAAGCGCTCGCCTGCGCATGATTCACTCCTCAACTGCCATTGAAGGCAACCCTTTAAACCTAAAAGAAGTTGAGAACATTTTGCAAGGCAAAATAGTTACCGGCGTTAGCGAAAAAGACCGGTTGGAGGTTATAAACTACGAAAAAGTAATGAAGTATATCGATAGGCTAGTTGAAAAACAAAAGCCGCCTTCCTGGGAAAAAGCCATCCTTAAAATCCACAAGCTAACAACCGATAACATCCTCCCTCCTGACCAAAGCGGCCATTACCGCAAAGGCCCGGTCTATATTGTCAGCCAGCCAGCCAAAAAAATCCTTTACACTGCCCCCAAAGCCTCAAAGGTCCCCAAAATGATGAAAGACCTCTGCGCCTGGCTTAAAAACGATAAAACCCAAGAGCTATCGCCAGTCATCATCTCCGCCATCGCCCACCATCAATTTGTCACCATCCACCCCTTCTCAGATGGCAATGGCAGGACTGCTCGGGCTTTAGCAACCCTCATCCTTTACAAAAAAGGCTATGACATTAAAAAAATGTTTGCCCTCGAAGACTATTACAACTTAAACCGCTCCGATTACTACAAAGCTATAAGCAATGCCCGCAAGAAAAAAGACCTGTTAATCTTTCTTGAGTACTTTGCCCAGGGTCTTTTAACAGAACTCCAGCATATCTTGCAAAAAGTCGAGCGTTTCACTTATGAGGTAAAAGGAGAAAAACAGCCCATCTACTTATCTCAAAGACAAAGAGACATCTTAGACTTTGTCTCTATAAACGGCAAAGCCCATAGAAACGACATTGTTGAGTTAACAAAGGTTAGCCCCAAAACCGCCTACCGCGAACTTGAGTTTTTACGAAAAAAAGGCCTCCTTAAAAGGCGCGCCAAAGGCCCCGCCACCCACTACACCTTAGCCAAACAAAAATCCTAAAAGATATTTTTTGTCTCTTGACAACATGTTGTGCGACATATCGTAGTATTTCTACGATGTTAAAAACCTATTTATATCTCGTTGACGAGCCAAACAAAGGAATTATTGCCTTGGCTAAAATACAAAAGCAAAGTAAAGCAAATGTGGCAGTTTTTTTCACAAATCCGAGTTTGGCTGTAGTAGAAATAGACAGGGAAATTATTACCCAGGCAATCAGGAACTGCTTTTCTAAAACTAACAGCAAAAAAACACAAGTTTTTATTTACCCTCTTGCCACACTTTCCACAAATGCCCAATTATGGTTTAAAATTCACCTTCAATGATAAAACTTATGCTTTTACAGGCGACTCTAATTTCCATCAAGAAGAAATTAATTTCTTAAAAAAGGTTGACCTAGCAGTAATTGACGCTGGCCACATAAGCGATGAGGATATTGTAGAGCTTGCAGTTAAAAGCCAAGCCAAAAAGATTGTTTGTTCCCATATCTACAGAGAACTTGATGGAAAAAAACTAAACTCCTTGGCTAAAGCCAAAAACTATAAAGGCAAACTGATGGTCGCCAGAGACTTAATGAAGTTTGATATCTAAGCAAAGCCTGACACGACTTCTGACCCGATAGAAAAATAAAAATAAAAGCAGCTCCACTTTTTTTGCTATAATTCTTTATGTAATGCAGGATTTTAAAAAGATATTTCCGCCAATTATTTTTTTCACTTTTTTACTGTCCACATTTTTTTGGGTGTTATAAGTTTTTATGCCACCAAAAGAGTAGGCTTTTCTATTATTTCAATCTTTTTCATCAGTTTTTTCTTTCTAATTTTACTCCAACAATTAAGAAGTTTAAAAAGATATTTTTTTTCATGAAGAAATTGCTTTTCCAAAAGAAATATTAAGGCCAGGCGAGAAGCTTTTATACAAGCTCAATAACGTTTGGGTCAAAGGTTCTGCCAGGCGGTTTATCTTATTCAGTTTTAATGCCTTTAAAAGCCATGTAGCCATCACCAATAAAAGAGTCATCTTTGCCAGTGGTTTTTTTGGCAAGTTAAAGTTTACCCAAAACTGGGGCAACTTATGGTTTGAACAAGATAAGAAAACTCCTTTTTATGAATTCGGCACTATTAAAAAAGTCTTTTACCAAAAAGAAAAAGAACAAGTATTAATAATTAGAGGAAATAGGGGAAACCTGAAATTTAAAATTTATACTCAAAAAGCCAAAGAAATATGTAAGAGAATAAAAACTCATTTAAAAACACAAAAACACAAAAAAATTCTAGAATCAAAAAAACCTCCAAAGGCAGAAAAGACTTAATTGATTTAATAAGCCTTTTTAAACTACCTGACTTTGACTGGAAAAAGTATAAAAAAATAGTTGCTAAATACAAACTAAAAAACCTTTCAGCAAAAACCAAAGAGACGGTTCAAAAAACAGCTGCTATCCAAGAGCTTAACCTAAAAATCCACCAGATGGCCAAGCTGAAGAAAAAAAATCTTGCCTAACCTATAAAATCATCTCTTAAAAAAACTAGCCGATAAAAATATAAAGATGATTGAAAGATTCAGTTCTTCAATTACCATATTCTGAAGTCTCAATAAAAGAGAAAGTGGAGACAATTTCATCAAAATACTCGTCCATCTGGCTTTCAAAAAACTTTAGAACATATGGGGTGGAATATTAGAGATCTACAAACCGCAAGAGGAGTGGATTTCTTTAAAAAAGCAAAGCTTAAGATAAACGCCATAAAAAACAACATTGAGATAATCAGAAACTGTGGTTACAAACTTGTAGATTATTTTGTTCTTCCTGAGTCGGGATGGTGGGACGAGTATTATTTACCATTGGAGAAACGTATTGCCATTCTAAGGAAAAAATACAAAGACGATGTCAAAGCACAAGAAGTTTTAGAAGAGGAACAACAAGAAATTGATTTGTATAGAAAGTATTCTAAATATTATGGTTATGTTTTTTATATTATGCAGAAGAGATAGTTTTTTAGAAGACATTTTTTCTTTTTCAAATTTCTTTTTCAAATTTTAGCCCTTGACTTCACAAGGATTTATTCTTATAATAGTTCATAGTTCACACTGAACTATGAACTATGCCCCTCAAACCATTCCTGCCCCGATTAAATCGGGGCACGTCAGGTTCAGGGCAAGCCTAAAATGAAGAATAATACCTCGCAGAAGATTCTAGACTATATTTCAAAGGCCAGCGATACGTCAGGAACTGCGCCCCATGAGCTGGTGGACTTTCTAGACATAGGCGAGCGGGCAGTTTTTAAACAGCTTAAAAAGCTTTATGAAGAGGGAAAAATTGATAAGATTGGTAGACCGCCAAAGGTTTTTTATTTTATTGAAAAAAAAGAAAAACCCCAGCAATCTTTTAAAATCTCTCCAAAAGTAGAGAAAATTATTGAAAAAAATTATTTGATAATTACTCCTAGAGGCGAGAGAAAAGAAGGCATGGAAGGATTTGTTTATTGGTGTGGTAAAAATAACTTGCCTGTAGAAAAAACAGCCCTAGAATATGAGAGGACTTTTAAAAAATATGCAAAGTATAAAAGAGCTGGTTTTATTGACGGAACAGGAAAACTTAAAAATACTTTTGGAAAGGTTTTTTTAAACAAGCTTTTTTATCTTGATTTCTACAGCATTGAGCGTTTTGGAAAAACAAAACTTGGTTCACTGCTTTTGTATGCCAAACAAAGCCAAAACAAAACTCTTATCAAAGAATTAATCGAGATATTTAAAGGCAAAATTGAGGGTTTTATAAAAAAATATGCAATTAAAGCTGTTGCTTTTGTGCCGCCGACCGTTGATAGAAAAGTGCAGTTGATGCGCGAACTTGAAAAAAACTTAAAGCTTGCCTTGCCAAAAATTTCCATCGGCAAGATAAAGACAGAACTAATTGTGCCCCAAAAAACTTTGAATAAATTGGAAGACAGGATAGAAAATGCTAGAAAAACTTTTTTTGTCGACGAGGCCAGGAAATTCGGTAATGTGGTTTTAATTGATGATGCCGTTGGCTCTGGTTCGACAATGAATGAAATAGGGGCAAAAATAAAAGAAAAAGGAGTTTGCCAGAGAAAGCTTTATGGGCTTTCGATAACCGGAAGCTTTAAAGGTTTTGAGGTAATTAGTGAAGTTTAATTTTTTTTACAAAAAGCAAGGCTTTAGATTGGCTTCAGAGTTGTAAATAGTTTTTTTGATATTGCTTTTTGACTGGGCTTTTGCTTAAACTAAAACTATATGGCCAGCTCAAGCGATAAAAAATCTTCAGAAAAAACTCCCATTATCTCAGTCTGCAAAGAAAAGCCAGATCTTCGCAGAAAAGAGCCGCCTTTAGTTAATGTTTCTATAAGCAACCCAATAACATACCTTAAAGCCTGGTGGAAAAAGGTAATTGGCAAAGAAGGAATTGACTTGCGCTTCCGCATTCACCCCCTAACAGCTATTGCCATCACCATCATCGTTGCCACCCTAGGCTTTGGCATTGGCCGCTTTGCCCTATCCTGGCAAAAGCCGTTTGTAAAATTCGTCCCCGCCCAAAGCCCAAGTCCAATCCCGACGCCCGACTCCTGGCGGGAAACTGCCTTTTCCGGCATTTTGCGCTTTTCCACAGTTACTAAAAAATATTACTTAATGACCGCCTCATCTGAGGCTATCAATCTTCAGGCCCCGGCGACAGTTGATCTTGAAGCCCTTGTCGGCCGCCGGATTTTTGCCACTGGCAAATATAATGACTTAACGCGGACCTTGGTGGTTGTTGATGTCGCCGATTTGGAGATCTTGCCAGAAGAAACAGAGCCAGTGCCCTTAGTTTCCCCACCACCAACACCGCTGACAACCTCCTCGCCAACTCCCTGGCCAACGCCCGAGCCAGAGGCGGAAATTATTGAAGAAACTCCTTCAACAACCTCAGGAAGCCTATAAAGAATTTCTAATTCCTAATTTCTAATATCTAATGAAATTCTGCACTTTTTATGAAAGATAAACACTTTCAGGGTTGGACCTTGACGGGATCAGGAAATCTAAAATTTTTGTAATTAAATTTTGTTAAAATTAACTTTATATGGGCACTGGGAATAAAAAAATTATCGTTGGCATGTCTGGAGGAGTCGATTCCTCCATGGCCCTTGTTTTTTTAAAAAAGCAGGGCTGGGAGCCTATTGGCGTTTCCTTAAAACTACCCGTCTGGCAAAGCCCGAAAAATCTTTTACGAGAAAACGTCTGCTGTACAAGAAAATCTTTAAAAATTGCCAAGAAGGTCTGTCAAAAATTGAAGGTAAAACATTGTATTTTTGATGTAAGAAGCGATTTTAAAAAAGAAGTGATCGACTATTTTGTTTCAGAGCTTAAAAACAATCGGACACCAAACCCCTGCATTATTTGCAATCGCTACCTTAAATTTAAAAAGCTTTTTGAGTTTGGGAAAAAAGTCGGCACCTCTTATGTAGCAACAGGCCACTACAGTCGCATTGCGACTGAAATTAAAAATAAAAAATCAAAAATTAAAAATACAAATAAAAAATCAAAAAATTATTATCTCTTAGGAGGAAAAGATAAGAAAAAAGACCAAAGTTACGCTTTATGTTTTTTGCCGCAAAAGTGGTTAAAACACATAATCTTCCCCTTGGGCGATTATACTAAACGCGAGATTTACCAGATAGCTAAAGATGAGGGGTTTGATTTTTTGCTTGAAAAAAAGCAAAGCCAGGATTTTTGCTTTGTTGCCGGCAAATCCCTGCCCGCCTTTATAAAAGAAAAAATCGGTGAAAAACCAGGCGAAATTGTTGATACTAAAGGAAAAGTTTTAGGCAAACATAAAGGCTTATCTTTTTATACCATTGGCCAGAGAAAAGGAATTAATCTTTCTGGTGGGCCCTGGTTTGTCAAAGAATTTAATATCCCAAAAAACAGGCTCGTGGTCACTAAAAAAGTCAAGGAGCTGTTTGAAAAAGAAATCTTTTTATCTCCATTTCATTTCATAAGCGGCAAAAGCCCCAAGAAAAAAGTCAAAGTGATGGCTAAGATCCGTTACCAACAACCATTAGCCAAAGCAATGCTTTACCCCCCCAAAGATGATAAATTAAAGTTAGTCTTTGAAAAAACCCAGCGGGCCATCACCTCCGGCCAGTTTGCAGTAATGTACCAAAAAGAAATTTGCCTGGGTGGCGGAAGAATTGTTTAAAAATTTCTAATAATGTTGACTCAAAAGAAAAAAACAAATTTAATCACCGACTATTCCTTCGGAAAAATAGTCGTTGGCGGCAAAGAACACACTGAGGACTTGATTGTTTTTCCAGACAGGATAAAAACTGATTGGTGGTTAAAAAAGCGGCACTTAGTTTCCTTGGAAGATTTAAAAGAGGTTTTGGATTTTGAACCGGAAATTTTAGTAATCGGCACCGGCGACTCGGGTTTGATGAAAGTTCCCCTTAGTGTCCAACAAGCAATAAAAGAAAAAGGCATCAAGCTTTTTTGCACAAATACCCATCAGGCCCGCCCGATTTTCAACAACCTTTTAAACCAGGGCAAAAAAGTAGCCGGTGCCTTCCACCTAACCTGCTGACCTAAAACTCCATAAAAAAAATCGCAACTCTCCCCGAGGTTTTCTCGCCTCAATTCCCACTTGACACACTGTATAGTATACTACATACTATGCATAGTTTAGTATACATAAAAATAAAAGATGAAACTTGGTAATCATTTGCGCAAATACCGTTTTGAACACAATGAAATCTCCCAGCAGGACTTAGCCAATGAGGTAGGAGTGACAAGGCTTACCATCCACTCGGTTGAAACAGGCAAATTTGTGCCTTCAACCTTACTCGCTTTAAAAATCGCCCGCTTTTTTAAGGCAAAACTAGAGGATATTTTTTATTTAACCAACAAAGAAAGGAAAAAGAAATGAAAAAACTAGAAAACTTACTAAAATATACAACAATTGCCTTGGGATTTGCTTCTTCCACCCTTTTTATAATTAGTTATTTTATTTTTAATAAACTACGGCCAAAGATGGTTCGCTTTGGGGTGGTCAGTCCGGCAGAGGAGAGCTTGCTAAATTTAGTAGGAGTTGGCCTGCTTTTGTTTTTAGTTTTTTGCCTGCTTTCTTTCTTGCGGATAGCTAAATATTTAAAAAAGGCTAGGAAAGTAAGCTTTTTTTCTGTTGTCTTAATTATTGCCGGAGTTTTATCCTTGCTTTTTGTTTTTAGTGATATCGCCCTTTTAAACGATATTGGCAAGCAATACAAACACGGCCTAGCCCAGCCTGAATGGCTGATACTTTATCCAATAATGGCCTTCCAGTTTATGACCGGCCTGGCTTTAACCTTTAGCCACCTTTTTAAACTAAAGGAAAAAGACCAGACCAAACACGTGGCCCGCGACAGCAACATCTTTTTGGCTGTCCAGTATGTTGGTATCGTCTGCGGCCTGATGGGGCTGTTTCTCTCAAGCCTTGGATTTTTGTTTCCCAGCGCCTGGAGTCTTACTATTCACACAACAATCTCTTCAATTACTCTACTAACCCCTTATGTCTTAGCAGTGGCCTATTGGTTTATAACCAAACTTCAGGAAAAAAACCGGCGGTGGTATGACGAAAAACAAATGCAGGATATTGGTAAATCAGCCTTTTTGACATTAATAGTAAGCGTTGTCTTTATGACCGGATTATTTATTGCTAACTATAAAAACCTCGGCGGCGTCGTTAGCATCTTATGGCTTCCTTTGTATATATTCTTATTACTTTTTTTATTCTCCTTGGGGAATTTGTATTTCAGCGGGGACGTAAATAAGGCATAAGCTGAACTGAGAGAACTTACCTTGCTTTTGCGGACAGAAAAGTTTTTTAAGAACCAAAGTCAACAAAAGGTGGATTTAGTATTCGGTTTTTTGTCTTGAGCCTGTCTATTTTTTTATATCTTCGGCTTCAAGCTGCCAAGTGCCTAGTCCAAGAACCGGAATAGCCGTTTTTTTATTAAGTTTTAATTTCCCGCTTTTCATTATTATAGTTGCCTCTTTTTGCTTTTTATTTTTTCGGGGACTTTTTTCTTCTTTTGATTTTTCTTAAGGAGTACATGATGCGCTTATCAAGGTTAATTTCTTTAATGCGGGCAAAGCGAAGGATAGCTACCAAGATATCGCCGAGCTCCTGCTCATGGCTCTCGTCTGCTTGGGCGGCAATGTTTTTCTTTTTTCGGCCGTGTTTGGCCAAGTAGGCTCTGGCCATTTCCCCGATTTCTTCAACTAAACTTAAAATAAGCATCGAGCCATACTCCTTGGAGTAACGCACGCCCCTGTCTATTTTATCTAAATAACGGAAATACTTGCCAAATGGAGTAGAATAAGTTTTTTTTCTCGACATGGTTTTACTATTTTGCTTTTAACCTTTCTTTGTATTTTTTGATTTGTTTTTCAAGAGCTTCTCTTAATTTTACCAAAGCGGTTAAAAGAGTTTCTTGTTTTTCTTCAGCAAATATCTGGTAATTTTCCGGCAGGCGCATATCAAGATTTACTTTGTATCCCCAGCGCGTCCTTTTAGTAATAGTCATGGTAGCAGTTTTAATCTCTTGGTTTAAGGGAGGCAGGTGTTTTTCCAAGCCGCGTCCGATTTTTTCTGCCGCAAGCTTTCTGATCCTGGGGGTGATTTTTAAATTATCACCAATTATTTTTATTCTCATTTTTCAATATCTTAGTTTAGCAGCAACTTCCGCTTCAGGCATGATGCCGTCATCTTTTATTATAACCACCCGGCCGCTGGTATCAACCGCGTTTTTGACAATCCAGGGGGCAATATTTTTTACCATTCTTGAGTCCTCAACAGGATAGGTATAAATAAACTCTTTTTTGTAAAGATAGCCTCTTTTTTTGACGGTTGGTTTGATAAAAAGAGTCTCTATCTTTTTTTGCCGCGCCGCTTTAGCCGTCTTGGACCACCCCTGGACAAAAAGAGGCTGTTTTTCTTTTGCCAATGCCAGCAGGTCTTTTTTGACAGTTTTTTGAAACTTTTTTATTTGTTTTATTGCTGCTCTTTTTAAGCGGCTTTCTTTTTGGATGTTTTTTGGATAAAAAGCGGCGCTGAAGAAGGAAAAACGGTTTTTATATACTTCTCAAAAGACTCTATGAACTCGGCAAAACTTTCTGAATAAAAAAAGATCAAGTATTCAAAGCCAGTTTTCAACCTTTTGTTTTGTTTAATATAGGGCTTGAGATGGTTTATAAATTTTCTATTTTCTTTAAGTGCTCTTCTAGCCTCTTTGTCAGCGCCGGTACTGTAAAAAGTGCCTTTTTTAGGCAAGGGGGCAAATTTTTCTAAATATTCACCTTTTTTGGTCTTTATAAACTTATTTTTCAAGCAAGAAAGCCGTCTTAATTTGCCGCTTTCTAAGGCGTAAAATAAACATTTGATTTGATTTTTTCTGCCTCCTGGTCTAAAAGTTTAGCAATTTGTTTATTGTATTTTTCCATCTCTTAAAAAGTCTAGCGGTAAAAAATTAAAGATTTATAGGAAAAAGGTAAGAGGATTGTAAAAATAAACCCCAGCCTAAACATAATTCTTACAAGTTTCTTAATTTTTTTTAAAAATCTCTTGTTATTCTCCTCACCAAGGGGGTGAAAAATTATGAAAAAAACGGCAGAAAAAAGGATCAAGTATCCTATCGAATATGAGATCAAGCCAGCGGAAATTAATAAAGGGATCTGGTGGCTGACTTTAAGTTTAAAAAATATCGGCCAGCAAGACTTGACTGCCCTTAATGTCAATTTAAACCCTTTAGACACTTATGGCTTAACTGTTTATGGGACCGGCAAGCATCTTGCCAGTCTAAAGCCTAAACAGAAAAAAAGTTTGGTTTTCCAGGTTTCTGCCAGCAGAAGCACCAGTCTTTACGTGACTGTTGACGGCTGGAAAAATGGAGAGACTTTAAGCTGGGAATCGCCCTACACAAGGATCAAAGTTGGTGAGGAAGTCGCGGAACTGGCCACTCTCTTTAGTTTAACTGAGCCTTATCCGCCGGTCGGCAAACTCATCCGGGTGGAGGCGACAGTTCAAGGCTTGGCTGAAAGCAAAGGATTAACCCTCGAGTTTTGGGCAGATGCTCCAAGCGGCAAGTTTAAGGAATTGGCTGTTTTGGAAACAAAGAAGCTTTCGGCTGGCGAAGAAGCCCGTTATGCGGCCGAGCTGACACCGGCCGAGGAAGGGCTTTATACAATCCATGCCTATCTTTACGATGACGGCAAACAGATCGGCCACCAGACTGATTATGTTTTAGTGGAGAAAGAGTAAAGGTTTTTTAAAAAAACAAGCAAAAAGCCGCTTGAGAAATAAAAAGCGGCTTTTTGCTTGATGTTTTAATTTCTTAAAATTTTGTAAGAAAATGTATAATGGTGGTATGGCAACCATTTTAATAATAGAGCCGGATGAAAAGCTGAAAAAATATCTCAAAAACCTGCTTATTAAAAGAGGTTATCAGGCAAGGGCGGCCAGCGACGGGGCCGAGTCTTTATCGCTAATAAACAAACTCCAGCCTGATTTGCTGATCTTAGACCGGCAGGTGACCGATGTGCGCGGCGAAAGCATCTGCTGGGAGGTCAAAAAGGAGTATCCCGACTTGCCCATTATCCTTTTGGTCGAAGAGGTGGAGGCAGAAAAAATAGCCAAGCTTTACCGCGCAGGGGCTGATGATTTTGTCATAAAACCTATTGAGACAAAATGGATCCTCTCACGGATCAGGCTGCAGCTTGCAAGCCGGCGGACCGGCAAAACAGAGCTTAAGGTTGCTGATTTGGTTTTAAATATAAAAACTTTCCAGGTTAAAAGAAAGGGTAAACTGATTAAATTGACCCCCCAGGAGTATAAACTGCTTAAATTTTTGATGAGGCACAAAGGCAGGGTTTTAACCCGCGAGATGATCTTGTCCCGGGTTTGGGGATATGATGCCGATGTCCACAGCCGGGCGGTTGATGTTTACATCGGATATTTGCGAAACAAAATAGACAAAGGCTTTGATAAAAAGCTAATTAAGACCATCCGCGGCTTCGGCTACATGATCAAAGGATAAAAGGCGGTTTCTTCTTAAACAATTCTTACATTTTTTTTAATATTTTCTAATGAGTTTTTAGTATCTTAAATTTGAAGGGAGGTGAGAAAACAAAATGGCAATTATCAAATGGCAAGATCCATTAAGACTAATGTCTCGTTCTTTTTGGCCAAGTTTTTGGTCTGATGAAGATTTTTGGTCAGAAGAAAGAGGCGGCCTGACTGTTTATGAAACAGACGATGAGGTCGTCGCCAAAGCCAATATGCCCGGCGTTCCGGCCGACAAGGTCGATGTTTCTTTTGAAGGCGGCGTCTTAACTATCAAGGCCGAACATAAAGAAACAGAAAAGGACAAAAAAAAGAAAAAGACCGTTTATCGGCAAGCCAGGCAGGCAAGATATTATTATACAACTTCAGTTCCTTGTCCGGTTAAGTCGGACAAGATTGACGCTCAAGTAGAAGATGGGGTAGTAACTGTTACCCTGCCAAAGGCTGAAGGCGCCAGGCCGCGCAGGATCAAAGTCCGCAAAGCATCAAAAAAGTAAGCTTTTTTTGAAAAAATAGACTAACTGCTCTCCTGTTAATTAAAAGGGGAGCAGTTGGTATTTGTTTTTTTTAAATTTAGTGTTAAAATAGGGTCGTTAACAATTTTGGAGTCTTCTTTTGTGATTCCCCAGTTCGTCTGTTTGTCTCCTTAAAAGAGAATTTTCAACAGTTAGGTTTCCAGAGAAGTTTCCTTTACCCGCCAAATTTCGTGGCGCGCTCACACAATCACCTGCCCGCAATGCTTCCAGCATAGCTGATGCAGGCGGATTTGTCGGTATCGCTGCCAGAAACTTAGGCGGGCGAGGGGAGGTGAGAAAAGAAAATGAATACTAAACTATACGTTGGCAACCTTGACTATGGTGTTACCAGCGACCAGCTAGGCCAGCTTTTTGCCCAAGCCGGTACAGTAACCGACGCAGTTGTCATCACTGACAGGCATTCTGGCCGGTCCAAAGGTTTTGGTTTTGTCCAGATGTCCAGTGAAGACGAAGCCAAAAAAGCAATCGAAATGTTTAATGGCAAGGACCTTGAAGGTCGGCCATTGGTCGTTAATGAAGCCAGGCCGCCCCAACCAAGACCGCAGACAGGGGGATATTAAAAGAAGGTAACGAGATAATAAGGCTTAAGACAATAAGCCTTAAGTAATTAAGACCCAGCCCTTTACAAGGGGCTGGGTTTTTATGGAATAATGGGACTGATGAAGAAGTTTAAAATTTTGCCAGTTTTCCTATTGGTTTTTTTATGGTTCCTGGCCGGCTGGCCAGTGGTTTTTATAAACCCCCGAGTTCCGCCGGAAATAAAAAAAGCTAAGGCAGCAACTCAAGCTAAAACGTTTTCTTTTGCAACAACAGCAGAGGGTTTTTCAGGAACTTCAGGAGGAAAATCAGTATTAAGTTATGATTTTGCAGTAGGCAGTCCAGCCGGTTCTTTAAAAACAGACTCGACCGGTCGCAACAACAACGATAATTCAAACTGGACTTGGACAGGTACTTGGGAGGATTTAGGAGTGCCGGCCGGCTCAGTGGTAACTCAGGTTAGGCTGGAAAGCGGCTATACAAAGATAACAGCTTGGAACACGGTTGATTCGGTTACAATCGGGCCATATAAACTTAAAGATAGCAGCGGAGCTGATCAGGCGACTTTATGGACAGGAAGAAATCCGGCAGGAATAGATTCAGACTGGGTAACGATTAGCCAGCAAGCTGACCAAAGTGTTCCTTTGGCAATACAGTCATCTGGCAGTACTATTAAACTTTATCTTGAGAGAACCTTAGATTTAGGCAATGATAAAAATGCCCAAGCAACAGTTTATGAAGATGAGATGGCCTTTGTAATAACTTATGCCGTTGTTTCTATAAGTTTAACTAGCGATGGCTCAGTTGACTATGGCTTGGTGGCTTTGAATGGAGAGGAAGATACGACCTCAACTGGTCTAAATGATACCCAGACAATAACTAATGATAGCACTATAACGGAAAATTTTAATATAAAAACTTCAAACGCGACCGGCGGGATGACCTGGACAGTAGGGGCAGCGGCCGGTTCGGATGTTTATGTCCATAGTTTTTCTACCAATGGCGGTTCTTCCTGGGAGGTTTTGGATACGGTTGACGTTTATGAAACTTTGGCAACAGGCGTGGCCGCTTCTAGCAGCCAAGACTTTGATTTAAAAATCCACTTGCCGACAGAGACGACTGATTACCAGGAAAAAACGATAACGGTGACTGTGCAGGCAGTGGAGGGATAGGTAGTAATAAGGTTTAAGAGAGAAATAAGAAATAGTTCATTGAGTTATTAGTTATTGGCAATAGATATTGAGATATTGAAATTGAGAAATTCGTGGAAACTTGTTGAAATTGATTGTAGCGAGTGGTCGTGTTATTTAAGGTGCGACCTGCCCGCCAATCGCTGCGCCCGCCAGCAATGCTTTCGCATAGCGAATGCGGGCTGGCTTAAGGCGCTGGCAGGCGGGTAAATCGCACCGCTACAATTTTGTCAACAATTAACAATCGAGCCCGTTTTCCCCCGCCAAACAATGCATATTTTCTGATACTTGACAGGGTTTTGGGAACTTTGGTTAGATGGAAATATATTAGAAGCGTAGCTTCTAATAAGCTTATGGCTTATTAACAAATCCGAAATTCGAATTTCGAAATCCGAAACAAATTCAAAATTCAAATGATCGAAATCATAAACTGTTTTGAATTTAGTATTTAAAACATTTGATATTGTTTCGAATTTCGTGTTTCATGCTTCCAATTTATTGGAGGAGGTGTTTTATGCATCTAAAAAATCTACTTCTAACAACAGCTATTTTTTCAATAGCCGCCTTGATTTTGGTAAGTGGAGTTAGAGCCGCCGATACAGCGACAGTAACGGCAACGGTCAGCGCCCAGAATGTCTCGGTTACCATCACCACTGACGGGTCAGTTGACTTCAGCACTATAAACACCAGCTCAACCGAGGATACTACTTCAGGCGGGGTCAATGACACGGAAACAGCGCAAAACAATGGCAATGTAACCGAAGACTTCAATATCAAAGCAGCCGACTCTTCAAGCAGCGGCGCTGGCTGGACATTGGGAGCAACAGCCGACAGTGAGACTTACACAATGAAGTTTTGCACTTCAGACTGTGACGGAAGTCCGACTTGGAACTCGGTTGGTATAGACCCTTCGTACCAGACTTTGGCAACAGGGGTGGCGGCAAGCGGCACGCAGGACTTTGATTTGCAGGTAGGAACGCCAACCTCGACTACTGATTATAATGAACAGACAATAACGGTTACCATCCAAGCGGTAGCTGGTTAACCTTCTTTTCTCTTGTTGTAATTCTGCCAAAGGTATAGTAAGGTTTGTTTAATGAAAAAGCTCTTCTTCTTTTTATTATTTTTTTTTACTTTTGTTTTTCCCGCCGCCTGTTTTGCTAAAATCGGAGTTGGTGTAGGGACAGGAGAAATCCGGGTTGAGGAAAGATTAAAGTCTGGGATGAGCTACCAGCTGCCGGTTTTAACTGTTTTAAACACTGGGGATGAGCCTTCAGACTATAAAGTTTCCGTTGCTTATCACCAGGATCAAGAGCAGTTGGCTCCTTCCCAAGATTGGTTTGATTTTTCTCCATCAGAATTTCATCTTATGCCAGGTGGAGTTAAGATAGTTGATATTAAACTTAACTTGCCCCTAAGAACTGAACCAGGCGATTATTTTGCTTATCTTGAAGGCCATCCAGCAAAAACATCGCAGTCAGGAAATACCAGTATTGGAGTGGCAGCAGCGGCTAAGCTTTACTTTACAGTTGAGCCAGCCAATATTTTTCAGGCTATTTATTTTAAAATCTTTGGGCTTTGGCAGAGCTATAATTTAGGTATAAAAATTGTAGTTGGGCTTTTGGTAGTTTCAGGAATAGCGGCCCTTTTAAGAAAGTTTTTTAATATAAAAATTGATGTTTCTAAAAAAGCGAAAAACGAAAAAGGAAAAGCGAAAAGTAACGGAGAAAAGGATGAATGAAAATAAAAGCCCTAGTTGCCTGCCCAGCTTGTTTTTTCTTGTTTTTTTTACTGACCTTACCATTTGTTAGTAAAGCCTGCTCACAAAGTTCCTTGGATTCTATTGATGCAACTATTAAGATAAGCGTTTGCGGCAATTTCTTAGCCGAAGGCGGCGAAGACTGCGACAATGATGACTTGGCAGGCGAAACTTGCCAGTCTTTGGGATTTTCCGGCGGGGCCCTAGCTTGCGATATTGCCTGCGATTTTGATACTTCCGGCTGTTTTACTCTTGCTTCTCCCAGCCCTTCTCCAAGCCCGGAGAGTACTAATCTTTCAAGCCCAGCACCGGCTACTGACGTTTTATCTGCTTCACCAACAGTTGGGTCTGTCTCTATTTTCTCGCCAGCGCCGGAAAAAGAATTGTCGGCAAAAGAGCCAGGAAGAGGCAGTTTAGCAAGTAGCAGCCTACCTTCGGTTGTCTCTTTTTTTGATGCAGACAGCAGCGGCAAGATTGAGATTGCTGAAGTTTTTGAGGCAGTAAAGGCTTGGGTTGCTAAGTGGCACAGCGGCAAGGAAGAAGTTGACACATGCGATTTAAATGAGGATAAAAGGTGTGATTTGACAGACTTTTCAGTTCTGTTGTACTATGTGGAGAGCGAGTAATATATAAGTAGAATTTAATTTATTTCGAATTTCGGATTTCGATATTCGGATTTAATAAAAGTGAATCTACCCGGCCTTATCCTCGCCATTAAAATAGCATTCTTTTTCCTTGCTTCCTGGGTTTTAGTCCATGTTTTGGCAGTGCTTGGCGTTTTTACAGCCGTTGCTTATCCGTTCTGGTGGTTTTTGGTTCCTGAGAAAGTTCCTATAATTGGGCCTTTTACCGAAAAAATCAGGGAAAAAAGATCAGCGCCCTTTAAACTAATTTTATTAAACACTTTTTTAATTTTTGTTGTTTCTGCTGTTTCTATTGGTTTGGTTTTTTTGGAAGGCAAATTTTTATTCAAGCTTGGCTTTCCGCCAACGCAAAAAACAGTTTCTTTTGTCGTCCCTTCCAAGGGCCAGTACCGCTTAGGCGAGATATTTCCAATGAAAGTGGAGATTGCCGGTATTAAGACACCGGTTAACGCTGTTCAGGCAGACTTGGGCTTTGACCCGGCGAAAATAGAAGTGGCTGAGATTTCAACAGAGGACTCCTTTGCCAATATTTTTATCCAAAAAGAAATCAACAATGAAGCAGGTTATGCTAGGCTAACCGGCGGCTTGCCTAACCCGGGCTTTTTTGCAGACCGAGGGGTTTTTGGGACAGTCTTTTTTAAAGGAAAAACTCCGGGAGTGACCAAGATAGATTTTTTGCCTTCATCAATGGTTTTGGCAAATGATGGAAGAGGCAGTAATGTTTTGCGGGAGCTAGCTTCAGCTTCTTATCTTATTTTGCCGGAGGAAATTTCTGAAGAGGAAGCAGAACTGCAAAGCTCGGTTTTTCTCAGGCCGCAGGTATTGGGAGAGAAGGCAGGGGAAACGCAGATGAAGTTTTTTGAGGAAAAGGATATTTTGGGAGCAGAAACGGAGATAGAGAAAGAAATAGAAATAGACAAGTTTAATCCAGGTAAAATTTTTCTTAATATATTAGAAGGAGTTGACCGTTTTATCTTGAACTTGTGGGGAAAAGTTTTAAAACCCTCTTGAACTTCGGAGGATTTTCTTTTAGATTGATTATAGTGGTGTCATTTATGACACTATTAATTGTGCGACCGCGCCCGACTCGCTGCAGACGCAGCTGCGTCGAAGCGGGCGGGTAAATCGCACCACTACATTTGGTGTGAAGAATATCCGCCACTATTTTGAAAAAGCTAAAAGACAAGGGTTTGCTATTGGCGCTTTTAATGCCGCTAACCTTGAGGTGGTGAAGGCAATAGTTGGAGCGGCTGAAAAACTGAGAAGCCCGGTTATCATTGAGTCTTCTTCAGGCCAGACAGAATATGCTGATGAAGATAATCTATTTGATTTTGTCCAAAATGCCAGAGAAGAAACCGGCCTGCCGATTTTTTTAAACTTGGACCATGCCCATGACCTTAAACTCATTAAAAAGGCGGTTAAAGCCGGTTATGATTTAATTCATTTTGACGGTAGCAAATTGCTTTTTAGGGAAAATATGAGGAGGGCAAAAAAAGTGGTTTCATATGTTCGTAAAAAAAGAAAAGGGATTTTGGTTGAGGCAGAAATAGACTATATTACTGGTTCTTCAGCACCGCACCTGACCAAAAGCATCAAGGCTGTTCAAAGGCAAGGAAACTATACAAATCCGGAGCGGGCCCGGCAGTTTGTGAAATTAACAGGGGTGGATACTCTGGCGGTTTTTGTCGGTAATGTCCATGGCGTTTATGACGCACCGCCAATGCTTGACTTTGACAGGTTAAATGAGCTTTCAAAATTGCCCTGTTTTTTATCTCTTCATGGCGGCTCAGGTATTGCCGCCCCGACAATTAAAAAAACGATAGAAACTGGCAGAGTGGTAAAGATAAATGTTAATACTGAACTGAGGATGGCATATCGTAAGGCTTTGGAAAAACAGCTTAAAACCTCAGACGAGGTAGCGATTTACAAGCTGATGCCGCCAGTGATTAGTGCAGTTCAAAAAGTGGTGGAGAAAAAGATTAGGATTTTTGGATCAAAAGGGAAGGTTTAGGTAAACTTGTTGACTAGTTTTTTATAAATGTTAAACTCCTACTATAATAATAGTGGGAGTTTTTATGTTAAAGATCAAAAACTTATCAGTCAAGATTGACAAGAAACAGATTTTAAAGGGTGTTTGTTTGACTCTCCGGCCAGGTGAGGTGCAGGTTTTGATGGGGCCGAATGGGTCGGGCAAAACAACCCTGGCGCAAGCGTTGGCGGGTAGAAATAAGTTACAAGCTACAAGCTACAAGCTACAAGCTAATGATACAAAGATCTTGATTGATGGAGAAAATTTGCTGAAGATGTCGGTGGACGAGAGAGCAAAGAGTGGACTATTTGTCAGTTTTCAGAACCCAGTTAATATATCGGGAGTTAAGGTTTTTGATTTTTTTTCTGCAGAGCAGAATTCTCTTTTAAAGGAAAAAGCGTCATTATTGGAGTTTAGGAAAAAAATTGTGAAAAAGGCTAAAAAGTTGGGGCTTAGCGAGAAGATTTTAGACAGAGATTTGGGTAATTTTTCAGGCGGCGAAAAAAAGCGTTTAGAGCTTTTGCAGGCTTTGGTTTTGAAACCCAAGTATGCGATTTTTGACGAGATTGACTCAGGGATAGACATCGATGGTTTAAAAACAATAGAAAAGATTGTTAAGGGTTTGCAAAAAAAAGGCACCGGGATTTTATTGATAACCCATCAGCCGAAGATTTTGCAGTTTATAAAACCGGCCAAAATTCATGTTTTGATCGGAGGCCGGATTGTCAAGTCCGGCAATGACGAGATTTTAAAAAGGCTTGAGAGGTCGGGATATAAAAGTTTTTATTGTGCCGCTTGTTTATGTAAACAAGCGGCTTGCCCAAAGCACACATAAGTTTTAGCGGTGCAATTTATTGCACCTTTAATAACATGACCATTTTTTATGAAAAAACTGAATAAGAATCTAATTAAAAAAATTTCCAGGTTAAAAAGTGAGCATAGTTGGATGTTAAAAAGAAGACTTCAGGCTTTTGAAATTTTTGAAAAGATGCCGATGCCCAAGTTTGGACCGGATTTATCAAATATAGATTTTGAAAAGGTTATTTTTTACAAAAAACCCAAGGCTAAAAAAGCAAAAACTTGGCAAGACATGCCAAAAGATATTAAAAAAACTTTTGATAAACTGGGTATTCCAAAAAAAGAGCAGAAGTTTTTAGCCGGTCTTGGCACTCAGGTTGACTCGGCAATGGTTTACCAAAATTTTAAAAAGCGCTGGGAAGAAAAAGGCATTATTTTTGAAGACATGGACACGGCGGTTCAAAAATATCCAGAACTGGTGAAAAAATATTTTATGACCCGTTGTGTTTTGCCAGAAAACAACAAATTTGCTGCCCTGCATGGCGCTTTATGGAGCGGCGGCTTGTTTGTTTTTGTGCCAAAGGGCGTTAGGCTTGCCGAGCCGATTGAAGGATATTTTTTCTTAAAATCAAAACAGATGGGCCAGTTTGAACACACCTTAATTATCGCCGAAGAAGACTCACAGCTTTCATATATAGAAGGCTGCAGCGCGCCGCAATATACCCGGGACTGTCTGCACAGCGGTGCCGTTGAGGTTTTTGTGGGCGAAGGTGCAAAAGTTTCTTACCTGACAATCCAAAACTGGAGCAGGAATGTTTTAAATTTTAACACCAAAAGAGCCTTAGTTAGCGAAAACGGCAGGATTGAGTGGGTCTCAGGCTCCTTTGGAAGCCGCATGACCATGCTTTATCCAACGAGTATTTTACAAGGCAAGAGAGCTAAGTCGACCCACCTTTCAGTGACAGCAGCCTGTAAAGACCAGGATTTGGATACCGGCGGCAAGGCAATTCATCAAGCGCCTGAAACAACGTCAAATATTATCGCCAAAAGCATTGTTAAAAACAATGGCAAGGCTTCTTATCGGGGGATGGTAAAGGTGGAAAAAGGCGCAAGGGGCGCCAAGACTTCGATAAATTGCGAGAATTTGATTTTAGGCAAAAAGGCAGTTGCCAATACTTACCCGGCCCTAAAAATTGAAGAAAGAGACGCTGAAGGCTATCATGAGGCAAAAACTGGTAAAATAGCCGAAGAGCAGCTTTTTTATCTGATGAGCCGGGGTTTGTCTGAAAATCAGGCGATGAGTTTAATTGTTAATGGGTTTTTAGAGCCAGTGATTGATAAATTTCCGGTGGAGTATGGGGTGGAGATAGCAAGACTAATAGAGATAAAAGATTCGTAATTCGCAAACTGTAATACGTAATTTTCGCATTTGCAAATTATGTTAAACGCTCAAAAATCCGCAGCGATTTTCCGATTCTTAAAAGAAAAATCAATGACAAGCCATTGGTTTATTTTGATAACAGCGCTACCAGCCAGAAGCCGAGGCAGGTGATTGAAGTTTTGGTTGACTATTATGAAAAGCACAATGCCAATGTCCATCGGGGAGTCCATAAGTTAAGTGATGAGGCAACAGAGATGTATGAGGGGGCTCGGGAGAAAGTGGCAAGCTTTATTGGCGCTGAGACGCAAGAGTTTATTTTTGTTCGCAACACAACTGAGGGGATAAATCTAGTAACTTGGGCTTGGGCGCTTGGCCATATGGGCAAGGGCGATTTGATTTTGACAACAGAGATGGAGCATCACTCAAATATTATCCCCTGGCAGCAACTGTGTCAGTCAAAAGGGGCAAGGCTGGCGTTTGTAAAAGTTAATGATGAATTTCTACTTGATGAAAAAGACCTAGATGACAAACTTTCTAAAAAACCAAAACTTCTTTGCATTACCCATGTTTCCAATGTCTTAGGCACGATTAATCCAATTAAAGAAATTGTCAAAAAAGCCCATCGGGCAGAGGCCAAAGTTTTGGTAGATGGCGCCCAATCTATGCCTCATATGCCGGTTAATGTAAAAGATTTAGGTTGTGATTTTTTCGCCTTTTCAGGCCACAAGATGCTTGGGCCGATGGGCATTGGCGGACTATATATTAAAAAGGAAATAATGGAAGGGATGAGTCCGTTTCTAACCGGCGGCGGGATGATTAGTGAGGTTAAAAAAAACGGCTCAACTTTTGATAAAGGAGTAGCCAGGTTTGAGGCGGGAACGCCAAACGTAGCCGGCGCAGCCGGCTTGGCAGCAGCGGTTGAATATCTGGAAAAGGTTGGAATGAAAAATATTTTCCAGCACGAAAGAAAACTGACTAAACATACACTTGCCTTCTTAAATGATTTAAATCATTTAAGAATTTTCGGCTCCAAAAATTTAAGAAAAAGAACTGGAGTAGTAAGTTTCTCCATGAAAGGCGTCCATGCTCATGATGTCGCTCAGGTTTTGGATGGGGAGGGAATTGCCGTGCGCGCCGGCCATCATTGCGCCATGCCCTTGCACCAAAAGCTTGGCGTACCAGCAACAGTGAGAGCGAGTTTTTATTTGTATAATACGAAAAACGAAGTTAATAGATTTATAAAGGCGTTAGGGAAGGTTAAAAAGATTTTTGGCTGACTTGTAGCGGTGCGACTTATCGCACTTTGGATAAATAAATTCGAAGCACGAAGCACGAAATCCGAAACAAACTCAAAATATTAAATTCAAGGTTCTAAACAAAGAAAGCTTTAGATATTTGAACATTTGAATTTACCTGCCCGCAATCGCTAAAGCTCAAGCTTTTGCAGGCGGGGAATTTGTTTCGAATTTCGATATTCGAATTTCGGATTTAAATGCTTGAGCATTTATAAGCACCAAATCCTCGACCATTACAAAAACCCCCGTAATTTTGGGAAACTAAAGGATGCTGATGTGGTGATTAAAGAAACAAATGCTTCTTGCGGAGATGAGACGAAAATTTATATTAAATTTTCATCAGCCACCAGCAGCCAGTTGCCGGCAGCCAGTAAAGTTAAAGAAATTAAATTTAAGGGGACTGGCTGTGCGGTATCGATGGCGGCGGCCTCGATGCTGACAGAATATATTAAAGGCAAAAAAGCTAGCGAGATTTTAAAATTAGACAAAGATGATATGTTTAAGCTCTTAGGAATTAAGGTTGGACCAGGGAGAGTGAGGTGTGCGACTTTGGCGCTTGAAGCGGTAAAGAAAGGAATTAATCAGGCCAGGCCTGGAAAATCTACAGGCCAGGCCTGGAAACATTTTTATGAAAAAGATAAATAAAAAAATGGGTATTGGTGAGATTTTGGAAATCTGTCCTGAGGCTGGGGAGGCAATGGCAAAATATGGCCTAGGCTGTTTTGGTTGCCCAATGGCCCAGATGGAGAGCCTTGAGGATGGAGCCAAGGCCCATGGGATAAGTGATGAGATAGTGAGAAAGATAGCAAAGGAGATAAATCAAAAATTAAAGAGCAAATAGCAAAAGCACAAATAAGAAATTAAAAAATGGAGAAAATTAAAAATACAGACTTAGCAATTGATGCTTTTTTGGAAGGAAAGATTGGCGTCTTTCCGACGGATACGGTGTGGGGGGTGGGGTGTATTTTGGGAAACAAAAAAGCGACAAAAAGGCTTTATAAAATAAAGAGAAGAAATCCAAAAAAGCCGACAGCGGTTTTGGTGGCAAGTTTAAAACAAGCTAAAAAATTGGGAAACTTTAGCAAAAAAGCAGAGAAGCTGGTTGGGAAATATTGGCCGGGAGGTCTGACATTGGTGGTGCCGTTAAGGTTTCAGCACCCCGCCTGCCCCGCATTTTGCGGGGCGTCCTCCGCTCATCTGAGGGGAGGGGGAGCTAGAGGGATTGGACTAAGAGCACCAAACCATAAAAAACTTTTGAAGATTTTTGGAAAAACCGGGCCGGTTATGGCAGCTTCTGCCAACTTTGCCGGCGAGCCGCCACCCACTAAAAAAGACGAAATCAATAAACATTTTTTAGAAGAAGTTGATTTTTTGGTCGAAGGTGCGGAGCCAAAACAAACCCAAGCTTCGACAGTGGTCGATACGACGATTAGGCCTTTTAAAGTTTTGAGACAGGGAAAAGTTTTGATTTAGCAACAATAAACAACTATTGAATAACGCGTAGCCTTGTACCAGACGGTATGGGGCGTAGCAAATAACTACTAATAACCTGTTATTTATAGTTATTAATGGTTATTCATAGGGATTCATTGTTTTAGGAAAAATTTTTAAAAAATTTTTCCTCTGTTTTCCTCTTGACAAGCCTGCCTGTTTTCCTCTAGTATGAATCTGTTAGATAGAAAATGGCTAAATGGCTAATTGTTAGTTGTTAATAGTCATTACTGCCCATTTGTTATAAAGTTTTTGCGACTTTCGCGATTTTCGCATTTCGCGATTTTCGCGTCTAGAGGGAGGTGAGATAAAAAATGGCCTATTCTTATACAAATTCAAAAGGCGCGACTTACTATCTTCACTATAAAGATGTAACTTTGCGGGGAGGAAGAAATCAAAGGATCTACTTTTTTGCCCGGGAAGTCCGTAACAATGCTTTAGACGAGGTTCCTGCTGGTTACAAAGTAGTTGAGACCAAAAGAACCGGCATGCCGGTTCTGAAGAAGGTTTAAAAAATAATTTTATTTTTTTTACAAGAGAATCTTCGGTCTTTAGCCGAGGATTTTCTTGTGGTTCTGCAAAGTAGAACATTCCATCTAAAAGTTTTTACTAATTTCTCCCAAAATCCTTAGGATATTTTCCTTTTCTTTTCTTTCAAGCCAATAAGGCTGGCCAAAATTGACAATTTTTAAGGGCTTAAACTCAATATCAACAACCCTTTTGTCAAAGATAGTAAATTTAGCAATGACTCCAAGTTTAGTTTTTTCACTCCATTCCTGGTCAAAAATAAAGTTGCCGTGGGCATAGATGATCGGCTTTCCTTTGTAAATTTCTACAGGCTGGATCCAATGAGGGTGGTTGCCAACTATTATGTCGGCGCCTTCGTCTATTATTTGGTAGGCAAGCTCTTTTTGGAAGGTGCTAGGGATGTGAGTATATTCTGTGCCCCAATGACTGGATACTATCAATAAATCAACCTTTTTATCTGATTCTTTTATTGACTGAAGCACTTCGCTTTGATTGGGTGAAGCGAGAAAATCAAAACCTAGAAATCCAAAGTTAACATTTTTGATTTTTTTAATAACGAGTTGTTCTTTGCTGGAAAAGATTTGATTTTCTTCCAGAAGTTCAATTGTTTGGTTTAACCCCTCAATCCCATAATTTAAAGAATGATTATTAGCTAAATTTGCCGCATCAATGCCGGCCAATTTTAAGCCCTCTATAAAGCGCTGGCTGCCGCAGAAGACCATGCCGGCATTGGTGACAGGACAGTTTTTAATCAGTGGCGCTTCAAGATTTATTAGTGTTATGTCAGCCGATTTAAGATATTCATAAGTTTTTTCAAAAGGCCAGGTAAAGTCGTTTCTTTTAGTCATCTGAAAATTGACCGAGCGGGCAGGAATCACATCACCGGTGGTAATTAGGGTTATCTTTTTTTCAGCAGACAAGGTGGCCGTCCAAGAGTGGTCAGGGGAGAAGATGGAATTAGAAGATAAAGTAGGAAGAGTAGGAAGGGTAGGAAAGGAGGAAGGCTCGGGAGAATTAGAGAGGATGGGAGATTTAATAGATAGCTGGAAGCCTTTTCGAAAATAGAAACAGAGAAGGACAGAGTTAGAGATGGATAAAAAGAAAATCAGAAAAAGGAGGGTTGTTAAAAGAGGGTCTTTTTGCGATAAGTTTCGTATTTTTTGCCAAAGTTTTCTGACAGGATTTTTTCTTCCCATATAGCCCGGATTAAATAAATAGGGGTGATTACAATTAAAGTGTACCAAAACCCCGGTTTTGCTTTAAGAAGAAGACTGACGCTTGCACAAAATACAATTAGGCTTGTATAGCTTGGGTGGCGGATAAAGCGGTAAGGGCCGGTGATTACCAGATGTGGGGTTTTTTTAGGTTTAAGCTGCAGCGTTGGTTTTACCAAAAAGTTTGCCCAGATAAAGACTATTGCACTTATAATAGAGAGGTTTACTAACGCAAATTGTTTTAAAGTAGGATAGCCCAGTTTGGGGATTTGAGCGTTTTTTAAAAGAAGAATTATAAAAACAATATAAATTAGTGGAAGAAGCAGGCTTAAAAAAGTTTGGCGCAACTTTTCCTTAAGCGGCATGGGAAAATATTTTCATTTAAAGCACAGATTTTTGTCAAGGGGTAGGAAATGTGCTAAGGATTCGCCAGTTATTATCAACTTTTAGAAGATAGTATTTTTTGTTTTCAGAGCCTTTCTTTTCAGTTTCAGTATAAAAGAAAACCTCATAGCCTTCGCCAGTCTGTAATTTTTCTAGAACCGCTTTGTTTAAAGGGACTGCGTTTTGGACTTCAAATTTTCCCAGCCTGCCTTTTTGTTTCTTTAAATTTTTTATAAACTCGGTCTTTTCCTCGCCGGACAAGGATTCAATTTTAAACCTGTTATTTTCTTGCGGGATAGCTTTGATGATAAAAGAAGCGGCTTGATCATATTGCTCTTTTTGCCAAAGGGACAAAAATTGCTTGGTGGTATTAACAGGAGAATCAACAGTGCAGCTGGCCAGAAGCAGACTTGAGATAAGTGATAGTGATAGTGACTTGAGACTTAGTTTCATGGTTTGAGTATGAAAAATAAACTAGCTATTGTCAAGAAGAGAGGTTTTTGGTTTACTGAAGGCATGATAGTCATCAAAAACATCGCTTTTTTTGGACATTCTGAGACAAAGCCCAAGAGCGGACTTTATAAAAAAGCTTTTAATTTGGCTAAGCTTTTAGCAGACCGCGGCTACACGATCATAAATGGCGGCGGACCCGGAGTGATGGATGCTTCAACTCAAGGGGCCAAGGCAGTTAAGGGCGAAACAGTATCTATAACTTTTTACCCTGAGGATGCCCCGGGTTTTGAAGGTCGGTATGCGCCAAATGTGACTAAAGAGGAAATAAAGACCAAAAGCTATATTGAACGGATGTTTAAACTGATGGAGTATGGCGATTGCTACATTATTTTTAAAGGCGGCACAGGGACTTTTTCTGAGATGGCAACAGCTTGGTGCATGGCCCGGCTTTATTTTGGCCACCACAAGCCTTTTATCTTGTATGGCAAGTTTTGGAAAAACATAATCACTGCTTTTCGCGAAAATATGATTTGGCGGGGCAATGAAGAAAAGGTTTTTAAAATTGCCAGCACGCCAAAGCAGGTTTTGAAATGTTTGGAAGAGTTTGATGAGGAGCTAAAGAAGCGAGGACGCTACCGCCTGTGATAGAGATAGAGATTTGTGATTTGAGAATTTTCACTATCACTATCACTATCACTATCACTATCACAAATAATGTTATGCCTAGGTGCTGACCATCGGGGTTTTAAGTTAAAAGAAAAGCTTAAGGAGTGGCTTGGTTCTAAAAAGATTGCTTTTACTGATTTGGGGGCGGAGAAGCTCAATGCAGACGATGATTACCCGGATATCGCCAAAAAAGTGGCGGAAAAAGTAATTAGCGAAAAAGGTAAAGGGGTTTTGTTTTGCGGCTCAGGCGGCGGAATTTGCATAGCCGCCAACAAAGTAAAAGGCATCCGCGCCGCCATCGGCTTTAACCCCCAGCAGGTCAAAAAAATGGTTGAGGACGATGATTTAAATATCTTGTGTCTGGCAGCCGACTATACGAGAAAATTCAAGGCTTTTCAGCTAGTGAAGATTTTTTTAAATAGTAAGTTTAAAAATAAAGGGAAGTATAAAAGAAGAGTTGATAAAGTGATAGAGATGGAAAGGTAAAACTTTGTCAAGTGTGGTAGGCTAGAAATAGCAAAAATTAAAAAGCAAACATCAAAAATACAGATAAAAATTAAAAAATATTTTAAGTTCAAGGAGAGACTATGTTAAAGGTTGGAATAAATGGTTTCGGTAGAATTGGCCGGTTGGCGGCCAGAATAATTCTCTCAAAATACAAAAACAAACTGGATTTGGCAGTTATCAATACTTCCGGCAGTGTGCCAGCCGCTTCGTGGGTGCATCTTTTCAAATACGATACGGCTTATGGCAAATATGGGGGCGAGGTTTTTTGTGAGGGTGAAAATTTGGTGGTCGATGGAAAAAGGATTTCTTTATTGGCTCAGCGCGACCCGGCTTTGATTCCTTGGGGCAATTATGGTGTTGAGGTTGTTGTTGAATCAACAGGAGTTTTTCGAGAAAAAAAAGAAGTAGAAAAACATTTGCGGGACAGTGTCAGGCGAGTAGTTTTATCAGCGCCGGGCAAAGGCGAGGAGGAAATCAAAACAATCGTCATTGGCGTCAACGACAGTGAAAGAGCTGATGAAAAAATTATATCTTCTGCCTCTTGCACCACTAATTGCGTCGCACCAGCTACCAAAGTGATTTTGGAAAACTTTGGCATTAAAAAGGCCCTTTTAACAACTATTCACGCTTATACTCCAGACCAGGAATTGCAAGACGGTTCGCACAAAGACTTAAGGCGCGCCCGGGCAGCAGCCAGCAATATAGTGCCGACAACAACCGGCGCAGCCAAGGCAACCGCTAAAACCCTGCCGGCTTTGGCCGGCAAGTTTGACGGCACGGCAATACGGGTGCCGGTTTTGGTTGGTTCCTTGTCAGACATAACTTATGTGGTTGAAAGACAGACAACGGTTAAGCAAATAAACGAGGCTTTTAAAAAAGCGACAGAAGGAAAGCTTAGGGGGATACTTGAAGTTACCAGCGAGCCATTAGTTTCTTCGGATATTATTGGTAAGGAGGCTTCAGCAATAGTAGATCTAACTCTTACCAAGGTTATCGCTGGGGATTTAGTCAAGTTAGTCGCCTGGTACGACAACGAATGGGGCTATGCTAATCGACTTGTGGAAGAGGTGCTGGCAACAACCACAGAACAGAACAAGCTTTAAGGCAACAAGGCAATAAGCGACATTTTATGTAAAGGTCCAACCTTGGAGTAATCCAAGGTTGGACCTTGTTGGAATAGGTCATTTTTGAGAAGATGAGGGTAGGATGGCAGAGATTACTCCGACGATTTTAGTTTCTACAAAAGAGGAATTTGAAGAAAAGCTTTCTAGGGTTTCTGAGCTGGTGGAGAGAATTCAGATTGATGTGATTGATGGGGTTTTTGCTGAAAATAAAACAGTTGATTTTTCGGAAATTAGCCGAGAAGGTTTTGAAGGAGAGGTTGATGTCCACCTGATGGTTAACGAGCCAGTAAATTGGATAAAAAAAACAGTAAGTTTTGGGGCAGATTTTTTGATTGGGCATATTGAAAAAATGAGAAATCAGGCAGAGTTTGTCAAGCAAGCAAAAGAAATGGGGCTAAAAGCTGGTTTAGCGATTGATTTGGAGACGCCGGTTGAGGAGATAGAAACTTTTCTTTGGAGCAATCTTGACGGCGTTTTGTTGATGGCCGTCCCGGCCGGTTTTTCCGGCCAGGCTTTTAGCAAAAAGGTTTTAAAAAAAATTGAAAAGCTTAAAATGATTAAAGACTCTTTAAAGCTTGATTTTGATATTATTGTTGATGGAGGAGTTAATTTAAAAAATGCCAAAAGCTGTGTTGAAGCAGGGGCTGATGTTTTGGCAGTAGGAACAGCGATTTGGGAGGCAGAGGACATAAAGAAGAGAATTGGAGAATTCAAAAGCATTTTTAAATAAAGATTTTTGATAGTGATAGGGATAGTAATTTGTGAAATTTTCACTATCACAAGTCACATATCACAAAACTAGCTATGGAAGATAGAAAAACTTTGAATTTAGACGAGCTTCAAAAGATTGCCAGGGATATTCGGCAGGACATTATTAAAATGTTGGTTGAAGCTGGGTCAGGACACTCGGCCGGGCCTTTGGGAATAACTGATGTTTTGGTGGCTCTCTATTTTTCAGTTTTAAAGATTGATCCAAAAAAGCCTAGTTGGCCGGAAAGAGACAGGTTTGTTTTGTCAGCCGGGCATTTATGCCCGGCTTTGTATGCAGTCATGGCCCAATGTGGTTTTTTCAAAAAAGAAGAGCTTTTAACTTTGCGGAAGTTAGGGAGTAAGTTGCAAGGTCATCCTTCGAAAGTTGATTTGCCGGGGATTGAGACAAGTTCCGGGCCTTTAGGCCAGGGAGTTTCCCAAGCAGTCGGCATGGCAATAGCAGGCAAGATGGATCATGCGCCCTGGCGGGTTTATTGCTTGACCAGCGATGGCGAGCAGCAGGAAGGCCAAACTTGGGAGGCTTTAATGCTGGCTGGAAATAGGGGTTTAGATAATTTGACTTTTATATTAGACCGCAATGAAATCCAGATAAGCGGCAGGACTGAGAAGGTGATGCCCCTAGAGCCTTTGATTGAAAAGTACAGGGCATTTAATCTGGCGGTTTTAGAAATTAATGGCCATAATTTTGAGGAAATTATCTTAGCTTGCAGCAAGGCGCGCGAAATTAAAGGCAGGCCGACGATGATAATTGCTCATACAATACCAGGAAAGGGAGTTAGTTTTATGGAGAATAATTACGAATGGCACGGGAGGACTCCTAATAGCCAAGAGGCGGAGAAGGCGTTGGAGGAACTTAAAAAAGAAGTTGACTTGTGATAGTGATAGTGATTTGTGATAAAGATTTGTGATAGAGGCAGAAAGAAAGAAAAAAATGTTTAAGTTTCAAAAATTAGATGTTTGGAAAAAAGCAATCAACTTTTGTGATATGATTTTGTTTCTAGTCGAAGCTTTTCCTCAGAAATACCAGTTTTCTTTGGGAGATCAACTTAAGAGAGCAGCAATCTCAATTCCGGCTAATATTGCTGAAGGATGTGGGAGAAAAACCAAAAGAGATTCAGCCAATTTTTTTAATATTGCTAAAGGCTCGGCTTATGAAGTTGTAAGCCTTTTAACGATTGCTTCCAAGAGAAAATTATTAAATGAGAATTTTGACCGCGTGAGAGTTTATAAATAAGCAGAAGATATTTGTAAAATGTTGTCAGGTCTAATTAAAAAAACATGAGCAATTTTTCACTATCACAAATCACAAATCACAAATCAATAAGAGATGGGTTTGGTGAGGTACTGTTAGAATTGGGAGAACAAAACCCTGATGTGGTCGTTTTAAGCGCCGATTTATCTGGGTCGACGCGGGCCAAGAAGTTTGCCGAGAAGTACCCTGAGAGGTTTATTGAGTGCGGGGTGGCCGAGCAGAATATGATGGGCATAGCGGCCGGTTTGGCCCTGTCCGGCAAAACACCTTTTGTTACATCTTTTGCTGTTTTTTCACCTGGCAGGAATTGGGAGCAGTTGCGGGTTTCTGTTTGTTATTCTCAAGCCAATGTAAAAATCGCCAGCACCCATGCAGGGCTTTTAACCGGCGCTGATGGGGCGACTCACCAGGCTTTGGAAGACATTGCCCTAACCCGTGTTTTGCCAAATTTAGTGGTCTTGTCCCCTGCTGATTTTTACCAAGCAAAAAAAGCAACAAGGGCAGCGGCTGAATATAAGGGGCCGGTTTATATAAGGTTAACGCGTGATAAAACCACTATTTTTACCAAAGAAAAAGAAACTTTTGAGATTGGAAAGGCAGAAGTGCTGCGACGGGGCCGAGACTTGACTTTAATTGGTACAGGGCCAATAGTTTACGAGGCTTTGCAAGCGGCGGAGAAATTAAGAGATAAAGCAAGAATTGAAGTGATTAACTTACCAACTATAAAACCCTTGGACAAGATGGCGATTTTGGCATCAGTTGAAAAAACCGGCAAGGTAGCCACAGTTGAGGACCATCAGGTTTTTGGCGGAATAGGCTCGGCAGTGGCAGAATTTTTGGGTGAAGAACTGCCGGTGCCGGTTATCAAAATTGGCATGCCAGATATTTTTGGCGAGTCTGGAAAAGGGCGAGAGTTATGGGAAAAATACGGGCTAACAGCAGAGGGGATTGTAAGAAGACTTGAAAAAGTGATTTGAGACAGTGGTTTGAGGTTTGAGAATTTTCACTATCACTATCACTATCACTAGACTAATTTGAAATTCGATGTTGCCACCTTTGGCTCGGCTTTTGTTGATGTTTACTTGAAATCCAAAGGCCTAAAAAGAATCAAAACCAGTAAAGTAAAGACCGGCAAGGCCCTTTGCGCGCCGCATGGGGCAAAAATTAATGTCGACGAACTAGTAATTGCCTCAGGCGGCGGAGCGACCAATAATGCCGTTTCTTTTGAGAGACTAGGCTTGCAAGCCGCCTGCATTGCTTGCGTTGGCGACGACCACTGGGGGCTTTTTATCAAAAAAAAACTTAAAAGCGAAGGCGTTTCTCTTTTATATCTTCAGCAGTCAGATAAAAGCCAAACTAGCTATTCCAATATTTTAGTGTCAAGCGATGGTTCGCGGACGATCTTAGTTTACAGAGGGGCAAGCAACGACCTGTCTTGGTATAAGGTTGATTGGGACAGGCTGTCTGCCCGTTGGTTCCATGTATCGTCTTTAGGCGGCGATTTAGCTTTACTTTCTAAGATTTTATCAATCGCCAGACATAAAAATATTCCCGTTTCAGTAAATCCCGGCTCAGGGGAGCTTAAACAAAAAGAGAGTTTTTTGGGTTATTTAGACCAGGTGAAGGTTTTGTTTGTCAACAAACATGAGGCGGCTAATTTAACTGGCGTAAGTCATAAAAATGAGAAAAAAATTAAAGATAAATTAGCAAAACTCGGAGTTGAATGGGTGGTGATGACCAAGGGCCGGAGAGGGTCAGTAGCCATTAAAAAAGGCAGGGAAGAGGAGTGCAAGATGGGGATTTTTAAAGTTGAAACTATTGAGGAAACCGGCGCCGGCGATGCCTTTGGCAGCGGCTTTGTCGCTGGCCAACTTTTAGGACATTCCATTAAAGACTCGCTTAAATTAGGCGCAGCCAATGCCGCTTCAGTAACAACCAAGATAGGATGTAAGGAAGGTCTCTTGTGGGCGCCGGAAGTGGCAAGTTGGCTAAAGAAGAAAGTTTGACAAACAATACAAATTTTGTAGGGATTTTAGTTGTTGATATCGCCCCACATGATGAAATTTATTAGCGGTATTTTTGAGTGTTGGATGTTTTTCTTCGGATCTAGTAAACTTCTAAGTGTATGGTGAGAGATTTTCAATCTAAACAAAAGCGCAAGGTCAAAAAGAAAACTTCCGAGAGAAAATCTACCCAGAAATCCCGGGGTAATCCAAAGCTGGTTTTGGGGCTTTTGGTGGGGACGGTTGTTTTATCCGGCGTTTTTTGGGCAAAGTCAAATATTGCCCAAGTTTGGGAGCGGTTGATAGAGCCGGCAAGGTATGAATTTGTCAATCCTGAAGTAGTTGATGAGAAATTGCTTAAATTGATTAAAGGAGTCAAGACCCAGGGCGATGTTGTTGAAGCAATTAAGGAGTTAACAGATAGGCTGGTGGGAACCTATGGAGTGTATGTATACAGACTTGATAGCGATAGTAGTGGTGATAGTGAGCAAGAGTATGGGGTGAATCAGGATGAGGTCTTTATTGCCGCATCGGTTAATAAAGCGCCAATTATGGTAGCAGTCCTGCAGGAGATTGAAGAAGGAAATTTGACATTTAAGGACCAGTACCGCTTACAGAGTAGAGACCTGCAGGATTATGGCACTGGTTCAATGCGCTATGACCGCTTGGGGACGATTTACACTTATGAGGAGCTTTTGGAGCTGTCAGGCAAAAAAAGCGACAATACGGCTGCTTTTGTTCTTTCAAAAATAGTTGGCAAGGAAAAACTTGATGAGTTACTTGCCGATTTGGGGATGGAAAACACTTCAATTGAAGAAAACACAACAACGCCGGCTGAGATGGGAAAACTTTTTGTAGAGGTTTATAAAGACAAGTTGTTGTCAGACAATTTTAAAGAGAGATTTTACGGCTATTTAACAAACACTGATTTTGAAGACCGCATTCCTATGGGCGTGCCGGATATAATAGCAGTAACTCACAAGATCGGCAATGAGATTGGGGTGATAAACGACTGCGGCATAGTCTTTGAAAAAGACCCCTATGTTTTGTGCATCTTGTCACAAAATGTCAATGAAGCCGAGGCCTTGGAAGTTCTGCCAAAGATTTCAAGGCTGGTATGGGAGTTTGAAAAATGATGCAATTCCAAATTTAAAGCCAACTTCTAGGTCGATTTCTATTCGTTTGTCAGAATATTT
>Ga0180438_10001876_pt1 | contig 35995 bp, 55 predicted proteins | sample SS_ome_12_FD_132455 | JGI IMG/M metagenome (GOLD analysis project Ga0180438, IMG submission 132455) | Hypersaline lake sediment archaeal communities from the Salton Sea, California, USA - SS_3_D_2 metaG | ecosystem: Environmental > Aquatic > Non-marine Saline and Alkaline > Hypersaline >... | reverse complement strand
CATGACTTATGAGCGGGGCAACAACATCTATGGCTGGAGCAAGATCACGACCACTGGTCGCTATCTGTCGATCTGCTCAGGCGTGCGAGACGGCGTGAGTATTATTCATGCTGCCGTTAATAGGACTAGGACATTTACCGGCATCGATGTCAGGAAGCTCAATTCAAAGTTCCATATGGATATGTACGAAGAGCAATATCATGAGGGCGGGTCTGGAACGACCATTACCGGCCTTGATTCGTTTAATCAGGAGGAGGTGCAGGTTCTCGTCGATGGCGCTGTGCATCCCAACCGAACGGTTGTCGCATCGACCATTACTCTGGATTGGGGCGGCCAGCATATCGTAGTTGGCCTGCCTTACGAGTCGAAGCTCAAGACTGTTCCGGTCAATTCGATGGGATCAAAGATCGGTGCGTCAGTCCCTCATTTAAAGCATTTCAACAAGATCTATATCCAGATCTTGGAGTCTGCCTATCCTCTGGTGAATGGGGAGCGGCCTTCAGAGCGAAGCTTCAATAGCGCTATGGATATGACAGAGCCTGATGCGACTGAAACATTACAGGCGCTCAATGATGGTTGGGATTATAATGCGACGATGGAGATCATTCAGGACTTGCCTCGCGCATGCACAATCCTCTCTGTGTCTGGCGAGCTTAATCAGGAGATACCGTAATGGACGGGCCTTCAGCACCAAGAAAAACTGTTCAGCAGCGAGAGACTGAGCTCAAGGATTACTGGGGTAATTACAGCCAGTGGCTGTACGATACCCAGAAAGGATTTGAGAAATCCAGATCTCTGTCCAAGGCCAAGATGGCAGCTGGTGGCTTGCAGGCTGGGTCAGAGCTATGGAACCAGCAGATGCAGGGTGCAGAGGAAGAGTTCACCAAGCAGATGGAAGAGCTCCGGTCTGGCCAGCATTACCAAGAGCTCAAAGAGCAATGGACTAAGGGCTTTGGACAAAGAAATTTTGGCCAGAGCGCTGATGTGGCCAGCGAGCATTACACTCCATCTGGATCTATGCAGGTTGCAAAGGAGCGCGTGGAGAAGCGATTGATGGATGAAGGGTATGAGCGAAGGACGCGCAAGGTAAGAGAGCTAGATTCTGAAGGGGCCTATAGTTTGAAAGAAGTGGGGTACTGGGGCAGGGGTGAAGGCGTGCTCAAAGATGAGCAGTTGTTTGAAGATGATGATAGCGGCTTCTACTCGAAAAAAAACGAAGTGGCGCCAGATGTCTACGACGAAAAAAACTATCGAAGCGAGATTGAGAAAGAGGCAAAAGCTTTGGCTGGTGACGAGACAGCTATGCTGCAATGGTTCGAGAGCCAGTATGGAGGCCCTGAGTACACTGAGGATAATGGCGCTGATGATATGGCTATAGCCAAGAGCGCTGCCGGTGGAGCCAAGCGGCCAGCTGCCGGAGGAACAGAAGAGCCAGAGCTTGCTTGGTCGCTGGCATCTGGCCCTAAACTTGGGGCAGACGCGTGGCTGTAAAGTTCCGCAAGTACGAGCGCGGCGACTGGGCCAAGGTCAGAATCCGCTCAGGCGATGTTACTGGCACTTTCAGTGAGAACAGCGTGCTGCAGGGTCTGGCCACGGTGGCCGAAGAGGATGGAAGGGTTGTTGCTTGCGCCGGTGTATTTCCTCTTTATGCCGGCGTAGGGCAGATCTGGGCTTATGTTTCAGATGATGCAAGAGGTCGCGGCCTTGCTATGATTAAGCATATGCGCGACAGGATACCTTTGATGATGAGCGTGATGCAGTTACACAGGGTTCAGGCGCATGTGCAAACGCACATCGAGGAGTATGGCAGGTTCATCAAGCTGCTTGGTTTTGAATATGAAGGTACGATGCGGTGTGTAACGCCAGATATGCGGGATACTGATATGTATGCGATTGTGAGGTGCGAAAATGGCTGATCCAGCGACTTGGATGGTGATCATATCTGCTGCCGGTGCTGGCTATTCAATTTATGCCGGAGAGCGAGCTGAGGATGTCGCTGATAAGCGAGCTGCTGAAATGGAGGCTCAGGGCAGAGAGAATGCCAAGCTCATTGAAGCAGAGACTCAGGAGCAAGCTCGTCGCGTATCTGCTCAGCAGAGGGAGGCTGAGAGTATGGCTTTGGCCAAGGCTGCTGCATCAGGTGTGCAGGTGTCCGGCTCAACAAAAGACTATTTGTCCGATATGTCTACAGAGAACAAGCGGCAGCTTGATTGGCTCAAGAAATCCGGGAAGAGCAAGGCAAATCTGGCTAGAAGTGGTGCTTATGTATCGGCGTCAGGTGTCCGTGAGAGCGGTACGCAGGCGAAGTATGGCGGTTATTCTGATGCTGTGAAGACAGCCGGCACTACGATTGCTAAGGGCGCAGACGAGGGCTGGTGGTAATGAGGCTCGGGGATAAGACTTACATCGGTGTACAGAGCCTCGGCAGGGAGGATGTCGGGGCTACGGGATCTCTTGCTCGGCAGGAAATGGCTACCGTACAGTCTTTTAACAATCTCGTGCAGACAGGCCTTGATCAGGCCGGCGATATACTGGACAAGCTCAACTCCAACGAATCCGACATGCTGCTTACTGAGCAGCTGCGCAAGGATCGCAAGAAGATCCTTGAGCTGAACACCTATTTCGACTCACAGCCTGCGATCGACATCGAGGGCGATATGCCTGATGCCGTGAGGGAGCAGGTGAACGAGTTCATGAAGCAGGAAGAAAACAAGGCCCTGCTCAAAGACGGTCGATATCTCAGCAGCTATCGTTTGCGCCAAGCCACGATGGACACAACCATAGAAAATCTCCGTAGTAGTTCAGGTGCAATACTAACGAAGCGCGGTCGTATGGATGACTATAATACGAAGATGCAGGGGATCTGGGATACTGTCGGCCAGAATGCGGTTGCCGGCCAGATCCTTGGGCAGCTTGGTGAGAACAAGGCCAGAGCTCAGGAGGATATCAATAACGCCGAGCTCCTGCTGGATGAGGGCCTTGCCCTGAGCAGGATCGATGAGTACGAGAACAACGGTACGTTCACGCCTGAAGAGGCGTCGCAAATGCGCATGACTGTGCCTACCACGATTTCCTACCTGAAGGCTGACCAGACGCTGAACAATGCCGAGGATGAGGTTGAGATCGAGCGTGCCATCGAGGAGCTGCCATTTGAGAAGCTGACCTCTGAGCAGAAGCTCAGGATCTCTGCCTTGGAAGAGAAGGCCTACCAGCGGATCGATAAGGAGCGCACTCGCCGGCATGAAACCAATATGGCGACGGCAGCAGTAGACGCGATGAACGGGCGTCTGCCCCAGTCTCGTATCGATAAGCTGCTGACCAATGATCAGATCTCTTATACACAGGCATTCCAGCTGCGCAGCCTGCTATCCCAACCAAAGGTAATAAATTCTACTCCGGCGGTAGTGAACGAGGCTCAGAAGGCGATCACTGATATTGGGATCACAGATCCATTCTCCACTATCGGCCTTGATGAACAGGCCGGTGCTATCAGGATGATGCTGCAGAAAGCTGCCTATGGTGATCAGAACACGCCTCCAAGCCTGAACGGTGAAGACTATGCCGCTCTGGTCAAGGATCTGGATGACAGAACCAAGCAGGTGCGCACCAAGAATGGTGAGTATCAGGAGTCTCGTGATCTGATTGCTCGCAAAATGGGCATCACTGATTTCGTCGATGCAGCTCTAAAAGAGCGCGATCACTATGCTCTTGCCTATGAGGACGCAGTGCTTTCGCTGAACGATTACATGCGCTCTATGGGTGAGCAGGCTGATCCAATGGAGTGGTGGACAAAGAACCGTGATCGATTCAATCCAGCCGACTACAAGGATAAATCTTTCGAGGGCTTCAAGCGTGCTTTCCCAGAGTTTGCGAATCCTAAGTATAATCTTGGCTTTAGCGAAGGTAAGCAGCAGATCGATACTGTAGGGATTGCCAGAGACGCGCATGCCCAGATGTCCAAGGGGCGCATGCACTACTGGCGCTATGCTCGACTGATGAGAACCATCGAAGACTACAACAGAGAGGATTGATATGGATCTCGTAAAAGCCCAGCTGGATATCGAGAACAAGGCTGCAGAGAACGAAGATCTGATGCGCCAGCAGAAAGTGGCTGAGCGTAAGCCTACGCTGCTGCAGGAAACCGGCCTCGGTGATCTACAGAACTACGACTTCGACAAGGCGATTCTGGATGATGACAAATTCGAGCAGGAAGATGATGGTGGTTGGAAGCTACCAGTTAAAAATTTCTCTGGTGTTAGTGTAGCTGGATACGATATCGGTACTGGCGAAGCCAGATCTCCAAAGTGGCAGGATCCAGATATTACCGACGGTCTTGAGCAAGTCAGAAATTCCTACTGGAACACGGTGTCAGGCCCTTCCAAGGACACAACCACAGGACTCATTAAAATCGCCACAGGTATTCTGAAGAACGGCGGTAGCTACGAAGACTTCGATTTTGGATACGATGAGCAAGCACGCCAGAATGTGTGGAACCTCGCGCAGTCGCTGCAGGATCAGCGCTCTATGCTGAGCGGCCTGATGGAGGGCAAGCAGACCGATGTTGCCGGCCCTATGCCACAACTCAATCGCACCTACACAGAAGCAGAGCTCAAGCAGGATAAGACTTGGCTTGGCGCTGCGCGTCACCTCTACGAGGTGTTGGAAGGCGAGCCATTCCAAGGCACTGATGAGCAGCTGCATAATCTGGCCGTCGAAGAGGTTGCTCTGACCTTCTCGAACCTGTCCAAGCTCGGCATGCTTAACACAAAGTTCGCGAACGGCGAATACGACGAGAATACCGCCAAGGCCTATCTGACCTTGATGCTGGGTTACGAGGCGATGGAAGATACCGGCTGGAGAACCGATGGGCGAATTATTCTGGGTAATGCGCTTGGGCTTGCGCAAGATCCAACCACCTATGCGGCTATTGGCGGCATGATGATTCCCGGTGGTCAGGCTTATAGCACGACTGCTATGGCAGCAAGGCTTGGCGTTAAACAGAAGATTGCTCAGATGATTACCCAGCGCATGATTCCTGCGGCTGGCATTGGCTCTATGGAGGGCCTTGTCTATGGCAGCCTTGAGGATCTGGCTATTCAGGGCATCGAAATGCAGGCCGGTGAGCGCGAGGAAATCGATGTCGGCCGCATGCAGGAGACAGCTCGTCAGACAGCTGCTGTCGGAGCTGTGCTTGGCCCTATGGTCAATGTTGCACCGGACGTAGTGCGCGGTGGCTGGAAGCAGGGCAAGCGCTTCGGAAAGCATATTCAGGGCAACTTTGACATGCGCCCTGTTGGGCCGATCATGAAGCAGGTTGGATCTCTTAACCCGCAAATGCCGAAGGCAAGAGAAGCTGAAATCGGCCTGCGCAACAAAACCGATATGGGTGAGGACTTTATCGACACGGCAGAGCCGATGTTCAAGTCACGCCTGCAGGGTGCGTTATTCGGTGATCCTGCGATGAAGGTTCAGCCGCTCGTCGGTAAAAAAGGCACGACTGTCGGTGGCGTGCTGCAGATGCTCGACAAGCTTCCACAGAATCAGAAACTACCAGTCTCCAATGACGAGATTCGCCGCTCCGGTGTGCGAGACATCCTTGAGTCTATGCCCAAGGATGAGAAGCTCACTCGTGAGCGACTTGAGGATATGCTGTGGGTAAACCGTGATCGATCCAATGCTTGGATTTCCGGCGAGAAAGGCCCTATGGGTACATCGACTGGTGATCTGGCGAAGTTTCAACTGAAGCAAATGGTCGATACACATATCGCTCAGCGTGCCTACCGGATCATTGATGAAGAGGTTCCTATGGATCCTCAGCCTTTCCTTGACTGGCAGGAGCACATTGTTCGCAGGGGCAGGGAGTGGGCAGAACAGAATGCCTTCCCAGCCGGAGAAGGCGTCACCAAGCGAATGGATGTCATCGAAGAGCCATCAGCTCCACCTTGGGTGATGCAGAATGCGCCTGAGTGGGGCGAGGCAGTTATCATGCAGGCCAAACACGGCAAGATCGGCAAGGTTCCCGAGCTGAAGCTACCGCCTGCCGGCAAGCGCTACAAGCTGATGAATGCCAATGGCGAGTTCGAGGCGCTTGGCGATCAGCCTATTACTTACACAAGCCCTCATGATGCTGTGCGTGCGCGGGACGATATGGTGCGCAACATGACGCGCAATATGGATTACAACCAGCAGATAGAATATCTGAGAATGTTCGATGAGAAGCAGGTCATGCGTCCTCCCCAGTATGAGCATATGCGTGTGCGTCCAGATGTCGAGGCCGATGGTTACTTCGAAATGCGCCTGTTCCAGCCTTTTGAGGGTACGCAGAACGTCGAGGATATTGCACTTGGCCGGTTTGGTCAGGCCTATGAGGCCCTGTCGCCAGATCTGAAGGCGCGAGTCGATGATATGAAGAAGTGGGCGCATAAAGATCCTCGCATGACAGAGGATCGGCTTGAAACCACTCACTACCCTACCGAGATCAACAGGATCTCGCATATCCGTGGCCAGAAAGTTTACGGCCCTGATGGCAAGCCATCGCTGATGGTGATGGAGGCGCAGTCAGATATTAACAACTGGGCGCGTCCAGAGAATTTCGGCACGCAGCCAAAGAGCATTGATCAGAATGCAGTGAATGCGCTGGAACTCCAGCTGAAAAAAGACATCGCCGCAAACAGCTCGATCCCTCTGTCAGATGACCAGCTTGAATCTATTGTTGAGCGAGCTCGCGATTCTGATTCTATTGAGGAATTTAGCAGCATGTCCGGCGTGGTCAATAAAGATATCCTGAAAACCGTGAAGGAATATCGAAAGCTGACCAGCAGGGAAGCGGCTGTGCCAGCGCATATGGTGCAGGGAGACAGCATTCACAGGCGCAACCTGATCGCTGCAATCCGCTATGCGGCCAGCCAAGGCATCGACGAGATCTCATTCCCTGCCAACAAACAGCAGATTATGAATATCGAGAGCTGGCCAGAAGAGTTTCTTGATAGTCCTCAAGCGAAGCCGGTGCTGGATCTGTACTTGGGCAAGAAGGGACTGCAGAAGGTGATCAAGGATCCAGTGATGAAAAAGGACTTTGATATCACGGTCAGTCAGGAGCCAAGGTTTGCGGATAGCAATCTGCGCTACGGCATGCCTGATGAGGGCTCTGGCATGAAAGTGAACAAGCTGCCTGCGATGGGTGATCTTGAAGACATGCTGGATTACCTTGAGAACGAAGCTGCCGGCGATATCATGCACAGCAATCATCCTCTGACTTATGATGATATTGCCGAGTTTGATGCAGATATCGCCAAGATAACGCTCAAGGATGTGCTGGATGTAGCGCACACCAAGGGCGAGGCTGCTGCAATGGAGTTCATCGAGGAGCTCCCGCAGTCGAATCCACTGCTTTCAATCCTGAATGCTACCGAGGGTTTTGATGTGACTGATTCAGGCAAAGGCCTTCTGAATGTGGTTAAATTCAATATCGAGAAGGTATTGAAATCACCACAATATGTGAATGGCGTTGTTGCCCTGCCAACTGGAACTATGATGCTCGGAGGCGAGGATGAATCAGGATCTGAATGAAGCGATAGAAGCTGAGCTGGTTCAGTCTCAGACGCAACCGCAGCAGGTGGCGGCTCTGGGGCCGATCAGGCGCGGCATCAAGAAGCTGTTCAAGCAGGAAACTCGCGAGGCTACCGGCAAGGGCCTTGAGGAAACTCCATTCGCTGATGTGATGCAGGAAGAGATCCCTGCCGGTCAGGGTGCGCTGCAGGAGCTGGAGCAAGAATCTATGGCTGGCGTCCCTCAGGTAGAGGGTCAGGCCAAGAAAGATTTCACTGGCCGTGAAGAAGCATTCATGCTGCCTGAAAAAGAAATCCCTATTGCTCCTCAGGAACTGGTAGACCGGGCCCTTCAGGGCCAGCCTCCGGAGAATCTGGTTGGGCGAACCAAGCGTCGAAATATTAACCTGAATCACTTCAACGATCCTGAAACCAAGGAAATGATCGAGCTTATGAATAAGCTCGAAGGTGGTTACAAAGATCAGGAAAAGCGCAGGACAGTCACGCATGCCGAGACGATTGAGCGCTCGAAGAGCGATGAGTCTCTTGCCCGGGTGCTTGGGGCAAAGCCTGACGATAAGTGGGAGCCAGAAGATCTGGTCAACATTTACAACATGCTCGATACGATGGCCTATGACCTGAAGCGCAAGGCCAAGGATATCGATGATATGGATATGGAGGGCCTGCCAACCGACGAGGCCTTGGCAGAGTTCCAGATCCTTGGCGAACGGTTCAATGCCCTGCAGGAGCTGGCTGCTGGACGAGCTGCTGAGGCCGGCCGCATGCTGAATGCTATGAAGGCGATCTCCAAGACAACCAAAGGTCGGGAGTATCACGCAGCTATGGGCGATGTGCTGATGAGCTCCGGAGGTTCGGACATTATCATGCAGCGCGTGCGCCTGCTGAATGAAGCGAAGACGCTCCCAGAAATGGCGAGAGTCGTCAAAGAAAGCTGGGCAGACAGGGCTTGGGCAAGGATAACCCAGATCAGATACAACCTGATGCTGTCCTCGATGAGAACGCATGTGGCTAATATTACCGGTTCAGGCATGACCGGCATCTACGAGAATCTTCTCGTAAGACCGGTGACATCATTGAACTCTGAGGCGGCGAATGTCTTTAACCTGATGACCAAGGGGAAGGCGCTGCCTCGTGATCAGCGCGTGACCTTCTCTGACTCGTGGTATCAGATCAGGGCGGCTACCAAGGCGGTCGCTGATGCTACGCATCTGTCAAAAGAAATTATGCAGGGCAAGGAGCTTGGAGAGGGCAAGGTCTTCAATGAAATGGGGATCCGTTACTCTGCAAGTAATGTGCCAGAGTCTATGCTTGGCAAGGTCGGCACACTTCCGACTCGTGCTCTTGAGGCCGAGGATGCTTGGTTCAGGTCGATCTATTACAACTCGCGCCTTGAGGAGCTCGTGCATAAGCGAGCGATTGCGCTTGGTGAAACCAAGGAGCAGCAGCAAGAAATCTACGAGAAGATGATGGAGACGCCTCCAAAGGACATTACTGATAAGGCCAGAGAATATTCCCAGAAGCTGACCTTCACTAATGATCCCAGCCTGTACGGCAAGGTGATTGGAGATATCGCCAAGAAGGTGCGTGATGTGCAGCAGGGCGCGATTATGGGCAGGGCAGGGCGCCTGATCTTCCCATTCGTGCAGACGCCTGCCAATGTGACCGGCTACGCTCTGGAGGCTACCACTGGCGGCCTCACGGCTCCGTCCAAAACTTTAGGCATGCTGACCAAGGGCTCTCCGGAGGATAAGGCCGAGGCATTGGCCAGACTGGAGATTGCTGCAGGAATGTGGGTGCTTGGCTACCAGCTATGGGAGCAGGGCATCATCACTGGTGCTCAGTCAGACTGGGGTAAAGAGCGAGCGGCTATGGCCGGAGGCATGCGCTCGAACTCGATCAAGATCGGAGATAAATACTACGATCTGACCAGAACCGATCCACTGGGTCTTACCCTGAACATCATAGCCACTGGCTACAACATTGCGAACAATGATCCCAACTGGCAGCCGACTGAGCTGATGCTGCTGGTCGGAGATCTGGTTGCCGATCGATCGATGCTGTCAGGCTATGCTGAGCTCACGCAGGCATTCCAATATAACAATCAGGAAGCCTTCGAGCGACTGGCCAATCAGATCGTGATGAGCCACACAGCTGCAGGTTTCTCGCGAGATCTGCGCATGATGGCAGATCCATACCAGAGGCAGTCTGGAACCGTAGACGATGCGGCAGGCTTGTTTGATCGCTGGGTGAAGGGCATGAAAAACACGATGCCGTTCCTGTCCGACGATCTGCCTCCTGCTGTTGATGCTCACGGCAATGCGGTTAAGAACCCGAACCACTGGCTGGTTCGAGGCACTATCCCTATCCTGAGCTCGCAGCTTAATCAGGATCCAGTAGCAGCAGCTTATATAGCCACTAACATGCGCGTACCGTCTCCGTCCAAGAAGATCCAGTTCGAGGGTGGCCGGCAGTTCGATCTGATGGCGCTGGATGGCAATCAGGGTTGGCTATACTACAAATATCAGCAGATGGTAGGTCAGGAGCGTCACAAGCTGGTGAAGAAGATTGTCGAGTCTTCAAGCTGGGAGAACAAGATCCTGAAAAACAACCTGCTACATGAGGGTGCAGCTGGTCATGATCTGATCAAGAAGGCGATCAGGGACGGGGCTAAGATCGGGAAGGTAAAATTCCTTGAGTGGCTGGACGGCAAGACCGAGTTCGAGCCCTCTATTGATGGCCAGCCTATTGGTCGCCGCATCAAGATTGCGCGTCCATTCACGATGAGTGAATACAGGCTTATGATGCAGAATGATATCAACAAGACCTTCGGTCGCGACTACGATCAGGAGTGGATTGAGGGTATCGACGAGGAAGGAATATTCAGGCCTGATCGTTATAATGAGCGCAAGGGCCTGCCAGAGGAACTAAAAATGAACCAGCCGGAGTTCTAATATGACAATTACCGCCAACATTGTTAGAGAGCAGTTTTCCGGCAACGGCATAACGAAAGCCTTTATCTATACATTTCGCAATGATGATGAAGACTGGATTGAGGCGTACATCGATGACGACCTTGTGGATCCAGCTGACTACACAGTAGACATCGGCGCAAAGACAGTTACCTTTGATACAGCGCCTGCTAATGGAGCAGCTGTCACAATTCAGCGAAGACTTCCGATCACGCAGGAATTTGGTTATGTGACCTACGGCAAATTCCCAGCGATCAATCATGAGACTGGGCTTGATTATTGCACGATGGCAATACAGCAAGTCGCAGATGATGTGACTCGCTGCCTGAAAGGGCCGCCATCTGGCGGCGGGATAAATGATTATACACTGCCGTCATACTCTGCCCGACGAGCGCTTGTATGGGATGAGTCAGAGCAGAAGCTGGTCAATACAGCATATGATCCAGATGAGGCGCAGACAAATTCTGCTGCATCTGCTGCTGCGTCTGCTTTAAGTGCTAGTGACTCTGCTGCTTCTGCTGTTGCTTCTGCGTCAAGTGCCAGCGACTCTGCTACGTCTGCTGCTGAAGCTGCTGCTTCTGCTGCTGAAGCCGCTACTTTCGAGCCAGATAACTATCTCGCTAAGGCATCCAATCTTTCCGATGTTGCAGATGCCGCTACTGCCCGGGCTAACCTCGATGTATATTCTCAGGCAGAGACTATTGCCCTCCACGGAAGGCGCAATGTTATTATAAATGGTGCCCTTGGTGTAAACCAAAGAGGCTTTAGCAGTCTTGCTGGAGTGCCAGATTTGCAGTCTACTTACTCTGCCGATAGGTTTATACTTTACAACGATGATGGTGGCAGTAAGTTAAATGTAGCCAGAGATACAGATGTTCCAGTTGGATATGGGTTTGCAACTAGTTTATCTGCAACTACCACGGCAACACTAACGCCCTCTGCTGTTAACCAGCTTACTCTTACGCAGAACATAGAAGGGTATGACTATAAGCCATTAGAAAGTGCAGGGTACTTAACAGCTTCTTTCTGGGTTAAAAGCAACAAGACAGGGACATATTCTTTTTCACTACGAAATGATGCTAGGGATAGGTGTTATGTAGCTGAGTTTACAGTGGATACCTCTGGTACTTGGGAAAAGAAGACCCTGACAATCCCTCTAAATTACTCTGGAGGAACTTGGGATTACACAAATGGTATAGGGTTGCGGGTAGGTATCGGCTTGATGTCAGGTTCAAATCTGAAGACTGCTAGTACCGATACTTGGATAACCACAAATACTCCGTATAGCACAAATCAAGCAAATCTGTATGACACTGTAGGTAACTACTTCAAGTTCACTGGGCTACAAATAGAAGCAGGACAAGTAGAAACCCCCTTCGAGCATCGCTCTTTCGGAGAGGAACTGGCTTTGTGTCAGAGGTATCTTTACTATGTTGACGCACCTCAATTTTCTTATGTCCAGCCTGCTAGTGGTGGGTGTCAGACAACTACTACTGCATTTTTGCAGCTTGATACGCCCGTTCCTTTAAGAGCTTCGCCCACGCTAGGCTCAACTGGTGCTTGGCAACTGCGTAGACCTAATAATTCAGTAACATCGGTTACGTCTTTCGCTGCTGCTTGGGGCTGGACGGATAGTAGCACACGCATTAACGTGCCCGCTAATTTTACGGCAAGTGGTAGTTTTTCTGCCAACGACTTTGTGTATCTTATGAAAAGAGATACAAACAGCGGTTCTCTCTATTTTAGTGCGGAGCTATAAACGAGGTATTTATGGAAAAAATTATATCTGTAGTAGAGCATAGAGGTGGTGGATATCTTGTCAATGACAAGTATTCTGTACCTAACGATCCGGCTAACATAGACTGCCAGTCAGTCCAAGATTGGGTTGCTGAAGGCAATACAATTACTCCTTTTGCGCAATCAGAAGGGTACTTACCGTATCTGCGTGAAAAACGTATTGGTGAAATAAAGGAATATGGCACTGCCTTATGCGGAGCAAGGATAGAAGTTCTTGGGAACTATAGGATGGTTGAGTTCCTAGCGGAGCTTTGGCCGGTACTCAACAACCCAGCATCTAACCCTGATCTTGCTTATGTGCGTGATGTAGTCGTGTTTGCCAAAAACAAGATTAATACTGCTAAGAACGCTAGCGCAGCAACATTAGAAAACTATGATACCACCCGGGACAACTGGCCTGCTTAGATTTTGTGTTAAGTTTGCTAGAGAAGGTTTAAAATGCCAGTTAAGAAAGTCGGAAAAGGGTGTTACAAATATGGCTCATCAGGCAAAAAGTATTGCGGATCAAGTGCGAAGGCTAAGGCCTCACGCCAAGGGCGAGCTATCAAAGCCTCCAAGAAAAGGAAGAGGTAGCGATGGCCAATGATGATATGACGCGCAGAAGTACAGATCCTGATCAGTATGACTGGCACTCCGAGCACAAGGCTGTATCGAGGCAGCAGAAACTTATCATCGGGCTGTTGCTGTTCTGTATCACGACAGGAGCTGGAGCTGTTGTATGGGCGAATAGCATGTTCATTCATCAGCAGAAGGAAATGACTGCTGCTATGGATGAGCATAATACGAGGCTATCTATCGTAGAGTATGAGATCGATAGAGGTGGTCGATATACCGAGCGCAGAGGCGAGGCGCTTGAGGGCAGGGTTGATCGAGTTGAGGCAAGCATGAATTTGCTTAATACGAAAATGGAAAGGATGGATGCAAACGTATCATTCTTGGTTAATCATGTAAGGAAGCATGATGGGATGTAGGAGGTAGCATGAGCAACAGGTCAGCGCCAAAGATCATCACAGGATCAGACGGGATTACAGATTCCGTTTTTGCATTCCCGCTCACTATTGACGGCACGCCTACAGGCGATCCTGATGCCGCGGTTGATGGCAGCGTCACGCCGGTCGAGTTTTTCATCACACCCACTGCAGGGCGCGTGTACTATGTGACTGAGCTATCACTAGCAATGGCAGTGAACTCTCCTTTTCTATGTACAGGTTTCGGCAATATTTCTGGAGGTTTAACAAACGGTCACGGCATCCGGCTTGAGGCTGGCGATATCAGTCAGGATCTGAATGTCGCGCCAATCAAGTTAAATCCTCAGATAGGAGCATATTTCTCAGAGCTGAATCATTATCAGTTTGCAGGTAATGATGAGTCACTTTGTGCTAAATGGGATTTCAAGGAGCACGGCGGCGTGATAAAGCTTGATCAGGGTGACAAGATTGGCATCACGGTAAACGACAATCTCACTACACTTGTTGTTCACGGATTCACTGCTCACGGCTGGTACGAAGAGTCATGAGTTTCTTGGGCCAGCTATTCAGCAGCTCAAAGACGGTTGATAAAACCGTCGATGCCGTGATCAACACAGGCGACAAGATGTTCTATACCGACGAGGAAAAGGCAGAGGGCCGGCAGAAGATGCTGGACTGGGTGCTGGCATTCCACGACAAGAGCTCAGGATCTAATGTGGCCAGACGGCTTATTGCCGTAATGGTTGTTGGTGGGTTCCTCATTCTGGTGGGTATCTGTGCTGTTCTTATACTGATGGATCAGGGTGCTATGTACGCAAAGATGTACGACCTGATCAGGGAAACCCTGAAGGAGCCGGTTGGTATCATCATCGCGTTTTATTTCCTGTCTGGTATGGTACGAGACTGGAGTGGAGGCAAGAAGAAAGATGTATAAGCTTGGAAAGCGCAGCAACAAGAGGCTGGAAGATCTGCATCCTGATCTGGCCAAGGTCGTGCGAAGGGCTATTGAGATCACACAGATAGACTTCACGGTTCTGGAAACTCTCCGGACTGAAGAAAGGCAGGCTAATCTGGTAGAGATCGGGGCCTCGAAAACAATGAAGAGCAAGCACCTGAAGCAGAAGAGCGGCTATGCTGAGGCGGTAGATCTTGGCGCTTGGGTAGATGGTCAGGTTGATTGGAGCTGGCCGCTATACGACAAGATTGCTATCGCTATGAAGACTGCAGCTGAAGAGCTTGGTGTCGATATTATCTGGGGTGGTGACTGGGTTACGTTTAAGGACGGGCCTCACTACCAGCTTGCATGATCCTCCCCTCCTCTCCCAAGAGGAAAGTTAGGCCCTCTCACGAGGGCCTTTTTTTATAGCCAGATATTGTTTCTCTTACGAGAATACGACTCTAATCTGTGCTCGTTGCGCTTGTTTTGCTCGTATTGCCTCAAGTCTTCACCTGATGGCCTGAACTTGGCGCTTTTCCATAAGTCTGCCTCCTCCTTTCGTAGATTTCGAACAGCGAATACGAATCCAGTAAAGATGCCCAGCACAAACACGCCAAGCAATATCGGTAAGGTAATTGTCATGTCACACCTCCGGTGCAGTTAGGTAACAATAAGGCAAATCTACAGAGTAGATGAAATGATCAAGAAGCTCTGATCCGATGATGACATCGATCATCTGGATCTTGGTCAGAGCTCGCAGGGCTGGCGGCATGTAGCCGGTATCCAGAGTCACCTGCTTGCTACCGATCTCGAACTCCAGTGGAGTGGCCTCTGTAACGAAGTCACCAAGCAAAGGAGAATGATCCTCGAAGACCACTCCGAACTGTGGGTGTGCCTTGGCCGGAACATATGAGATCTGCGCTCCGGTATCGATGATAGCCCTCAGCTTGTAGCCTCCGACCACGACCTCGATCAACGGGAATCCGAGCACCTTCTGCATCTTGATTGGATCTGCATCACGGACGACGAGCCCTGTATCAACAGAGTCCTTAAAGAAAGTGAACTGATCTCCGAGCATGTCCAAGCCCATCAGGCCGTCTACCTTCGCACCAAGCTTCTGGGAATACTTCACTGGATCCTGCCCCATAATGGAATCGAGGAACGACATCGGAGATCCGGTGTCGATGATCAAGCGCTTGCCCTTGTACTTGGTGATCAGCAGTCGCTGGTGGTTTTTGAAATTTAACAGCATGATTTCTTCCTTAAATTGATTATGTGCCTCTCTCACTACAAGAGAGGCACTAATCATTTAGAACGGGATATCGTCAACGAAGTCGTCTGGTTCAGGCCGTCCTTGAGGCTTGCCGGACTCGTGAGGTTCAGGCTTGCCGCCTTTGCTGTCCAGCATCTGCAGGTTGTTGGCGACAATCTCGGTCGTGTACCTGTCATGACCTTCCTTGTCCTGCCATTTGCGGGTTTGTAGCTTGCCTTCGATGTACACTTTCGAGCCCTTGTGTAGGTACTCTCCGGCGATCTCAGCCAGCTTCCCGAAGAAAATGATGCGATGCCACTCGGTCTTCTCCTTCTTCTCACCTGTCTGCTTGTCCTTCCACGAGTCTGAGGTTGCGACAGATATGTTAGTCACTGCCTGCTCGTTTGCGGTATAGCGTACATCTGGATCATTCCCAAGGTTGCCGATTATAATGACCTTGTTTACTCCACTCATAATAACTCCTTATGCGAAAATTGATTGATGAAAGTATAGAGCAGCTGTTCTGTCAGACTGCTCTATACATATTCTTGCATGCAGTGGTTAGCTTGTCTCAGAATCTTCAGTAGGCTCGTCAGCGGATTTCATACGTCCTCCTTTTCAACAGTTAATCGATACTGAAGCGTAGACTTGGCTCGGTACTGCTCAAGATCTACACCTTTAAGCTCAGGAACCTTCTTGTAATCGACGTTCCCCTTCTTCTCGAAGGGGGTAACAGAGACTCCAGCTCCACGGCTTTTCTTCTTATCTGCCAGCTCAATGAGATTCTTTCTTGCGGCATCCTTGACCAGCTTAGCTGCAGCCTCTGCGTCACAGGCCGCCTTGTATGAGGCAGCCGCATCTGCCCATTTCTGGTCAGTGTGCTCGACGACAGGTTCTTCGAGGTACGGGCCGTAGAGTTTCTCATCTGCAATGATCTCCCTGAATCTCTTGTGGAACTCAAGGAGCTTAGCGAGCTCTTCTTTCGTGAGCCCTTCCTCGACTGTAGCAAGGATCTTCGCTTCATTCGGCGTCCAGTAAAAGACCTCACCGACCTCGAACCTTTGGTCACATTCGAGCTCGATACGGAGCTGTACCAGATAACCTTCCGGACAGGAGGCAGGAATCTTTTTCGTGAACGGGCATTTAATCTCGACCAGCTTATCAGTCGTAGCGCGGTCGTAGCTGGAACCCAGCCAATCGTAATCGGGATGCACCGCAAATTCTTTTTCAACCAGAATCTCTCCAAAGCGGTTCTCGTATTCAATCGCTGCATCTGCCTCATGCTCAATGCCCCAGTCGGTTGCGATGTTGCCCTCGAACTCGGTAGGTGCATCAAAGTATTCTCGCACCATTTCCCGCATAACCTGTTCAGGGGTGTTGAAGTGAGAGGTCAGGATATCCCGACCTCTGGTTGCTGTGATGCGGCCTTTGCGCAGTGGTGATAGATCAGACATTTTCGGCCTCCTGCACTTCCTGAATGAACGCCTTCTGGACATCCTTCACATGAGCATGAGCCTTACGTTCTGCTCCACTCAGTGATTGCCATACTTTCATGAGATCGGGCAGTGTTGATGCAGCCTCGATCTTCTCAACAATCTCAGGATTGGTATCAGAGATATCAGTCACTCGATCTCCGTTGCCAGTGTTCTCTGTATCTTCTTCTGCAGAGATACCTGCAATGGCACAAAGGGCAAAGCGCTTGGCATAGGTGATCGTCCCGCCGAACTCTTTCATGTCACCGGATCTGGTGATTGGCATGCTGTCAGCGATCCAGCCGCCATCCTTGTGGCCAATGGTGGTAATCAGCAGGGCATCAGATCCATCGCCGGCCACGACCCGCTGGAAGAACGACAGGCCGTGTTTCTCGAATGGCTTACGCAGGGCTCGCTGCACCTCTTCGAGAGGGGCATACTTAAATTCATACTCGAATGGTTGGCCATTCTTTGTTTTGCCTCGCACCTTGACGACCTTGCTTTTAGGTACGTCTGGGTATTCAGCTTGTGCCTTTGACAGTGCCTCGAATAGCTTGGCCTGAGCCTCAGGATTTACTTGGGTGATTTGCGGAAAGTCTTCCACGGTAGTCCTCCTGTATAAATGAATTTACTTCACTCCGTATTGTAAATTCATTTATACAGAGTGATCTTAATAGTGCATAATATATACCCGTGAGGTACAATATGCAATACAAACTTACCACGGAGAATGAATAAATGAAAGCACCAAAAGATTACACGCTTCAGTGTCGAGTGAACGATGAAGAGAAGGCTCATTTCAAGGCGATGTGCGCAAAGAACAACATGAGTCATAGTGAGGCGATCCGGTTTGCCCTGACAAAGGCCAAGCTACTACCTGTTAAGAAAATTACTACCTAACGTAGTGAAGGTAGTAATTTAATTAACCGGAGGAAAGCGATGAATGTCGAAGCAAACGCAATAAAGATCGACGGCGAATGGCATGTCCAGATTGTTACATACGACAATGGCAATCCGGTAAACAGGCTGGCATTCCCTATGACGCCAAAGGCAAGCATCGGCCAGATTGTTGATCTTGAGAGGGTGCTGAATGCTTTTTCAAAAGACGGCAGTAAGTCTGATGTTCTTGCAAGCACTGGCTCGCTGTTTGATTTCTTGAAGGAAGTAGATCCTATGCTCAAAGCCAAGAAGACTCTTGGTGAGCTGGAAGCAGAAAGCCCTGACGGCTTTAAGAACCATTAAAAAGAAAAGGCCCTTGACGGAAATCCATCGAGGGCCTATTCTGAATAACACTGCAACGAAGTAACCAGCTTCGATTTGCAGACAGATAACCCAGATATCGTGTCCACTTCAGCAGTTGCTGCTAATTATACACCATATCTAGTATTTGTCTTCAAGTCATAGCGGATTAAATCGTTATTCGTTTGAGGTTCTTGAGCCTGTCAGCAGTAGAAATCAATTAAAACTTTAAGTCCTGCGCTGTCCTACCCTGACAACAGGCAACGTGAAGCCCAGTGATCTGGGGGTTGAGCCGGCAAGATTAACGACCTTGCTGATCCGAAAGGATGGGGAACGCTGAGTACCTATAGTCTGCTAAGGCAGGCAGTGGAGATAGTCTTCACGGGGAAAAGGGGATACCTATGGGAGGAAGAAAATGTGGTCAAACAAAATAGCATCAGGATCGATACCACCATCAGAGCTTGTGCGTATGGCATCAGGTACTGCATGTATCTATGAGAAGGGTGAGCCTAGTAACCGGCTGGCTGTTCTTGTCCAGAGCTACGCAACTAAGGCTAAGGCTAAACTAAAAATGACCAGCATCAACGGTTTCTCTGGCAATGAGCCTTACTACTTGCTGCGAGTAGAGGTTGTTAAAGCCGGCATTCAGCAGAAAAAACGCGGGAGGAAACCAGCCAATGACTGATTCAGAAAAGCTCGATTTTATCCTGAAGCAGCAGGAGGAGATCCTTTCCCTGCTTCGTGATGTGAAGCCGGTGCAGGGTACTCGCTGGAAAGAGCAGCCACTGCCAGAGGATTGGGAGAAGTGGTGCATTGAGAACCGTCCAGATCTTGATCCTGTGTCCGTGTACAAAGACTTTCAATCTTACTGGCTTTCGACTGGAGGTAAGAAAGCCATTAAGGTTGATTGGTTCCGGACTTGGCAAACGTGGTGTCGTCGTCAGAAGTCTCAGGAAAAGCGAGTCGCTGACTGGAAGACAAGCGATGTAGCCCTTGCAAGGGAGGCATCGAAGATAGGTCTGACGCCACGAGCTGGTGAGTCTTGGGAAGATTTAAGAAGACGCTATGAGGAGGCGATTCGATGAAAATTTTGGCGATGTTTATAGGCGGAATATACGTCTTCATGTTTGTGATGATGATGTGCATTTGTAGCAAGGCTGAGGCTGGAGAGCTGATCCTTACCCTGTATACCTACCATCACAACAAGGAGCCTGATTACAGGAACGACAACCTTGGCCTGATCTATCGTCACGGCGACGAGCGAGCCAAGTGGAATGTCGGTGCATATAATAACTCGGACTACCAGCAGTCCTTCTTTGTTGGACGGTCGTATGATTTCCAGCTGACTGAGCACGTTATGTTTACGCCAAGTGCTGGGCTGGTGACTGGGTACAAAGATAACCCAGTGCTGCCATATGTCTTCCCGACATTTGTGATTGCGAATCGAGTGGCGCTAACACCACTAATAACTTTCTCAACACGAGACGACATCAAGACCAGCTGGGGCGTAAATGCAGCTGTGAAAATATTAGACTTTTAGCAGGATAGCGAACAATGAGTGATTTACTTGAAAGACTGAGAGACTTTGAGCCAGAGCCAGAATGTGACAACGCAGAACTTGAGATTTTGTTAGATGATGTTGCTGACAAGTTGCGTGAGGATGCAGAAGAAATCGAGAGGCTTACGGATACTGTTGAGCATCTACAAAAAATAGTAGATAGCGACTGCGAATGGGACGGATCAGACCCAGAGGATGAAGGTCTTTACCAGCCAAGGAGCCAAGACAATGAGTGAGTATTTAATAGGACAACAAGTCATTCTAAACAACAAAGAGATTGGCATAGTAGTTAAATCTGAAACAGGCGTGACTCACGGTATCTGGGTTCATTCTCCTTCTAAAGGATATGCCTCAGATTATGCGTTGCATAATGTTAAACCGTTGCCTATTGATAATATCACAGGAGCCAAGACAATGAGAGAGCGGAAACTAAAGCCAGAGTGCCAAGAGCGCGTAGAGCTGTTTGAGTTTGAATATGATAACTCAGGCTGCTCCTGTCACCTTGCTGCGCCCTGCGCCTACTGCACTCACCCAGATAACCCGGCGAATATCGCTGAAGAAGATGAATGCTGGGAGAAGGAGGAGCAAAGACAATGAGTGACTTAGTGATTAGAACTATAGGGTTTTATGATCCAGAAACAGGCGAAGGCTATACACTGGAAAAGGATGCGGACGCAGGCTTGATTGATATTGTCCAAGATGATGACCTTGTAAGGATTAAGCTAAAACACTGGGAAAAATTACGAGATCAGATAGATGCGCTATTTGATGGGAGCCAAGACAATGAGTAAAACAATCGAAGAAAAAATAGCTGTAATGCAGGCGTTTGTGGATGGGAAAACCATCCAAGCTATGGATCACGGGTATCCCTTCTGGGATGACTGTCCAAGACCTGTCTGGGATTGGCTTAACACTGACTACCGAATTAAGCCAGAGGAACCCGAGTGGATACCGAAATGGGGTGAGGCTGTGTGGGTACGTTATAGCGAAAATGACGGTTGGATGGAAGGGTGCTTTAATGAGTCAATTGATGGCGGCTTTTTGGTAATGGTTAAAGGCTCTGTTAATTGCGAAGAATTCCCTTCTTGGAATATTAAAAAACGCCCTCAACCGATCTTCATGCGGGAGGATGGAACGCGAGAATCATCACCGTATTGCCTCAAAAATGATGCTATAAGCGGGAATGGCAAGTCAGTCCCCATCGAACTGATTAACGTAGAGGGTGAAGACAATGGGTGATGCAACCTATGAGATCAGTTTAGAGCGTACTATTGATAGCCTTGAGTATGAGCTAGAAACCAAGGACAAAGAAATCGAGAGGCTTAAGGAGGAATGTAGATACAGAGAGGCAGAGAACAAAGAACTGTTTAATGAAAATGAAGACTTGAAAAAGGCCGTATATAACCATCAAGCTGAAGAAATCGAGAGGCTGAATAGCATAATCGCAAACAGAGCAACATCAGCAATGGATGAGGCACAGGAGCAAGGGGTATGATCAATGCAGAGCAAGAGCTTGAGCTTTTGAGGACGCAGAAGCTGCTGCGTGAGATTATAGATCTAGTGCATAAGATGGATGTAGGCAAAGTCACAAGTCATCTGCTGCCAGAGAAGAGCTATAACATTGACTCCAGTCAATGGGATAACCTGCAAACATTGATAGCACGCGAGGTTCCAAAGCTGTGAGTCCACCTATTCATGAGAAGAAGGTAGACCGTGAGCGAGAAGATCGGTTCATAGATATCTTTACCAAGATAGCCAAGCATCCTGTGAAGTACGCCAAGACAGCAAAGCTGGAGTCAGTAGATTTCAAGATGCGTCTTGGCCCTGATCAGAGATATACGCTGGCCGAGTTCAAGTGCAGGGATATTCCATTCGGGTACAGGCATCTGGAAGGTTGCGTGATAGATCAGATCAAAACGGATGCAGCGATAGAGCTATGCGACCAGCACGATGCAGACTTCGCCCTCTTCTACCTGTTCAACGATGGCGTGCTTGGGTATCTGAAGGATGTGCGAGCAGTGTTCGATCAATTTACGAGACATCTTGAGCGGTACAGGTCTGAGCGAGGCGATAAGGAGAAGTACGTCTATAAATTCCCTTATGATCTGTTCGCCAAGATCCAGCTGGATCCGGATGACAGTATGTTCATAAGGACTGGCCGGCGCAAGCCAGCTGGGACTCGCAAGATAGAGGCGGCATCAGATATCATTAAGCGTGCAGGCTGGCGTCATGTCGGCTCGCATGTCTACGAGCGAAAAGGGTCTTACAAGGACAGGATCAGCAAGGTAGGCGAGCATTGGTACTGCTATCGCTTTGAAGGAAAGCGCTGGCTTAAGGATCATGTATTCAGTAGCAGCGAAGCTGCATTCAGGAGATTCGAGAATGGATGAGCGCTTGATATGTGACAAGTGTAAAAACGACTTCATCTACGATGATGATACTTACGATGGGCCGGCATACAAGGCAGAGGGGTGTTATCCATTCCATCCTTGGTTGCTTTTATGTGGAAGCTGTGCGAAAGAGGACGGATATGTACGAGATAACGGCATACAACAGGGACGATCTGAAAGAGGCAGCGATAGAGCTGGGGAAGATTGCAGCAAAGGGGAAGTATCCTGTTGTGGTCAGTGTCAAAAACAAGAAGGACGGGCGCTCGTTGGCTCAGAATGCGCTGATGTGGAAGTGGATGCGGGAGATCAGGGATCACTTGTTATCGACAGGATCCGGACAAGAGTTCTCGGTTGAGGAAATCAAGGAGTTCCTTCGTGATCGCTATGCTCCGCGCAAGGAGATAGGCATCGGTGAAGAAAAGGTCAGCATACCCAAAGGCACATCTGAGCTTGAGGTCGATGAGTTCTCGCTGTTCCTGAAGGACATCGATGAATACTGCTCTATGGATATCGGCCTGAGCCTGAGTCATCCAGAGGATATGTACTATGAAGCAATGGGTTGGCACAAATGAGCAAGATCAGGCGCTCAGCTAAGGGCCGGCAGTGTCAGGTCAGGATCTATGGTGTGTGCAACAGGGATGAGCGCACCACTGTCCTTGCGCACATGAACGGAGGAGGGATGGGGCTCAAGCATAACGATATGTTTGGCGCCTATGCCTGCAGTGCATGTCATGATGCCGTAGACGGTAGATCTCCTGTAGGAGCCTACTCAAAATGCGAGCTGCAGCTGATGTTTGTAGAGGGTATAATCCGCACCCAGCAGATCCTGCTTGATGAAGGACTAATTAAAATTGAAAATTGAATTGCCTTGGCCGCCAACGGTCAATAGCTACTGGCGCTGCATCAGTGGCAGAAATATCCTGTCAAAGAAAGGTCGGGCCTATCGAGAGGCCGGATTAAAACACCTAATGGCAAGCCGCACCGCACCGCAAAAAATATTACACGGGCGCATCAGTGCGAGCATACAGGTGTTCCCGCCAGACAGGCGCAGGCGCGATCTGGACAACATACTCAAGCCTGTGCTGGATCTGCTCGTGCATGCTGGGATCATCATAGATGATGAGAACATAGATAGAATCCTTGTGGAGCGAGGAGAGACGACCTCAGGAGGCGAGGTCGTCGTAGTGCTCGAAGAGATCTGATCCGGAGATCATTGCGTGACGTTTGAATAACGTCACCTCTATATGATCGGCCTTCCAGTTGGGCCGGTATTCACGAAGCTCGTACATAGCACCCTTCAGGGCCTGTGTTGGAGAGCTTGCCTCTACCCAGAAGGATAGAGGCCTTGGTGACTTTGGATCGTCATGAGTGACGACTGCTCGGAAGAGGCTCATTGCTGTAATTTCTCCTTCCAATCTTCGATTGAGTAAATGGTAAACGCCATTTCCGAGCAGTACGGTAAACATACCATTAGGGATGTTCATGCCGCCTCTCCACTCTTCTGTGTAGCCATTACCATCGGTAATGTACCACTCGTAGTTTTTCTGGTAGATGCCAGCAGGGCCACTGATGCCGAAGGCATCAAGTACGCCATTCAGGCGCTCCTTGGTGGTATTGGTCTGCCATCCGGCATCGGTTATGAAGAGCACATAACCATCCCATTTGGCAATCAGGTTGCCGTGAAGCAGGAGGCTTGCTACTCCGTCTTCGACGGTCACGGTCATGTTCTGACGGGAAAAAGGGCGGCGAGCCTTAAAGGCGTTTACTGAGTCGGCGGTAATTTGACGCATCGGAATTTCTCCTTTGTTGAATAAATGATGTTCATTCAGTTTCTTCACCCTGTTACAGAAACTGTGAACATCTATTTATCAACAAGATATTCACAGCTCCTGAACAGGCAAGGATCAAAGATCCTTGAAGTAGTGGCCATCTGATGCTGAGTAGTCGTACATCAGCTCTCTGGCCGCATATTCCCAGTCTATGCAGTTATGTGGCCAGCTGGAAAGACCATCAAAAGCGCCAATATCCTCAGCCATCTGCTGAGCGAAGGCCTCGTCAGAGTCATATTCGCCCTGATAGGCTTCATCAAAGTTATCTGAATTCCAATTCAGATAGATGTCGATGTAGGCAATCTTTGCCTCTTCGTCGGCTGAATGAGTAGCACACTCATAGAGTGAGTCGTACTCATCAGGCAGCTTGAAGTGACTGGCAAGGCCAGTGTCGTCGGTTACATAGGCCTCTTGGATGTCTTCGACATCGACCTCGGCCTGATCGGCGCACTCTTCGAGTACGGCATCCCAGTCAGCGAACAGCTCAACATTCAGCCAATCGCTGCCTGATTCACCTTCGGTGGTGACGTATTCTACGTTTATCTGTGTCATGTTCGCTCCCTCAGTAGTTTTTAAATTCGGTGACTTTGTTGAAAAAATATTTTTCAGCCTCTGGCTCATCAGCAAAGTAATGGCCCCAGTACAGTTCGCCGCCACTGTTCAGGCCGTAGCTGTGAACAATGAAAGGGGTGTGGCTTTCAGGCATATGGTGAAGAACGATACCTTCGCCGTGGCGATTCTCGAATTTGAAGATGACGTTAACGGATTTGATGTTCATCGGAATTTCTCCTGTTGGTTACTTACTTTGTACTACTTTCACAATGTATCAAGTAGTACAAAGTAAGTAAACAGGGGAGGTTTAACTCCCCTGAATGCTATTCGTGTGTGCTAGTGTTAAGCGCATGATTTTGTTAGAATAAGAGGGAGGAGATACATCCTCCCTGCGCTCTTTAACAATTCGGTTATTCTGCTTCGATGATATCGAAGATCGTGTTCACACCCAGCTCGGAGAGCCAGAAAATGTGCATGTCTATTGGCTGATGGCCCCAGCCTTCGCCGGTTCGGTCATCTAGGTCGCCAAGTCCCTTCTGATGAAGGGAAGTGATCAGGCCGCCAGCTGCTCGGAGGTTGCCGCCGAAGATCTGATCTGCAAACTCACGAGGGCCCCCATTGGAGAAGTTATCCTCCAGCTGGGCTTCGCGGTCGTCATAGTTCAGGCAGATCTTGAGAGCGGCGATTTCATTGTCGGTCAATTTCATTGGAATTACTCCTTGTGGCTGAAAATGTGGCGAAGCGCAGAGTCGATGTGGTCATCGTTGATGTACTTGTACATTTCGCTGAACAGTTCGCCGCGGCTTTTGTCGTTGATTGCCCAAAGGCAATCCCAGCGGTATCTCTTCAGAGATAGGCCCATTTGAGTGTAATTGAGTTCAAAGCCATATAATCGGCTGGATTCGACCATCGTTTTGAGCTGGTCATAATGCTCATCGGTGATTTTCAATCGGCCCATCGGAATTTCTCCTTGGTTGTTTACTAATGACTACTTTCATAAAAACTGAAGTAGTCATTAGGAAACAAACTGGGGAGGTTTAACTCCCCAGAATGGTCAAAGCGGATATACGGCCAGTACGTCAGGCTTGGTTTTTCTGGTGATAATCACCTTATCAATGGTGATATCGCGGCCTCTTTCTCGGTCGAGTTTCCCGTAGGGAGTCCACTCGCCGCCATAAACGCCTTCGATCCCTCTGGGATCGAGAGCGGCTTCTGCCATAGCCATTTCGACATCATCTTTGATGATATCTAGGCTGTAGCGGCCTTCATATGATCCGGCCAGCTTTGCGACAATGACTCCATCAGAGTCAACAAGGTGTGCAATGTACTTCATCGTGATCTCCTTTGACCTCAATAGAGGTCGTAAACATCATCATCGATCATCTGCTGAACCTCAGCGTGGCGATCCCTTTCACGCTCCGTCCAGTATTCGGTCAGGTAATCCTCCTGTGAATACTTGTGGGCAAGGTAGTCAGCGTATTGAGGATCTTCGATCCCGTCCTTAACGCAGTAGGTGCTGCCGTCCTCCTTGGATCTGGCCATAATCCGGAGTTTGCCGGTGTATTCAATGTAGTTGTCTTGGCTCATGACTCACTCCTCTCTGTACGGAAGTAAATGTTGGCTAAAGCCACATCCAGCTGGCCGGCTGAAATCTCTTCCTTCTCGTAGAGAAGTTCGAGAGCGCTCTCCAGATCCTCGGCTTCGCCGGAATCGATGAGCTCGTCAGCCATCTTTTCGATGCCTTCAAACTCGCCTTCCCAGCAAGTGGCAAACATTTCTTCGTAATCTGCTTCGCAGGCTTTGATGTTCAGTGATTGCATTGGAATTACTCCTTTTCAGTGAGTGAGTATTTGGCCTTCAGGGCCATATGTTCAGGATCTGCAGACTTCCGGAGAGTGTTGGCCTCACGGCCAGTCATCATCCACCAAGCGCCAAAGTGATTTATCCAGATGCCGTGTAGCATTATTCAGCCTCCTCGGTTACAACGTAGTTGTCTTCAGCTTCAAGCATCCACTCCATTTCTTCAGGAGTGGTGACGCTCAGGCCGTCGGCCAGATCAAAGCCGTGATCGGCCAGATTGTCGTGATCGGTTCGAGTTGGGATGTCGAGAAACAGCATTACTTGCCCTCCACTTGGTAGATTGCTCCGTGAGCAAAGCCATAATGAACGTCGAAGTCACGCTCTCCGGCATTAAAGCCGTCGATCAGACGCTGACGGTCTCTTTCAGAGACGTAGATGTTTTGCTTCAGGATCGCTAAAGCGCTGTAAAACGACTGGCCATAAGCCTTGGGGTAGCCATTAACGGCAACGATGAAATTGTATTCGGTGTCGGCCATCGGAATTTCTCCTTTAAGTATTTATCTAACTCTTTCACCCTACGGGTTCAGAGTTAGTAAATACTTATTGGGGTACATTTAAGTACCCCAGTTGTCCAATGCCCAGTCGAGATCGTAGCGTAAATCCTGACCACGGTTCTGCAGAACTCCTCCGTGGGTTCCATCGGCACGCTTCATCACGTTGTAAGCAGTCAGCACCTCATCACGAGATCCTTTCAGGATGACAGGGGAATCCTTTCCCCTGATGTAAACCCAAGCTGTCCAGTCATATTTCATGACTCAGCATCCTTTTTCAGGCTGCGACGATCAGCAAATGCTGATGTACGAACCTCCTGAGAAGCTTCAAGAAGCTTCAGGGCAGTCTCGGCCTCAGCGCCGATCCGGATCAGGAACTCCAGAGATTCTCTGGAGGCCTTGAACCCAAGGCTGTGCCACTCCCTTGCAAGGGCATGAGCAAAATCCATCTGCTCAGTGGCCAGCTCGGAGAGCTCTGCGGCATTGTTGAAACGAGACTCAATGGTATCTTCGATAACGGGCATTACTTTTTTTCCTTAACGTCATAGACGTTATTGCCAATCCAGATTGCCCCATCGACCTCAGGAGCGTAGTTGTTGATGCTGTACTTAGCATCATCCGGAAGAGGAACGATCCAGATGTTACAGGCTTTAGCCTGAAAACTGCTGGGCCCGGTGTCAGCTCTCTTCTGACTTGCCAGTACCTTGGCAAGGTCAGTACCAGTCCTCCAGTTCAGGGCTGAGCTGGTAAACCAGTGGTATTCACCACTCCGGATCATTCCGTTCAGGGCCTTGTAAAGGCCTTCCTCGAAATCTGCCATCGAATTTACTCCTTCAGGTTGTTAATGAATTTACTTCTTCACTCCGTATAGAAGTAAATTCTAATTAACACCTGTTGTTCCAGCAGCGACAAATGAACTACAATCTCTCACATGAAGCAATCATATGGAGATCGCGAATGGCTAAGGGGCTGACAGATAAGCAGCGCCGATTCGTGCAGGAGTACCTGAAAGATCTCAATGGTACTCAGGCAGCAATCAGGGCTGGCTACGCAGCAAACTCGGCTTACTCGACGGCTGAAAGGCTGCTGAGAAATACTGAGGTGCGTAAATTCCTGAAGGAATCCCAGCGCGAGATCTCGGAGGCCGTCAAAGTCGATGCTGAGTATGTACTCAGAAGGCTCCACGAGATCGACTGTCTGGACGTTATGGACATCCTCGAAGAGGATATGACCGTGAAGCCGCTCAAGGAATGGCCCAAGGCTTGGCGTACATCGATATCTGCTATCGATGTATCCCGCATATTCAAGGCATCCGGGGATGATGATGCCATCATTAACGCTATCACGAAGATCAAGTGGCCAGACAAGACGAGAGTCTTGGAGCAGCTCGGCAAGCATGTCGATGTTCAAGCCTTTAAGGAAAGGCTTGAGGTTGAGGGAGAGCTGTCCATATCAGAGCGCATGCAGCGTGCGGTAAAGCGTCAAAGTGGCGACTGAAGCTGAGCAGCTGGAGGAACTCGTTGAGTTCCTAGCACCATTCAAGTATTACCCTGAGCGGTTTGTCGAGGCAGTCTTCGACTGGGGAGTTGGGGATCTGGAGGGCTACGATGGCCCTGATGTCTGGCAATACGAAGAGCTGCAAGCTCTTGGCCGGCATTTCAGGGAGAACCCCAAGGAAGCTTACCGAGTCGCGATAGCCTCTGGCCACGGTATCGGTAAGGGCGCTATGACAGCTTGGCTGATCCTCTGGTTCATGACTTACTGGTTTCAGGGTAAAGGTATTGTCACAGCCAATACATTTCCCCAGCTCTCCGGTAAGACTTGGGCAGAGCTCGCGTTATGGCATTCAAGGGCAATCCATAAGGATTGGTTCACTTGGACTGCTACCAGATTCGCCTTCAAAGAAGATCCCTCCGTCCAGTTCATTGATGCCATCACTAACTCTGAGACTAACTCAGAGGCCTTTGCTGGACTTCACGCCAAACATGTCCTGATCATCTTCGATGAAGCCTCAGCAATCAGCCAGAAGATCTTTGAAGTCACCGAAGGTGCAATGACTACCGAGGGGGCCATCTGGTTCTGTTTCGGGAACCCTACCAAGAACACAGGGCCATTCAGAGAATGCTTTGGCCGGTTCTCTCATCGCTGGAAGAACAAGCACATAGATTCGCGAACAGCGAAGATGACCGACAAAAAGCTGATACAAGAGTGGATCGATGACTACGGCATCGACTCTGACTTTGTAAAGGTTCGTGTGCTTGGCCAGTTCCCATCAGCTGGTGACATGCAGTTCATTCCTGCGAATACAGCCAGAGAGGCCGCAGATCGTGCCGCTCAAGCAGCCTATGGCTCAATCGTTATGGGGCTTGATGTAGCTCGGTTCGGTGATGACAGGACGGTATTTGTCTTTAGACAAGGCCGAGACGGCAGGACTATCCCAGCTCAGCGATACAGATCATTGGATCTGATGGATATTGCCAACAGGGCAGCTCAGGCTATGGATCGTTATAACATAACGACCTGCTTCATCGACGGGGTTGGGGTTGGTGGTGGTGTCATAGATCGTCTGAGGCAGATGGGTTATGGCCACAGGATCATCGAGGTCAATGCCGGAGGCAAGGCCAAGGATGCCAAGCGCTTCCTGAATAAGCGTGCTGAAATGTGGTCAGACATGCGTGACTGGCTTGAGACTGCTATGATCCCCAATGAAGCGGAGCTGATACAGGATCTGTGTGGTCTGGAGTACCAGTTTGATGCCAACCAGAGGTTGCAGCTGGAGAAGAAGTCAGACATGAAGAAGCGAGGCTTGGCTTCGCCAGACTGGGCTGATGCTTTGGCGCTAACATTTGCACAGCCTGTAGCCCCAGAGGGCTTCAGGAAACCGAGAGTTAAGAGGGCTATAGGATGAAGTGCGAAGACATAGTAAGAGCTCAGCAGGTTGCTGAGTCAGACCGATCATCTGCTGAGTCCCTATGGGACATCATCGAGAAGTTCGTTCTCCCTCTTCGGGGAGACTTCTACCGGACTGAGACTACAGAGAACCAAGTGGACTGGAGGTCACGCGAAGTCTACGACAGCACAGCTCCATTCGCAGTCCAGTCTCTTGCTGCCAGCATGCAGGGAAACCTCACGAGTCCTTCGCAGCAGTGGTTTCAGGCACGCTTCCGCAAAGCGGAGCTGAACGACAAGGATGAAGCGAAGGAGTGGCTCGAAGAGACGACTCGCCGGATGTGGCAAGCTCTGCTTGAGTCTGACTTCAATATCGAGGTAGCAGAGAGCTACCTTGATCTGTGTGGCTTCGGCAACACGATCCTCGTAGAGGAGGCGAAGGGCGATGAAACCAACTTCCAAGGCCTCGACTTCACCAGTATGCCACTCAGAGAGTGCTTCTTTGATGAGGGTTACGAGGGGAATGTAATCAACTTCTACCGGAAGTTGAGCTGGACGCCTCTCCAGATGGTGGACAAATTCGGTGAGGATGGTGTAACCGAGGAGATCAGGGACAAAGCAAAGAACCCTGATCAGGCCAGTGTGAAGGAAACTGTCATCTACTGCATCTTCACGCGCCGTGATTACAAGCCTCCGGAGCAGAAGAGCAAGATGCTTGCTCCTGAGAAACGCCCATTCGGTTCAAAGTACGTCCTTGCTTCAAGCAAGGAGCAGCTTGGTGAAGAGGGTGGCTATTATGAAATGCCTGCCTTCATAGCTCGCTGGCGCAAGACTGCGGGATCTCGATGGGGCTTTGGCCCTGCAGCTACTGCTCTGGGTGACATCCTCACTCTGAACCAGCTCAAGGAAGTAGTCCTTGAGGCTGCCGGCAAGGTTGTTGATCCAGCTACGCTGACAGAGCAGGGCAACATCTTCGGTGAGTTTGACCTGTCTCGCTCTGCGCTCAATGTCGTTGGAGACATTGAAAGGATCAGGCCGTATGAGTCTGGAGCAAGATTCGATGTTTCATCGATGATTGTTGGCGACCTACAGCAGTCTGTTCGTCAGGCCTTCTATCAGGATCAGCTGGAGCTCAAGGAGAGTCCAGCTATGACAGCAACCGAGGTCAATGTACGTTACGAGCTTATGCAGCGTTTACTTGGGCCTACCCTAGGCAGGCTGCAGAATGATTTCCTCGATCCTCTCATCGAGAGGACGTTTGGCATCATGTATCGAGCTGGTGCTCTGCCTGAGTTGCCGGCTGGTATGGAAGACGCCGATCTGGATATCGAATACACTGGCCCTCTACCGAGGGCTCAGAAGGCCGATACAGCTGCAGCGATTGAGCAGTGGCTTGGAGCTACCGCTCAGATGGCCGAGATCTACCCGTCGCTGCTGGATCTTCCAGATGTCGATGATGCTTGGAAGACTGTAGCAGAGCTACGAGGTGTGCCAGCCACATCCATTAAGGATGATGAGACTATCGCCAAAGAACGCGAAGCGAAGGCCAAGAAGGCAGAGCTGGCAGAGAAGATGGCAATGGCTGAGCAGAGCGGTAACGCGATGCAGGCTGTTGGTGCAGGTCAGGAAGCAATGGGAGGAGTGAACCTTGGACAAGAAGGAATACTACCAGCAGCAGCTGGAAATCCGTAAAGCATACCGTCGTCTTTTCAAGACGCCAGACGGTAAGGTTGTACTGGACGATCTCAGAGCTCGGTTCTATGACCGATCTCTGGATAGTGAAAGCGCCAATAAAATGGCGGTAAATGTTGGATCACACAAAGTGGTTCAGCACATCATAAACGCAGATAAGGAGTAAGCAGATGTCTGAAGAAGCTCAGGTAACATCTGGAACACCAGATGCAGCAGCAGCTGCAGCAGCAATACCAAACTGGAAGGATTCTCTTCCAGAGGATCTCAGGGGTGGGATGGACAAGTTTAACGATGTAGCCGATCTGGCTACTTCGTACAGCCAGCTGGAGAAGAAGATCGGTAGCTCTATCCGTCCTCCTTCGGAGGAGGCTGGCCCTGAAGATTGGGAGAAGTTCCGCAAGAGTGTGATGGAAAAGGATCCTAGCCTGCTGGCTTTGCCAGATGATCCGGATTCTGAGGTGTGGGATACCGTGTATAAGCAGCTCGGTCGTCCAGAAGAAGCTTCTGGATACACCATTCCGGAGATCGAAGGCCTCGATATCTCAGACGACCGTCTGAACTTCATCCGTGAGGCAGCTCACAAGGCCGGTGTTGGTGGTCGTCAGTTTGAATCTGTCATTGGACAGATCCTTCAGGCTGATGCCGAGGTGATGTCAGGCCGAGAATCTGAGCGACTGGCTGGCCTTGAGGCCCTGCATAACGAGTGGGGTATGGCGTATGACGACAAGGTTGCTCGTGCCAGCAAGATTGCTGAGGCAACTGGAGCGCCAAAGAAGCTGGTTGAAGCCCTGTCAGCTGGCAAGGCCGATGCAGCTACGCTGAAGTGGCTGGATTCTCTGGGTGGTTCTCTGGGCAAGGAGGACGCACAGATTGCTTCGCAATTCGGTGGCTCATCTGACCGCATGACTCCGGACGAGGCACTGGCAAGAGCCAGTGAGATCATGACCAAGCTTGATAGCATGCCTCCTTCGGATCCGGCCTATCAGGGACTGGTCAAGAAGCGCGTTGAGTATATGCGTATTGCGAACAGCAAATAACCTGCTATGATGAGAGTGACGGAGCCCTTCGGGAGAACTCCGTCACTCTCAAGGGTGAGTTACCCCAGTCAGTAAAGGCCCGTTTTTGCGGATAACCTTGGACGAATTGAGCGATAACTTTTTGTTTAATTGGTCAATAGAGGAGATCCCAAATGGCCATTACTATTGATGAAGTCTATATCCAGACGTTTGAATCAAACATTCGTCATCTAGCGCAACAGGGTGATGCCCGTCTGCGTCCTTATGTATCCGAAGTCTCCAAGCAATCAGAAAAGCACAACTGGGAACGTCTCGCAGCCGGCGCTGCTCGTCAGAAGACAGCTGCTCGTATGGTGTCTCCAGCTGGTGGTAGCGGCTCTGGTGCTGTTGATGCAACTGATGGTTTGGCTTACAGCCGTCGAGTTTCTGTTGCAGAAACTTGGGATGCGGGTGAAGTCATCGAGGTTGAAGATCCAATCCAGATGCTGGTGGATCCAAAGTCTGCTGCTACGCAGAACCTTGCAATGGCGATGAAGCGTGCGTTTGATGACCTGATCATCGATGCGGCTCTGGCTGATGCGCTGAATGGTGACGGTACGACTACCGCCTTTGGCGCTGGGCAGACTGTTGGTGGTGCGACTACCGTAATCTCGCTGGATACCATCCTTGAGGTTCAGGAACTGTTCACATCGAATGATGTAGATCCTGATGAGAGAAAGGTAATGGTCATCGGCCCAACTCAGCAGCGTAAGCTGATGCAGCTGCTCGAAGTGACTTCAGCTGACTTCCAGTCAGTGAAGGCTTTGGCAACTGGCAAGCTGCCCAACTTTATGGGCTTCGACTGGGTTGTATCCAACCGTCTGAATGTTCCTACAGCTGGTCAGATCGACTGCTTGGCATTTACTGCCAAGGGTATCGGCCTGCATGTCGCTTCTGACATTTCTGCCAAGGTTGGTGAGCGTACCGATATGAGCTTCGCTACTCAGCTGTACACCCATATGACTATTGGTGCTGTTCGTACCGAAGACGAGCATGTGGTTCGCGTGCATCTGAAAGATGCTCTGAGCTAATCGGGTGAGGCCCTTCTGGGCCTCTTCCCTTAATGGGAGATTGTCATGATTGGTGATCAGAAGTCCGGACTGGTTCAGTCTGCAGTACCACAACAGCGCAATGATCTTATCCAGTCGGATAAGGCGGGCGGCGAGCTGACGCTTGGAGCTGACGTGCAAGTATCCAGCAAAGATGCTGCAAGCCCCATTGCTATTCCCGATGTACCAACAACCGAAGCCCCATATGATGGGCTGGTATGCTTTGGTACTTTCTTGAATGACGCAGGAGGTGATGCGTGAAGAAACTTAATGTAAACCGTGTGGTCAGGGCTGCTCGTGAAGGCTATTCCGTAGCTGAAGCTGCCAAGTATGCCGGTGTAACCGAGAAGCAAGCCAAAGAGATTGCGACTCACTACAAGCTGAAGTTCGGCGCGGAAAAGAAGTCAGCTGAAGCTGAGGGCTAATCCGTGGCTGTCAGCGAAGTAACGATATGCAACAAGGCCCTCGGTATGCTGGGGGCCAATCGCATTCTCTCTCTGAGCGAGGATTCGCGTAACGCTACCTTGTGCAATGAGAACTATGAGATTGTTCGTGACGGTATACTCGAAGAGTATCCGTGGAGCTTCGCAAAAGCCAGAATCAGCCTTGCCAAGGATCTGACCGGCCCTGATTTTGGCTATGCCAATTCATTTACCCTACCGGCAGATTTCCTGCATGTGCTGGAGTTTAACGGCGACGACTCAGAATATCAGGTCGAGGGTAACAAGATCCTGTCTGATGACGGGACATGCAACCTCATCTACACCAAGAAGGTGACGGATGTGGGCGTATTCTCAAAGCTGTTCATTGTGGCCTTTTCGGCCAGACTGGCAGCTGAATTATCAATCCCAGTGACCAACAGCAAATCGACTCTTGAGGCGATGATGGGTCTGTATGAAGACGCATTGGATCGTGCTCGTAAGATCGACGGTCGTCAGGGTCGCGCCAAGAAATTTAAGTCCGGCAAGCTGACGAAACCTCGTCACGCTGGATCAATATCAGTCGGCCCGACGGTATAAGCTATGCCAAAAGTCATCCCTCTCCAGACATCCTTTGCAGCTGGGGAGATCTCCCCAAAAATGCTTGGCCGAGTAGATACCGAGGCTTATTCTCAGGGCGCACAAACGCTTCAGAATTTCCTGCCTAATCCTCGTGGGCCTGCAGAGCGCCGTGGTGGAGAGCGGGATCTACATTACTTTAGCACTGGGTCGTGGCCGCATGCTAGGTTAGAAGAGCTGCAGATTAGCGAAAACCTATTTTTCTCTGTTCTGTTCGCCAATTACAATCTTTTTATAAATGCACCGGACACTGCAGCAGCCAGCGGGACGATAGCAGATGATCCATATATCGGAAGTGATACTTATTGGGGGTCAAGTACCGGCGGCGTTAGTGATGTTTACTATAAGGGTTACGGCAAGTGCATTCTGAGTACTCGGTACACAAATGCGCATGCGCGTATTAGCCAAGATGTCGGCAGTCCTACAGGCACATTCGTCGTCAAGGTTGCCACTAAGGGTGACAATCCATATCGAGTCAGGATTGGTCATAGCGGATCAATCACGAATTACTATGATGCTGTGCATCATGAGGAAGTGGCAAGGATTGTGCTGCCATTTACCGGCAATCCAAATACGATTATCGCAGTAGAAAATCATTATTCTGAATTTGAAGATCAGGAGGCGGTTCACGATGTCGAGGTCTATAGCATTTTCTGCTATCAATACGGTGGAGCTAATGCTGATGTAACGAGAATCCCTTCCCCTTGGTCAGATCAATGGGTGAACGATTTGCATGTCATCAGGGCGCCGAGTCATGATGAAATGTACATCCTGCATAACAAGACTGCTCCACGTAAGCTCACGTATAATGCAAGCACAAATACTTGGACGCTGAGCACTGTAACGTGGACTTCCCAGCCTGCGGCTTGGACTGCAGTCTCGTGGAATTACCCAACGACCGGATGCTTTTTCCAAGGCCGGCTATGGCTTGGCGGTTGCCCGAATAACCCAGAAACCTTCTGGGGATCCAAGTCTGGATCCTACGAGGACTTCACCACTGGTGCTGGTGCAGCAGATGCACTTGAGTTCACGATGGCAGACAAGGGTGAAATCAAATGGATGGCTGGCCTGAAGAACCTGTTGATCGGTACGGAGAACGGCGAGCATATTGTGACCTCCGAGGGCGGCGTGATCTACTCTGGCGATATTCAGGTTCAGAGGCAGTCGAGCTATGGCTCGAATCACTTGGCCGGCGTGCAGGTAGGCGATCAGATGTTTTACGTTTCCCCTGATGGAACCAAGGTCAGGGCGATGCAGTATGAATGGACGGCCAATAACTGGCTGTCTCGTGATCTGTCATTCTTCTCTGACCACATCACGGAAGGGGTTATCAGCGATATTGCTTGGGCTCAGAACCCGAACAATCTTTT
>Ga0180438_10001875_pt1 | contig 36018 bp, 53 predicted proteins | sample SS_ome_12_FD_132455 | JGI IMG/M metagenome (GOLD analysis project Ga0180438, IMG submission 132455) | Hypersaline lake sediment archaeal communities from the Salton Sea, California, USA - SS_3_D_2 metaG | ecosystem: Environmental > Aquatic > Non-marine Saline and Alkaline > Hypersaline >... | reverse complement strand
GCTTTTTTCGTACATGACTTGGGCTACATAGGCAAACCAAACATGGACGGCCCGGAAGGTGACTTACACCCGTATTTAGGCGCGCGCATTATGGGCGCGATATTCGGCCGTTATTGGTATGAGTTTTGCCTTTACCATTCTCGTTTCCTTGCGAAGAAAGAAGCCAAGCACATTTCGCAACTGTGCATTGCTGATAAGCTGGCAATTGTATTAACCCCGGCCTGGCTTTATATCCCTATGGCTAGGCTAACAGGCGAAATAAAAGAGTATATGGCTTTGGCGGATACACGCGGCAAGGATGACAACAAGTATGCATTTATGCAAGTGCATAGCAAAGACCGGCAAGTATGGTTTTGGAACGTCAAGGAATATCTACGCGCATGGGTTGCAGAGCATAAAGACGGCCGAAAGGATACATGGACACCGGTTGTTGGCAAGACGGCGAAAGATAAAAGCGGCGTTTGGAAATGATAATAGCAATCGACACCCGCGAGCAACGCCCGTTTAGCTTCGGCCCTGGCATAGAAACCGAAGTAGCCACGTTAAAGACTGGCGACTACTCAATAGTCGGCATGACTGACCGCGTAACGATAGAGCGAAAGTCTGTACCTGACCTTTTCGGCGTAGTCGGCCGGCACCGCGCGCGCTTCGAGCGTGAGCTAGAGCGTATGGCCGAAATGGATTACGCCGCAATCGTCATAGAAGGAACTTGGGAAGGCATGATACGAAGGCCGCCAAGTCAGTTTACGGTAGTAACGCCGAAAATGGCCGTGCGCTCGTTGGTAGCATGGTCACAACGTTATGGCATCCATATTTGCGCCGCTGGCCCTAGACCGCTAGCGGCGCGTTTGACTTATCTAACCCTCTTGCGTTTCTGGCAAGACGCCAAAGAAGGGAAAAATAGTAGTGGCACGCGACTTGATAGCAAAGCTAAAGGCACTTCCTCACTTTGAGCCGAGAACGTATTACCGACAGCACTTCGCCAGCGTAGACGACAACAAAAGTAGCCTATCTGCTTGCTGCCCGTTTCACGAAGACCACAACCCTAGCTTTTCGGTTGATCTATCCACCGGGAAGTGGGTTTGTTGGGCGGGATGTGGCAACGGTGACCAGCTAGACTTTCAAGCAAGGATAGAAGGCAAGCAGCTAGACAAGCCGTTTATTGCCGACTTAGCAAAGCGTTTTCTACCACAAGAGCCAAAGCAAAGAAGCCGAAAGGGGGGCAAGTCTGCGGGGCGTGCGGTTGGCCCGGAAAACTTCAATATATCCAAATTTGCAAAGCAGAAGGGACTAACCGTTGACGCCCTGCAGACAATACATGCTACCGAAGTTGACAAGGGTAGCGACTTAGAGATTTGCTTTCCTATGGTTAACGTTACTGGTAAGCAGGTAGGGTATAGGCGCCGGCTTGCAGACGGTTCGGTAAGGACCAACAAAGGCGGCCGCCTAGGGCTCTTTATCCCAAAGACATTCGACAAGACCAAGAAACTAGTACACATTTGCGAAGGTGAAACCGACACGGCCGCTGCCGTTATGGTTGGCCTGACTAACCCTATTGGCACGCCAGGTACGGGCAAGTGTATTGCCGATATAACCACGATAGTAAAGGCAATGAAGGCCAAGGCCGTAGTCTTTCCCGACAATGACAAGCCCGGCAAGGCTGGCGGTATGCGCTTGGCCTACACGCTGGCGGCCGAAGGCGTCAAGGTCAAGGTATGCGAAGTACCCGGCAACGACCTACGCGAAGCAATCACGGCAAAGAAGCTAACGCTAGAGGCATTGCAAAAGCTAATAGACGGTACGAAGTACCTCAGCAATACGAGTAAGTATATACCCGAATGCCTTAAGTATAACGCCGACAAGCAAGAGCCGCCAGCCGACGCGATAGCGCGCGATTATCTGCAAATGAATTGCCGCAATGGAAAGACGCCGCTTGCGTTGCTTCGCCATTGGCGCGGCGAGTATTTCAAGCATAAGGGCAACGCATGGGAGCCTATACCCATAGACGACCTTAAGAGCAAACTCTGGCGCTTTGCTTCGCCATTCTACATTCGTAGCGGCCCAACGCGTCAGAAGGTAACAAACATACTCGAAGGCTTAAGCGGCGAGATTCACTTAAGCGACAATCTCAATATGCCACTATGGTTAGACGATAACCAAGGCCACAAGGCAAGCGAGATTGACCCGGTGCGCTATATCTCTATGACCAACGGCTTGCTAGATACTAGCAAGTATGTACTAACCGAACATGCTCCGTACTACTTTTGCCGAAATGCCATACCCATAAACTTTGATATGGGCGCGGATTGCCCGGAATGGCTACGCTTCCTTTCGGAAACCTTCGAGGATGACGACGACCGCATACGCGTCTTGCAGGAGTTTTTCGGATACAGTCTTGTACCGGACAATAGGCACCAAAAGTTTATGCTAATGCAGGGTGCCGGCGCCAACGGCAAAAGCCAAATCATAGACGTACTCTCTCTAATGGTTGGCGCGCACAATGTATCAGCCGTACCGTTAGACCAGTTTGGCGATAGGTTCGGCATGTACCCCATAATCGGCAAGCTAGTCAACGTATGTGGCGACGTAGCAGAACTAGACAAGGTAGCCGAAGGGTACCTAAAGATATTCACTAGCGGCGACTTACTTACGATTGACCGCAAGCACTTGGCGCCGGTAACGATGCGCGCTACCACGAAATTAGTAATGGCGTGCAACAACCCGCCGCGCTTCCGCGATAGATCGTATGGGCTTTGGCGCCGTATGATTATGCTACCCTTTAACTACGTGGTGCCGGAAGGGAAACGCATACAGGCGCTAGGCCGCAAGATATTCCGCAAGGAAGCGGCTGGCATATTCAATTGGTCCCTACAGGGCATGGAACGCCTAAACGCGCGCGGCGGTTTCTCGCTGTCAAAGGCCGTTACCGAAGCGCATTCCGACTATCAGCTAGAATGCAATCCGACTATGGCCTTTCTGCAGGACTACATAGTTGTATGTGCCGAAGGAAAAATAGACGTAGACAGACTATATCGGGCATATCAGCGTTGGTGCAAGTTGAACGGCTACCGACCGCTTAACGCAACCCACTTTGGGCGTGAGGTGTTTACGGTGTACCCGGCCGCCAGAAAGGAAAAGAAGACAACGCCAACCGGTAGGCGCGAAGTATCATACGTAGGCATTACCACTACCGGCAACCTGGATATGGGAGAATAGCAATGGAAGCAAGCAAGGTAATACAACAGCTAAAGGACGCGCTGCAAGCTGCCGAAGGCAACATAGAGCAACTGACCGTAAGCAACCTTTCGCTACAAAAGCAGATTGCCGTTAAGGATGGTATATTAGCGAATGCTAACGCGACTATAGCAAAGTTGCGCGAGCAAGGCGACGCGCCGCTAACTGTTAGGCAAGAGCTAGCGGCGCGGTTTTTTTCGTCTTGGTTGACTTGCGCTAGCCGGCAACCCTTCGAAGTAAGCCGCGAAATACCGTTGTTCTTTAAGGTTGCCGACGCAATCCTAGCCGAGAATCCCCCTGCTAACAAGCAAGTTGATAAGCCAGACGACAACACCCAAAAGGGCAGTAGCTAGGCCACTTAGAATCCATATCTTAAGCGCGCCTATGCGGCTCTTGTTCTTCGCTATGCCTTGAAAAAATAGGGCGTGGTCGTGCGCGTTGTTTCGGCCATTCTCGGCAATGCCCTTTTCGATTCGCGCGAGCGTTTCGGTTTGGCCCGATTGCGAAGCAAACAGACTGTCAACCTTGCCCTTAAGGTACTGGTGTTCCGAATCCTTAAAGACTATATCGGCGGTACCATCTGGCATTGCTAGTTGTCCTTCTTCTTTGCCTTCTTTACGTCGGCCTTAATGCTTTCGTATAGCTTCGAGCCTTTCGCAAATGCGCCTATAACTTCGTTGAAGCCTTCGGCGTCGGCAAGCAACTCAATAGCGTGGCTGTACTTCTTTGCCTTGATTGCCTTTACGACTAAATCCTTCTGCTTATCAAGGTACCGAAAGCCACGGTCTACAGATTGCGCCACTACCTGAAACTCTTTACCCTTTCGCCTGGCCTTGTAGGCACCTAGCAAAGTAGTAAGCAGAAAGACGCCATTGCCTACCCATGCCGGCGCAAGGTTCGCACCCCACTTAACCGCCTTGTAGGCTACGGTGGCATCTTCGCCGGGCAGCGGTGCGCCTACGCTATCGGCTAACATATCTAGCGCGGCACACCCGCAAACCATAGACACAATAGCAAACAGCGCGGAAACCAGTATTGCCCTTCTCATAACCAACCCCCTTTCTTAACTGCCCCCAATTTCTAAGAGTATCAAACGCGAGTTAAAGGCTTCGGCGTCAAAATCAACGCCGCTACTTTTTACAGCGGTAACTTTAATCGTATTCGCTATGGTTTGGTCTATGCCCTCTAGCACTTCCTGAAAGGAAACGGTTACGGTATCATCGTCGCCCGAAGCATCAAAGGTCTTTCTTTCGATTGTCGTATACTGGTCAGCGCCATTAAGCTTTAGCTTAAAGGTAATGCTTCGTGTTACCGTGTCGCCTGGCTCCCTTTCTACATAGCAAGAAAACATGCAGAGTATGTCAGGGTCGCGACCCTTTAAGTCGCCCTTGGCAATCGTTATCGAAACCAAGTCAGTGTCGCTCGTGCCTATGTCTTCGGCCGCGTCTGTATCTCTACCCCGGTATAGGTCAAGCGAGCGGCCCGTTATCCGGTCCTCCTTGTATGGGTCGGTGTTCTTCGTCGTCGCGCGCGCAGTCATTCCGGAGCCGTCCGTAACGCATCGAGCGAGCTCTATCGAGTTCGACGGGGGAGTTCCGGTTGTATTCGAGACTAGCTGGACGACGTCGACGTTATCGTTCCCGTCGAGGGTAATCTGAATATAGACGTAGTTAGTGGTACTCGGCGCGAGTGTTATGTCGTTAGCCCCGTCGACCTTTATCCTATGTCCGGCTATGTAACAGACTCCAGAATTAACCGGGACGTCTAGGTCCCCATGAGTCGGGCTCGCTATGTTGAGTCCGGACTTTACGACGTCGGCGATCCATCCGTCGGCGTACTCACTATGATTAGACTCCTGCCCTCGACTCCCCTCGTATTCTGTTGTTTCGATCTGATTCTCTGAGGGATAGACCGTCGAGTCCGTTGTGATATCTGTCGTCGCCATTGTTTAAGCCTCCGCTATATCATACTTCCAGGTTAGAACCGCGGTCGCCGCGGGACTCGTTACCTTGTCGATAACCGGACTCGTCAAGACTCGAGTTAGCATCGTTCCGCCACTCGCCGCGTTGAATAGGCCGGCTTCCCTGAGCACATACCCGCTAGCGTCGCCGGCGGCTATATCCATTTGGAACGATATGCGCTTGCTATCGTCTTTGCGGCGCGCTATCTCTTCTCGGTATACCTCATTGCCCAAGGCCGTGTCGCTCGCGCTCCATGCCGTGTTATCGTCGCCTACAGCGGCATATATGGGCGCCAACTCGGTACCAGCTAGTAACTTCGCCAGGTAGGTCAAGCCAGCATCGGTTATGTTGGTACTTGCACCCCGGCTAAACGTAATCTCCCAAGACAGGGTAGCGGTTGTCTCGGCGTCTTTGTCTATTGTGGGCGACAAGATAACCCGCGACAGCATAGGGCCGCCGTCTGTTGCCATATTCGAGAATACGGCAGCCTCTTTTAGCTCGTTGCCGTTGGCGTCGCCAGCGTCTAGGAATAGCTGAAAGGTAACCTTTTGGGGGTCTATGTCGGTTAGAGTAATAGCGTTGCGGAATACCTCAGTACCCAAGGTAGTGTCACCCGCAACCGGCGCCGTATTGTCAGTACCAACCGCGATATGGGAAGGCTCGTAGTTGGCATTGCCTAGCAAGTCGCGCACTAGGTTAAGACCAACGTCTACGACCTTGTTGCCGTTCCAGTAGTCGGCTTTGATAATGCCCGTCTTGGCGTCGCGTAAAGTAACGCGTAGCCTACCGCTAATGCCTACTTTGCCGATAAAGGGCAGTGCGATTATCATACCGGCGGCGCCCCCCAGAATGCCTTACCCCATGTTGCGCCCGTAGTGCCAAACTTAAGGCGCGTATAAGGGTCGTCGTCTTCGTCTATTAGTGCGTCGGCTTGCGTATACGTTTCGGTTAACTCTATATCCTCTTCGGCAAGGTTAAGTACCTGTAAGGTTTCGCCTTCCCTTAACGAGTAATCCCTTCCGGCGTCGAATAGCTTTTTGTAGAATTCGGCCCAACTGCCTACGTGGTCGCCAGATACCGCCTTAACCTTGTACCGTAACAGCTTGCCGTCTATGTCTACGGTCTTAACGGATTCTATTAGGTAGGTCTTTTCGTCTAGGTCGGTGCCGCGAGTGGGAAGGTCAATACCCTGCAATTGCCCGGCACGTAGCCCGGCGTCGTCGGTTTCGTATTCTATGTTCGTCGGTACGCCGTCGCCTAGAAGGTCTAACAGGCCGTCGGCCTTTTCTTCGGCAAAGTCGCTAGATTCTATGCTATTGTCGTCTACGACGTTTTCGTATATGCCGGAACCGCCTTCTATCGCTTGGCGCGCGACTATTTCGGCGTTGTTGTTGCGTAGTACGATGATAGGGAATAAACCTCTATAGGTAACCGACAAGGTATCTGTAGAACTTATCGCAGTACCGGTCGGCTTTTGCGATATAGTCTTGTCTTGCGCGCGATAGTACCAATCAAAGGCCGTGTCGTCGTCTATGCCGCGTATGCCTACCGTTTGCGCCGCCGGGCCGCCGCCAGTATCCAAGGTAATAACGGGTGCCGGTTCCGGCGAACCCGCAACCGGGTAAACGACTTCGAAAGACTTGCGCTTACCGTCGCCGGCGAATTGCTCTGTTTGGCTATCGGTAGTGTCGAAACCGGCGCGTATGTATTGCTTGTTGCGGTACTGCGTTCGCGTTCTGGTTATTCGCAAGTTGCGATAGTTATACGAATTGTCGGCAAGTGAGAAGGGCGCCGAAAAGGTAGTGCGGTCGAAAAACTGCAAGTCTTTGTTTTCGTCAACGTACCAAGCGAACCCGACTATATCGGCCAATTCCTTTATGCAATCGGAAGCCTTGCGATAGCCGAAGACAACCTTACCCAAGCTAAACCCGTCTTGCACGCCCGTATACGTTATGCCTTCGTCGTCGGGTATGAACCGGTCGATTATGTCCTTAACAATGTCGCCGGCTTTTAAGCCTTCGTACTTACGGAAGACTACGAACCTATCTAGTATGTAGTTATAGTTGACCGGTTCTAGGTCGTAAATGACGCCGTTACCTTTTTGGGGTTCGCGCTCTTTTATGCTATGTATGGACCCGCCGAAGACCAAGGTAGAGTTAATGTACGCTTCGAAGGTTTCGCCAACAAGCGGCCGATAGTAGGGCGTCGGCCCTTCGACCACGAGCCTACACTTGCAAGTACTTCGCTTGCTTAATTCATCCGACCACGAGAACCCGCCGCCGGCCTTTAGGTATTCGCTACGGTCGGTACCATCTATGTAAACTTCTACGTTCGTAGCCATAGGGTTAGAACGTTCCTACTTCTGCCCGTACTATTTCGGGCATATCGCGTACGACCATTCTGGCAATCTCGGTTCTATCCATTTCTACTATTAGCGTTTGTTCGCGCGGCCCTAGCATATCGCCCATACGGCTAAGGGGTATAACGGCTTCCGGTTCGCCGCCTTCTGCGATTGCCGCAATAAGCGGTCGAGTTGCTAGGCCACCTTCGGCAAGGCCGGCTACCATTTGCGCGGCCGCGCCGGCCTTCATTTTCGTAGCCATAGACGTAGCAACCGCCGGCGCCGTTAGGTTGATAGGGAAGGGCGCTTGCGATACGGCCTTAAATTGGCCCATATAGGTTTGCGCCGCCGCCGGCCCGGCTTCGCCTAGCGTTTGTTTCTTCGCCATTGCTACCGCGAAGATAGCTTGCGCCGCGCGTTGTATGCCGATCTTGATAAGCGTTGCTATAATGGTCTTGGCTATGTTGCGAAGCAACGCCGACAGTTGTTGCCCAAGGTTCTTTCCTAGCAAGATAGTATCGGCTATCGCATCGCCTATGCCTTGCGCGAACTGCCCGAATACGTCGCGCGTTAACGACTGCATATCTTCTAACACCGTACCTATATCGGCAAACCATAGCGCGAATTCTTCTTTGCTGCCGGCTATCTTGTCGTTTAGGGAAAGTATCTTTTCGCCTATACTTTCTATTGCTTGGGTTACTGAGTCTTCGGCGCTTTCCGAATCGCCAGCAATGTCGTCAACGAAACCGGTTAGTTTGCCGGTAAGACCGCCGAACATATTGCCAACGTCTTCGACTATCATACCCATTTCGGCCTTAAAGTTGTCGCCGGCAATGGCCGCTAGGTCGGTTGCGGTATCTATGGCTTTCTTTGCGCCTTCGGGTATCTTTTTTAGCGGCGCGGTTATCTTGGTTACTGCCTTCTTTACGCTTTTGCCGCCGCCTATCCCTAATTCCCTACCTATGAATCTACCCATACGGCCGACCTTCGTAGAAACTTCGCTTACCTTGTTCTTTATCTTTTCTACTGCGTTCGTAACGGCGTCAACCAATCTCTTAACTTCGCTAATAATGAACCGTACTGCCTTGCTTATCGAATCCTTTAGCTTATCCCAATTGCGCGCAACAATTAACGCAAGCAAACCAACCGCCAATAGTGCAACGCCAACAGCAACAAACGGCGCGCTAATGCCGGTAATAATTGCAAGCAAACCGCCGAAAACTGCGATAACTTGCGATACCGCGCTAATGAGTAAGCCTAATGCAATAAGCAACGGCCCAACGGTTGCCGCCAGAACGGCAATTGCCGCACCTAGTATTAGTGTTCGTTTCGGTATGGCCGCTATTTTAGTAGCTATCGTTTCGAAAACATTAGTAAGGGTAGGGCCGACAACCGAAGCAATCTTAAGCGCTACGCCAAGGAAGGCCGCGCGCATACGAGTTATAGCGTCGGTTAGGTCTTCGGCCGCCTTTGCCGTACCTTCGTCGAATACAATGCCTAGCCTTTCGGCTTCTTCCATTTGCTCGCGGATAGCGGCCGACCCTTGTTGTAGCAACGGGATTAACTGCAGCCCGGCACGCCCGAAGACGTCTTGCGCCAACGCCGCCGCCTTGGTTTGATCTTCCATTTGGGCTATACCGTCGGCTACGTCAAAAAAGATATCTTCCATGCTTCGCAAGTTACCGCGAGAATCGGTTACGCTTACGTCCAATTCGTCAAAGGCGCGCTTGCTTTCTGCTAAACCCGACTTTGCATCAAACGCCGCCGACGATAGCCGACGAAACCCGGTTACCAACTCGCGGAAAGACGAACCTGCAAGGTCGGCCGATAGGCGAAGACCGGAAAGCGTCTTAGTGCTTATGCCTACACGCTTCGAAGTCTTGGCTATTTCGTCGCCAACCTTGGCGAATTGACGAACCGCCAAAGTACCGAAGGCGGCAACGGGCGCCGTAACCTTAAGCGATAGCGACTTGCCCATACTACGAAGCGACTTCCCTACCTTGTCTACGCCCTTGACGGCCTTTGCTAATCCCTTTTGGAAGCCGGTAAGGTCTAAGCCTAGGCGTACCGTCATGTTGGCAACGGCCATTAGTTACCCTTTCGCTTGCGCCTTTGTCTTTGCTTGGCGCCGCCTAACCTTTTCTAGTACTGCGTCGCGTGCAGACATTTTCTCGCTTGGTAGCATTTCACTAGAACGCCGTTTCTTCTTCCCTAGTATCGCATCTATGGCGTTCTTAACGATGCTCCCTTGCTTGCCTTTCTTTACGTACGGCATTAGTAAGTTGCCAACAATCCAACCGAAAGACTCTTTCAGCTTTTCTTGTTGCAACTCCCAACCTAACGTAGCGTCGTCAAACTCGCCCGGCGTCATGCTATAGAACGTTTCCGGCGTTAGCCGTATCATCCCGAACGCTACCGGCCGCGCTTCGCTTAACCAATCTTCTAGCCGGCTAACCTCTAAGTCTGCGTCGTCGTCGGCTTCGGCTTGTCGCTTTCTTTCTCTTCGTCGTTTGGCGAAGACGCGGCGTTTTCTTTTGGGTTTGCGCCTTCGTCTTCGTCTTCGCTATAAAGACCGGACTTCTTAACGGCTTCCATAATAACGGTACCCATTTCTTCTAGGTCGCCGTGGTCTTCTATGTATTCTTGGATAACGCGCCCGGCCAAGTCGGGCGTCATGCGTCGGTTGAAACGCTTGGCGCCGGCCCATAGTAAGACGCGAATAACGTCTAGCCTTACGTCGCCGGTTTCCTGTATTTCGCCAAACACTTCACCTATCGGCTTGTCTAACTCACGTTCGATATTCGCAAGCGCGTTAATGTCGTAGCGAAGATTTGCTACACCGTCGCGTACCGTACCCGGCCGCAACCCGCCTAATGGAACGGAACCCCATACCATGATTTACACTCCCGCAAAAAGTGGCCCCATAGGGAAGGAATCCCATACGCCTATTCGGCGCACCTGCAGTATGGGGCCTAATCCCCCTGCAGGATTTTATTGAGTACCGTCTACGGGCGCGCCGATACCTTGCATCTCAATAGAGATAAGGTCAGCGTCATCGTTGGGCATTGCCAACTCCCAAGACGTTACGCCAACCGTACCCGAAATGACGCGGCCGCTACCGTCTACCGGGCGCAATTCGAAGTCGATAGAAGACTGGTCGAAAATCTTATCTATCAATTCTTCCTGCGCCGCGTCGTCCGCTATATAGAGATATTCGGCCGAAAGGGTATAGCCTTTACGCCCGGCTATACTTACGTCCCAAGCGTCGTCATGCGTAGTTGTGTCGATTCGCCGGCCTTCGATAGATATACTAACTTCGCGTATATCGGCTATCTTGGTAGGCGTCGCGCTAACATCTACGTATAGAACGCCGTCAAAACCCGCTTGCCCATTGGTAGACATTTTCTATATGCCCCCTTTCCCTTTCCCTAGTTACGTTAGACGAACGGCGGCAACTTCCATAGCGGCGCCGCTATAGTCTATAGTTGCCTTACCGGCGTCGTCGCCGGTTCTTTGGTTAAAAATACTCTTTTGCCAGGGATAGATAACCGCGTATTCATCGTCGGCCAAACTATCAGTAGTTATGTCGCCGGTTCTTTCCCATTGATCGGGAACGCTATTAACCGTTGCCGTTGTCGGCCCGGCGCCGGTCGTATGGAAGATAAGAACCGTACGCCCGTCGTTTATGACTACGTTACCGTTGGGTTGGTCTACCGCGTCAAAGGTAATTTCGTCGCCGCCAAACTTGCCGCTAAACTCCTGTACTGTTATTTCTGTTCGTGCCATTGCCTACGCCCTTTCCTTATGGTTGTTCCAACATCTTAAAGCGATACTTGGCTATTAGGTGCCGTATTAGTCTTTGGTCTTTCGCTACTTCTAGTTGTATCGTCGAACTCTGATACCAAGACGCTATAACGTCGTAGCCGTCTACCGATATGTTGGTAACGTCGCCCGTTAGCCGGTTTACTTCGTCTAGGATTTGCCATAGTACCTTATTGCCGCGCGCGGCCCGGTTGTCGTCTTTGTAGATATGTACCGTGACTACAACCTGTTCGCCCGGCCGCGAATGGGTACGCCATTCGCTAGAGTCGAATTCACCTATACGGATAAACGGATAGGCTTGGTTGCCCGGTACGAAGTCGAAGACGCCAGTAACCAAGGCCATTAACGTACCGTCGCCCGTATACAATTCGTATAGCGAAGTCTGCAGGGGTAATAGTGCGGTTTGCATTACTTGGTTACCAACCTTCTAACGATTGACTTTACACGCTTTTCGAATTCCGGCTTTTCTTGTTCGAACGCCGGATTAAGAAACGGTTGGGCCGGCTGCCCGGCGCTTTCCCCATGCTGGTAACCTTCCGGCAATTCAGGATGTTCGCTAGACGCGCCGGCGTCGCCAGTGCCATACTCAACAAACGGCGCATATTCTACGGCCGTACCCACTTGCCCGACCAAACCGCCTTCTAGCAATTCCAACTCAATAGACGACCGTAGCCGGCCAGTATCTACCGGGCATAGGCGCCGTGCTTCGCGTTGTACGTTTATAGCGCCTTCGTTTATCGTAAGGCGCAAGGCGTTAAATAGCCTTTTGCCTAACGTAGCCAAGGCAAGGCGTAACGACGGTATACCCTGTAGCGAAACCGTATAGCCCTTAGCCATTGTTGTAGTTAACCTCACGACAAAGCATTTCGTAAATCGTTTGTCTATCGCCCGGCGTCACCGCCGATAGTATTTCGAAGTACCGGCTACCGTACTTGACTAACAAAGAACCGCTATACAAGTTAAGCGCGCCTACTTGGTCGTCGTACCGTATCGTTATTCTATGGTCGGCAACCCCGCGTATCGCGTCGCCTTCGTGTACCTTCATTTGCTGTACTGGTTCGATCATTGCCGGCACGTTTTCAAGTGCCGCCGTATCGGCCGTATTCGTTATACCGCCCATGCCATCAGAAGTACCGGCGGCGTCGGGTTCGATAAAGTCGATAAGCGCTTGCATATCGCCGGCTGATACGAACCTGTTAGCGGTCTTCATAGCATCGGTACCCTATACTGCCTTAGTATCGCCTTGGCGCTTACTGGTACGTCGCCGGAAATGGTACCCACTATCCTATCCTCGCGGAACGTCCACAAGGAACCGGCAATTTTGATAATGCCGCGTTTGATTCTTTCCGGTACGTCGTCGGCGTCGTCGCCATATCCGGCCTTATAGTCAACTACTAGGCCGTCGGCCCTGCGTAATCCGGTCGGCCAAGCAGCGCCGTTTACAAGCGTTATACGGCCCTTAAGGCGTTCGTCGGATACTATGTAGTTATCGGAGCTAAATACCGTTTCGGTATCGTCGTCGTCGTACCACTTTACCGACGTAATAGATTGCAACGGCGGTCGGGGTAATTCTATGTAGTCTTCGCAAGGTACCGCGTCTAACCAAACCCGTATTTGGTGCGTCATAAAAACGCGCCGGGTAAAGGATTCGGCTATATGGCGCGCGTCTTTTATCAATTCGTCTATTAGGTCGTCTTGGTCGTCCGTACGTATTCGCATATAGTCTTTAACTTCGTCTTTGGTTACCGGTTCGCTTGCCGGTACTTGGTGAAAGTACATTTTATTGGCACGATGTACCGGCGCCCTTTTGTAGCTAGACAACATAGTAAACCCCTATTGCCGTTAAGGTAGCGGGTAGGCGACTCTCTTTGCCAGTAGGGTTTATCGAAAACGCCTACCCGCCACAAACCTAACTTACTGCGTACTACAACTTACGGCTGTTGTGTCGCATCCGGCATGTCGGTACGGTGACCGCGTACTGCAATCGCGCCAATAACCGCGCCCGAACTGGTGTTAGTCGAAACGATTGCAAGGCGTACCCATGCCTTCGTGCCGATATAGCCAATCTTGGATACCTTGTCGTCATCGTCATCGGCATCAAACGACGCGCCGGCTTCGGTGCCGATAAGGTCGGCATCTGCGACTTCCGCGTAGGTATCCGGCGATCCTGCGCCATCGTCGTCGGCTTCCTCAATCATTACTGCGTAGTCGCCGTCGGTTACGGTGCCGGTTGCTACGATAAACTCGCAAGACTCAAAATTAGCCATCGCTATGTCTTCGCCGTCAGTGGTTGTGTCGGTCGCTATCGTCTGCAACTTAAGAGCGATTGCAGGAGTGATATTGTTATGTAGGTCTTTCATTGCTGCACCTTTCCTTTAGAACTCCCTAGAAAACTACTACAAGGGAAGGCGGCAAGAGCGCAAAGAACCCTTGCCAACCTTCCCGGCTATCCATTACTACGCGCTCACCTTCTGCTTGCGGATTGCTTCGGCAAGCAACACACCGCCGCCAGTCCGGCGCGTGGTGTAGAACTGCACGTAAGGTTTGCTTGAGTAAGGGTCTCTCACGGTCGTAATCTGCTTCTTATCGACAATCACGTAACCGCGCTTGAAATCACCGAAGAGAATAGGGTACGCATTCGCCGCAACCGCTGGCATGTCTACGGCCTCTTGGTAAGGATGACCCAAGATCGTAGGCGGATCGCCAGCAGCGTAGGCCGGCTGCCACAAATACTGCCCGTTCTCGTCTTCGAACTTACGAATGGCTTTGACCGAACCGCGCGCCAGCATGAAGCTTGCAGCCCTGGCATAGTCGGCGGGAAGGTCGTAAACAAGGTCAATAACGCCGCCAGCGGTCAATACGTTAGCATCGCCACTAACAACCTCGTCTATGTCGCCATTAGTGAGCAAGCCTTCCGGCTCTAGTACGTTGTCGCCCTCGATAAAGCCGGCGCCTTCCGTCTTGGCGAACCGGTCAGAAAGGGCGCCAGTAAGCCAAGCCTCTACGTTATAGGCCGCGTCGTCAAGCTCGCCTTGCGTTACGTACGGGTTAGCGTACATTTCGCGCACAAAAATTTCCTTCATAGCAACGGTTCCGGCTACGGTTTCGGTACGGCTTGTACGCTCACCAACCCAACCAGTAGCAAAGGCCGTAGAACCTTCCTTCGGAAACTTAACGCTATTGCCCTGAGAAATGGTACGCACCGTAGCAACTTGCCTTACCGGCGAAACCTCGACAAGCAGCTTAACTATTTCGTTAGCGTACTCAGGGACTACCAAATAACCACCTTCGGCGTCGTTATCGGTAGCGAGCGACTTCCTTTCCTCTTCGCTAAGCTTGTTCTCGCCGTGCCTAATGAAAGACTCGAAAGCCTTTGCTTCGGCGGCGCGCTTCTGCTTTTCCTCAAGGTCGTCATTGTCAACCCCGCCAGGTCGTTTCATTCGCGTTTGCAGGTCTTCTATTGCCGCGTCTAGTTTCTCTAGCTTCTCCTGTGTCTGGCCTAGCTCCGTGCCGTGCTTCTCGATCTCCTTCTTGGCTTCCTCGTTTGTAGTCTTGAACTCTTCGAAAGCCTTTTTCTGTGCGTCAAGCAATTCCTTTACCTGAGTCTCGTCCATTGCTTTAACCCCTATTACTTCTGCGTTATGCCTTCTATTGGGCTTTGGCGTATTCCCCCAAGTCGGATATGAAGTCAGCAACCGACTTGCTTATACCGTCATCGCTCGGCGCGGGTGCTGGCTCGTCGTCAGGGTCTTCGATAGAGTTAGCTTTGCCACTAGGGTCTATCTGGTACCCATTCGACACCAACAGTACGCCCAACGATTCGTGAACAGACTTAACCAGCTTGCCGTCTATCGGCTCTGAGCCGTCCTTACACATTTCCGAAAAGCCTAGCACTTCGCTTAGCGCCGACTTAAACAGCCGTGCTTTGCTCCAAGGCGGCGTAAGATCCATCTTCGAGTAGTACTTACCAAGGTGCGCGCGTACGGCTCCCATTTCGCCGTCGGGAATGTCAACGCCGCCACGAGCGCCCATAACGGCCGCTGCAGCAGCGAAGATAGCGCGCGGTATGGCGGTTAGCTTGCCGTCAACAATGTCAGCAATGAGCAACTTGTACGACGTAAGCTTGTCGCCTTCCCCGGTCTTGTAGTACACCCAACCGCGTTGAAACTTCTTTTGCTTGTCTTCGTCTTCTAGGTCTTCTTGTTCGGCTATACCAGCCCAAGAGCGTACGCGCTTCTCGGCGGCTGCCTTATCCCAATCGGCTTCTCTGTCGCCAAGTGGTAGATTCTGATACGGTACAACTGACTTAACCGAAGAGATAAGCGCGCCAGGGGTTGCTTGAAAATTCTTAGTTATCAAGCTGCCTTCGTATAGCTTCAATTCCTTAAGCCGTCGTGCACCGTCGTCGTCGTACAACTGCTTAATGGTTTCGTAGCCGATAGAAAGGCCGTTGATATAACCCTTGCGTACGCCGGACAATTTCTCGCGTGCAAGTTGTAGCTCTAGATCAAGCGCCGCGTCTATCCATAGTCCTTTTTCATCCTCTTTGGCCTTGAAGCCGCCTATGGGCTCCCAAGGGCTATGAAACCAGAGCAAGGGAAATTCGCCCTTGTTGGACTTTAGGGTGCGCTTGAATGCGCCGCGCTCTACTACATCGCCGTATGAATCGGTTACGCCGAAGACGGAAAGGTAACCGCTAAACGTACCCTCTTGTTCGTCAACGGCTTTAATCTGCAGTGGGTAGTCGCGCGTTTCCGGCGCCTTAAAGTCGTGCGCTAGGTTCTGCATTACATACCCCCTTTATACATCCCAGAGAAGGAAGGATAGTTGGCCGTACGCAAACTCGGAAGCGCTAGCCGAACCAGCCATTTTGACAATCGTGCCGGCCGGCCAAGACGGCCCAACCGCAAGGACTCCACTACCAGCGCCAAGCAAGCTCGTATTGGGCAGCGCATGAATCTTGAATATCTCTCCGGGCTTCTGCGTCTTGATGACGGCTTGCGGATCATGCGAAGCATCTAGCACTAAGCCATACTGCGCCATAACCATCAATCCGCGCTTGCCAGCCGGAACCATAAACGCTGTGTTGGGGCTTTCACCAGAGGTAGCCGGTATGTTGAGTTTCTTCTTCGCTTGCGTTTGCGGTACACCGAGAGTAAAGGTGTCGTCTTCTGCGATCCAAACCGTTTTGCCTGCCGTTATGTCGGCATCGCCCATAATCTCGGCAAGGTGCGCCATTCGCCAAGTTATTTCGTCGCCGTCTTCGTCCTTAACCTCAACTTTTGTCTGGCCGTTAAGGGTCGCGTATCCGTACTGTAGCTCTAGGTTGTCGTCAAGACCATGAATCTTGATAACTTGGGTTGTATCAAGGGTACCTGTCGAAGCGACAAACAGCTTAAACTCCGTTGCCGGAACCGTCAGCCCGCCGTCAAATCCGCATAGATCCTCGTACCCAATGCCGCCGGTAAGGACTTGCACGCACGACGAGAACATATAGTCGCGCCCCTCTTCGCCGTGCATTCCAACGTTCCAGCCGAAAGGTAGCTTGCGCCTTACCCTTGCGGTGTTTAGAGAAACCATAGTTAACCCCCTATTCCTTAATTACGTGGTAACCTTCCGTGCATCTACAATTGATAACGTTACCGGCCGACGCACCGTGCGTTATGTCGCCGGGGTATGTCAACTCTTCGCCACTAACTACGTATGCCTCGTCCATTTTCGTACGTTGCCCGTCTGCGCTTAAGTGGTCAAAGTCACTGTCTATGCCGTCGCGCGTGCGGTCGTCTAGGGTGCTTATCCATTCCTTTTCTAGTGGTAGGTCGGTAGCTATCGCACCAGCGCGCGAGCCGTAGTTACTTGCCGATATGGTTTCAGTGCGCGCGATTGTCTCGGCTCTTATCGGCGTAAACTTTTCCTCGTACAGCGCGTTAATCTGTTGCTTTATCTTCGGTATGCTTAACCCTTCGGTAATGCCGCGGAGTACAACGCGTGCTACTTCTTTCTTCGTGGTCTTAAATATATCCGATATCTTGCTGCCACTTATCTTGGCGGTATGCTCGGCAATGTTGGTCAGCCATAGTGACCGATTAGCGTCGAACAACTCTTCGCCTTGCTTTATCTCTATCCCGACTTCTGCCTTAAGGCCACGGAATACGCTAGAGGCTACGTTGTCGCCTACTGGCAAGTAGATACCGTTAAGGTATAAGTCCTCCCAAGCTGGCGCCTGTGAAGAAAGGACAGAACTCAGCGCGGCCTCTAGTTGGGCTTGCGTATCAGCGCCCTTTATGGCAGCGTTAACGGCTCGCCTTTCGCGGTCAAATCGTTTGGCTACGTGCTTCTTTACCGTCTTCTCTAGCGCCCGTCTGCGCGCGTCAATCGCCTTCCAGTGTGCGCCGCGTTGCTCGTCGCCGGTAAGGTTGAACGCAAACAGCCTGTCGTCGTCGGCCTTGTTAAGCCGGCGCCGCTTGTTTCCGTTCTCGTCTTCGTCAATATCTGACGACCCGCCTAGCGGTACTACCGATATAGGCACAAGCAGAACGTCATAGCCGGGCTTTTCGTCGTACCCGGTAGCGCGGCGCTTCTCGTTAACCTCTAGCCAGTCGGCGCTTGCTACGCGTGTAAACAGGGCGTCGCGATCTTCCTGCAGCGCTGGCACCATATCGAAGTCTGGCACCATAACCAAATTCTCGCCTGGCCTTTCGAACTTGGGCACCAGCCATACGTTAAGCTCGGCCGCTAGGTTGGTAACCTTCGGCGCTATGTTGTCTTGGTAGAGCGCCTTCCTTGCCTCTTGATAGTTGCTAAAGGTCTTCTGCGAAGCAATGCCGACAAGCTCGGCCGGTACTTCGTACGCCAGGGCAATTTCGGAAGCGCTTAGCTTCTGCGCGTTTAGCCAGTCCATGTCAACGGCGGTAAGCGCCCATTGCTCCCACTTCATACCGCCCTCAAGTAGCATAGGCCGGCGTGCGTTTATAGAACCGGCGTACTGCTCTTCTATTTCTTGCTTAAGGTGTGCAAACTGCTTATCGTCTAGCGGCTCTTCTGTCATTAAGGCGCCGGGCGGTATGGCTTGATTCTGCAACTGCGCTACATTCCATTTCTTAGCCTCATTCGAACTATCTACCGACCTACTAGCGGCCTTAAGCTGAGGGAAGCCGTACCAGTCGTTTAGCGGGTGAAACTCTTTAAGGTGCATAACGTCTTCGGCCTTGAATTTCTGCTCGCTTCCGGGGTCACCAAACTTGTAGCCTAGAACCGGCTCCATTGGCGTACCGCTGATTATCTTGGTCTTGTCTGGCCGCAACGTATACAACTCTCTAGGCGGCTTGTTGTCTGGCCCTACAGAATAGAGGTACGAGTCGCCCTTAATGAGAAGGTAGGCAAACAGAGCCTCTACTAGCGCGTTGCGGCCGGTTTCCGGGTTGGGCCGATTCCATAGCTTGAGTAACGGATGCGCCTTAAGCTCGGTGCGCTCACCGTTGTTGTCTTCTCGGTACAGCTTCCAAGGCACGGTAGACGCCGCCTTGGCTATCAGGTGTACGCAACCGAATACATACGGGTTACTCATGTAGCCTTCGGTTGCTAGCTTCCTGTAGTCGTTAGGGGTCCATACCGGTTGCTTAAGCATTAAGACTAGCTGCCGGTTAAGCGGTCGCTCTTCGCCCTTTGCACCGCCGCTACCTGATAGCCAGCTAAACGGATTCCACAACTTGCGCTTGCTCATGCTATAGCCCTTGCGCGCGGTCGCGCGGTTACTGGTTTCTCTTCGTACCAATTGATAAACTGAGTGATAACGTCTAACTGGTCGTCGTAGTCGGAACGCGGATAAGTTATTAGCTCGTCTTCGCAGTCGTTAACCCACTTGCGACCAGCCCAAAGGAAAAAGCGCCCGTCTTCCATTATCGGTGTGGCCGCGTGCGTACGGCTCTGCTTGTCCCTGTCAACCTTAACAGCTTCTATGATCTTGCCGAAAGTGGGGTTGCGCTTCGCCGTCTGTATCAGCGAATGACCGCTAGCTTTCTTCTCTATGAGGATTTTGCTTATCTTGTGGCCGAACTGGATAACCGCCCATGCGTTATGTTTAAGGTACAGCCGCAGTAGGTTAGACTCTAGCTCTGGAAACTCTACCTTATCGCGCCACATATCTAGCAGGTAGTAGCGGTTAAATATGGGCGACTCTTTGACAACGCCGAAGAAACCTATGGCGCTGTAGTCATTCTCTTCGCCCTTCTCGAAGGCACCGTCAACCGATAGGCCGAAGTAGTCGAAGCTCTCTGGCAACTCTTCGCAATAGCGCAACCATTCGGCCTTGACTATGCTGCCCTCTTGCGGCGTAGGCTCTTGGTCTAGTTGCGCTGCAGCCGCCGCGCTGCCTAGCTTACGTCTTAGCTTAGCTATGTAGTCGGCATCAAACCTTCCAGGCGTTAGTAAGTCGCCTACTTCGCGTACCCACTTCTCGCCCGTTATCGGCATGGTTATTACCGTGCGTTGCTTGGCTTCCATGGGTAGCTTAAGTACTGTGAAGTCTTCTAGCTCGCCGGTTTCGCCCATGTGGCCTATAAGGTCGCCGCAATGGCCGCGCTGCATTGTGATAACGAAGTGCGAGGTATTCGGGTTATTCTTGCGGGTAGATATCGCGGTATCCCATGCGTGACAACCGTCCTCGCGGTGTACCTTGCTATCTATCTTCTTAATGTTGTGCGGATCGTCTACGCCGATAATGTCGCCGCCCTGACCTGTGCCAGCGCCATTGACCCCCAATGCTTGGCGTGTACCGGCTATACTGTTCTCGTAGTTGCCTTTTTCGTTTTGGTCGCCCTTAAGTTGGTAGCGGTCGGCCCAAGCTTGTTGATACCATTCGCTCTTAATGATATTGCGCGAACGTACGTTATCGCGTATCGCTAGGCCGGCTTCGTAGGCAAAGAAGAGCCAGCGTAGATGCGGGTACTTGATCCAAGCCCAAGGCTGCCAGCATACGGACACGCTCGTAGACTTGGTTGTACGCGGCGGCGTGAGTATTACCAAGTCGCGTATCTGATTCTCGGTAACTGCCTCTAGGTGTTCGCATACGCACTGTAGGTTTCGCGTACCTTGAAAGGGCGTCTTGGGCTCGAACACGTGCCAGCTATGGCGTACAAAGTCGTATAGGTGGCGTTGGGCTTGCTCGTACTGTACCTCTTCCAAGGTTGGTACGACCATGCCTTTGTAGGTGTGAGCCTGTTCGGGGTACGTCATACTCTGTAGTATCCGCAATAGTAAAGGCGGCCACAAACGAAGCTGTGGCGGCCTTTGTTTTCTGTCGGTGTAGTTATCGCCTTGTTCTCTGGCGCCGGACTCTCTGCCTTCTCTTCTTTGTCGTCAACGCTAGGCAAGTCTTTTGTTTCGTCGTCTTCCGGTACGGCGTCTACTATGTCGCCTTGCGTCATTTCTTATTGTCCATGCGAAAAATGTCATAAAGACAAAGATTTACTTCCCAATTCGCCCTACCTTCTCTTGGTACCGAAATATGCAAACAACTAGAGCAATCTTCGCGCCTTGCATTATTGCAAACGCGGAATTTTTTAAGACTGCTATGCTCCGGTTCGCCGGCGTTGTCTATACCATTAGGTACGCCGGCGCCAGATTTACCCAACCAACATATAAGCCGATCTTGCGTCATTTCTTCTTTGCCTTGGCTTTCGACTTCTTAGCCTTGGCCTTGCTGGCTTTCTTCTTAGCCGGCGCTTTCTTCTTTGCGGGTGCCTTGGGCTCGGCCGGCGCGTCGGCCGTCGCTACTTCTGCTACTGGCTCGTACCGTGCTTCGAACTTCTTAGCCGGTACAATCTTGGCTTGCTGCCCCTCAGCCTTGACCGTATAGCTGCCGTCGTCGTTTCTCTCGGCGTCTACAACGCCTACTCGTTTCTTCTGATACTTAGCCATTCCTACTTCCTTTCTGTGGGTGTGCCTCTAGCTTGCGCCCTAGCTAGCATCTCTTCGAATGCGGATAGCTCGTTATCGTCTAGGGCTTCGAAATCTACGTTGGGGTTGCCCTTCTGTACTACCTCAGCCTTAACGTGTTGCGTCGGCCGGCCTTCGAGTCTGTCCATTATTTCCGATATGGCTGGCAGCTTGCCCTCTGCCGCTAGCTCTAGTGCCTTCTCTGCTATGACTTCGCCGTAGGTGCGGTAGGCGGGGTCGTCCGGGTAACGCTCTTGTAGCTTCTCTGCGATTATCTCAGATATGTAGCGGGTATGTTTCGGCCGGCCGCCAGGGTTGCCAGAAACACCTTTAGGCCAGCGTCCTAGATTGTCGCGCGGCACTGGTACCCCATGCCCGTTTTTATGGGGCTTCTTGTTCTTAGGCTTGCGACCGTTGCCGCCGTTGTTGCCGGGACTAATCAAGGGCGCTTCCTGAGCATTCCTGCATAACACGAATAGTACTATGCCGAATAGTCTTACCACGAAAAGTACCATATGTCAACCCCCTAGAGCGCAATATAAGCCCTCGAAAGTTACGGGTACCCCAAGATAGGGTAGGCGGTACTCGCGCCCGGCTGTCGTCAACCTGGCTGGCTGGCTCTGCCGTGAAGGGGTCGGCTGTGATCCGTAGAGCGTCGCGCCGCGAGCCTTACGTCGTACACGTCGTATACGTACATATACGTAACGGCTATGTAACGGATAGGCCACGAGCAAGGATGTTGACAAGTTGCGCGCCGGATGTTGACAACCTCCAGTGGGGCTTGGGCTGGCTTGATAGCACTAATAGTATGGTACTATTCGTACCATGCCGAATAGTCACGCAGGGCAAAACAGCTACCAGTTGCGTGCAACTTCTGTACCAGCATAGGGTTACGTCGCGATTTTCTACAGAATCTCTAAAATTTTGGCCCGAAACGTACTGTCAAATCGTGTACCTGGCGGTAGCTAAGTCGTTATCTGATAAGGACTTACGGAAGTGGTTACAACAAATTATTTTAACACGACCCCTATTATATATAAAAACGCCCCTTGTTTCCCTTTTTAGTTTCACATATGCAACAAAATATGGAAACACCATGCTTTTCACAATATAAGTAGGGTTGTATTAGAGAAATAGCCATTACAAACTGTGTAACTTTGCAAGGGGCATAGAGTTGTGACTACCCACAACGCGATTTGATATAGGGGTTTTTGGCAAAAAGTTAGGTTTTTCGCTTGAAACAGCCTCGTAAGTCACTAGGCTCGCTAGCTTTATGGGTACATGGTAGGGGGTGCGAAATGAAGCGGCGCGGATGGAAGGGTCAGAAGTCTGTAGTCCGGCATGTACTGAGGCTACTTGTGACTAGGTACTTCATGTATCACGACGGGCGAGCTTCGTCTACCGTCTTGCATAAACAAGACATCGTTACGACTACCTTTCACTGGGAGCTAGATCATTATGCCCCGCAGACTCGTACGAGCGACCTAATCAACACCAAGCGGCGCCAGATACCCAAGGATGTGTCTAGCGCGCTCTGGCTGTTGAAGAAACGCAAGCACATAAGGAAGGTCGGCAAAGGGCATGACGCTAAGTGGCGCGCCACGGACGAAGGGGTAGTCTACTTTCACCGCACCCAAGTCAACGTTATGCAGTTGATAGAATGGGGCATACCGTTTGACCTTGAAACCTATTGGGCCGATAAGAAGAAAGGCGCACGGCCGCCCTGGCAGTCCGGGTATAGGCTGTCTGGCGACTCGACACGCCGGCTAGGGCGCGGCCAGCAAGGGTATAGGGGCGATATGGGCAAGCTACGCCAGGGCGCCGAAAGCAGTGAGCCAGGGTAGGCGCGCGCAATGCGGCGCTACGCGGTTTCGTAAGTGGTTATTGGGCCAGTACTTATGTTTTCGGGTTGTAGCACTAGCCCACTTCCGGCAAGACCCCAAAAACGATTTCGCAAAAAACTCAAATTCTACTTTGGGCCGTAGTGGCCGTATATGGCCGTTTCCGGCATTGGGGCAAGTGGCGCCCAAATAGCGCTATACGCAGCTTCTTATTAGCAGTATATTAAGGGTGTCAAGCCAAGGAAAGGGGGCAGCTATGCGAATCACATTCAACAAAGGAAACTGGACAGGCGAGGAAACGACAATTAACGTGCGGAAACAAGATCATAGTTGGCTCCTGAATGGTACGCGCTACTGGTTGGTTTTCAGCTATCGGGACAACAGACAGCCATACTTTGCGGAACTACACGGCGACGCATGGAATCCTACTGGGCCACTCGCAAAGGGATACCGCCTAACTCTAACCCCTGGGTATAACCGAATCTGGCAATTTGAGGCCGTAGGATGCCAGCGCGAGCACGAGTCCCCGTATGTTGCGGCGTCTCAGATTATCTTCAACACCGTTTAAGACACAACCCCTAGCCCTTTCGAGAGCTAGAGACTGTGCCTTATGGGGAAGGGACAGAAGCCAAGGAAAGGAAAGGAGAGACCATGCATTACCATTGCGAAGTGATTATGCCGCCGACAGAGGATATCGAAGGCGCGCTGCAGACAATCCTAGCACCGTTTGACGAGAATCACCAAGCAGAGCTAGGCTTTTGGGACTGGTACGTAATTGGCGGTCGCTTTGCTGGCGAGAAGCTGATAGCCAAGTACGACAGGGCTAAAGTCGAACAGTTTCACCAGTGGCTACGCAACGAAGGGGTAACCGTGTCCGGGCTCCAATTCGGGAAGCAAGAGCTAAGCCCGGCCAACCAAATCCCAAAGGTAGACGCCAAGTGGAATGAAATGTTCCCAAGCAAGGACGGCCAACCAATGCGCTGTCCTATTTTCCGACATTCTAACGACCAACTCGCCGATGGTATGGACGGCACCATTCCGGGCAACGTATGTAAGTTAAAGGATTTGCCCGATATGGAATGCTACAGGGTTATCATTGCTTGCCCAAGCTACGACACCAAAAACGGAACTTGGACCGGCTCTCTTAAGGCTGAGTTTATGATTAGCGAAGACGCATGGAACGGCGTTTCATGGATGAGGGTTGACTGGGATAAAAAGGTGTCGTCTGCGCTAGCCAGGCATACAGACAAGCTATCAGGCCGTAATCCAGAATACCTAGAGGCAGCGAAGCCTAACAACAACTGGCTTGTAGTTACAATCGACTACCATAGTTAAGCACCACCTTACCCCGCGACGGGGTAGGCCAGATAGGGAGAAAAGAATACCCCGCGCGGTAGACGGCACCGGGTAAGCTAATACAAGACCGTCCAATATGTTCGCGCGCGATAAGGGTTGCCGGGTGGGGAATCCGGCCGCGGGATATAGAAAGAAGCCAGCAAGCATGGAAATACCGAAACTCGTTTTAGAAGAGATGGAAGCCATTGCGAAATCCAAAGCCAAGTTTGCTAGCGAGCTAAGAAGGTGGGCAGAAAGGGCGCACAAAAACTACACAGATACCGCGCGCGCTTACGAAGAAAAGCGAATGGAAGTAGACGAAATAGCCGTATGGCTTGAAAACGTGCAAGACAAGACGCCGGGCCACTATCAGACGCCACTAGCGGCAATAATCGACGAAGAGGCCGAAGAAGAGGCCGCCAGGGAAGGCGCCGACGCATGACGCCCGACCAAGAACGCAAAGCCAACTCCCTAATTTATGAGCTACGGCTAGAAATGTCTAGGCTAAGGCTTTTCGATTATGACGATATGAAGCGCTTCCGAATAGAGGAAGTCTACGGCCCGGCCTTGCGTCGCCTACTCAACGAAGCCAACGGTAGGGATCAAGGTGTAATGTTAACTATGCAAGACTTCGGCGGCCGGCCTTCGACTTTCACGGTTAGCCTAAAGGGCGTTGACATATCTGCAGGTAACAACCTTTGGGAATTGGCAATGCAGATAAGCGACGCGGTAACGGCATGGGAAGAAAGGCCAAACGGGTAATGCAAACCTTCTTACCGTACTCCGACTTCACAAAAAGCGCGCGCGTGCTAGACACAAAGCGGCTAGGAAAGCAGCGCGTAGAATGCTTGCAGATACTACGCACCCTTAGCGGCGAGTCGCAAGGCTGGCGCAATCATCCGGCTGTTAGGATGTGGTACGGGTACGAGTGGGAGTTGTACTGGTATAGCGGTTGCATCATAGACGAATGGATACGGCGCGGATACAAGGATAGGTGTCTAACGAAAATCAATAGCGTTAGGTGCGCGCATAGCCAAGACTGGCAATACCATAAGCCGCCCTGGCTTGGCAATCGCCGCTTCCACGAATCACACCGGAGCAACTTACTTCGCAAGAAACCCGAACATTACCGGCAATTCTGGCCGCGACTGTCTGCAGAGTTGCCTTACGTATGGCCTAAGGGAAGGAATGACAAATGATGACAGCCAAGCCTTTACCGGCCAAGCAGGCGAAGCAACTAACGCTAGACCTTTGGCTATGGCTAGCCGAAACCGGTGAGAACAAATGCGAATGGCCGAAGTACGACGAAACAGGCTTAGACGACATGGAAGGTCTTTGCCCACTTTGCCAATACTTCGAAACCATTTGCTTTGACGGTTGCCCATTACGTGACGGCGTTACGGTATGCGGTGACGACGAATCTCTGTTTATGCAATGGGATAAGGCAGAGTACGAAAGCGACGAGCGCAAAGCACTAGCCAAGCAAATAGCCGACAAGGTAGCGGCATGGAATACGGAAGGGTTAGAGTAATGGTAGACATAATCCGCAAGCCTATCGAAGCAATAGTAAACCCGCCGGAAGACTACACTGGTATAGCTGATACCATAATGAGCAACCTAGATCATTCAATAGACGAAGTAGTAGCCAAAAGGTTGAAAGCCGGGAAGTTAGTGGCGCAATATGCCGCTTGGAATTTTTGCGGTACGGTTTGGTTCTGCAAAAAGCGCAAGCAATGGGCGTGCATGGTTGACCGTTACAGGGTTACCATATGCACTATTTTCTGCGATACGCTACAAGAGATAATGGACGAATGTTGCAGACGCTTTGGGAGTGAATAACCAATGACAACGCTGTATAAGTGGACGAAAAGCAACGGCAGAACCTACGACTATACGCAATGGAAAAAGGGCAAGACGCATAAAGCTAGGCCGAATATATCTAAGCCATTATGTAGCGAGTACTGGATACACGCCTACCAGTCAATAGTGCTTGCGGTGTTATTTGATTGCTGGCACGCGAACTATCGGCACAACCTATTGCACGGCAACGGCCTTTTGTGGCTGGCTAAAGGACACGTATCAAAGTCGGATGGTATCAAGATCGGGACGAAGAAATGCACGCTCGTAAAGCTGATAGAGGAACCGCGCTTTACCTGCAAGCAAATACTGGCGGCCGTACTTTCGGTTTTTTCCTTGAGGGATTTGCCGGACTACGCAAGCCAGCCAATACGCCAATGGCTTGAAGGCAAAGAACGCAACAACAACCAAAACTTAATGGCGGCAATTGAAAGGCTACAGAGAACGTCTAGGTATTGTATAGTCGCCCATTCGATACACGATTGCTTGAAATTCGCGGAAAGAATGAGCAAGCCGGAAATACTTAGGCCAGCACGCGAAGCGATTTACCTATCCGTAAAACGCGCCGGCACTAATGCCGGGCTAGACTTAAAGTACTGCAAACAGATAGCCGAAACAATCGACACCGCCGTTAAGAAAGAAGGCGCGCTAACTGGCGGTCCTACGGAGTGGCCGACGCTATGAAAAACCAACGATCAACGCACAAGCAACCGCCCATAGACTACTTCCGGCTTATCTTTTGGATCGTCGCTGTAAACATTAGCGCTGTGTTTGTATGCGGCCTTGTCTACGGCGCCGCGAAGTTGCTTAATTGGATGTTTTGATATGACGATCCCAATACTCGCCATTTGTATTTACTTCGTTGTCGGTGCAATCCTGATAGCGGCAACCTATTGGCGCAAGAGAAAGACCGACAACATAAAGATAACGCTAGCCGGCTGCATTGCCGCGCTTGTCCTTTGGCTGCCCGTTCTTGTTAACGCTTGCTATTACGCCTATGTAGAAAAACGCAAATGGAAGGGCAAGTAATGGCTAACAAAGACCTAGCAGCGGACGTGAGGGAGGCGTTCATGTCATATGACACGGACGTTGCCGCCATTCACATCATGGAGTGTGACGGTTGTGCTGGTGGGTGTAGCGAGTCCGCAGAAGTCATGCTTCGTTTCGCCCGCCGCCTGCTGTCTCGGGAGCGGTTGGGGGAGGAACAGATACACAATGAGTTTATGCGGGGCAATCTCGCGATACGACTGGCACGGAAGGAAAACGAATTATCAAAGAAGCATATTACTTGGGATCAGTCTACTTGCGCTAATGTTGCTGTTGCCCTTTGGATGCAGGACCGCATCTTCGGCCCGGTTGAGGAGTGCGGGACGTGTGGGGGTGAGAAGGTAGTCGATAGCGGAGGCCAGAACCCGGATGGCAGTTGGATCGACATAGCCTGTCCCGACTGCGGCCCTGCCGAGGACGGGGAGGGAGAGTAATGGGGATATATCTCAAGCTGATATGTGACGGTTGCGGTGTGGTAGTGGAAAGCGAGAAGCGGCTAGAGTCCAGGTTTGTCTCGCTGTCGGGACGTTCGCATGGTCTCGGCAGACGTGTTGTCAATGAAATAGGGCCTATTGTTCCCGGGGGGTGGGAATCGCATGACCCGCTCACGGGATGCACATACTGCCCTGAGTGTTGGGCTGGGATAACAGAAGGCCCTGCCGAGGACGGGGAGGGGGAAGCATGATCGTTACTCTTTACGGAGGCCCAAAGGCTAACCGACGATATCGTCTACGAAACGAGAACGTTTCGTTCCTTCGCTGTGGGGTCGGACACTATGCTCGCGTAAGGGGTGGGAAACGAGACGCTTTCTATTGGTACGATTTCGCCGCGCCTCTCGCTATTAGACGAGGCAATATGCTTGTTCCGGTTCAAGACTTCAAGCCTGCCGAGAACGGGGAGGGGGAGAACGATGCCGAAGCGTAAACACAAAGTGCCGCAAGCCTTCATGGACGAATTGAACGAAATGTGGAATCGCGTCAATGAATGGAGTCCTCCATCAGATAACATAACCGGGAAGTGGACACACGACAACAGCAGGGGGGCCTATGAAACAATAGGTTATATTCTGTCTCGTGTGAAGCCCGAGCAGCCGGGGGAAGGCCCTGCCGAGGACGGGGAGGAGAACAAACAATGACAACCCCACAACTACAAACCCCGCGCCTTAAGGCCGGCGAAATAGTAACGCTATACCAAGACCCGGTAACGTGTACGAAGTTTGACGCCAACGCCGAGCTAGTACAATTCATAGGCCGCGAAGACACACTAGAGCGCTGGCTAGTCGAGTTGCTAGACGAGTCTGGCGGCGTGGTAGAGCGTTGGCTTAACTTGGAGTGCTACTAACATGGAAAACAAGCCTTGCCCGGTTCGGCCGGCGTCGCCCTTTCCTTGGCGAGAAGAGAATAAGACGCGGCGCCTTTATTGTCTGGGGACATTAAGCCGGGCAAGGCTTCCCCATTTCCTACGGAGTTTAACGCAATGAAAGTAGACGACTTAATACGTGTAGACCTATCAACGGGCATAACGTTGTGGTGGCAAGTTGTTGATATTCACCTGGGGGCAGAACTGCAGGAAGACGTAGTAAGGTTGGTGCCAATAGGACAATCGGCAAATATACTAGAATACCCAACATTGGTACCGGCACAACTCCTAGACATTGCGATACGAGACTGCCAGAACATTAGCCATTATGAGGTTGGCAAGAAATGATAACCGCTTGCGTAAACCGAAAGGGCGAGCCACTTAACACCGCCGTAGCGCGCGCGAAGACGTTAGCCGCCGCAATCCTTAAGGCAGCCGACAAGTTAGGCTTGCAAGGCTATGGCGACATCGCAGAGCATGACGGCTACTGGGAATGCACGCTAGCGCCGAGCAAGGCAGAAGGTACCACGATGCAAAACACCGTAGCGAGTGAAAACAGCGTGCCGCTAATCGTGCATGAGAAGATAAAGGGATACTGGGAACGGCCGCTATGGCATAGGCTACACGAAGAAAGGAAGGCTATTAGGTAATGCCGATAGAAGGAATACCAACGCCAAAGGAATTGGCCGACTTGCTTTCTAGCGCAACGCCGGAAGCTAGAACGCGCGCGGGTTGGGTAGAAATGCAAGCCGAATGTCCTCCGGCAATTGACCCTTGCTCAAATGAAATATGGATACAATACATACCAGGACCGTATACGCGTTTTACATTTGTAGGTGAACATAAAAACGAAAGGAAAAGTAATGGCTACTTTTAAATTCTACTACAAGGGCGAAGAGCTAACCGACCATAGGCATAACAACATTACCGCAACAGGCCAGGGCAGCGCCGTCATATTCAAGGGCAAGACGTACAGCAATTGGCGGCTTAACTTGCCTTGCGAAATCGAAAGCGAAGCAGTAACGGTCGTCGCCAGTGACTTCGAAGACGAAACCATAAAGGCCGTGCATATAGACGGCGAAGTAGAGACTATGTTTTGGTTAGTGCCGTACCGGGAAGGAATGTCGGAGGTAAGCTAAATGAAGGGCAAAGCACTACTCAACCTATCGTACGTCGTACTAGCGCTTAGCGTTTCGCTATTCGTCGGCAAGAAAGGCGTTAAGCCCAAAGAGATAGACTACGGCAAGCTATCCATACCAAGGATTAGCAACACTATTGACTTTCCGGGCCAGGTAGAGCCGCTAGAGAAACAACCCATAGGCACCAACGGCAAGCCAGTCAATACAGATAGCCAATGGAAGCTAATCCTTAAGTACGTTGGCACGCTATCGCACGACGTATCAGGGTACACACCCTACGACGATCCTGGCTTCGGCAAGCGCTACGCCAACCGGAACTTCCTGCACGGCGGCCGGCTGTATCACCCTTCTCGGCCATTCCGTACGACTGAGACACACGTACGCCGGCACCATTACACGGTAGCGATACCGAAGAGTTACGCGCACTTGCACGAAGACCTAATATACGACGGCCTGTATTGGAATCATCGTTACCGGCTAAAGATCAACGGCTACACGCCGGCCGACGTATACGCGGTGCCGCGCGACCGTATCATTACCTATGACAGATTTGATACACTTTTTACAGGCCATAACGCTGTACGCCGCGCTAAGAAATGGGGAGTAAGGAAACGCCTTATAGAAGTCTACCGCTACGATTGGGTACTAGAGGTACAGCCATGAACGAAAAAAACGAAATGAAGAGCCATTGCAAGACCTACCGAGAAAGAGCAACGCTAACGCGGCGTCAAGTCGTTATCGAACTAGACAAGCTAGGCCACAAGATAAGCGAAGGCACGCTCTACAACATGGAGCAAAACCCGCCCAAGCACGTACCTAGCTACGGTACCATAGTAGTCTTGTCGCGGTTGTATGGTTGCAACTGCGAAGACTTATTTACACCGGCTGGATAGAGCGCAAAGAACCTTCCAGCCACATCTTAAAGGGGGTAGTAAATGGCTAATGGGGAAAGTACCGCGCAAAAAAAGCGCAGGGCACCGGTAAGGCAAGAATGCTTCATAGTGACGGAGCGTGAAGCAAATCCAAACCAGCCCGGAACTAAGGCCGGCTTCGATATCGTAGCGCCGGCACCCGACATAACGTTGGGTAGGAAGTGGATACAACAGAATGCCGAAGAGGGCGTGCGGTATCGTATGATTTGGTTGCGGCCGGAAGTCTACGAAATTACAGAGCAGACAAAGAAACGTCTGACAGTGAGCAAGGGCGCGGGGGAATGATACTAGAGAAACAAGACCAAACGATAGAAGTACCAAAGCTTAGCAGCCCGTTAGCTTTCGACTTCGAAACGATAGCGAATGAAGACATAGTAGGCAAGCTACCAGAACCGAAACCGGACTCACGACTTAAAGACCCTGAGAAGATCAAAGCCGACATAGAGAAGAAGAAAGCCAAAGCGGTAGACAAGATGCCGCTTAACCCGAACACGGCGCGCATTGTCGCTTGCGGCTTCGCTGGCGTACGTGCCGATAGCGGCGAACTCTGGCAAGATTGCCTAGTAATGACACGGCAGACGGGCGAAGCGTACTTGCTGTACCGTATATGGGATTGCCTAGCAGAGTCTAAGCTATTCGTTACCTTCAACGGCAACGGCTTTGACTTGCCCATGCTGTTACGGCGCGGTATGGCGTTAAACATAATACCGGCCGTAACCATTGCGCGCGGTCGGTACGACATACCGCCGAAGGGCAACCATTACGACTTGCTGCAAATCCTGTCTAGTTTCGGTAGCATGGAAACTGGCGGCCTTGACGGTATCTGCAAGGCTGTACTTGGCGTAGGCAAGACGATAGAAGGCGCTGGCGAAAGTGACCAGATAGGCGAGCTATGGAAGCAAGGCAAGCTAGAGGAAATCGGCAAGCGCGCGAGTCACGACGCCGGGCTTACGCTGCAGCTATGGCTTAAGGCTCGCGGCGTCTACTTTGACCAGCCGGCCATATAGGGGATGCGTTATGATTTGGAAGCGCGCAGTACACGAGCCGAAAGGACCAAAAGTAGTAATGGCTGGCCCTACTGGCAGCCGCAAGACACGTACCATAATGGCCGCTGCAGACAGTGACAAAGACCCTAGACTACTGCTAATAGACTACGAAGACGGCGGCGACTGGTTCGAAAAAGACTTCAATTTTTCGCGTGTGAAGATAGAGCAAGTCATAAGTCTAAGTGACCCCAGATACGAAATAACTAACCAAGAGATAGAGAACCTCAGACGCGACCGCTTCGTATGGCTACCCATGCTTGAACGCGGCCAGGTACACGGCGTAGACTTTGCGCGCGTTACTCTGCTAGACCGTATCGCCAAGAATCCTATTGATATGGTTAGTGTAGACTCTGCAACGGTTCACTATTCATGGACTATAGACAAATGGCATGATATATTCATAGTGCGCGAGAAAGGCGCTGGCAACAAACGCGACTACTACACGCTGCAACCGCGCGACTGGGATAAGATCAAGCGCGAGTTTTGGCATTACCTAGCGCGCCTAAAGGCTTTACAGGTTGGTGTATTTGTCACTTGCCACACGAAAGACAAATACGCCGATAGCTCTAACGGTGCCGACTTCCTTAAAAAGATAGGCATGATGGCTGATATCGAAAGGAAGTTGCCGTACTACATGGATACCGAAATTTTGATAGAGCGCGAAGAAGAGGGCAAGGCTAAGAGCGCCGAAAAGAGACACGACAAGTTTGTAGCCATTGTCAAGAAAGACAGAACGCATAGCCTACCCGGTAGGTTTGTTTGGGTTAACGGCGAAGACGAAGGCCATAGCAAGTCATTTGTCGAGCGCATGCGCGGTATCATTTCTTGGCAAGGCAGAGTAACCGAAGACCTAGACGAAGCAGCACCGCCGCAAGACTCGCCAGAGAGGGAAGCGGAAGCCATACGCGAAGCAACGCAAAGCGAGCCAATGGCAACTAGGGATAACCTAGAACGGCTCGTATACCTAAAGGACAAGCTAGGCATAGCTACCGAAAAATGGCGTAGCGTACTTGAGAAATTATTTGATGTTGAAACCGCAAAGCGCTTAACCAAAAAACAAGCCAACAGCCTTATAGAAATGCTCGTACAGAAACTACCCAACGACCAAGAGGCTCTAGCATACGAAGCGCATTTTGCGAGAAAGGAAACCGGTACCGACGCCGACGGGTTTCGCAATAACGAAGGTTGCCGAAGCGTGCCTGACCGTATTGGGCTTTCCGTACAAGATGGTAACGCTAAGTACTGAGGCTAGAAAGGTTCTAGCCCATTTGAGAAAGGGTCAGCAATGACAGATGCAAGCCTTGACGACATCCTTAGAACTAAGGATACGTACGTTGACAAAGACTTTGACGAAGGGGGCGAGCCGGTATTGCCGGGCGAACACCTGGCGGAAATCGAAGAGGTAACCGGCGATATGTACGAGTTTAAGGGCTACACCGGGCCGCGCGCAACGCTTAAGCTTCGCGTGATAGACGAGAAAGACGAAAGCTATAACCGTTGCGTATGGGATAGAATCAACCTACCGCACCCGGAAGAAAAAGACGGCAACCGCAAGCGGCGCGCGCTCATTCTTTCGCGGCTTGGCTTCCTTACTCGCGGTGACCAAGAAATAGAGTTTGACTGGAAGCGCCTTGAGGGAATGCAAGTAGTGATCGACACCGAAGAAAACAACTATACCGACAGCAACGGCAAGCCAAGACAGGGCGCCAGCGTCAAGTTTTCTGGTTACTGGTTGCCCGATAAGCAACCGGGCGAACTCGTCAAGGACTTTGACGACGCATTCGGTGAAGTCTAAATCAAATGGCACCGACGAAGACGCAAGAAACCGTCGCCGGTATCTTGTCTCGACAAGTATACTACGGTAACAATTTTCTAGTAGGGCGGCTTGATACCGGCGCAACGGTTGTAGGCAGCATCGTTGACCCGACCATTGGCGACGAGTACGAGTTTTACGGATCTTGGGATAAACACCCAACCTACGGCAAGCAGTTTCGCTTCCGTCAGTACGTAAAGAAGCTTCCGCAATCGCAAGCAGGAATAGTACGCTATCTAACGCGCGCGAAATGGTTAGGCACGAAGCGAGCCAACGCCGTAGCGCAAGCGTACGGCAAGGATACGCTAGAGGTACTTCGTACAAATCCGCAACGAGTGGCCGAAGATATAGCCGGCATAACCGAAGAGCGCGCGCTAGAGATACAAGCGCACCTGCAGAAACATAAGGCATTAGAAGGCGCAACGGTACAGCTAGAGGAAATGCTAGCCGGCGTTAAGGGGTTGCCCAAGGACATAGCCGTAAGGTTGCTTGCAGACTTGGGAAGCGACGCACCGCACGAGCTAAAGCGCAACCCCTACCGGTTGGTAGGCTTTCGTGGCGTTGGCTTCCTGTTGGCCGACCGCTTCGCCCTGTCTATTGGGTACAAGCCCGAAGGCATACATCGGCGCTCGGCCGCTGTTGAGTACGTGCTAAAGACGGCCGCCAGCAACGAAGGGCATACGGTCTTGCCAGCAGCCGAAATCGTAACTCGCGTACGCTCCCTTATCGGCATTGACCCGTCACCGGGTCTAGCCAATTTGGCCGCCAAAGGTAGCATAGTGTTACGGCCGGGTGACAGAATCGCGCTGCAGGGCATGTATAAGGCAGAAAAGGGGGCCTCAGAGGCTCTACGGCGGCTTATTTCGGCGCCTGTTGTGCCCTGTAGCGCACCTCTAGACAACCTTACCCCCGACCAAAGGGGCGCCGTAAAGGCTATTTCCGGCGCTTCTGTAGCCGTGCTTACCGGGCCGCCAGGTAGCGGCAAGACATATACCCTAGCCCGGATCGTCAAGGGCTGGAAGGCTGCCGGGGTGCGCGGTATCGCCTTTTGTGCGCCGACAGGCAAGGCGGCGACTCGAATGACGGAGAGCCTAGCAGACACACTACCGGGCGCTAGAGCGTCTACCATACACCGATTGCTAGACCCTCAGCCTATGCCAGACGGCAGTTTTAGCTTTGGGTATGGGCCAGACAATCAGCTAGAGCTAGGCGGCATTGTCGTAGACGAAGTAAGTATGCTAGACGTAAACCTAGCCGCGAGTCTCTTCGGCGCCGTGAAGACTGGTACCCGCTTGCTGTTGGTTGGCGACGTTGACCAACTGCCTAGCGTTGGCCCTGGCGCGGTACTTGCCGATATGATAGGCGCTGGCATACCAACCGCGCGTCTAGATAGCATCGTACGCAACGCCGGCCAGATAGTGAAGGCGTGCAGCGACATACGCAAAGGCAAGCCGTTTGCATGGGCAGAACGTTTTGATATTGACGCTGGCGAAAATCTGCGGCATATTAAGAAGGTCAGCGGCCGTGACATCATAGCCACTATCGTTGCCCTTGTAGACAAAATGCCGTCATTGGGCTTTGACCCGTTCTGGGATTTCCAAGTACTGGCGCCAATGAATACGCGAAGCCAAACCAGCGTAGCAGCACTTAACAAAGCATTGGGCGACAAACTCAACCCCGGACCATTGCCCAAAGGGCTAGACTTCCGCGTAGGTGACAAGGTAGTACGCACCAAGAACGCGCTAGCCAAGACGGTAGACTTGGGCGTAGTTGAGATTGTCAACGGTGATATAGGCATAGTAGACAAGATAGAAGGCAGTGAGATTGTAGTTAGCCTAGTCAACCCGCCACGGCAAGTAATCCTTCCGCGACTCGAACACCACTTGCAGCGTGCCTTCTGTATGACTTGTCACAAGCTGCAGGGCTCCGACGCGCCAGTAATAGCTATGCCGTTGCATAGGTCTTTCGGTACATTCCCAACTAGAGAATGGTTGTATACGGCGATTAGTCGCGCAAAGACTCTCTGCCTAACGGTAGGCAGTAAGGGCGTTGCGCTAGATATGATAGCGCGCCGCGCAGCTAAGCGGCGCACTATGCTAAAGGGGTTGTTAAGTGAAGCTAGGAACCCGTAGCGTTCTTTTTGGCGTACATCAATTTCTAATACATCCTTGGTTTGTGGCGGCCGCATGGTGTAGGCTCTATGGGTTTCCGCTTGACCCGCGCCTTTGGGTTGCTTTTTTCGTACATGACTTGGGCTACATAGGCAAACCAAACATGGACGGCCCGGAAGGTGACTTACACCCGTATTTAGGCGCGCGCATTATGGGCGCGATATTCGGCCGTTATTGGTATGAG
>Ga0180438_10001873_pt1 | contig 36075 bp, 26 predicted proteins | sample SS_ome_12_FD_132455 | JGI IMG/M metagenome (GOLD analysis project Ga0180438, IMG submission 132455) | Hypersaline lake sediment archaeal communities from the Salton Sea, California, USA - SS_3_D_2 metaG | ecosystem: Environmental > Aquatic > Non-marine Saline and Alkaline > Hypersaline >... | reverse complement strand
GTCAGCCGGCCTTGCGGCGCCTCTTGCCCCCGTCGGCCGACAAGCGCAGCACGAACGGCACGACGAAGGACTGGGAGCACTCCGAACAGCGGACGCGCTTTCCTCGCTTTTTTTCTTCGATGGCCAGAACCGTCCGACACTTCGGGTTCGGGCATCGGTGCTTGAATCTCGACATGAACCGCCTCCAACTGCACCGGTTACATGACGATAGGTTTATCGGCCAGCCGCCCGGCGGGCTTAAGCAGCGGGCGGGGCGAAGTATACATTTCCGGGCCGCCGCCCGGACGAACGGCGAAGCCGCGGGTGACGAATAGCGACGGCAGCGCTGTCTTCGGCGGATTCCGCCCCGGGTGGTTCGCAGGCCCTTGGCCGGCGGCGCCCGATCTCCGCCGCGCCTTACCGCGCGCCGGTGCCCGTAAGTCGGCCGGTGACGATCTTGTTGTTGTGGCGGTACCAGATGAACTTGGGGCTGTTGAGCCCCTGGCTTCGCCCGGTGGCGGGGTCTTCGTAGTAGACCGTCGCGTCAGCCGGCGGCTTGCCCTCCAGGAAGCCCCAGATCACCGCCCGGTCGCTGGAGCGGTCGTAGACCAGCCGCTGCGCGAGCACCTGACGCGGGCCGTCCTTCAGGTTCACGTCCTTCGTGGCGATGAACAGGTCCAGCGGGCCGAGGTCGGGCCCGCCCTCGAGCAGGTCGGCCGTCGGACGCGTCGTCGCCGGCCCGGCCGCCTTCTCCTTCGGCGGGCCGAACTTCGCCAGCAGGTTGTCGCACTTCAGGATCGTCTTCCGCCCGGCCGGCAAGGGGGTCCACTGCTCCCGCGGCACGGGCAGCCGGTCGGTCAGGATCACCTGCTGCCCGCTGCGGTGGACGAGCGTGACCTCCCCGTCGAGCACGGCCAGCCGGTCCTTCTGCGATAGCTGCATCGACCCGTGCCATTGGAAGGCGGACTGGCTCGGGCGGTCCAGCGCCTCGACGGACCCGTCGGCAGCCGTCGGCCGGCGTTCCTTGGGCTTCTGGTAGTCCTCCGCGACGAACGTGCCGTGGCCCAGCATCGTCATCCGCGCCAGGTCCGCATCGTAGATCAGCTTCTTGCCCGACAACTGGACGCGGAGGAGGATCTGCTCCTTCCCGTTCTCCCGGCGGCTGCGGAGCAGGACGTTCTGGTCGGCCAGGATCATCGAGATCCGCCGGCTGCTGTACCGCTCGACGCCGACCGCCAGCCGCCCCCTCCCCGGCCGCTTGCGGCTTCGCGGCTTCCCGGACGGAGGATCGGCCGATCCGGCCGCCGGCTGTGTGGCGGGCTTCGTCGCCGGCTGCGTCGCCGGCCTCGTTGCCGGCCTCGTCGTCGGCCTCGTCGCGGGCTGCGTCGCGGCGGGCTTGGCCTTCACGACCGGCTCGGAAAAGATCAACTCCATCCGGTCGCAGCCCATGTGGTCCATGCCGCTGTCGAGGCTCACCCCGCCGCGAAACGCCGCCGTGTTGCGGTGGCCGAAAAACTCCATCCCGTCGGTCCACGCCACCTTCACCGGGCGGGGTTCGCTCAGCCTCGCGCCGTTCAGGTCGCGGTCGGTCAGGAACTCCAGCACGCCGTTTCCGTCGACGGCCGCCGCCTGCTCGGCCTGCTCGACGCGGATGCGGGCGCCCCGAAGCCGGTTGGGGCCCTGCTCGACGCGGGCGGGCTTGCCGGTCAGCACGGCGACGCGATGGACGAGGTCGCTCTCGACGCGGTCACACTCGGCCGTCAGGGGCGGCGAGTTCGGGTCGCGCCGATCGGCCAGCCGCACGTTGCCCTCGGCGACGACGCCGGCCGGCTCGATGCCCGGCGCGATCTGCGAGTTTCCGTCGGCCTCCGCGCCGGGCAGGGCTTCGCGGAAGGTGACGGTGACCTTGTCAGCGGTCACGTCGGCCCCCTCCTGGCGGGCCGAGACGTGCCCGGTCGCGACGGCCTCGCGGGGCAGGACGGAGACGACCTGCCCGCGTTTCATGCGGACCTCGAGCCGGTCGCAGCGGACCTCGTCGCCGTCCGGCTCGTCGCTCTGACGGAGGATCACGCCACCGTGAAAGTCGGCCCGGTCGACGAACTGTCGCGTGTCCGCCCTGCCGTCCGGGCGTTCCTTGCGCTCCTCGGTGAACGCGATGTCGACGCGATCGGACCAGGCGACCCACTCGGCGGCGGGCTGCGTGGCGGCCGACTCGGCCAGCCGGATGCACTGCTCCTGGGTGAGCTCCTCCTCGTAGCGTCGGGCCATCCTGCCGGCCCCTTCGAGGACGGCCAGTCCGGCGTTCGGGTTGAAGCGGACGGTCGGGCAGGTCACCTCCGCCCCTTCGGCCAGCACGAGGCGGACCGGCCTGCCCGACCGACCTGTCAGTTTCCCTTCCCGCTGCGGGTAGTCGAAGACGAACTGCCCGCAGGCCGCCGTCGCGCGCGGGTCGGTCAGCAGCAGCTTCTCCCCCGTCGCCGTCACCCGGTAGTGGTCTCGCTTCGGGTCCGGCGTGTGCCCGGTCGGCCGGATCACCAGCGGGCCGGTCCAGTAGATCCTCATCGTGTTTGGATCTTCGGCCGGGCCCGTCGTCGCCGCGGTGGTCGGCTGCGTGGCGGGGGCCGTCGCGGGCCGGCTGGCCGCCTCCCGCCGCCTGCGCCGGCGCGATCGGCCGACCATCGTCTGCGACTCGTCCCGCCACTTCGGATCCCAGTCGAAGCGAAGCGAGAGCGTCTCGGCCCCGTAGAGCTTGCGGCTGCGCTGGACGACCTTCACGTCGCCGTTGAACTGGGCGAGGTACCGGTTCTGCACCTCCGGCCGGGCGGGGGCGGACGTGGGCGTCGGCTTGCTGGTCGGCCGGGTCTCGGCCAGGCCGAAGCGAGGCCCGCCCGACGGCGCCGTCGCCGTCCCCGCGCCGCCCGGTCGGGTCGTCGGGGCCGCCGCGATGGCGGTCGGGCGCGTCGCCGCGCCGTCCGGCCGGCTCGTCGGCCGGCTCGCCGGCTGCGTCGCCGGCCTGCTTGTCGCGCCGGGCAGCGAGACGACGTCCAGCTCTTCCGGCACGTCCTTGACGGTCATGTACTCGCCGCGCTCGATCCGCAGGATGCGGAGCTCGCGGGGGGACTCGTTCCAACTGATCGACAGGCCCTGCCCGAAGACGTCCGCCTCGGGCGAATAGAGCTTGACCGGCCCGTCGGTCCGAACGGTCAGGTGCTCGTTGTCGAACTCGACGTCGTCGACGTAGATGCGGACCACGTCGTCCAGGCGCTGCTCGACGGGCGGACGCTCGAGCCGCGTTTCCGGGTCGAAGTAGATCGTCACGTTGCCGGTCAGCACGGCCCGCCGGACGTTGACGCCCCCCTCGACCTGCTCGCCGTAGACCTCGGCCTGGTCGGCCATCAGGATCATCTGCTGGCCGTTGCGCTGGTAGAGCGTGACCTTCGCGTCGGTCAGCAGGTGGCTTCCGTCGTCGCGCCGCGTGTACCGCTTCGCCAGGTACAGCCCTTCCCGCCTTCCGTCGTCGTCCCGGGCGGTGATGCGAAGCTCGTGGATGACGTCGAGCGACGCGCCTTCACCCGTCGTCGGCCCGACCGACACGGGGCCCCGTTTCTGCATGTTGACCGGGCCCGTGCCCAACTCGTCCCTGCCCGCCACGACGTAGTACACCCACACCGCCGCCGTGACGGCCGCGATCGTCGAGATCACCAGGATCACTCGCCGGATCATGGGGTCGGCTCCGCCGGATCGGCCAGGTAGCGGGCCATGATGCGCTCCCACCGCCCGGACCGCTTCAGGATCAGCTCGACGACCTCACGCACGGCGCCGGCCCCGCCGGAGGCCCGCGTGACGTGGGCCGCCGCCTCCCGCACCTCCGCCACCGCGTCGCCGACCGCCACCGGCAAGGCGCAGCGGCGAAGCAGCGGCAGGTCCGTCAAGTCGTCGCCCACCACCGCCGTCTGCTGCTCGCTCATGCCCAGCTCCGCCAGCACCTCTTCGTAGGCCGGCAGCTTGATCTTCGCGTTGAGGCGGACGGCGTCGACGTCGAGTTCGGCCGCCCGGGCGTCGACGGCGGGCGAGCCCCGGCCGGTAATGATCGCCAGCCGCCCCCCCGCCCGCTTGAAGTACTTCATCCCCGCCCCGTCGCGGACGTGGAAGGCCTTGATCTCCTCGCCCGCGGGCGTCAGGACGATCCGCCCGTCGGTCAGCACGCCGTCGACGTCGAGGACCAGCAGTTCGATTCGCGAATAGTCGATCTCACCCATTGACCACCGTCTTGATCCCCAGCAGGTCCTGGACGTCGATCACCCCGACCGGGCGGCCGTCGGCGTCCACCACCGGCAGCTCGTCGATCCGATACTGGTTCAGGATCGACAAGGCCTCGCTGGCCAGCTCGCCCAAGTGAATCCGCTTCGGCTTGCGGGTCATCAACTCGCCGACCGGCCGGGCCAGCAGCTCGCCGGCCTCCCCGGCCACCAGAAGCCGGCGAACGTCCGCGTCGGTCAGGATCCCGCTGAGCCTGCCCTCCTCGTCGACCAGCAGCATCGCCCCGGTCCGCCGCTCGACCGCCTCGGCCTGCTTCAACGCCTCGCCCAGCGTCAGCGAATCGGCCACCAACGCCAACTGCTCGCCCCGCCGGAACGTCATCGCCTCCTCGACCTTCAGCAGCTTGCGCCCCAGATCGCCGGCCGGGTGATACGCCGCGAAGTCCTCCGGCCGGAACTGCCGCATCTCCATCACCGTCACCGCCAACGCGTCGCCCAACGCCAGCATGCACGAGGTGGACACGGTCGGCGCGAGCCCGAGCGGGCAGGCCTCCTCGACCTGTCCGTAGCCGATCGTCAAGTCGGCGCCGCGCCCGAGGGGTGAATCGGCCGAGCCGGTCAACGCGATCAGCTTCGCGCCGCGCCCCTTGAGGTGGTCCAGCAGGCGGATCAGCTCCTCGGTGCTGCCGCTGTGGCTCAGCGCGATGCAGACGTCCCCTCGGCGGGCCCGGCCGATGTCGCCGTGCAGCGCCTCCACCGGGTGCAGGAAGAGGCTCTGAGTGCCCGTCGAGGCGAGGGTGGCGGAGATCTTGCGGGCGATCAGCCCCGCCTTGCCGATCCCCGTCAGGATCACCGTGCCCTCGCAGTCGAAGACCATCCGGGCCGCCGCGGCGAACGGCCGGCCGATCTGATCGGCCAGTGCGAGGATCGCCTCGCCCTCGGCCGACAGGGCCTTCCGGGCCAACTCGAGATCCACGTCGGGCGCGTCCATGCTGTCGGTTCCGTTCGCTGCTTCGGCCCGAGGCGGGGGCACAGACAGGCCCCGGCCCGCCGGCGGGCCCACTTGCGCGGCATTATGCTTGTTTGGCCGCAACCGGTCAAGTAAAAGGGACCTATGCTAGGGTTGATCGATCTGAGCACCGAGGGGCTGCTCCATCTGGTCCTGCTCATCCCGCCGCTGCTGCTGAGCCTGACCATCCACGAATTCGCCCACGCGCGGACGGCGCTGGCGTTCGGCGACCCGACGGCCCGCAACATGGGACGATGCTCGCTGAACCCGCTGGTCCACCTCGATCCGATGGGCACGCTGTGCATCGTGATCACCGGCTTCGGCTGGGCCAAGCCCGTCCCCGTCAATGTCTACAACCTCGAGCCGCCCAAGATGGGCAGCCTCGCCGTCTCCCTCGCCGGGCCGCTGAGCAACCTGATGCTGGCCGCGGTGGCCTCCCTGCTGCTGCGAGCCTGGTTTCTGACGGCGGGCAGGATCGGGCCGACCGCCTACGACCTCGGCCAGATGATCCTCTGGCGGACGGCGACGGTCAACGTCATCCTCTGCGTCTTCAACCTCGTGCCGCTGTACCCGCTGGATGGCCATCATATCGCCCGAGACGTGCTGCCCGGCCACCGCCAGGGCGAATTCATGCACTGGCAGGTCCGCTTCGGGCCCGTCCTGCTGATGGCGCTGCTGTTCGGCCCCCGGCTGCTGCGGATGATGAGCAGAAGCGCCGACATTCCCGATCCGCTGGGCTGGCTGTTCCAGAACGTCGGCGGGCTGATCCTCAGGGCCCTGCTGTCGTTCTGAGCCCGCCGTCGGCCAGCGTCACCTCCGCCCCGGCCGGCAGGCCGCCGTAGTGGGCGTCCAGCATGGCCGCGTACGAGTCCGTGATCCCCTCGCCCGTCAGCCCCAGCTTCGCTCGCACCGCGTCGACCGCCGCCTCGTCGGGGCCCTCGATCTCCACGAAGCAGCCGATCGCCGGCAGCTCGTCCAGCTCCACGAGACACTCATCCAGCCGCCACGTCGTCCGCCGCTTCTGGATCGTCAGCATCGGCTTCAGCCCGCACGCCTGGAAGACCCACACCAACGCCTCCTCGTCGTCCACCCGTGTCTCATGCTCCGCCCGGATCTTCACGCCGCTTGCGGCTTCGCGGGGCCCCTTGAAGGTCACGACCGCCCTGGCATCCGCCTCCGCCCCCCAGCCGCTGAGGTGCTCGACCGTCCGAATCCGCAGCCCCCGGTCGCTGCCGCGAAGGGCCTTCTCAGGCGTGTCGAAGAACCGATCCGTCTGGACCATGGCCCCTACATGCTCCGCCCCCGCCCCCTCCAGCGCCGCGGTCGCCTCGGCGTGGTCCGGCACGGTGACTTTGAGCTCGATCTCCTTCGACATGTCCGGGATTGTACGCCTTTGCCCTCGTCCTCACAATGCCCGTTGGGTCGCCAACCAACGGTGCGCACCGTGGCCACTGCTGAGCGGAACGCCAGTCGTCCCTGACGGGACTCTCTGCATCGGGCCACTTCCTTGACCCAGCGATGAATCGCCGGGCCATCGACAGGCCGTCCCTGGCGGGACGGCGATTCCTGCCGGCACGCGCGCTGGTCTGGCGGCCCGGAGGGTCGCCATGGCAATTGCCCCGCGTTTCAACGCTGGGAGGAGAGACGCTGCAAGAGCACCGACAGTCCCGTCAGGGACGACTGAATCCGGGCCGTCGGAGCGCTTGCCCGTGCGATCCGCCTATAGATCGGCACAGATCGGGATCGATCTTCCTCCACCCGGATCGGCGTATGTCGACCACTAACCCCGTGCAATTGCCCCGACGCCGCGATATCCTGCCCCCTGCCTGACGCAACACGGACAGCCTCTGTCAGAAAGGACCCCGCACATGCACAAACGTCTGTTCGCCTCACTCGCCGTCCTGACCGTCGCACTGACCGCGATGCTCCCCGCCGCCACCGCGGCGGACGCGCCGACAACGCTCAAGCTGCCCGCGGTCATCGGCCCCAACATGGTCCTCCAGCGTCAGATGCCCCTGCCGATCTGGGGCTGGGACAAGCCCGGCGGGCAGGTCACCGTCAAGTTCGCCGGCCAGCAGAAGTCCGCCACCGCGGGGGCCGACGGCAAGTGGGCCGTCACGCTCGATCCGGTCGACGCCTCCGCCAAGCCGGCGAAGATGACCGTCGCCGGCTCGAAGACGATCACGCTGTCGAACATCCTCGTCGGGGAGGTCTGGCTCTGCTCGGGGCAGTCGAACATGGAGCAGGGCATGGGGGCGGTGGACGACTCGGCCAAGGAGATCGCCGCCGCCAAGCACCCGAACATCCGCCTGATGCTCGTGCCGAAGCGCCCCTCGCTCGAGCCGCTGACCGACGTGGCCGCCTCGTGGAAACCGTGCAGCCCGCAGACCGTCAAGCAGGGCGGCTGGGGCGGCTTCTCGGGCGTGGCCTACTTCTTCGGGCGGACGCTCCACAAGGAGCTGAACGTGCCGATCGGGCTGATCGAGTCGGCCTGGGGCGGCACGCGGATCGAGCCCTGGACCCCCCCGGCCGGGTTCGCCGCCGTCAAACGGTTCCACGACATCCCCGGGAAGCTCCAGGCCGACGCGAAGCGGCTCGAGCAGCAGAAGGACACGCTGATCCCTCGCGTCGAGCAGTGGATCGTCAAGGCCAAGGCCGCCCGAGCCGCCGGCCGGCCCTTCCCGCCGATCCCGCAGATCCCCGGCCGGCGGATCAACCACCAGGGCCCCACCGCTCTGTATAACGGCATGGTCCACGCGCTGGTCCCCTTCGCCCTCCGCGGGGCCATCTGGTACCAGGGCGAGTCCAACAACGGCGAGGGGATGCTCTACTTCGAGCGGATGCAGGCGCTGATCGCCGGCTGGCGGGCCGTCTGGAAGCAGCCGGACCTCGCTTTCCACTTCGTCCAGCTCGCGCCGTTCCGCTACGGGCGGAGCAACCCGGAGAACCTCGCGGGCATCTGGGAGGCCCAGACCGCCGCCCTGTCGATCCCGGGCACGGGGATGGCCGTCACGACCGATATCGGCAACATCGGCGACATCCACCCCCGCAACAAGCAGGACGTCGGCAAGCGGCTGGCGCTGTGCGCGCTGGCGAAGGACTACGGCCGGAGCGGCCTGGTCTACTCCGGGCCGCTCTACAAGTCGATGAAGATCGACGGCAGGAAGGTCCGCATCCGCTTCGATCACGTCGGCGGCGGACTCGTCAGCCGCGACGGCAAGCCGCTGACCTGGTTCACCGTCGCCGGGGCCGACGGCAAGTTCGTCGAGGCCAAAGCCGAGATCGACGGCGAGACGGTCGTCGTCTCCTGCGACGCCGTCGCTGCCCCGAAGGCCGTCCGCTTCGGCTGGGACCAGATCGCCGAGCCGAACCTGGCCAACAAGGAAGGCCTGCCCGCCTCCCCGTTCCGCACCGACCGCCCGAAGGGCTTCCCGGGCCCGGCGGACTGACCGCACGCTCTCCTCTCTGATACTTAGCCCCCGGCCCCCTGGCCGGGGGCTCTTCGGGTCGCCACCATCGCCGCGAACGCGTGTGCAGCAGAGCTGCACACCCTACCGCCGAATCGTCAACGGCGTTTCGGTGGCGAAGTCCCACTGCGACACGTCGATGACCGGGCGGCCCTTCATTCGCTTCTTGAGAAACGACGCGATGGACGCCCAGGAGTTCAGCGGCGGGATCTCCTCGTTCGTCTGCTTGCTGACAAGGCGGAACATCGTGCTCAGCAGGTACGGCTGGCCGTGCGTGCCGGCTCCTATCTTGAGCTTGTGGCGGCCCTTCCTTAACGTCACCGTGCCGCTCCCGCCCATCGCCTTGCCGTCGATCAGCACACCCCCGCCCTGAATCGTCAGCTCATACGCGCCGTCGGCGGGCACGATCAGCCAAGCCTGGCCCTCGTAGGCGATCTCGTTGAAGTCGATCTTGCCCCGCAGCTTGTCCTGGATCGCCTTCGTCCACAGGTCCGCGTCCGGCACGCGAACGTTGACGGCAGGCCAGTACGGCCCGCCCCGCTGGTTGTAGATGCCCAATACCGATCGAAAGTAGACCGCGCTCTTGTCGCGCGGGACGCGGGCGGCCGGGCGGACGGCGGGCCGGGCGGCGGCACTCGGCGTCGTGTCGGCCTTCAGGTCGCCGAGGGCGAACTGGACGCCGTCGAGGTAGTGCTTCAGCACCGCCTTGTTCCAGAACACGTCGTGGTCGTGGCCGAGCGAGCAGTAGAACACCCTCCCCTCGCCATAGCTTCGGACCCAACTGACCGCGAAATCACCGTCGGCCCGCTTGATCTTCTTGCCCTTGTTCATGTTCGTCCTGCTCGTGTCGAGGCTCAGCAGGACGCGGAGGTCCTTCCGTGAGCACGGGCCGCGGAACTGGTAGATCTCGTCGGTGATCTCGAAGCGTCTGAACTGGAACGCCGCACACAGCGGATGCGCCGGGTCGTCGATCTTGATCGTCACCTTCTCGTGCCACGGGTGCCCGTCGAAGACGCCGCCCAGCAGCGCCGCCCCCTCCGGCCAGTCCAACCCGTACGCCGGCGCGAAGTTCGTCGTCGCCGCGTGAATGCCCACCAGCCCCCTGCCGCCCTTAACGTACTCCAGCAGCCCCTTCCGAAGCGCCTCGTCCTTGAAGAAGTCCATGCGGTTGGAGTTGTTGATGCAGACGGCGTCGAACTTCGCGAGGCTCTCCGCACGGAGATCAGTCGGGTCGCTCGAGTGGACGGCCTCGAAGGCCCCCGTCTTCTTGCCCAGCAGCTCCAGCGCCTTCGCCCCGTAGGGGATGGCCGTGTGAACGTGGCCCTTGCCGAGGCTGAACACCAGCAGCTTCCGCGGGCGGGCGGGCTTGGACGTCACCTCAGTCGGCACGGCGGAGGCGATCTTCTCGACCTCCGCCGCCGTCGGCGGTTTCGGCGCGGCGGCGAGGGCAGGCAGACAAGCGGCCAGACAGACGGTGAGCGTTGTCCGGGCAATGAGATCAGATGGACTCATGCGTTTCCTCTCTCTCGGCGTTTCAATCGTCCCTGACGGGACCGGGAGCGCAGCGCGTAGGGTGTGCAGCTACGCTGCACACGCGTTCGTTGACCGCTGCGGGGAAGCCCGTGTGCAGCAGAGCTGCACACCCTACATTCGCCCTGGAATCAGCCCGTCCCATGACGTGTCTCCCCTCTGGCGCCGCTCTTCACTTGGGCACTGAGAACGGAGGATTCGATATGGAGCATCTGTTCATCTCGCTTCGCCGCGCGGCCTCTAGAGCCGCCACGGGCTGCGCATGGCCCGCAACAGCATCCGATCGGCTTCCGCGTCTTCGACGAACCGCTCCGCCGTCGGGTTCCATCGCAGCGGGCGGCAGAGGCGGAGGACGATCGCGCTGAGCTGGCAGAGCGTTTCGGCGGCGAAGGCGGCGTCGATCGGGCAGATCGTCGGCCGGCGGCTCTTGACGGCGTCCAGGAAGTCGCGGACGTGGCTGGCGGGTCGATCCAAGCGCACCTCGTCCGGGCCGATCGTCGATCTCAGCAGGCTCCTCGGATGGGCCAAAACCGTCGAGCGGTCTACGTGGACCCAGCCCTCGCTGCCCTCGAAGGCCGTCCCGTGATCGCCCGCGCGCCCGTACCGCCGACGCCAGGCCGCCGCCGCCGGCGAGCGGAAGTCGATCGTCACCCCGCTGTCGTAGCGGATGGCGATCTTCCATGCGGTGGCCGTGTCGCACGCGCCGGTCGTGGGGATCGTCCCGGCCCCGGCGATCTCGAACGGCCCGGCCAGCGACTCCCCGCCGCCCCAGAGGGCGATGTCCAGCGCGTGGATCCCCCAACCGCTGACCCAGCCGACACAGTAGTCGGAGATGAACGGCCAGATCTTGTACGGATCGCGACTGCCCGGGAAGAGGTTCGAGCAGCGATGCTCGGTATGCGGCGACCACGGGGCCGGGCCCAGCCACATGTCGTAGTCGAGGTACTCCGGCGGCGCCACACGCCGGGTCGATCCGCCGGGCCGGCTGCCGGGGCACCAGACGTTGACGCGGCGAAGCCGCCCGATCCGCCCATTGCGGACCAACTCACACGCCAGCCGGAAACGGGCGTCGGACCGCTGCTGCGTGCCGAACTGAAAGGCCGTCCCGTACCGACGCGCGGCCGCCCGGAGCGCCTGCGCCTCGGCGAGGCTGACGCCGACGGGCTTCTCGAGGTAGATGTCCTTGCCCGCCCGCGCGGCGGCGAGGGCGATCGGCGCGTGCCAGTGGTCCGGCGTGGCGATCAACACGGCGTCGACGTCGTCGCGGGCGAGCAGGTCGCGGAAGTCCCCGTAGGCCCCGCAGAACATGCCGCCGTAGCGGCGGTCGACGAAGGTCCGCGCGTATTCCAGCTCGCGGCTCTTGACGTCGCAGACGGCGACCACTTGCGCGTCGCGCTCGGCCAGGAAGTTCCGCATCACCGCCCGCCCCTGGTTGCCCACGCCGATGCAGCCGACCGTGATCCGCTCGCTCGCCGCCGCCCGCCCCGCAGCGCCGGCGGCGCCCGACGTCAGGACCCGCGGCGCCGCCAGCGACGCAGCCGCCGTGACTGCCGTTCGCCTGAGGAACTCTCGTCGATTCATCGTTGTCCTCGATCGGAACCGCGCCGGACGTTCCGGCCTCCGAGTGTACCCGCCCGGTTCGGCGCCGCAAGGTCCAGGCGGCGCAGCCGCGCGGCGGAAGACGGCAGGGCCGCCGACGCCTTGGCGCTGCGGGCGTTTTCCGGTACCGTTCGGCTGTCCCGCCCGGCCCGGCGCGGGCAAGGAGCCCCCATATGAGCACACACCCCCCACGGATCGACCGTCGTCAGTTTCTCCGCCTCGCCGGTGCCGCCTCGGCGGCTTCGGCCTTCGCCGCCACGGCCGCCCGCGCCGCGACGGACAAGCCGACCGACCGACCCAACATCCTCTGGATCACCGCCGAGGACATGAGCCCGGCGCTCGGCTGCTACGGCGACAAGTACGCCACGACGCCCAACATCGACAAGCTCGCGAAGGAGTCGGTACGGTACACCCGCGTCTTCGCCAGCGCGCCGATCTGCTCGCCCGCCCGGTCCTGCCTGATCACCGGCGTCTACGCGACCAGCCTCGGCACGGTGAACCTCCGCTCGGCCATGCCGATCCCCCAACGCATGGCCGGCTTCCCGTCCTACCTCCGCCAGGCGGGCTACTGGTGCACCAACAACGTCAAGACCGACTACAACACGTCCAACGCCCGCGCGATCATCAAGGCCTCGTGGGACCAGTGCAGCAAGACCGCCCACTGGCGCGGCCGCGGGAAGGGGCAGCCGTTCTTCAGCATCTTCAACGACATGATCAGCCACCAGTCGCGGTCGATGGTCTGGCCGTACGAGCAATTCCGCAAGGACGTGCAGGCCCGCCTTACGCCCGCCGAGCGGCACGACCCGGCCGAGGCGCCCCTGCCGCCCTACTACCCCGACACGCCGATCGTCCGCCGGACCGTCGCGCGGTTCTACGACTGCGTTACCGCGTTGGACAAGAACGTCGGGCAGATCCTCCAGCAGCTCGCCGAGGACGGGCTGGCGGACGAGACGATCGTGTTCTTCTACTCCGACCACGGCTCGGGGATGCCCCGCCACAAGCGGCTGGTGCTGGACTCGGGCCTCCACGTGCCGCTGCTGATCCGCTTCCCGAAGAAGTACCGCCACCTCGCCCCCGCCGGGCCCGGCGAGACGATCGACCGGCTGATCAGCTTCGTCGACTTCCCGCCGACCGTGCTGAGCCTGCTCGGACTTCAGATCCCGAAGTACATGCAGGGGACGGCCTTCCTCGGCGCGGCGGGGGGCGAGCCGCGAACGTGCATCTACGCCCACCGCGACCGCGTCGACGAGGCCTACGACCTGGCCCGATGCGTCCGCGACGCCAACTGGCTGTACGTGCGGAACTACATGCCCCATCTGTCCTACAACCAGCCGAGCTACTACAGCGACCTCGGCGAGATCCGCGACGAGATCACCGCGCTGGCCGCCGAAGGCAAGCTGACCACGGCCCCGCAAAAGCACTACGCCGGCCCGACGCGGGCGCGCGAGGAGCTGTATGACACGGCCAACGACCCGCACCAGATCCACAACCTCGCCGACCGGCCCGAGCACCGCCAGCGGCTGGGGGCAATGCGCAAGCTGCTCCGCGGATGGATCCTGAAGGGGCGCGACCTGGGCTTCCTGCCGGAGCTGGACATGATCGCCCGCGGCCGCGGGAGCACGCCCTACGAAATGGCCCGCAGCAAGGGCCCCTATCCGCTCGAGCGAATCCTCGGCGCCGCCGAGCTGGTCGGCGCGGGGCCCGAGGCGATGGGGCGGCAGATCGGCCTGCTGGCGAAGGACACGGACCCCGCCGTCCGGTACTGGGCGGCCGTCGGGCTCCACGCGCTCGGGCGCCTGGCCGACAAGGCCACGCCGGCCCTGATCGCCGCGATGTCCGACGCCTCCGCCGCCGTCCGCATCGAGGCCGCCTGGGCACTGGCCGAACTCGGCCGGCCCGACAGGGCCCTGCCGCTGTTGACCAAGGAGCTTGCGGGCGCCGACCGGCGGGCCGCGATCCGCGCCGCCCGCGCCCTACAGATGCTCGGGCCCGTCGCCCGCCCCGCCCTGCCGGCGATGAAGCGTGCCCTCGCCGCCGCCCGTAAGGGCAAGGGCGACCCGGCCATGTTCATCCGATTCGCCCTCGACCCCGCCGTGGAGAAGCTGGAGGGCAGATGAGCCCGGGAAGCAAAGCCCGCATGTGCGCCGCCGGCGCCGTTGTTCTGTGGGTCTCCACGGCGCCGCTCGGCGAGCTGATCGAGGCGAAAAAGGGGACTGGCTCCGCAGCGCAGCGCAGGTGCCTGTCCCCTTTGTTCGCCGGCGAAGGCGAACCGACCGACTCGGCGTCAACCGGCTCGGCGTCACCCGACCCGAAGACGCTCGAGCTTGACCTCGGCGGCAAGGTGCGGATGAAGCTCGTCCGCATCCCCGCCGGCACGTTCATGATGGGCAGCCCGCCGAAGGCGAGGTACCGCCCCCAACGCAACGAGCGCCCCCAACGCGAGGTGACGATCCGCCGCAGCTTCCACATGGGCGCCTGCGAGGTCACACGCGGGCAATTCGCCGCCTTCATCAAGGCCAGCCGCCGCAAGACCGACGCCGAACGCCTCGGCCGGGCCTACGCTTGGGACGGCCGGAAGTGGGACAAGGTCAAGGGCGCCACGTGGCGGAAGCCCGGCTTCGAGCAGACCGACGAGCACCCGGTCATCTGCGTCAGTTGGACCGACGCGACGAACTTCTGCGACTGGCTGGGCAGGAAGACCGGCCGATCCGTCCGCCTGCCGACGGAGGCCGAGTGGGAGTACGCCTGCCGCGCAGGCACGAAGACCGCCTTCTGGTGGTCCGACGACGACGCCGGCGGCAAGGGCGCCTGCAACGCCGCCGACCGCACGGCCAAGAAACGCTTCAAGAGCTGGGCGATCTTCGACTGGGACGACGGCTGCGTCTTCACGTCCCCCGTGGGCAGGTACAGGCCCAACGCCTTCGGCCTGCACGACATGCTGGGCAACGTCTGGGAGTGGTGCAGCGGCGCGTACGTCGAGCAGCCCGGCCGCCGCAGCGTGCGATCAGACCCCTACGCGGACAAAGGCAACCGTCGCGTCGTCCGCGGCGGATCGTGGATGAGCCCCCCCAACCGCTGCCGCAGCGCCTTCCGCGGCGTGTGCGGCTTGCAGGGCTCCTACTGCGACTACATCATCGGCTTCCGCGTCGCGGTCGACGGCGAAGGGCCCGCGGCGCCCCGGGCGACGCGTCCGGGCAACTAGGGACCGGGCTCCGGACCGGGCAGATCCTCCTTCTCCAGCACGGTCGCGGCGATCGTCGGCATGAGGTCCCCGCAGCGGATCTGCCGGGCGGCCTGGATCATCACGATTGTGGCCCCGCCGCCGTCGCCCCGGATGGACCGGCGCTCCCAGGCGAGATGGTCGCTCAACCCCTCGACGTCGTCGGGGTCGACCGACGCCATGCCGACGCGGCAGGCAAACGCCCTGTCGGGCCCCGAGGGCGCCGCCTCGAACGGGCCCTCCCACACGATGATCGGCCCGCCCCCCGAGCGAAACTGCTCGTACTCATACTCGTCCTTCGTCATCGCCCTGACGAGGATCGTGGAGTTCTTCGCCAGCGTGCCCAAGTCACCGCGCGACGTCACCGGCAAGCGGCTGGCAACGACCTCCGCCAGGCCCGTCGCGGCCGGGAACCCGGCCTCGCCGACGTCGGTGCGGAACCGCCGATGGAACGCCGCGGCGAGGACGACCCGTCGGAAGCCGGCCTCGAAGGCCGACTCACACGTGCTCACCAGGTCCTGCCACGTCCCTGCCGTCACGGAGACCACGGCGCGCGCGTTGTTCGCCCCCCTCTGCCGGACGAGCCCTCGAAGCGCCTTCGGCAGTTGTTCGGGATCCACCCTGGAAAACGGCACCGCTGTCCAACGATCCCCGTTCGGCTCGAAGCGGCAGAGGGCGAAGCTGACCTCGTCGCCCGCGCCGTGACGCACACGGACGCCCACCGCCCCGCGCCACAGATCGTCCAGCTCGCCACGGGCACGCTCCGGCAGCGGGCCGTAGCGGATCGCCAGGGACGGGTGCTGCCGGTGGTAGGCGAGGATATCCTCCTCGAGCACGTCGGCCGCCGCGCCGGCCTGGTGAAGGGCGAACTGGAAGGCCCCCACCGTGATCAGGGCCGCCACGTACGCGCAGCAGTGGGGCAGCTTCCGCCGCCCGCGACGCCGGCACGTGGAAGCCAGGTCGATCGCCAGGTAGACGATGAACAACGCGTTGACGGCCTGGCAGAGCCCCAACAGCGAGACCGGCCCAACCACGGGCGTTCGCCAGAACGCCACGAAGGGCCCGGTGCCGAGCAGGAGGGCACAGAGGAGATTGAGCACCCGATGGACGCCCAGATAGACGACGGCCAGGGCGACGCTGGTGGGAATGAACCGCCGGGCCTCCGAGCCCGGCCGCCATACGTTCCGCGCGAAGCCCACGAGTGCAGAAGCGCCCCTTCGTCGCGCCCGATCCGTTCTGCCGCCCTGCCGGTCCATAGCTCGCCCAGACGGTACGCCGCCGGTCGGCTCACTGCAACAGGACGAGCGCCCCGCACGGACCCGACGCCCCCCGCGCCCGGGCGGGCTTCCTGTTTGACAATCCCGCCTTCCTCGTGCCTAATCTTGGGCTGCGGGAGGTGCCAGATGCGCCGACGTGCCGTTCTGTGCCTGTTGTTTCTTGCCGCCGCGGCCTGTGGGGGCTGCGGCGGGCATTACATCCTGACCGTGCCGGACCAGGTGGCCTCCGCCGGGGGCGAGACGGCGGCGGTCGTGCGGCTTCAGCGGAACGACTTCTTCGTGCTGAGCCCGCCCGTCAAGGCGGCCGCCATGCGCTTCCGCGTCGCCGACGGGCCGCTGCGCGGGGCGTACACGGGCAAGCTGGGCTACGCGGGGGCGACCGTCGTCGTGCCGAAAGAGCCCGGCCGATACGTGCTGAACGTCGCGCACCTGGACATCTACGGCGACGAGGTGATCCGGGAGGCCCCCACGTACGTCTGGGCGCCCGACCGCGCGGTGGTGGCGATCGACCTCGACAGCCTGCCCGGGCTGTGGCTGGGCAGCAGCAAGGAGGCCGCGCGGGCGCTTCGCCGGCTGGCCGAGCAGGCGAGTCTCGTCTACCTGACCCGCCGCTCGACGCGCCGACACGCCGACACGCACCGGGACATCTCGCGGGCCGGCTACCCCGACGGGCCGATCCTGCTGTGGCGGCGCCAGCGATGGCATATCGTTCGCGACGGGCGGCTCCGGCTGCCCCGCGTGGTCGTCGAGAGCCGGCTCGTCAGCCAGCTCGACGAGCTGCGGAAGGTCTTTGCGAACCTGACCACGGGCGTCAGCCGATCGCGTCTGGCCGCCAAGGCCTTCGCCGAGGCCGGCCTCGATTGCGTCGTGGTCGGCTCGGCCCGCCTCACCGTGCCGACGAAGGTCACCTACCGCGCCAACTGGGCGGAACTGGCCGAGATGGGGCTGTAGACGAGGGCTGCCCTCAGCGCCTCCACGGGGTACAATGCCCCAATGCGAACGGTCCGGAACATGGCGGTCTTCCTGCCGAACTGGGTCGGCGACGTGGTGATGGCCACGCCGGCGCTGCGGGCGCTGCGGCGCGGGCTTCGCGAGGCGCGGATCACCTACGTGGGCCGGCCGGCCTCGTTGGCGACGCTGGCCGGCTCGCCCGACGCCGACGGGGCGATCGCGGACCGGTCTGCCCGGGCGCCGAAGGCGGCGGCGACGTGGGAACTGGTCCGCCAACTGCGCCGAGCGCGGCTGGACCTGGCCGTGCTCCTGCCGAACAGCTTCCGGACGGCGTTGGTGGCCAAGCTCGGCGGGGCGCGGCGGGCGGCGGGCTACGACCGCGACGGGCGGGGTCTGCTGCTGTCGGACAAGCTCGACCCGCCCCGCGGCCCGGACGGCCGGAAGGTCCCCACGCCCGCGATGGACTACTACATCCGGCTGGTCGAGCATCTGGGCGTCGCCTGCCCTTCGCGGCAGATGACGGTCCCCGTGCTGGAGGCCGACCGAGACGCCGCCGAGGCCCTGCTGGCCTGCGCGGGCGCCGACGACGGGCGGCCGGTCGTCATGCTCAACCCGGGCGCGAGCTTCGGGACGAGCAAGATGTGGGACCCGTCGCGTTACGCGGCCTTGGCGGACCTTCTGATCGAGCGTCGCGGCGCGGCGATCGTGATCAACGCGGCGCCCTCGGAGCGTCCGATCGCGCGGCAGGTGGAGCGGGCGATGCGGCACGAGCCGGCGGCCAGCTTCGCGAGGCGTGACAACAGCCTGGGGCTGCTGAAGGCCCTGCTGGGCCGATGCGATCTGCTGGTGACCAACGACACGGGCGCGAGGCATTTGGGGGCGGCAATGGGCGTCGGCGTGGTGACGCTGTTCGGCAGCACCGATCCGCAGTGGAGTCGCATCGACTACGGGCGCGAGCGGATCGTCCGCGTCGCCGTCGACTGCGCGCCCTGCCAGAAGAAGCTCTGCCCCCTGCCCGCCGGGCCGACCTACCACCAGTGCATGGAGCGGATCACGCCCCGGATGGCGCTGGAGGCGGCCGAGCAGCTGCTCGACGGCGAGCCGCCGAGAAAGGAGGCGTCGGCGTGATCGAGGGCGCGCCGCCCAGCCTGCTCGACGCCATCCGGCGAGAGAGACTCGACACGGTCGAGGGCGCGTTCGCCTTCGTCGGCGGATCGGACCTGGACAAGCCGGGGCTGGGCCATCGTCGGCGCACGCGCGTCGAGCTCGCCGACGGCGAGGGCGGGGTGCATCTGCTCTACCTGAAGCGCTACGCCCGCGAGCCGATCGCCGCGGCCTTGCGGCGGTGGTGGCGGCACGGGCGCCGCCGAAGCGCCGCGCGAACCGAGTTCGACAACATCCGCGCCGCCCGCGCGGTCGGCGTGGCCACGATGGAGGCGGTCGCCTGCGGCGAGGAGCCCTGCCCGATCGGCGCGAAGCGGAGCTACCTGCTCGTCACGGCCGTGCCGGGCGAGGCGATGGAGCGGTGCTTCGAGGCCTTCGTCGAAGCCCACCCGGCCGACGGGCAGGTCGAGGCGGTCACGCGGCAACTGGCCCGGCTGGTGCGGACGCTGCACGACTCCGGGCACGTCCATCGCGACCTGTACTGCTCGCACGTTTTCCTCGCCGAGTCGGACGGTCGCGTGCGGCTGTACCTGATCGACCTGGCGAGGATGTTCGCCCCGCGGCTGCGGCGATTCCGCTGGTTCGTGAAGGACCTGGCCCAGTTGAAGTACTCAATGCCGGCCTCGTGGATGAAGCAGCACTGGCCGGCGTTCTTGTCGGAGTATCTCGTTGGGGTCGGCCCGGGCGGGGTGCGGCGTTTCGGCCGGGCGATCGATCGAAAAGTGCTGCGGATGCGCCGCCGCGCCGACCGGAAGCGCCGCGGGTCGGGAGGATCACAACCGGCATGAAGGTCGCGCTGGTCATCGAGCGATTCGAGCCCTTGCGGGGCGGGCGGGAGACGTCGACGGCCCAGACGGCCGCCGCGCTGGCGCGGCGAGGCTGCGAGGTGACCGTCTTCTGCCAGAGCGGCGCACCAGGGCGCGACGGCGTGGAGGTCCGCCCCCTCCGGTCGCGCGACCGCACGCGGGCCGGGCGGCTGGCCAGCTTCGCCGTCAACGTCCGACGGGCCGTTCGCGAGGGGCGGTTCGACATCGTCCACGCAACGCTGCCGATCCCGGGCGCGAGGGTCTTCCAGCCTCGCGGCGGGCTGGTGGAGGCGCAGGCGGCGGCGGGACTCCGCAGGCGGCGCGGGCTGAAGCGGCTGACCGCACAGTTGACCGGCCCGCTGAACCGCCAGCGGCGGCGGATGCTTCAACTGGAGCAGAAGGTCGTCCGCGACGCTCAGACGGCCTGCCTGGCGGTCAGCGAGATGGTCGAGCGCGAGTTCCTCAACTACTACGCCCGCAGCGACGGCGTCCGCGTCGTGTACAACGCCGTCGAGGTCCCCGACGTCGACGAATCGCGGCGGCTCCGGTGGCGGCGGGAGCTGCGCAGGCAGATCGGCGCGGGGCCCAACAGCCCCGTCTTCCTGATCGTGGCGAAGAACTACGAGTTGAAGGGCGTCGCCGAGGCGATCTGTGCCTTCGCCCGGTGGGTCCGCTCGTCGGAGGGCTCGCACGGGGCGAGGCTGGTGGCGGTCGGGCGGAAGAAGGTCGCCCGCTACCGCGCGTTGGCGATTCGGAGAGGCGTCCACAAGCAAGTGCGGTTCGTCGGGCCCACCGATGACGTCTTCGCGTGGTATTCCGCCGCCGACGTCTGCCTCCTTCCGAGCTGGTACGACCCGTGCAGTCGCGTCGTCCTCGAGGCCGTCCGGTGGTCCCTGCCCGCCGTCACCACCGTCTACAACGGCGCGGCCGAGGCGCTGGCGGAGGGGGCCGGCATCGTGGTAAGCTCCCCGGCGGACGAGGCGGCGCTGACGGCGGCGATCGCCGAGCTGGCCGACCCCAAGCAGCGCGCCAGGCGGCGAGAGGCCTGCGCGGACGTGGCCGATCGGCTGGGCATGGACCGCCACGTCGACGAGCTGCTCGAGGTCTACCGGGAGGTGACAGGCCGGGCATGATCGACCATCCCCTCATCCTGCTGGGGCTGTTCCCGCTGGCGGCGTACGTGATCGGCTCGACGCCGTTCGGCGTGCTCCTGGCCCGGTCGAAGGGCGTGGACCTGCGGGCGGTCGGCAGCGGCAACATCGGGGCGACCAACTGCGGGCGGGCGCTGGGGCGGAAGTGGGGGTACTTCTGCTTTGCCCTGGACGTGAGCAAGGGGCTGATCCCGGTGCTCGTGGTCGGGGCGATTGTCCGCCCTGCGGCCGGCGTGCCGGAATTGTGGAAGCAGGCGGCGTGGCTGTTGGTCGGCTGCGGGGCCATCGCCGGGCACGTCTTCAGCTTCTGGCTGCGATTCGGCGGGGGCAAAGGGGTGGCCACGGCGCTGGGCGTGGTGCTGGGCGTCTGGCCTTACTTCACGTTCGCCGGCCTGATCGCCCTGGGCCTGTGGATCGCCGTGACCCTGTGGAGCCGCTACGTCTCGCTCGGCAGCCTGGTGGCAGCCACGGCGTTCCTGCCGACCTTCGCGCTGCTGAACTGGGGGCGGGCGGCAAGGCTCTGGCCGATGGGAGCCTTCGCGGCGGCGATGGTGGCGTTGATCTTCGTTCGCCATCGCGCCAACATCCGCCGCCTGCTGACGGGCACGGAGAACAAGATCGGGACCAAGAAGCTCGACGCCGTTGAGGCGAAGGGCTGATGGATCGCCAAGGCTCGATCGACGGATGCCTCGGCCTCGTCTCTACGAGGTAGGGAGGCGGCCATGCCGGACGGGATTCCCTTGGAGCAGGTCCGGCGGTGCGTTATCATGCGACGCTCGGGCGCCATCGGGTGCCCGGCGTTCTGGGAAGTGTGGAACAGGTCATGGATGGAAATCCCTCTCTCTGTCACCGCAGCACGGGTTGCCTGCGCGCGCTGGTGCTGCTGACGGTCGGCCTGGCCGCCGTGGTTGCCGGGTGCGAGCAGCCGGTGGCCGTGGGGATCCCGCAGCCGCCGACGTGTCTGACGCCCCCCCCGCCGCCCGAGCCGCCCGCCCCGCCTCCGCCCGCGCCCAGCCCGCCGCCGCCGCGCATCCCTCGCGTGCGGACGGTCACGCTGGGCCGCTCGGTCAAGGGCACGCCGATCCTCATGCACGTGTTCGGCTCGACCGGGCCGACGACGCTGATCTTCGGCGGCATCCACGGCGACGAGCCGGCCAGCCGCTTCGTCGCCGCCGAACTGGCCACCTGCCTGAGGGCCAACCCCTCGCTGTACGCCGCCCGCCGCGTCGCGGTGATCCCGGCGGCCAACCCCGACGGGCTGGCTGCGCGGACACGCTGCAACGCACGGGGCGTGGACTGCAACCGCAACTTCCCCGCCGGAAACTGGAAGGCGTCGGCCCGCTCCAGCCGCTACCACGGCGGCCCGTCGCCCGGCAGCGAGCCGGAGACGAGGGCGATCCTCGAGGCCGTCCGGACGCTTCGGCCCGCGCGGGTCGTCGCCGTCCACGCGATCTCGAGAGGCCGGCAGTGCAACAATTACGACGGCCCGGCCCGGGCGATGGCGGAGCTGATGGCGAGGCACAACGGCTACCCGCCGAAGGCGAGCATCGGCTACCCGACGCCGGGCAGCTTCGGCACGTGGGCCGGCGTCGACAGGCAGATTCCCACGGTCACCCTCGAGCTGCCCTCGAGACTGCCCGGCGCGCAGGCGTGGCTGACGAACCGCCCCGCCCTGCTGGCGTTCATCCAGGCGGACGGGGCGGCGATCGGCAGGTGACGTCCGGACGAGAGGGCAGGTCTCCCGATCGCTCAGACAGCACGGCATCGACACCATGCCGCTCTGCCGGTTCGCACGAACGCGCCCACCGGCCCCCTGGCGTGGAAAAAGGGGACAGGCACCTGCGCTGCGCTTCGAACAAAAAGGGGACAGGAACAAAAAGGGGACAGGCTACTTTTTGTGCACGGGCGGCTCGGGTTCTGCGTTTGGGCGCGCGAAAAAGGGGACAGGCACCTGCGCTGCGCTTCGGAGCCAGTCCCCGTTTTCGCTGACGGCACGGCGGGGCATGGGCGGGGCACTGTCGTTCTCGCCTAGTTCGGGATCTCCACGCAGCGAATGACGGCCTCGGTTGCGCCGGCGAGGTAGTACAGCCGCCCGCCGCCGACGCCGGCGGCGTAGACGCCTCGCGCCAACGCCGTCGGATGACGCTGCTTGTCCCATACGTCCACGTCGAGAAGGCCGCGGTCCGAGGCGGAGACCTTCATGGCCACCACGCGACCGTCGTCGAGGACCGCCAGCGGCATCGCCGCCGGGACGGTCCAGTCCTCCGTGCCCGTCGTCGACATCACGCGGACGGGCTTGGTCAGCCCTCCCGGCCTCATCACGCCGGGCGGGCCCGCCCGGGTGGCCTGGGCGAACGTCACGTACCCGCCCGACGGGCTGAACGACGCGTAGCGAACGTACTCCGTGAACGGGCAGACCGACCGCAGCCGGGCGCCCGACGTCCGAGCGATCAGCCACGACGCCTTGTCGATCGACGACGTGTCGTCCGGCAGGGCGACGGTCGGATCGTCCTTGTACGCGCCGATGACGACGAGCTGCCCGTCGGCCGACGCCCCGCCGACCAGCCCGTGCAGCGTCAGCGCGTCGGCCGGCTGCATCGACGTGGTGTACGGCCGGACCTCTCCCATGCCCGTTCCCTGCCCAATGGCCGGCGCGAACGTCTCGCCGAGCCAGGTCAGCGACAGCACGTGCCTGGCGGGCAGCGGCTTGGCGGCCATCTCCTTCAGGTCCGCCAGCAGAAACGACTGCGAGAACGGGCTGATGATGGTGACGACGAGAAAGGCGTACCGCCCGTCGGGCGAGGGGAAGGCGGGGTAGATGTTGCTGCGTTTCTTCATCACGTCGGCGGGCACGAGCGAGTTGAGGCTGGTGCGCTTGCCCTCGACGGTGTCGAGCATCCAGAGATCGGACCGGCTGAAGCGGCTGCGGCGCTCGGGGCCCTGGCTGAACAGCACTCGTCGCCCGTCAGGTGTCACGCAGAGCAGGCCCGGGGGCTGGACCCTCTCCGGGCCGATGCCCTCCAGCTTCCACTCGCCCTTGACCGGCGGGAGGGCGACGGCGTTCGGGGCGGCCTTGGTGGTCGGCGCGACGGCGACGGTCGGCCCGTTGCGGCCGGGGGACCAGGCGATCTCGCCCGATCGCTCGATGTAGGCCGGCTCGCCCGTCTCCAGCCGCACGCGCGCCAGGCCGGCGTAGAAGTCGGCCGCCTCGGCGAACTGCGGCTCGACGACCATCTCGCCCGTGCGGTCGATGTAGCCGTACTTGCCTCCGACGCGGACGCGCCCGAGCCCCTCGGAGAAGCTGTAGGCCTCGTCGAACTTCGGGTCGATGACGACGCCGAGCAGCTTGCCGACGTAGCCGAACCTGCCCCCGCCGGCCGAGGAGGGCACGTTCTTCTGCCCCATCCGCACCGGCGCCAGGTCCTCGCGGAAGTCGCCCGTGATCGTGCCCTCACACTCGCGGATGCGCCCCGTCCGGTCGATCACGCGGACGTCGACGCCCTGGCGGATCCTCGCCAGCCCGCAGGAGAACCGGAACACGCGGCTGCACCGGACCGGCAGGACGAGCTTGCCCGTCTTGTCCACGTAGCCGAGGGCGAGGCTGGCCCGGCCGGCCTCTTTGCCTTTCACGGGCAGGAGGCCCTCGCTGAACCGGCCGTCGTCCGGCTGCCAAGTGGTCGGCCCGGGCGGGGTGAGGTCCTTGCCCGTCCGGTCAACGCAGTGCCACCGCCCCCCGAGCCCGGCGTCCTTCACGGCGGCGACGCCGTCTGCGAAGGCCGTCACGGCAGCGTATTGCGGCTCGATGACGGTCGTGCCCGCCGTGTCGACGAAGCCCCACTCGTAGCCGCCCTCCGCCTTCGGGCGTCCGACGGGGGCCAAGCCCTCGGAGTAGTCCTCGCACTTCCAGCTCTTCAGGAGCCCGCCGACGCGGACCGGGGCGGGCCGGAACGTCGTCTCGCCGCGCTCGCCGATGTAGTACCACGCCGAACCGGTCGCCCTCGTCACGGCGGCCCGGCCGTCGAAGAACTCGCGGACGGCGGAGTACCGCGCCGCGATGGCCGGCCGCCCGGCGCGGTCGACGTAGCCGTAGCGGTTCTGGACCACGGGCTTGCCGAAGCCCAGCGGGTTGGGCAGGCGGATCTGTTGGCGGATGGGGAAGCGGTTTCGCGTGCGGGTCACCTCGGGCAGCCTGGCGGGCCGGCCGGTCCCGCCGCTGCGCGGGTCGGTCGTCCCCCCCGTGCGCAGCGCATCCGCCGGTGCAGGCTGCTTCTGGCGGATGACGAAGGCGACGGCGTCGTGGCCCGCCAGCATCTCGGCGACGGCGCCCTGCCCGGCCCCGTGGGCCCAATCCAGCGGCGTCAGCCCCTGGGCGTCGCGGGTGTTGACCTTGGCGCCCAGATCCAGGAGCATTCGCGCCAGCGCCAAGTGGCCCTTGCCCGCGGCCCAGTGCAGCGGCGTCGTGCCCGACTTTGCGCTGCGGTCCGTGGCGTTCACGTTGGCCCCCGCGGTGACCAGGCGCCTCGCCTTGGCCCGCTCGTCGAACAGCGCCGCCGCGTGCAGCGGTCGGAAGTCCTTCCGCCCCGCCTCCGTCTCCGCCCTCGCCAGGCGATCGCGAACGTACGTCACGAGGTCCTTCGCCGGGTGCGCCAACTCGTCGCCGCCGGGCTCGTTCGGCTCGGCGGGCGGCGGGGCGAACAGCCCGGGCAGGAGGAGGGCGACTACGACGGCGATCGCAACCAGCCCCCCGCCACACCCGACGGCCACCCACAGGCCGGTCCGCTTCTTCGCCGGCGCGGCCGCTTGCGGGGCCTGTGGGATCGGCTCCGGCTGTGGCTCGGGGGCGGCTGCCGGGACGCGCATCTTCGTGTTGCAGGTCGGGCATCGAGCGGTCCGGCCGGCCTGATCGTCGCCGACGGTGTACTCCTTCCTGCATCCGGGGCAGGTGAACGTAATCGACATCCCGCGGTCTCCAGAGGGCCTCGCGGCCTATAGGCCATGATAACTCGGCGCGGTTGGGCCGCCAAGGGCAGATCCCCCCGCGCCCGTGCAGGCCCGTCCAACACGGTCAGACGGAAGATACTCGGCGATGCGACGCGCTCATCATCGGGCTTTTGACAGGCCGATGCGGTATGGTGGTGGGAGGAACCGGCGTTAAGCGATGCGGTTCAACCCAGTGGTCTGGGCGACAGGACCCGGCGGCGGCCGGGGGAGGTCAGTTCATGGTCCGGAAGATGTCCGTGGCGGTTTCGGCAGCGTGGGTCGTCGGTGTCGCCGTCGCGGCGGCGAGTGACGCGCCGCCGCCGATCCGGTCCGTGCAGATCGGCCCTCGCTGCGAGCTGCGGGTCAACGGGCGGCCGTTTATCCCACTGATGTCGTGGCTCCAGGAGCCGAAGCGGTACCCGAAGCTGAAGTCGCTGGGGTTCAACGCGTTCTGCGGCAACCACGAGGTCCCTGCCGTGCGGATGTGCGAGGCGGCGAAGGCGGCCGGGGGGTATGCGATCCCGCACTTCGACAAGGCGGCGGCCGGCCATACGAACCTGCTGGCATGGATACACGGTGACGAGCCGGACCTGCCGAAGAGGGTCAGCGATGCGAAGATCACGCCGGGCAAAGGGCTGCGGCTGAATCCCAAGACGCCGCTGTACCGTATCGTCGACGGGACGACGACGAGCTGGAGCGTGCTGGACCCGCTGGCGGGCGCGGAGATCACCATCCACCTGGAGGCCCCCGCAACCATCCACGCGGTGGCGATCTGGCCGACGGTCTCAAAGGGGCTGTCGGTCGCGCGCGACGTGGTGCTGCTGGGCGACGGCAGGAAGGTCCTCGAGGCCCGGCTGGAGCCGAAGCGGATGATCCAGAAGTTCCGCCTGCCGCAGCCGGCGAAGCTCGAGAGGTTGACCTTCCGCGTCGTGTCGGTGCACAAGGGCGAGAACGAGTGGGGGTCGATCGGCGAGATCCACGCGTACGACGCGGCCGGGAAGAACGTGCTGCTCGCGCGGCCCCGTCAGGTCCCGCGGAAGACGCCGGAGCAACTGGCGAGGGAGTACCAGGCGATCAAGGGTGTCGACCGCACGCGCCCGATCTTCGTGACGTTCACCGCCTACTTCATGCGGAAAGGCAGCCGATACGGCGAGGAGGACCGGCGGAGCCTCTACCCCGCCTACGTGAAGAGCACCGACGTGGTGGGCTTCGACATCTACCCGATCTACGGGTGGAACCGGCCGGACTGGCTGTACCGCGTGGCCGAGGGCGTCTCGGAGCTGCGCAGGCTGGCCGGGCCGACCCGGCCGGTCTATGCCTGGATCGAGACGTCCAAGGGAAGCCAGTGGATCACCTACGATCGGCAGAAGGACGTCCTGCCCCGCCACACGCGGTCGGAGGTCTGGATGGCGATCATTCGCGGGGCGACGGCGATCGGCTACTTCACGCACGCCTGGCGGCCGACGTTCACCGAGTTTCGCCCGACGCCGCGGATGCAGGAGGAGCTGAAGCGCCTCAACGGGCAGGTGACGCGACTGGCGCCGGCGATCCTTGGCGAGCCGGCCGGCGGGTCGGTGGGGATCGAGGCGGCCGGCGGGGCGACCTGTCACGTCAAGGCCACGCGCCACGGCGGCTGGCTGTACGTCTTCGCGCAGAACATCGACATGAAAGGCCGCGCCGGCCAGGCGACGGTGCACGTGGGGGGCCTGAAGGCGGGAGCAAAGGTGGAGGTCGTCGACGAGAGGCGAGCCCTCACGGCCGGCGCGGAGAAGTTCGACGACCGGTTCGACGTGCTCCAGGAGCACGTGTATCGGATTCCGGACGGATCAATTGGTGCGGGGAGGGAAGGGAGATGAAGATGAGATCGTGCAGCAGACGGCAGTTCCTGCAGGCGGCCGGCGTGGGACTGGCGGCGACAACGCTCGGATCTGCGGCGAGGGCGGCAGGAGCCAACACGCCGCGGGTGAACTTCGTGTTTATCCTCATCGACGACATGGGCTGGGCCGATCTGTCCTGCTACGGCAGCACGTACCATCAGTCGCCGATCATCGACCGGCTCGCCGGACAGGGCATGCGGTTCACCGACGCCTACGCCGCCTGCCCCGTCTGCTCGCCGACCCGGGCGAGCATCCTGACGGGCAAGTACCCGGCGCGGCTGGGCGTGACGGACTTCATCCCGGGCCACTGGCGCCCGTGGGCCAGGCTCGTCGTGCCTGAGATCCACAACCAGTTGCCCCTGACGGAGACGACGATCCCGGAGGCGCTGAAGTCGGCCGGCTATGTCTCGGCGTGCTTCGGCAAATGGCACCTCGGGTGGGGCCGGCAGTTCGGGCCGGGCGCAAACGGCTTCGACGTTCACGGCACGGGAGGCAGCAGAGGCGACAAGCAGGTCACGGGGCTGACCGACAAGGCCCTGAAGTTCATGGCCGACCACCGCGACCGGCCGTTCTTCCTGTTCCTGTCGCATCACACGGTCCACATCCGGCTGGAGGCGCCCGGAAAGCTGGTGGCCAAGCACACGGCCCGGCTGAAGCCGGGTCAGAAGCACCCGGCCCAGGCGAACCCGACGTACGCGGCGATGATCGAGCACCTCGACAACAGCGTCGGGCGCGTCCTGGACAAGCTGGACGAGCTGAAGCTCGCCGACCGGACGGTGGTGATCTTCTTTTCCGACAACGGGGGGCTGATCAAGATCTACACGGGCGCCGGCGAGATCGTCACGTCGAACCTGCCGCTGCGCTCGGAAAAGGGCACGCTGTACGAGGGGGGCATCCGCGTGCCGCTGATCGTCCGCTGGCCGGGCGTCGTCAAGGCCGGCTCGGTGTCCAACGTGCCGGTCACCAGCACGGATTTCTTCCCGACGATGCTGGAGGCGGCCGGCGTGAAGCGGCCGGCCGGGGCGTCGCCGGACGGCCTGAGCCTCCTGCCCATCCTGACCGGCAGGGGGCGGCTGAAGCGGGACGCGATCTACTGGCACTATCCGCACTATCACCACACGGCCCCGTGCGGCGCGATGCGGGAGGGGCGGCACAAGCTCATCGAGTTCTACGAGGACGGGCGGCTGGAGCTGTACGACCTCGAGGTGGACCTGGGCGAGGAGAACGACCTGGCCGCCCGGATGCCCGAGAAGGCGGCCGAGCTCCGCCGCAAGCTCCACGCGTGGCGGAGGTCCGTCGGCGCGGCCATGCCGACCCAGAATGCCAACCACGACCCGGCAAAGGCCCACCAGTGGGGCCGGCGCCCTCGCCCCAAGCCGAAGCCGGCCGCCCGGAAGAAGGGCTGAACGCCTTGCCGGGGAGAGGGACGGCAGGGCGGCGATCGTCCGGCGTCAGTCCAGCCCGAACAGCTTCATGATCTTCTTGACGAACGGCTTGTGCCGGGTCGGCGCGCTGTCGTACCAGCCGGTCATGTAGCCGCTGAAGCTCTCGTCGGCGTCGAGCTTGGCGATGTTGAGGTACCCGACGGCCTCCCAGCCGGCCGGGTCGGCCTCGAACAGGGGGAGCATCTGATAGGCGGCCACGGCGTTCCTGTCGCGGCTGTAGCCGCTCTTGCGGAGTTCGGCCTCGTTGGCCTTGTACCACTGGGCGAGCGTGGTGTTCGCGGGCAGTTGGCGGTCCTTGTTCTTCAGGTTCTTCTCCGCATAGGTCTCGAGGGACGGTGCGTAGCTCTTCCAGTTCGGGTAGGGAGGCTTGGTCTTCCACGTGACGGCCATCCTTCGCAGGGCATAGATCGAAGCCATCTCGCAGAGCGATTCGGCGAACCAGTGGTTCTTCCGCGAGGCCTTCTCCCCGTAGTTGGTCAGGATGTGGCAGAACTCGTGGGCGAACTGGTAGGCCAGTTGCGCCCAATGGCGATCGGCCGAGTCCAGCCGCACGATGTACTCGCCGTCCGGCCCGCGCTGGTAGAGCGTGATCGGCCCGCTGGTGCTGCGGCGGATGACGATCGTGCTCAGCCGGCGGCCGGAAAAGTGCTGCCACAGCTCACCCGCGGCGGAGTGGCAGACCTTCTCCATGTCCTTGATGCCCGACTGGCCCCAGTTGTCCTTGGACACACGGATGACCAGCTCATGCCTGCCCGCCGGCGCGGGTTTGGGGCGGATCGGGGTGACCGCAGCCGGCACGCCGCCGCGCAGCAGGCCCACCTGCGTGGTCAACTGCGCCACCGTCGCGTTCAGCGCCGCGATCTCCAACTGTAGCGCGCGGACGTGCTGGTTCGTCTCTTTCAGCGAGGTGCGCAGCAGCCGAAGCTCGCGCTCCAGGCTGCGCACGTAGACGACGTCGTCGGCCGCCGTTCGTGTCTGCGGCACGAACAGGGCTGCCGCGGCCGTGGCGAGGATCAGTGTCTTCTTCATCGTGCGTCTCCCGATCTGTCTCCGTAGCATCGCAGCACGCCGTCAGCGGCGGCCAGAAACAGCCTGCCGCCCGCGACGGCCAGCCCGGCGGCGGCCGGCCGGGCGCTCAGCCGGACGTCGCGGATCTTCCTGCCGTCCGCCGCCGCCAGCAGCCACAGCCGCCCGCCGCCCGTGCGGCGGAAGCGGTCGGTCGGCCCGGCGGCGACGAGCACCTTCCCGGCCGGCAGGAGTGCCTCGACCTGGAAGTCGTCGGGCACGTCGACCTTCCAGGCTTCCTTGCCGCCTTCCCACGCGACCAGCTCGCCGCCGAACTCGCTGGCCTCTTCCTTTACCTTCGACCAATGGACGTACCTGAACTTGAACGCGAAGATCCGTTTCCGGTCGGCCGAGGCGGCCAGCAGATGGCCCTCGTGAGGCCCATAGCCCTGCTTGATCCGCATCCAGTGGCTGGCCGTGTCGTTGACCGACAGGACGCGCCACGACCGGTCGAGCACGCGGTTGGGCCCGCCCCAAAGCGTGCGGATCTTGCCTGCGTAGTTCCACCTGAACCCGGCCGAAGCGATCTTCCGCATCGCCCGGCCCGTCTTCGGGTCGAAGCGCAGCGACGCCGACCCGCCGCCGGCCAGCCGCAGCGCACCGTCCTCCATCACCAGCAGGTCGCTGCAAGCGGCGGCGATCGGCTGCGACCACAGCAGCTTGCCCCCGGCCGGCTCGACGGCCGTCAGACGCAGCCCGCCGTCCGTCGCCGAGGACCGGCCGCTGACGAAGTAGGCGATACCGCCATCGACCAGCACGCCGCCGATCACGGGCCAGGGCGACTCGAGCTGGCCGAAGGCGACGACGCGTCGCTCGCCCGGGGCCGCGCGGAGCCGCCAGACGAGCCGGCCGTCGTCGGCGCGCAGGCAGTAGACCCATCCGTCGTAGGAGCCGAACAGGCACAGCCCGGCGTGCAGCGCCGGCGGCGTGTCGATCCGCCCGCCCGCGGTGAAGCTCCACCGAGCCCTGCCCGTCGCGACGTCGAGGGCGACGATGCGGTGGGCGTGAGGCAGCGCGGCGCAGACGACCCCGCCGGCGACGGTCGGCCCGGTCAGGCGGTCGCCTCCCAGCGGGCTCGCCCGCCATTCGTCGGCCAACAGGCCCGGCGGGAGGCGTTGGTCGGCAAGGCCGGCCTCCCAGATCAGCGTCAGCTCGGCCGGCAGCTCGCACGACGTCCCGCCGGTCCGTTCGGCGTCATGGCGGAACGCGGGCCAGTCGGTCGCGGACGCCTCGTCCGGCCCGGGCGAGGGCGCCGCCGCGCCGCCGCGCTCGAGCAGCGGTCCGGCCTTCGGCGCCGGCTCGCCCGCGGCGCCGAACGCCACGAAGCCCCGCAGCGACTCGCGGACGCACTTGCATCCGTGCGGCTGGCTGTAGTACAGGCCGTTGGCGACGATCACGCCGGCGCGGCATCCGTGGCGGCTGCCTCGGAACGGCCTCATGCTGCCGTCGGACCAGGCGAACAGGTTCGGCGGACGCGTGCTGATCAGGTAGCGCGTCGTGGCGATGTTGCGGACGCAGCCGCCGCAGTAGCCGCCCTTCAGCGTCAGGCGCCTGGTCGGCTGCCCGTCGGCCGGGCTCAGGGCCACCAGGCCGCTCCGGCCGTCGCGACGCCAGATCGATCCGCCGACGAACCAGACGCAGTCGGCCCAGGTGGCGCGGGAGCTGGCGTATTCGTGCGTCCACAGCCGCTTGCCGTCGGCGGCGGAAAAGGCCGCTATCCCGTTCTCGCCCTTCTGCCAGTTTCGCTCCCAGACGAAGACCGCCACGCCGCCGGCGGCGAAGAGCAGTTGCTTCTTGCGGCCCTTGAAGCCGGACAGATCCGCCTGCCAATGCTGCACCCCGTCGGCGGCGTCGAGGCAGACCAGGCGCGAGTGTGCGTCGACGGCACAGAAGACCTTCCCGTCGGCGGCGACGACGTCCCGGACGGCGGCCTCGCGGCGCCAGCGCAGCTTCCCTGTGGCCGCGTCGATCGCGTGGATCGCCTTCGGCCCGGCCAGCAGGAGCATCGGCGGGACGTGGAGCAGCCTGCCCGACCCGGATGCGTCTTTCAGGAGCGTCTGCGCGGTTCGGCCGGTGGCGGCGTCGAGGGCGACCAGCTCCCCGCCGAAGACGGCGTAGACGCGGTTGAGGGATGCGACGACGAGGTTGCCGAACTCCTGCCCGTCGCGCCGCATCGGGCGCCCGATCGTGCGGCGCCACAGCAGCAGCCCGCTGTACGCGTCGCGGGCCGTCAGCAGCCAGCGGTGGTTGCGCTTCTGAGGCGTGTGGGGAATGTTGGTCACGTCGTTGAGCGTCACCCCAAAAACCCGCCCGCCCGCCGAGAGGAGCCCGCCGTTGCTGACCTGGTAGCCCGTCCCCATCGGCCAGCACGGGCCCGCGATCCATCGCAGGCTGCCCAGCGGCCCGACGGCCGTGTCCCGCGAAACGCAGTTCCCGCTCGCGTCGTACGTGCGGTGCGTCCAGTCGTCCATCCGGGCGGGGCGCGGCTTGCGGAGGACCGACCACCGGCCGCCGCCGGCGAGCACGACGCCGTCGCTCTTCGCGGCGTTGCCGTTCGGCGCGGGCCCGCCCAGCAGCGCCACGCCGCCGGGACACAACACGCGGAGGATCTCCTTCGCGGAAAGGCCCGCTTCGCGCAGGCGCCGCGCGTCGCCGACGAGGACGAGATTCACGAGGTCGTCGGCGTACGGCAGGCGGGAAGCGTCCGCGTGATCCACCGACACCTGCCCGTAGAGCCCCGCCTCCCGGACGGCGCGTCGGACGGCCCGGACCGCGCCGCGATCGACGCAGAGCCGTTGGACGAGCAGCCGCCCGTCGCGGGCCAGGCCGACCGTCAGATCCTCCTTGCCCGAGCCGGCCGTCACGTGCACGCAGAGCCCCGCGCGCCGGCCGGCCGCTCGGAGAAGCTGCTCGGCCGTGCCGTCCGGCTCAGCCGCCGAGCCCCCCGCCGTCAGCAGGACCACCCACAGCAGCGCCATCACCCGCATGGCCTTCACCTCCACCAGGTTAAACGGGAGACTGCCACGGCCGAGCCGCCCAATATGCCCGGCACGCCCTCCGGTCGGCCCGGCGGGCCTGAGGCAAGTGGTACGACAACGCGGATGCTCCGTCAACAGCGGGCCTCCGCGTGCCGTACTCCCACGCCGAACGGAGCGGGACAGCATGTCTTGGCGCCGAACGTGGCAGGGCGCGCGGCACGGCCACCTCCGACCTGCGGCGGGAGGTGGCCGGGGCACCCGAGGGATCAACAGTGACGCAGCGGGCTATTCGTCGCCTCTCAGCAGCTTCTCGTAGTGCTTGTAGAGCTTCGGGGCCTTCTTCTTCATCTCGGCCTCGTCGGTGAAGACGAACTTCGCCGCGTCCTCGCCCTCGCGGATCTCCACCTTGATCTGCCCGGTCTCGCTGACGTCGAACGACCGCCTGGCCTCGCCGGACAGGGCTTTCGCGACGTGGACGCGAACGTGCCGAGCCTCGTCGCGGGCCTTCTCCGTCAGGCGCTCGACCTGCTTCCTGGCCTCCTCCAGGGCCTTGCGGGCGGCCTGCTCGTGGGGGCCGAGCTTGCTGGAGATCACCCCGCTGCGCACCGTCGCGTCGTCGGTGGAAGCCATCACGCCCTCGTACAGCTCGTAGGCCTCGACGTCCTTCTTCTTCAGCTCCTCGGCGTCCTTGTAGCGGTGGGTGACGGTCTTCTTGTCGCCCCCGGCCTCGGTGGTCTTCCGCACGACGATGCCCCCCTTCTCGTCGATCTCGATCTCGGTGGTCTTCCCGTCCATCATCTTCTGGATCTTGTACGACTTTGTCCTGCCGCTGCCTTCGACGGTCCCCACGTGCACGTGCACGTCGCCGAACGGGTCCTTCGGCATGATCTTCCAGATCTCCGGGGGGAGGCTCACCCCGCCCTTCGGGCCCTGGAAGATCCACCCGTGCGGGCCCTTCTTCAGCATGCCGCGGTGCAGCTTGAACTGGTCCTCCCGGACCTCGTCGGCCTCGTCCTCGTAGACGTATTCCGCCTTGTCGGGTGCGACGGGCTTGCCCAGCGTCACGGCGAGCTGCTTCTTCTTGCCCTTGTGGATGATCCACAGCGAGACCTTCTTGCCCGGCCGGAGGGCCCGGATCCGCGAGACGAACTGGCCGAGGCCCTCGATCGGCTCGTCCTTGTCGATGGCGACGATCACGTCGTAGCGGTCCAGGCCCGCCTTGTCGGCCGGCGAATCCCGCACGATGTTGCGGACCATCACGGCCCGGCTCTTGAGGTTCAGGTGGGCCGCCAGGGCGGCAGGCAGGTCGCTCAGCTTGACGCCCAGCCAGCCGCTGCCCTGCTTGGGCCACTGCGCCCCTTCGGCGGTGAGGATGCTGGGCTTGGCGCGGTTGATCCGGACCCGATCGGCCTTCAGGACCATCGGCTTGCGGACGACTTCACCCTCGCTGCGGACGGTTTGGGTAATCTTGACCTTACCGTCCTCGGACTCGATGACGACGCTTTCGGCCTTCTCGGCATTCGCGTCGGGCTTCGGCCCGGGCTTGTCCTTCGACCAGGCCGGGGCGGCGAGCAGGACGATTGCCAGCAGCGTTGACAGTGTGGCGGTTCGCATGAGGGGGCTCCTTCGTAAGTTGGTCTTCGGTATCATAGCTCTTCTCCGACGGCGCGGATGCGGGTGCGGATGCGGTCGACGCCGAGCAGGTAGATCGTGCCGTCGGACTCGTCCTGGACGGTGTAGATGTGGCGGTCGACGGCCCGGCGGGATCGGCGTGGGCCCTCGATCCGCGGCAAGGGCACGGTCGAGTCCAGCCCGCCGCCGGTCTCGATCAGCCGCCCCGGCAGACGCATCGCCGGCACGGACTCGCCGCCGGTGTCCCACGCATGCCAGATCAGCCGCTCCACGCCCACCGGCAGGGCCCCGGCGGCCTCGGGCGGTTCGGTCCGCCCGTCGTTGCCGTTGACCACGAGCTCCGGCCCGCCGACGACGGCCGGCGGGCGAAGCACCCGATCCGCCGCCCACACGCCGAAGCCCAGCAGCACCGCCGCCGCAGCCGCCATGCCCGCGCGGGCCCGGCGACGCCGCGACGCCAGCCGACGCCGCGCCGCGGACCACTGCCGCAACGCGTCCTGCCCGCCTCCGGCGAAGGCCTCCCGGAGCGCCTCGGCTGCCAACCGGTCGGCCGACGCGATCTCGTCGGCCAGCCGGTGGGCCGACGGGTCCCGCACCAGCCGCCGGGTCAGCTCGGCGCGCTCGGCCTCGCCCAGCTCGCCGTCGATCTGCCTGACGATCCGCCGAAGCAGCTCGTCGCAGCCGTCGCCGTTCGGTTCGTTGTCGGGAAGCTCACTCATCTGTCCGCTCCGTCTGTCAGGTCTGTCAGCGCGTCTCTCAGCAGCCGCCGGGCCCGCACGAGGCGGGTCTCGACGGTCGCGGCCGGCAGGTCCATCGCCTCGGCGATCTCCCGGTAGCTCCACCCGCCCAAGTGCCGCAGGACGAACGGACCGCGGTAGATCTCGGGCAGCGCCGCCACGGCCGACAACGCCCGCTGATGAATCTCCTGCCGGATCATCCGCTCCGGCGGCTCGGCCTCGGGGGAGGCCTTCCGCGTCCGCCAGGCCATCAGCCGATCTCGCAGCCGCTTCCGCCGGCCGGCCCGGCGGGCCGAGTCCACCGCCGCGTGGTAGGCCAGCGAGTACAGCCAGCTCCGCCACTTCGCCGCATCCGACAGCGACCCGATCCGCCGCCAGGCCGACAGCCACACCTGCTGCCCAACGTCCTCGACGGCGTCGGCGTCACCGCAGGCGGCGAAGATCACGCCTCGGACCCACGGGGCGTTTCGGCGCATCAACTCCACCAGCGCGTCGGACTCGCCTCGCGCCATCGCCTCGACCAGCAGCCGGTCCGGATCGTCCTGATCGCTCAAGGATCTGCCAAGTGCACCGGGCGGTTCCATATCCACTACTCTAGACGAACGGAACGGGCTGTCCCTGTCAAAAGAAGCGGGCTCTTTCAGCAGATGTGTCCGTTGGGCGCGGAGCGCACGTCAGATCAGGACGCGGCTGCGCCGCGGGGTTTTCTGAGGCATGTCTCCGGTGTCCGATGGTGGCGGGCTCGATGCCGCCGAAGGCGCTGTTTGCTCTTCACCATCGGACACCTGAGCAATGCCTTGAAAACCCCAGGGGGGACCGGGGGGCTGGCCCCAATGGCACTAAATTGGAGCATGGGAATCCTCCGAAGGCACGGACAATCTGGCTGGCTTGGCGGTTTTGCCGTGTCCCTTGGGCCGGGCGCGGGCATCCCATTTCCGGGGGTAGCTGC
>Ga0180438_10001872_pt1 | contig 36081 bp, 57 predicted proteins | sample SS_ome_12_FD_132455 | JGI IMG/M metagenome (GOLD analysis project Ga0180438, IMG submission 132455) | Hypersaline lake sediment archaeal communities from the Salton Sea, California, USA - SS_3_D_2 metaG | ecosystem: Environmental > Aquatic > Non-marine Saline and Alkaline > Hypersaline >... | reverse complement strand
GATGTGACTGTGGCTATCGCCGGAACGTTCACCGTTGGCATAGGTGGGAATTTTCCTTTGTGGTCTGACGGGAGCACAGGGTTTCATGATGCTGCATACGATTTAGACAGTGACATCTTTTGGATTATGCCAGGTGGATTTTCAGACGATGTGGAGATAAGTGCAGATAGCGTTGTCATGCGGGGTTATGGTAGATGTAGTCATGTCACAGGTGCAGGTGAAATAACTGGTGGGGATGGCTATATAGGGTGTGTATTATTTAGCGAGGGTTTCACCGATACAGGGGGAACATCAACATATCACCCGATATGTTCAAAAGGAAAATCAAGAATGGGAATGAGTTTAAGGTAAGGAGATATAAAAACATGAGAGCATATTTAACCGGCGGTGCGGGCCCTGTGGTATTAAGTCAGGATAAGCCTATAAAAATCAGGTCTATCTTAATTGACCGAGAAAATAACGATACCGTAGAGCTGAAAATTGTTGATTCTTCTGGTGATGTAACGCCTGTCGGCGGTTTTCAATGGTCTTTTATTGGGCTTAATGAACCATGTTATCCAACTGTTACAGCGACTTTAACGGCACCGGATACGGTAACGGCAGTGATTTATTACGATGAAGGTCGCATTGTATATGATTAAGCGGTTATTTTTATATGCTTTTCTTTTGTTTTTGCCAACTATTATATGGGCGAGTTCTATTGTTTCCATTCCTATTGTATGGGACCATGATGCGCCTGAGACAGTAAGTTGGTATAATATTTATGTATCAGAAACACAGGGGTTTTATCCTGATACTCCATATGGCAGAGTTACAAGGATTCCGACTAATGCAAGCCCATTTTATTTACGGTTTAACGTGGATACAAAAACGCTTTATTTGAGAGTTAAGGCAGAAAATCAATACGGGGAGTCTGATTGGTCGAACGAAATCAAAATAGAAATGAGTTTCATTGTAACATATTTAGAGTGAACATTCACCTTGGATATGTGAATAGCCCTTGGTGGCATGGGGCGTGGAGGAGGCCGTTAAATTAAATGGCATTAGTAAAGGGAACAAACTGGGGTTTTTGTGCGGCTTCTCCATCTGCTGACCCGACAGGTAGTGGCACAAGTAATATAGATGGTTATTCAAGAGCCCAAGAAGATGAATCTCCCGCTACGGCTGCAAAAGTCACAGAAATTGGTTGGTGGTGTAATGGTGCATCCGAAGAAGCAGGTTATGAAGTTGGTATTTATGCAGATGACGATGCAAATAGTGAGCCAGGTACATTAGTTGGCAAAAGCACTGGTCATACAAAGGCCGCAGATGCAACCGGCTGGCAAAAGGTAACGGGATTAGATATAACCATAAGCCCTTCAACTAAATATTGGATTACCGTCCAAGTTGACAACACGGCTACGGCTACAGTTACAGACAGAGAGTACAGTGGGGGAGCAGGAAAAGGCCTATATCCGTCTACAGAATTGCCTGATCCAGATTGGGGGGTATCCGATACAACTACTGACGACCCAATGGCATTTTATGCTGTATGGGAGGCGGCAGGGTCAACCAGTGCTTCAATTTCACCAAGCCCAAGTGCGTCTGTCTCTCCTTCTGCATCTGAATCTGCCTCTGTATCACCCTCGGCAAGCGAGTCACCATCAGTCAGTCCCAGCGCATCGGAAAGCCCCTCTGTGTCCCCTTCTGCCTCTGAGTCACCCTCGGTCAGTCCATCGGCTTCGTTAAGTCCATCGGCTTCTGTATCCCCAAGTATTAGTCCATCAGCTTCAGAATCCCCCTCAATCAGTCCGAGCTCCAGCGAATCACCAAGTGCTTCAGCTTCCGTGTCACCAAGCATTTCACCCAGCGCATCTGAATCGCCATCTATTAGCCCTTCGGCGAGTGAATCACCGTCTGTGTCTCCATCTGCTTCTGAGAGTCCAAGCGTTTCACCATCAGCCAGCGAATCACCCAGCGTAAGTCCATCAGCTTCACTTTCACCTTCGGCTTCTGTGTCGCCATCGGTCAGTCCGAGTGCATCTGAAAGCCCAAGTATATCTCCCTCGGCAAGCGAGTCACCATCAATATCACCTTCGTCAAGCGAGTCACCCTCACCAAGTGCAGGGTCAGAATCGGCTTCTATTAGCCCCTCTATTTCTCCAAGTGCAAGTGAGTCACCGAGTATCAGTCCATCGGCTTCTCTTTCACCATCTGCCTCAGAATCACCATCGGTTTCTCCATCGGCATCGGAATCTCCATCAGTTAGCCCATCAGCGAGTGAGTCACCGAGTATAAGCCCGTCTGCTTCTGAAAGTCCGAGTGTAAGCCCAAGCGCATCCGAGTCTCCATCAATATCACCATCCGCTTCACAAAGTCCGAGTTCAAGTTTAAGCCCGTCTGCTTCTCTTTCCCCTTCGTCCTCTGTCAGTCCATCGGCAGGATATATATATGTTCCTGAAATATTATTAGGTGTTTATAGAATGAAGAGGATACCAGCATGACACTATTGAGTGTAGTTATACCAGCACGAAACGAGCCTTATTTGCAAAAAACAATAGACGATATTTTTGATAAGGCTGAGGAAGACCTGGAAATTATCACAATCTTAGACGGATATTGGCCTGATCCCCCATTAAAAGAGGATAAGCGTGTTAAGGTCATTCATTGGACGGAATCACGGGGGATGCGTAAAGCGATCAATGCCGGTGCCAAAATAGCGCAAGGCAAATACCTGATGAAGTGTGACGCCCACTGTTGCTTTGACCAGGGCTTTGACAAAAAACTTAAAGCAGATTGCGAATATGATTGGACGGTCGTACCCAGGCGGTATGATCTTAGAAGAAAGACTTGGGAGAGGGGAGATAAAATATACGATTTTCAGTATATCACGAATCCGAAAGACAAACGCTATCCCATGAAAGGTGCCAACTGGCCGGAGTACGCAGAACGGGTAAAAGGTCAGGAAATATGCGATTTAATGACTTCCCAGGGGTCATGCTGGTTTATGCACTGGCAACGGTTCTGGGACTTGGGCGGTCTTGATGATATAAACTACGGCACAATGGGCCGGGAAGCACAGGAAACATGCTTGAAAGCGTGGCTTTCTGGGGGACGTTATGTATTAAATCGGAAGACATGGTATGCACATTGGAAGAAAAACGCCGGGAAACATCACCCTTGGAGAGCAACATATCCAAAGCCGGTAGGAGACCGTGAAAAATCAAGAGATTATGTCATTGAATGTTTTACAAAAAATAAATGGCCGTTGCAGAAAAGAAAGTTTGAGTGGATAATTGAGCATTTTAAGCCCGTACCCACATGGCATAGGAGAGAGAGCTTGGAACCTATACGATACATACAAGAAACATGGAAGTTAGGAAATGCACAAGACCTACCTATTAACCTAAGAGGCATCAATCGTGTGGATATGTATAGACTGTTCAAGCGATTCGGATACAAACGAGGGGCGGAAATAGGCGTATGGGCGGGAAGAAACGCCCAGGATATCGTACATGAAATACCAGGGGTCAGACTATTTCTTATTGACCAGTACAAAGACTACTATGGCGCTCGTAAACCGAGGGGAAATAGCAGACACAAGAAAGCCGAGCATGAAGCACATAAGAGAATGAAGGGCCATAATGTAAAATTCTTTAAAATGAAAAGTGAGAAAGCCATCACTCATTTTAAGGATGGCACACTGGACTTTGTGTATATTGATGCTAATCATACCTATGACTATGTTATGCTCGATATCCTTCTATGGTCGAGAAAAGTCAGGGTGGGGGGCGTAATTAGCGGACATGATTATTACAATGCTGACAAATCAAGAATTGGGGTAAAAAGTGCGGTAGACGATTACACTCGATATCACAAGATAAATCCTTGGTATATTACGGATATGGAAAAAGAAAGGGAACGCAAAAAGAAGAATGCGAGACGGTCTTGGTTTTGGGTTAAACAATAGAAAGGAGATATTATGTCGAAGTTAAAAGATTTTGAGGTTTTTGTATGTCCTAAGTGTGATGGGGAAAAGAAAGATTTTAATATTCCTACTCCGAGTCTTTCCTCAGATGGTGTACCTTATTATACAGATTGTGTATTATGTGAAGGAAAAGGGTATATTGTAATTGATATAACCCGGTATTGGGGCAAAGAATGACAGATCTATCGGTGATAATCCCCGGCAGAAACGAGATGTTTTTTAAAAACACGATAGACAATGTGTTGGAAAACATCGAAGGGGATACTGAAATCATTGGAATGTGTGACGGTAGTTGGCCTGATCCGCCTATCCCTGATAATCCAAGGGTCACGCTTGTTCACCATACAAAACCCACCGGGCAAAGGGCGTCAACCAATGAGGGGGTTGGGTTATCGCAAGCTAAATATATCATGAAGCTGGACGCTCATTGTGCCGTTGATAAAGGGTTTGACGTGAAGCTCATGGCAAATTGTGAGTATGATTGGACTGTTATCCCCCGTATGTATAACCTTCATGCCTTTAATTGGGTGTGCAAGAAGTGTGGACATGAAACCTATCAGGGGCCGACACCCACCACCTGTGAAAAGTGTGATAACGCCACAGAGTTTGAGCGCAAGATACTCTGGAAACCCCGAAGAGACAAGAGAACCGATTATATGTGGTTCGATAAAAACCTTCATGTTGCTTATTTTGACAAGAATTACCTCAAGGATTATGGATCCGACTTTGACGCTCTAAAGCAGAAGTATGACCACCGGCGCCGGGATTGGGCAAAGGAAGATATAACAGATGTGATGTGTGGGGTTGGGGCGTGTTTTTTTATGCACCGTGAGCGATATTGGGATCTTGGCGGGATGGATGAAGATCACGGGTCATGGGGCCAGATGGCAGTAGAAGTAGCTTGTAAGGCATGGCTATCGGGAGGCCGCCAGGTGGTCAATAAAAAGACTTGGTTTGCCCATATGTTTAGAACCCAGGGGGGAGACTTTAGCTTTCCATTTTCCATATCATCCGGGGATATTAAAACTGCCAGAAAGCGGTCCCGGAACCTATGGCTCGGCAACACATGGCCTAAAGCAGAGCGAAAGTTTGAATGGATTATAGAGCATTTTGCACCCTTACCTGGCTGGGGGACTAAATTAAAAAAGAGTGAGAGCAAGGCTACAAAGGGAATTGTCTACTATACCGATAATCATCTTGAAGAGCGCATTGCCAAAATATGCAGACAACAAATAACCAAATCTGTGAATGGCTATCCGATCGTGTCAGTCAGTCATTACCCAATAAATTTTGGGGAGAATATTGTAGTTGATTGGGAGCGTGGAATTAAGTCTTTATTCAAGCAAATCCTGTTGGGGTTGGAAAACATCAATGCTGATATTGTTTTTCTGTGTGAGCATGATGTTATTTACCACCCAAGCCATTTTGAATTTACACCAAAACGCAAAGACAGGTTCTATTATAACCAGAACCGTTGGCAGGTGGATGCAAAGACAGGTCAAGCCCTTACGAGAAAAACGCGGTGTACCTCGTTAGTATGCGCCTATAAGGATTTATTGTTAGACCATTTTACAAACATGGTTAAACTGGTAGAGGATGGTAAATATAGACGTAAGCATCATGGTTTTGCTCCTGGCACTCATAAGATTAAACAATTTAAAGTTGCCGGTGTTAAAGATTATAAATCAGAACATCCATGTATTGATATACGGCATGAATTTAACTATACCCCAAACCGATTCAAGAAAGAGGATTATTCCAAACACTCAAGAGACGGTTGGCAGGAATCGGATAATGTGCCGTTTTGGGGGAAAACAAAAGGACGGTTTAACCAGTTCATCAGGGAGATCCTATGACAAACTCATTCAGCCCGAAGGCAAGCGGTATCTTATCTATTATTTTCAGTATTTTACTGGCTCTACTGACTATTGTTGTAGGATGGCAGTTGACCGTAATATCGGAACAAAACCGCAGGATCGAAGTGCAAAACGAAAAGCTATCCGAACTACCTGAAAAATACGTGAGATTAGAGAGGTATGGCTGTGATATGACTGCGTTACGGTTGTCTATAAGCACGTTGCAGACAAATTTGAAAGACGACTTCAAGGAAATTAACCGTAAATTGGATGGAGCACTCCACTTATACAACAAAGATTCAACGGGGCAAGAAGAGTATTGACAAATGGATATATAATATGGTAGTATAAGGCCCAAAATCTATTTGTATTTGGTGAAACCCCAAATATCATACCCTCTTATCACTTCTCGTTTGGCGTGCTTGCCATTTACAACATAATCTATCAATCGGTATAATCCAATGGACTGACATCCTTTGCCCTGTGAGCGGGGTCCGATATTTTATTAAAAGGAATAAGAAAATGAAACGTTTTTTATTTATAATATCAGCAATATTGGTATTTTTTACCCCGCTCGCCGCCTATTCCTTTGACGCAGAACCTACCGAAATTGACATTACCCAGGGGAGCATAGCAGATCAACACGTCCAAATAACTACCATCGGTACAGCAATCGGGTCTGTTTACTGTGAAGGCTCAAGCCTTTCATCTTTCTGTAAACAAAAAACAAGTTTTATACTGCAAGGGTCTGGTTTTGTAATCGGGGATTATGTGATTACCGCCGCTCATGTTGTTGATCCGGATGACGTTACTGCTGTCAGCAAGGGTGGAGGGGCAATATCTACTTCTCCTCTGCAAGTATTGAGCAGAACAATTGTTGTTAATGACGACATTGGAGTTAAAAATCAGTTTGATGGTGGCACACCCGCAGAAATCTATTACATAAGCAAAGTATTTGATTTAGCAATACTCAAACTGAGTCACACATCTGATGTTGAACCTATCCCGTATGAAATAGGCTATACTTATGAAATGAATTTTTATGGTCAACCTTATGAAGGTCTGTTTATAGGTATGCCCGTGGCCTCTATCGTTAGGGTGAGAAACGAAGATGATTCAATTACCGAAGATTTTGAGGTCAGAACCGGAAAGATTATTTCAACCCATGTTGCGGGGGATGTCCAATTATCCAGTTTACAGGGCTTTGGCCCGTTAGATTTTACAATGGATATGGACGTTATCGGTGGGGATTCGGGGTCTGCTGTTTTTGGTTTTGTTGAGGGTGTTCCTGTGGTTATTGGGGTTTTGCGGGCGGGTAGGAGACTTGCGTGGGGTTTTACTCACCCAGGTTTATCTTATGCTGCAAGAATAGATGGTTTGCGCCAAATTTTGAACTTGTATGATAGCCCCCCAGTAATTGAACCCCCCAAAGTAGAGGAAAAACCGCAAGATGTTGAGTTACCCGAAGGTGTGAGTGAACTAAATCTTAACGATGACCTGAGAGATTATTTTTGAAGATGACCAATCAAGCCCAAAATGAGCTCGAAGAACTCAATCATGAGCTTCGTAACGCTTGCCTTGCGATAGAAGCGTTGTTAAAGCGTATGTCCTGCGCCTGCAAAAAGTACGAGAAGGAGCTACTATCAGATGCCGAACGTATGGATTAAACAGGGTGTATTAGGGTGTTTGTCTCCCGATATGAGAAGAGTCAAGGGGCGATTGGTAGCCTTATACTTCGGTCTGGGAAAAGATTTTTATATAACATCCCTCTGTGAGGGCAACCATTGTTCAAATAGCTGCCATTATGAGCATAATGCTATCGACTTCAAGCGCCAGGATGTGCCTAAATATAAGATTGAATTAGCTGCGGGTAGTTTTTGTGACGTCGTGGAATATGATGACGACAGAGATATATTTCATGTTGAGTACGATCCTAAGTGATAATGACAAAACCACGCAATTGAGTGGTTTAGCCACGCAACCTGTTTACTATTTATGAACATGTCGCTGTCGTAAACATGACGCCAAAACGTGTCGTTAACCTACAAGAGCGAGAGGTGTGAAAAAATCAAAGCGGATTGTTGTTATATCAGATTTACATTGTGGACATCGAATTGGACTAACACCACCTGATTATGCCCCAAGAAATAAAACCAAATGGAGTAAGGCACAAAGGGCCTTGTGGCGAGAATATAACCGTATGGTCAAAGAGCATAGCCCGGTAGATGTGTTGTTTGTATTGGGTGATTGTATTGACGGTAGGGGTGAAAAGTCAGGTAGCACAGAATTAATTACAACAGACAGACAAATTCAGTGCCAGATGGCGGCTGACTGTATTAACATGTGGAATGCGCCCAAAATTGCAATGGTTTTTGGCACAGCTTATCACGCAGGCCAGCGGGAAGATTGGGAAAGTATAGTCGCTGAAATGGTGCAGGCTGATAAAATTGGCGGTCAAGAGTGGGTTGATGTTAATGGAATTTGTTTTGATCTTAAACATTTTACGTCTATGTCCCAAATTCCACATGGGTTTGGCACCAGTTTAGCGCGGGATACATGGCTATGGAACACAATCTGGCAAATCAGAAAGGAACAACCAAAGGTTGATGTGTTTCTACGGGGCCACGTTCATAATTTTGGATATATCGGAAATGATAGTTTTTTAGCCGTGACTTGTCCGGCTCTTCAGGGATTGGGGTCAAAGTTCGGCGCGAGGATCCCCTCAAGGCGAGTCGATTTTGGGATAATGTGGTTTGACACTCCAGGAAAACACGGGGGACTTTTTGATTGGGATTGGGATATTGTAACGGTCAAGGAACAACGACCAAAAGTGCTGTCATTTTAGTACCATCTGTTAATTCTGAAGAAACGAGATGGTGTTGGAAGTGCAAGCAGTTTAAGCCTATATCAGAGTTTTACAGAAATGTCCATAGATATGATCACATACAAGACATTTGTAAGGTATGCGATAATAAATGTAGAGCTAAAAGATTTCGGAGGGCTAAGATCAAAAATAAACCCGACTATTTCGAACCAACATTCCGAAATATCCAGGATAAAACGTAAATGAGAATTCAAATCCTAAAAATAGAAGAAAAATGCTATGAAATTTGTGATTTCTGTGTTTTTTACCGATTCAATCCAGGGATATTGGGCGAGTATATAAACAAGGGATGTTGTATGAAACATTACTTACCCGAAGATCCGGACTATGGATGTGAGTATTTTGTATGTCGTATTTGCAAAAATCAGGACATAAATCGGACATGAAGATTGAAATCGTGTGTGTTGAGAAAAAGGATTTTGAAGAAGTCCATATCATGCACATTTATCCCCCGCATAATAGGCGTGAGGAAAACATATACCGCCGTTATGGACCGGACCACTGGACACATTACCTCGGCACGCACCATCAATTCTTACGATATGCAGAACCGGAATTTTTAGAGACCAAATACCAGGACTACATGAGAAAGCATGCCAGCAAACCAAAAGCTGTTAATAAATGAGGCTCAATTTGCAATCCGGTCGAAGGAAAGCGAGATTAATCGGTTGACAGACGAGATATATTATCTTAAATTATGGGTATTTAGACATACCAGGATGCAGAAAATCAAAGGACAACGGGCAAGCACAAAATCAAGGATGAAAAACAAGTATAAATCGAAGCTAAAGGCCGCCATGAGCGGGATCAGGGAGGTATAAAATGAAGTATAGAAAAAACGTATGGGCGGTATGTGTTGTTTTAATGATGATAGCGGCGTGTACCTACAACGTAGGGTTAGTCAAATCAACGTATAAAATGTTGAGCGCATCCCAAATCAGCTATGACACGGCACTCAAGACCGCTGCGGATCTGTATCACCATGGCAGGTTGACCGAAGCACAAAAGGTTAAGGTGCTTGAAATCGGTGAAGTTTACTACCATGCTCATAATGCCGCCGTGGAGGCCCTGGCGCGGTACGAGGAAACAAAAGATTTAGCGGAACAAGAGCTTTTAACAGCTCAGATCGAAATAGCGGCTGACGCCCTATCAAGGCTCTTAGCGTTAATCCGTCCTTATTTGGAGGTAGAATAATGGGAAAGTCAAAGGATAACAAATCATTGGAATTTGCGTCTATATCGCTTATGCTGATCGAACTTATCATAAAATACGGGCCATCCGTGGCGGTTAGCATTATCAAAGCTCTGGAACCGACTGACATTACGCCTGAGAAAATCAGGGCGTTACTGGTCAAAAAACCCGAAACCTATTTTGATGGGATAAACGAATAATGGAAGAAAACTGGCTATCAAAACTGATATCGGCAAATGCGGGACCCCTGATTTTCCTTGGGATTGCGGGAACCCTGGCTTATGTGATACCGGAGGCTGCGGATAAAACTAAGGCTTTGTTCATGGTGATTGGTGCGGCATTGACCCGTGTTAAGCTGCCGGCTGTAAAATAAGAAAAAGGGGCAGCTATCAAGGAATTCTTGACGACTGCCCCTTACCTGAAATGCAATCACCTATGGTTAGCCTTCCTTATTCTCACCTCCTTCTTTTCTCAGTCTACGGTTGACCATTCTCGTCAATCGAAAGTTTTGTTTTCCCCTTGCAGCCTCCCATGCAGCCTCCCATGCAGCCTCACTTGCAGCCGCCCTTGCAGCCTCACTTGCAGCCGCCCTTGCAGCCCCCCATGCAGCCTCACTTGCAGCCGCCCTCAAACTTTCATCGCCTGTCTTCATATATTTAACTACAACACCCGGTGCATTCCACAAATGTATGATATCTAATGCACATAGACGGGCGAACTTCCGCAAAACGTCCGAAATATTTATTCCACCATCAAGATAAGTCCGATGAGAGCAGGCGTATTTATCAACAGGTTTCCCATGCGGAATTATAACCCCTGATCCTTCAACTTTATATACAACAGGGCCAGGGGCATATTGCAGAGCGTCTAAGATTCTGGGCGATAGATGAAGACCATATTGGCACGGGATAATCTCCCCCTCGACCTTATGGGTAATGCCCAACTTGATTTTACGGCCATCATTGTTCAACAGCTTACGTTCTGTGGTTGTGAACCACCAGCCTTTAACTGTTTTCATATCATACCCCTTGCAATTCATTTAAATATGGGCTAACACGACTATACGCCCTATCCAAAATCGTAAAAAAATCGTTTATTTGGGCGATGGTGTCCTTAGCCTCGGTGTTTTGTGGGTCTGCCTCGTGTATAATATCTTCCAGAATAAGCATCGCATCATTAAATTTTTCTTCTGCTAAAACTGCTTTTTCGGCTATTATAAAGACCTTTATTTGTTTCGGTGTCATTTTTTAATCCTCCTTTCTTTAACGTAAATCAATCTAATAGCTCCTATCCTCATATCCAACTTCAAATGACTCATCCCGTAAAGGTCCGTCAAGGAAGGTTATTTTCATTTTGTCATCATGCCACTTGGCACTATAAATTTTGGCATGAAGCACATGTTCAGAAGGCTTATTCTTTAATTCTTCCAAAAACAACTCAAATTCTTTTAAGTCCATCATTTTCCCTCCTTTCTAAAAAGCCCCCATTTTTGCCAAGGCGGGGCAGGGGGCGGGGCCGCTCAACAAAGGAGGTTAGAGTTTACCACTGAAAAACCTCTTGGCGAATCCTTCTTTTTGTGAGTTCACAATATTCAGTATTGAGCTCAATACCTGTGCCATACCTGCCGAGCTTTTTTGCCACATACAACACGGTCCCTGAACCTGAAAATGGGTCAAGGACGGTATCACCTATGGCGCTACCCGCCTTCACACATGGCTCGACTAATTTTATTGGGAACGTTGCGAAATGACATTCAGAATACGGTTGGGTTGCGATTGTCCAGACGGTGCGGATGTTACGGCCATTTGTGATTGTGTCTTTATCCGCAAACCCACCTTTTTGATTATTACCTGTATGTGTTTTATCAAAACCCTTATATCCTGAAGCCTTTCTGATATATGTTGGACCGTCTTCCTTCACCGCCTCCTGATCCCAAAAATACTTAGCAGATTTGCTCATTAAAAATACGTACTCGTGAGACTTAGTGGGGCGGTCTGTTACGCTCTCAGGCATTGGGTTAGGCTTTGCCCAAATTATATCCGAACGTAACCACCAGCCATCTGCTTGCAGGGCTAACGCCACGCGCCAGGGAATGCCACAGAGGTCTTTGGGTTTGAGGCCAATATCTGATGGTTTGTGGTATATTTTATTTTTATTTTCTCCATGTCCTAATTGTCTATCCCACCGCCTTTTGTAGTTTCCGTCTCCTATTTTACCTGTTGCGTGTTCCCCTCTGTTTCCAAGTGGGCTTGTCGCATAACTATCCCCCAAATTCAACCAGCAAGTGCCATCCTTTCGCAGCACCCGCTGAACCTCACGGAACACCTGCACTATATGGTCAATGTAAAGTTCCGGGGTTGGTTCAAGGCCGAGGGAGCCTTTCCATGCGCCACAGTGGGTGCAGAAGGAACCTTGGTGGATTGTTTTTCCTGATTGAATGCCTTCAAGATTTCGCCCTTCAAATATTCCTTTGGCTTGAGTAGGCTTACCACACTTTTCTAAAATACTTTCCTCCCCCCACTCATGCTCACAATCAGGCTCACCGTCCCAAATTGTCGGCGGTAGACCATAATCCCTCAACCCCCAATAAGGCGGAGATGTTACAACACATTGGACGCTCTCACTCTCCATGCTATTGAGCACATCAAGCACATGACCTTGGAATAGGGTGCATGAATTATCTTGGTAGTAAGGATCCATCTAAATCACAATCCCCATGTCGTCGATCTTATTGCTGATACCTCTTTTGATGGGGCCAAAATCGGTCTCCGGAACTTGGTCAGCGGTCTTGTATCCAAATGCCGTTAAAACCTCTTGCGTAACGTCAATGTCTGCTGCCTCGTTAGCCTCCTGGCAGTATTTTACAAACGCCTGCCTTCGCTCGTCTTGTTCATGCTGACCGACGCTCACGGGGGGCTCGTCAGGTGGCTTGTTCTCTGCGATAAACTGCTCAACTTTGGCCTTTTTCGCATAATATTTATCCCGTTTGTCACGGTTGGGCAGTAAGTCAATTGTATCCTCGTTTTCTTTATACGCTTTCAGCCATTCCTGAGCGTTTTTTAATGATGTGCTTGGTCTTGCATTCCAAAGCCATTCTATCATATTTGGCTTTTCAAGGTCGCCATTATCCCGCTCTTCAAGGTCCGCCTTCGCCTGCAATCGCTTTTTCTTAAGCTCTGCCTGGGCCTCTTGGAGTTTTGGATCTTCCGCTGAGTCCGAACCTAAATTTACCTCTGGCGTTATTTTAGGTTCGGTCTGTTGGTTATTTTTCATGTGGGTTAGCCGTTCATTGAGGTTTTTCTTGATATCGTCAGGTGATTTGTTATCGGTAGATTTTTTTTCTTCGACCTTAAAATCTGTGTCAATAATGTCATCACTGATATGAGATATTTGCTGTTTTAACCCTGCTTCTACCAAATCCTCAAGCTCTGTAACCCTTGTCAATTCAGGGCTTTGGGGTATCCGCTTGGCTAACCTTCGGGCCGCTGTTTTCATCCACATAAATTGTTCTTGGTCGGGTTTGTTCCACGGGCTATCTGCTGACCTTGCCCCTGGAGCTACTTTCTTGACAGCCTCGATGTCTACCGGATGCACAACCTCGAAATCAAACCCACCATGCTTGAAATTAACGATAGCGTAAGCGGCGATTAATTTACCTCTGTTTTGGGGGGCCGGCTTGTGTTTGATAAAACGATTAGTGCCTTCCTCATAATCAAATAAGTCATTTTCATACACTGCCTTTAATGGAAAACTGTTGATTTGACCGCTCCTATGGGCTAAATCAATAAGCCCCTTGTAGTCCACAATAACGGTTGCCTCTTGTCGAAATGGTACAAGGTGGGCTGTTCTGCCAATATCCAAGCCTAACATTGATATCTCGATAAGGCCGTTCACAAGGCTTCCAGGGGTACAATTCCTGAGTTTTGGGGTTTTATGAATCATCTGGTAGGCTACCCTCAACATTCTCTCTGATGTTAAATGCTTGGGCAGTACACTGGCGATTGCTGCTTTTTGACCAGCTAAAAGTTTGTAAATAGGGTCGTCACTCATTTTTGCTACTTGATGCTCTGCCATGTTCTATCCTCCCTTAAATTAGTTTCTTAACTTCTTTAGCTAAGCTGTATAACTCCCTGGCATGGAGAAAAGCCTCCCACGCCGGCGGAAAATCCTGATAATAATAATGGGCAAATGACGCTAATTCTTTACCCGTTCTAATCAAATGTGCCCCCCCGTCAATCTGGTGGTCTAAAAAATTCTCGTCCCACATCTGCTTGTAAGCCATAATCTGAGCAGCTTGCGAAGGATAGATGTCTTTTCCGGTCTTGAGATCGAGCACACATAGTTTGTTATTTATGACACAAATACAATCAATGGTACCGCCAAACTGATATTTTTCGGATATAAGCGATATTTCAGTTTGTAAAATTTCAGGCTTATAGGCACTTTTCCATTCTTGCCAATTTTTAAAGCATTTCTTGGCTTGGACCACATAATCCATAGGAAATTGGTTGAGGTCTAAGTCTTTACCCTTAACATCATAATCTACCATCATATGTGCTATAGTCCCAATGTTGGCTTCGGGCATTTCGTTAAAGTCGAGGCCTTCCTTGCCTTTATTCCAGTACCAGTATTGAAGGCCCCTTGCGCCATCGCCCCACTGGCTTAAAATAGTGGTTACTGATGGTACCCTTTCTCCGTCTTTGTTTTTGTAGGTTATGATAGGCATTTCAGAACCATATCCCTGCAAAATAGCCGATCATGATACCAATAATTAGCCCAGAGAGAGCAGCCAAGCATAATCCGGCTATGGCTATGCCCTTATCTTCGTCGATTTGATTCAACCTATCGTAAAATTCTGATTCAGTCGGATTTTTCATCTCTCAACCTCCTGTATTCTTTTATAATTAATTGTTTTAACGCTCTTTTTGTGTGTATGTTGTTCTTGTCAATATGGCTGTAGAAATTAAGTAGAAATTGGTAGTACATGACAACCCCCTAAAATGTACTGGCAGCCAGGACTCGAACCTGGAACCTGGACTATGCTTACGATTCCTCGATAGCCATACTTACGGACTGATCGACCACAGTGCGTCTACCAATGGCAAGCGAAGAACCCGCCAACCTCTTCACTACCCTTCAGCGTGGACTTGCCAATTCCGCCACTGCCAGCATAAGTTAAAGGTTAAAATGTATGGCAGGCCTACACCACGATGAACCCGATGAATTATTCTCAAAGGCACCGTGTCATCACCTCCACTTCCGCGCCTCGGCTTGCTAATTCTAAACTCTGTCCCATTTCCAAGGATTCCGTGGGCATATTGTATGCCGACCATTTGCCTTGATGAGGGTATGGGTTTTTTCAATTGTTGTCGGAAACTGTGTATAACCAACAGGACAGCGGGGGCCATATTGGGGGATATGACCAAGAGCAAATACTTTGTAATAATCCTCCCCCTTTACACTATCTATTGGCACAGATACTAATCCAAATGGGGTGTTAAGTGGCTCCATACAAAAACCTTGACAACATAATTCCATGAATTTCACCTCAGTTATTTTATACTTGCGGGGGCTGCCATGACTCTGCTGGCACCCTTGGCCATGGCTCGTGCTGCCAGTCCTGGGAAACCTTTTCTTGTCGTGGTGTAGTCCCCTAAACACCAATCCCCCGCAAGTATACGTTAAAGGTTAAGCTGTTAATTTTTGTAACATTGCCGTGGGCCACACCCGATTTTTGCATCAGCAAATAAACAATATTGGCCTGTACCAGATAATAGTGCCCCCGGTGTCTAAAGTTTTCCGCAGGCGATCTGCCCCACCCCTTCACGGCGAACTAAGGTCAAGCTGTTAGTTGACAAGTAACGCGCCCCTGCCAACCTGAAATCCCTTGCTTTACTGACCACTCTTTTTTTTTGTGATGGTTTCTCAAAGTTTAGGATTCCAGGTTAATTTATCCGCGCCCTCGTTAGACGTAGGGAGCAGATTGTTTTTCATGGTTTAGGATACTAACATACACAAAATTGCTTTGTCAAGTCTTATTTTGGCATAAAACATGGCTTGACAAAATATTTTGTCTATGCTAAAGTTCCAAGCATGGAAAAATCAAGACAAAGGAAATGGCAAATCCTCAAACAAAAGCAGGGGTTATGTACTATTTGCGGTGAGTCTCCACTTGCCATAAATAGTAAAGCCTACTGTGAAAATTGCCTGAGAAAAAAAAGATTGAGGGAAAAAATACGGCGATATAAGGCACAATTACGTCAATTGGATAAAAAAGTTTAAAGGAGTTTCCCCGGACGCGGGCCCTGATGGAGAGGGGGAGGTTCAAAATGGAAAAACCAGATTGGATGATAAAGGGCGGTAAAATCTCTTTGGACTTTGATTTATTAAAACCGGGCGAACCATGCGGCCATAAGGGTTGTTTACACCACGTGACGCACCCTTGCGGGGGTTGTGGCAGAATTGCGGGTAGGGGTTATGCTTACAAGGGTAAGGAACGGCGGGCATTAATGGAGGGGGGGAGGTTTGAGAATAATGTTAGTCAAAGAATTAATAGAAACCCTAAAAAAATATAATCCGGAATCAGAAATTGAAATACATATGCACTGTTTAGGTGAGGGTTTTAGCACAGGGCCACTTATAGATGTTGATGAAGATACAGCGTGGGTAATATTAGAAGGAGAAGAATATTAATAACGGCTACCAGATTAAGGAGAGAGATATGGCAAAACCAACAAAACGCTGCCCGTTTTGCGGCGGTGAAGGAATTTTACAGCGGATAATTTTCCGGCCCCGTGCAGAATTTTTTATATATTGTAGAAATTGTGGGATCGAAACACCAGTATTTAAAACCCAGGAAGAGGCTGTAACATACTGGAATACGCGGGCATCTTAGGCCAAAATATGAAATCCGTCACCATCAAAGACAAACGCACGAATAAAATCGTGTTTAAAGTCATCAGAAGGAAATCGGGGTATGAAATGATACTACATACTTCCGACACGTCTTTTTTGGATATTGACGTTAGAGACGACAATAATCGAAAAATACATTTTAAGTAAGGGATAATGTGGTTGACAGTTCTGGATGGTTATGGTATTAATAGAGAACTTGAGAATATGAGATGAAAATTAAAACTATCAAATTTAAAAGTGGCTTTAAGAGTTCTCGTTGGGCGACCGCGAGACAACCGACATCTCCGGTTGCAAGTGCTCTTAAGGCCACTTTTGCGTTTGGGGGTAAATAATGCAAAAGAGAGAAAAAATTGTTTATGATAAATGTATTGACAATGGATGGGAGGTTTTAACAAAAGGCTGGCCTGATTTTCTTTTGTATAAAGAAGACCAGAATGAGGCTATTTTTATTGAGGTTAAAGCAAAGGCTACAAAATATGAAAAGAAACATAATCATCCTATGGGAGGCATACTGACAAAAGAACAAGAGCGAATGCACAAAATATTAAGAAATTTAGGCTTGACCGTCAAAGTTGTTCATATCGAATAATGACTCAATTAACCTATATTCTTATAACAAGAAACCTTTTCACTTCTGCCATTTGGACAGATAATCCTCACGTTTTAAAGCTGTTTCTTTATTTTATAGGTACGGCCAGGAGAAGCAATACACCAAAAAAATATCCAGGGTTTTCTATAAATCAAGGGGAATTAGTAACAAGCCTTAACCAAATAGCAGATAATAACGAATATTTAGAAAGGAAAATATTAAGAAGATGGAGTAAGCAAAAGGTTGCTCGTATGATAAAATATTTAGTGGAAAATGATTATATTGAGGCTTTAACGGACACCTACGGAACACACATAAAGGTATTAAATTATTGGAAATATCAGAACCCTAAAACATACTTACCGGACACTTGTGGAACAGGTGTGGAACAGGTGCGGAACAGGTGTGGAACAGGTGCGGCACTAAACAATAATGTAAATAATGTAAATAAAAAAAACCCTGTCTATTTTAATGTGTTTTGGAAGGCATATCCTAAAAAAATTGGTAAAGGTGCGGCCCTTAAAGCATGGCAAAAAATACCACAATCCGAAAAACAATTACAGGTTATTTTAGATGCCATTAAAAAACAAAAGAAATCCCTCCAATGGCAAAAAGATAACGGGCAGTATATTCCAAACCCGTCAACATGGTTAAATCAATCGAGATGGGAAGACGAAATCATGGTAGAAATAGAAAGAGATAGTATACCGAGGGCTAAATACATAACCGAAGTCGTGAAAGAGAGGGGGTTTTGATGAACAAAACATTTGAATTTTTTGTGAAATGTGACCAGTGTGGTCGTGTTGAGACCTACCCGTATGATGAGGGTGATAAATGTATTTGTGGCGGGACACTCAGGAAAATTCTAAAGATTTTTAAAGGAGAGATTAAAAAATGCACGCACACACAAAATGGATAATAGCTTGGGCGGACCGTATGTATGCCAGGTTCGGTGCCCCTAAAACTGGCGTTGATTGGTGTAGAGCGTTAGCGTATGCCTCGAAAGAAGAGGGTAATGACCACCCATCACACGATGCGATTGAATTGGCTACCAAATGGGAAAACTCACGAGTTAAAAATGTTTATTGCGCCGAGTGTGGTAAGGATTTTGGACCGGGGGATCATGGGTTTAGCCATTGCCAAATTCACAGGGATGAAGGATTAGTTGCGATAGATTAAGGAGGTCTCAAAATGAGATGGACAAAAGAACAGCTGCAAGAATACATGATGTCATTGCAGTTAAATATGAACCCAAAAGATGACACACCGGACCCGGGCCCTGAATCAAAATTGCAAGCAAAGATAGCAAAATGGGCTAAAGATCACGGTTATCCATGCCAATGCTTCCGTCAATCTAAGAAGGCAAAAGGTTTTCTTGTTCCTGGATGGCCAGATTGAACTTTAGTGCTTCCTGAGGGCCGGGCAGTCTTCTTAGAATTGAAAAGTGGAAAAGGGCATTTGACAGAGGACCAGAAACATATGCAGATAATATTTTTACATTTAGGTCATGAGTTCCATAAAATACGAAGCTATCGGAAATTTCTTGATATTGTGATGAAACCTTTAATTGTTGGCTAAGAAATATGCAAAAAACAACCACCAGAACTCACCAGCGCCACGAGGTTGCATTTTTTTTGTATAAATGAATATATTTGACTTAGAAAATAAAAATTGATTCTCGTACCGATTAGGGGCTTATATGGAAAAAACACCCAGGAAACGTAAAAAGCGAGTGGGGGATGTCCTTAAAAGACTACTAAAAATTATGGATTGCCTGTCATGTGAGCCATCATGCTACCACGATATTGCCCGCAAAACCGGGTTTTGCAGGAGCACGGTCCACCTGTACCTTTCCACTCTGAAAAAATATATGCCAACACGGGTGAAAATGGTTAAAAGATCCGCTGGGAATGGCGGTAGAATGAGTCATTATTATTGGCTGGAATAAAAAAACCCCGCCTGATATAACGACGGGGCTCAAGTGGTTTGTGTTATTATTTTGGAAGGCTTTCGCGGGTCCCAAAATCTTTCACGAATTGTCTTATTACTTCACTGATAGTCAAACCCAGGTACGCGCAACGGATTTTAAAATACCGGTAGTCTTCACGGTTGATCCCTTTTACGATTAGTGTGTGATGATCTTTTTCCATTATTTATCTCCCTTTTTGTTTGTTTTTGTCCAGTGGTCTATTAATCTATCCCAAATCCAATCAGCCATCAAAACAGCAAAACCATATTCAACTTCATGACTGACGTCGTATTTATTCTTATAAATATTGCCAAACTTTGCTGTATCAATCGTTATAGAATTCATTGAATTTTGAACCCATTCAACAGCACAAATGGAATCGCTATTGCGGTGCTCAAAAAATGCAATATTTAGTTGTTCATGAAAAGAATTTCTAAGCGAAACTATATAACCCTGTTCTCTGCCATTTTCCCATCTGCTAATTTCAATTCGGGCATCATAACAATTGAGTTTATCGTTCCAACTTTCCCCTATGCCGTCATTTTCTTGTAGGTATGCTAACACGGCTTTTGCTTGATGGTTTGCCCCATCCTGCATATAATTTTTTAGTTCCATCTTTTTACTCCTTCCCTGCCCTCACCCAGCGGATCGGGCAATGATTAATGTTCAGTTCAACCTGCAAGCTGCCTATAATAGCAGAATTCCATCTTACCTTTAATGCTCTTATATTATCCTCAAGCTCGTCACGGTCAGATACAACAAAACCATACGAGCCAAGGATAATAGATAGTGTTATTGTTAGGGTTTTCATGTTATATTCTCATTGGCATAACAAGGGCGGTTTTATCTCCTGATTGAAGTACAAGCGGCATTTTATATGCTTCTGGTTGTAGTTTGATGGTTACATTTTTACTTTTAAAGCTGGTTAAAACATCACGGATAAACTTAGGGTTGATTGCTACAGTGCTTTCAGGATCAACCACTTTTGATGTTTCTGTTTCGCTTGCATATTCGCCAAGGTCCGGGTTACTTACTTTTACTTCCAGATGACCGTTAAAGGTCAAATACAAACAGCTCCAGTGGTTATTTACCATAATAAGTGCTTGCCGGCATATCCTTAACAATTCGTCACGGTTTACTTCCACGGTGTGAGCGTATTGACGCGGGATAACCTTGTCAATATCGGGATAATTATTATTGTCATGTTTTGTTAAAGTAATAGTGCTCCCTTTTTTACTGTAATCATAGACACCATTGGGTAAATCAGTTATTGGTTGATAATGTAGTCGGGCACCGTCAGTTGCACACAATCGGCCGTTTTTGACCTCAAGTGTGTTATAATAATATGGGCGGTCACTTTTACTTTTATCTGTGAAGCTGGCTTTATGGCAAAACTCAACCGCATTAAATAATTCTTTGTGTGTTTTTCTTGTGATTTTCATCTCAATCCCTCCTTGCCGGATAGGCTCCGGCGGGCCGTTGGGGGTTAATCAATAATACCGATATCTCTTAAATACTCTTGACATTCTGTGTCATCTTCATTATGTTTCATGTCCTCTGCAAACCCTTCATGACCGCAGATAGGGCAGGTATAAAAACTTTCAAGTTTGTCACCATTCATCATTGCAACTTGATAATCCTCATTGGTAAAAAACACATTACCGCTACCCATGTTCATCATGATAGTTGTTTTACTATCCCAAAAGTCCTCAGGAAAACCCTGTTCCCTCGATGCTTTCAAAAGTTCCTCTGCCATTTCTCTCTCGCGGTAGCCAAATTTACTGAAATCTGTTGTTGTCATTTCCATTGTCTTACTCCTTTCTTTTGGGGTTTGTGTTAATTAATCCGCTCATTTCGTTTTGAAAAGATTATCAAGTTTTATAGCATAACTAACAAGTTCTTTATCTTTTGTAATTGTAGGCTGTTTAAAATGTTTCAAAATTTGTTTTTTGTCTGTTTCTGACCTTATAACTGCAAACCTGCTAAAAAGTTTATCGTAATTCAATGGTTCTTTTGTGTTTTGTGTTTCAAAAATAACTGCCTTCATGATAAATCCTCCCATTTAAATGTTAGTATTTACCCTGATTCTACTGCAAATCCTATACCATTAATACAGTATAACACATAAAAATATAACTACCTAATATAACACAATAAATATTTTATACAGTCGCACCATGCGACTCTATCACCCTAAAACTGTAACCTTTTTACCCGGATACTGTAAGTTTAGGTGGATACTAAATATCCAGGTCAAATTGACATCTGTAATAATTACAACACCTTATCCATTTTCAGGTGGCAAAAAATTACACATTGAACTCAACCAAACTAAATATAACAATATGGTTTTCACTGTAAGTTTACACCACAGTTCATTATGACCTGGATACCCTGGATACTTTGTACACACTTTTTTCTTGACATGGGGTATTAATAAATGGTATAATAAAAGGGCTACAAAATAATAAGGAGATAACATCCTAAAAAAAACTATACAAAAGAGATCTTTACATTGTTTTGTAGCAACAATTAACCAATCAATAAAGAGGTAGGCGATCTTATGGGCAGACTGACAGAATTATTTACATACCTAAATGCAAAAGACCACCCAACAGCCCACCAGATCAAACACCAATATCATTATATAATAGTAGACAAGCAACTCAAAAAGATAAGAAGAGAATATCAAAGTAATACCAAAGGCTATCATAAACAGGGTCGGCCTCGTATGGGTTAGGCAATAGATTGCCAAGTAGAGCGGGCCGCATTAATCCAGAGACCGGCTGGATGGACGCATAAACAGCAATAAGACCTGTAAAGGCAATCAGTCTGACAAAGGGATAGCTATAAACCGGGCAGCAAATAGCTGCAAAAGACACCGCTAAACTGTAATATTAGATAACTTATGTCAAAATAGATACAAGGTTGATATTGATAAAAACACCTACACTAAAATAAACCTGTAATATGGCAGACGTAAACACCGGACAGAAATTAGTAGATGAACCACGTATTATAGAACAACTCGAAATAGCCTATTCAATGGGCTGCACAGACACTGAGGCTTGCCTATTCGCCGGTATCTCAACTGCTACATTATATGCCTATATCAAACGTCATCCCAGTTTCAGCGAGCGTAAAGAAAAATTAAAAGAATATCCCATACTTAACGCAAGAAAAAAAGTTACGTCTGAAATTAAAGACGATGTTAAGGTTGCTCAATGGTACCTCGAACGCAAAACCAAAGAGTTTAAACCACCAAATAAAGACACCAACATAACACTTAACCAACTGAATTTACTCACAGAATCACAGATCAAGGATAGATTAGCACACAAGCTGACTAAACTGTTAGATAACGATAGTGGTAAAGATTTACACACTATTGATGCTAAGATAGTTGAGGATAACATCAATCCAGACACCATAGATTTAGGATAACACAAGTGGTAAGACATTACATACACGTCATTATGTATAGGATAGATAAGTGATTGATATGCTTGGGGATGCGGGACAATGTCTGATAATATCTTATTATGTAAACTCCAGTATGTTAGTATACCAATATACTATTTAAAAGAGACTCCTTATTCAGATTTCAAGGGGTATGGCCTTCAAAAAGTTTTTGATGTTTAGGGGTGGTACATGGTACCTTACTGTGGATAAAATTGGTAAATTGATAATGGTGGGATACACGGTTGTTATGATGTACGCTGTGAGTGTTCTGGTTTACATATTGTGTGTTGGGGAGTGACGATGACAGCATCCGAATTGATAAAGAAATTAGAGCAGATGACACGGGATTATGGTGTTGAAGCTGATGTAAAAATTGAAGATTCTGAATATGGGATTCAAGACATAGGGGACATTGAATTTTTAGAAGCATGGCAAGGTATTGGGGAAGCGATTGTATTGGTTATATAAAAAGGAGTCTATCATTATAACATGCACATAGACGATATTGATTACGAGTTATTTAACGCCGTCAACCGGTTATATTTTTATTTAACGTGCATGGAGTATAACGAATTTACAGAGCTTACGTTATGTTCTGAGCTTGAGGTTGTGTTAGAGGGGTGATTAATCCGAAGGAGTGGTATGTAAATGTCAAAAAGCAACAAAAAGAAGTGTCCTTTAAAATTTGGGAGCAATGACCGATATTGTGATGAAGATTGTGCGTGGTTTGACGGTATTGGGTGTGGGGTGTTGGACATTAGTATAACGGGTGCTATGCCGAAGCCCACGAAAACGGTTGATGACACGCAGTTGGAGCGGTTGATTTCATCATTCACTAACGGATTGAGGCAGATATTAAAATAATGGCTGGATTAGACCCTGAGGTAGTGCAGTTTTACAAGGATAATGGATATCGGGTGAGTGATTTTTACGATGCCAAACGGCATCATGGTCTTCGTTTGAGCAGGGCGCAGGTTAGTGCTGGGATTGTCGCTTATTACGAGGACATTAAGGATGGTGTAATAAACCCCCGGCAGATTGAGATAGGTTGGGGTCCGATAGAGTATGCTAAGAACGCCCGGTATGACGAATATGCCAGGGATAATGAGATACTTAGAAAGTACAAGCCTATTATAGAGGATTTGAACGGTAAATTGTATACATGGAAGCTGTGTTTCTGGTGTGTGCTTATCCTTGCTATCTTTCTTGGGGTGGCGTACCTGGACAGCGTAAATAATTTATGGGGTATTTTTAGATGAAGTGTTTTCCCTACACGAAAACAGTATCCGGGGCATCTTACTCCGGTTTGATATATAAGGGTTCCTGTTGGTTTGTGAATTTTAAGCTGGGGCAGGATAACGCTAATGACGCTCAGATAACGGTTTATGACTCAATTGTGACTCCTACCCCTGGGACGACAACTGAATTGATACCGACAAACCCGTTTGACGCTTCTGCTATGGGGTTAAACGGTGTTGAGGGTGACGACAGTTATGCCCGTTATGGTATTTGGTTGACTGTAACGGCTGTTGGGGGTGGTGCCTATGGGGGGGCTGTTGACGTAACGATTGGCATATGGCCCGCAAACATACCTTCAAGCCTTATACCGAGTTTTGGATAAGGAGAAATACTTATGTCTAACTGTAAAAACGGCTCATGTGGGGTAAAGATTATACCGATAAGCGACAAATATCGGAAAAATTGGGACAAAATATTTAAGAAGGATAAAAATGCCAAAGATAATTGAATTAGAACCCCGTTTTATTGAGGTTAAAGGGGATCAGGTTTGGCTTTTTCCCAAAGGTTATGTTTTTTTAGGGGTAAAAAGGCGCAAAAGTGATGGTACGTTAAGGATAATTGCGAAAAAGTTGTCGAATGCCAATAAAAAAGCCCGAAAAACAACCAAAAAAGCCTAAAAAAAAGGTAGTCAAGGCCAAAGGGTGTGATGTCGAGATCGTCAGGAAGACCTTTGAGGAGATAACAAGGGCCAGAAAAGAGATAACACCTGATGATTTGGACGGCATACCCCGTTCTGAGCTTGAAAGTATGCTTGTGCAGGTAACGGAGCTTGAAAATCGCAAGCTATACAACAAGATTGACATATATTACCCCGACAGGGGACCGTTAAGAAGGGAATTATACAGGCCACACCTTGAATTTTTCAGGCAGGGGGCGGTTAAGAGGGAACGGGCGATAATCGCCGCGAATCGTATTGGAAAATGTCTGACATATCAAACACTTATACAAACGCCTAACGGGGAAGTAAGTATTGGACAACTTTTTGAAATAGGGAAACCATTCAAAGTATTTTCGTGGGATGGTCAAAAAAAGGTGATAGCACAAGCAAAAGCCCCATTCAAAAAACCCAACAAAGAACCGTGTGTAAGAATAACTATGTCTGACGGTTCTTGGGTAGAAACCGCCCTAAATCATCGCGTTCTAACTGATCATGGTTGGCAATTCGTTTCCGAGATATATTCGGGATTTTGTCAAGAGCACTCTGAAGACGACTACGCTCTTTCTGAGACAGGTATTTTATCCGTACCATTAATTCAAAACATCTATGAACATTATTTGTTGAAAAAAGCTCTAAATTATCTGGGTGGTTATTGGAACGGTTCCCATCTTTATGGTGCACAACTTCTTCAGGGTGAAGATAGCGACCAAGTTTCTTTTCCATTACGAGCCGGTGTTCAAAAACTCTTTTCTGTTTTGTACAATATGGATGGTCGGGGCAGTAAATATAATTATATCCATTTGTTGAAATATTGCCTCCATTCCATCCAGGATGATCTGAACCAGATCGTGGGCCATTTCTTTGAGTTTTTATTGTATGCTCTTTGCAAGCCCTTAGAATTGTTGATCTACTCACCCCTAACATCTTTGCAACAATGTGGAGCTGTAATCCCTTCGACTCAATTAAATATTTTAAATCTGCTAAATCCAACTCAATCTTTGGTGGCATCAGAAATCTCCTTTACTAAAAGTAGTAAGTATATAGTATCAATAAAATCTATTGGTGTCAATACCGTTTTTGATTTTGAAGTAGAAAAATATCATAATTATATTGCAGGTGGTTTGGTACATCATAATAGTGAGGGAATTGGGGCGTATGAGGTAGCGTTACACCTAACAGGTCAGTATCCTGATTGGTGGGAGGGTAGAAGGTTTAAAGACCCTGTTTTGTGTTGGATGGCGGGTGATACATCCCAGACCGTGAGGGATATTCAACAGGCAAAACTGTTAGGGCCCCCGGGACAATACGGCACGGGCATGATCCGGAAGGACACTATCGCTAAGGTCAACCCAAAGGCAGGGGGTGTTCCGGATGCGGTTGAATCTGTTCTTGTCAAACATACATCTGGGGGGTTGAGCCGTGGGGTGTTTAAGTCGTTTGACCAGAAACGTAAGGCGTTCCAGGGGGATGAAGTCGATGTTGCATGGTTGGACGAAGAATGTTCAATGGCAATATACGGTGAGTGCCTAATTCGTACCATGACAACGAACGGTATGGTGATCCTGACCTTTACACCGTTGTTGGGATTATCTGAAGTTGTTATGAATTTTATGCCTAATGGCATAATCCCCGAAGACCAGGAGGGGTCAAAGTTCATTATCAACGCTACATGGGAGGATGCCCCCCATTTAACCGAATCGCAGAAGCAGGAGATATTAGACGGAACACCCCCCTATTTACGGGATGCCAGAGCAAAGGGTATTCCTCAGTTGGGTGCAGGGGCGATATACCCGATATTAGAGGAAGATATAGCGTGTGACGATTTTGAGATTCCCCTGTGGTATCCACGGGCGTATGCGTTAGATGTGGGTTGGAATGCTACCGCTGCTCTGTGGGGGGCATGGGATAGAGAATCGGATATCGTCTATATTTATTCATGCTACAAGCAAGGGCAAGCAGAACCAGCTACCCATGTCCAGGCGATAAACGCCAGAGGGTCATGGATACCGGGTTGTGCTGATCCTGCTTCACGGGCTTCAAGCCAGAAGGACGGTAAAAGCCTATTTAACGAGTATGTTGAGCTTGGCTTGGATTTATCCCTTGCAGAGAATCCTGTTGAGGCTGGTATATTTGCTGTTTGGCAACGGTTGGTGTCGGGCAGACTAAAGATATTTAGGTCGTTACGCCCGTTCTTTGACGAGTTTAGGCTTTACCATAGGGACGAGAACGGGAAAGTGGTCAAACAGAATGACCATTTAATGGACTGCCTGAAATATCTCATCCTTACTGGCATGAAAATTGCTATCGAGATCCCGGTTGATAAACTCTATGGCCCCCCATTCAACCATTACGGGGAACCAAGGGTAGTGGGAAATAATGTAGTAGACAGATATACGGGGTATTAATTATGCTTTGGCAATTACATTGGCAACGTAAGGATAGCGAAAAACCTGATTTTATGACAACCGTCTTTATATCACAGAGAGATATTAATTCTAATGATGAAATGAGATTATTTGTGAAAGAAACGCAAGAATCTCATCCAATTCCTGATGATGCTTGTTGGATGGCGTGTAACGAAAAATCGAAACATTTTGTATTAACAACGGCTGAATAAAAATTAAATAAAAGTTTGCCTGTTACCGACGGGTAACAGGTAGAGAAAAGGGTCGCAGGTAAGTGCTTACCCACTTGTTTGCGGCCTTTTTTTCGTTTTAGGGGTGATATGCCTGAAGACATAAACAAAATATTAGATTCAACAAATATCGCAGGGGAGCTTGACGAGGACACCCTTGATAAAATAGGGTCGGATGCTTTTCTGGGATATGAAATTGACAAGGATAGCCGTTCAGAGTGGGAAGAAACACAGGACGAAGCGATAGAGCTTGCTGCACAGGTGTTACAGGATAAGAAAGACGGTGCAGATATCAAATATCCCTTGTTATCTATAACGTCTGTACAGTTTGCTGCACGGGCGTACTCTGCGATTATCCCAGGCAGGCGTATTGTTAAAGGAAAGATTATCGGGCGTGACGAGAACGGTGCAAAAGCCGAAACTGCCGAAAGGAAATCGGTTCATATGTCGTGGCAGTTGACCGAAGAGATGGAAGAGTGGGAGTCCGACATGGACAAAGCCCTTACCATCATGCCCGTTACAGGCGGGTTTTTCAAGAAAACATACTTTAGCAAAAACCTGGGCCGTAATGTGTCGGAGTATTGTAGCCTGAAGGATGTCGTTGTCAACTACTGGGCAAAGTCCCTTGACCGTGCGCCCCGTGCATCTCATTACATGAAGTTTATGCCTAATGAGATTGAAGAGCGATTCAGGAGCAATGTCTGGAAAGAATTTGAGTATGGTCAGGCGTCAGAAGAGGAAAATGTTGATACCCGTGACCCTGAAGCCCAACACGTTTTTATTGAACAGCATACATTTCTTGACCTGGATAATGACGGGTACAAGGAACCCTATATTGTTACCTTTCACCGTGATTTGAAAAAGGTTGTCCGTATTGTCGCCCGTTTTGACAAAGAAGGGGTTGAGGTCGTTGAGGGATCTAAGACAGGCAGAATAAGATATATTAAGCCTGTGGGTTATTTTACCCTCTATCCCTTTATGCCGTCCATTGACGGTTCGTTCTATCCTTCAGGGTTTGGGAGACTCCTGCAACCCATCAACCGGACAATCAATACATCCATAAACCAAGTCCTTGATGCTGCAACCATCAACAACAAGGGCGGTGGTTGGATTACCAAGGAAGCGGCTAATGCCCTTGGTGCGGGTGATATGGAGTTTAAGACGGGTGAATGGAAACCCATCAACGCCCGTGGGGAAGACATCAAAAAGGCGATTCTGCCAAAGCCCGAAATCAGGATTGCGTCAGAAACTTTTGGCTTGATTAACCTGATGATTGAGGCGGGACAAAAGTTGGGGTCAACGGCTGACCTGCTGACAGGTGATGCACCCCCTGCCAATACCCCTGCTGCTTCGGTCTACAAGCTAATAGACGAGGGGTTAAAAGTATTCGGGTCTGTCTACAAGCGGATATACAGGTCGCTCAAAGAAGAGTTCAAAAAAATCCAGCGGTTGAATAAGTTGTATCTTGATAAAAACAAGGACTTCGAGTTTGAGGGTAAGTTTTTCAGTATTACACCGGAAGATTATGCAGATGATTTGAGCATGATTCCGATTAGTGACCCGTCCGAGATGACTGATACCCAAAAAATTGCAAGAGCGCAAGCCCTTATGGAAGTGAGGGGCCAGGGATTGAACGATGAGGTTATTATGAGGCGATACCTTGAAGCGTTGAACGTCCCCGACCTTGATGCTCTGATACCAAAAGAACCAAAAGAACCGCCACCCGACCCGAAGATTATGTTGGAGATTCAGAAACTTGAGCTTGAGCGTGACAAGCATGAGCTCGAACTATTTATGAAACAGTTTGAGATAGCAAAGATACAGGCAGACGTTATCTTAAAGTTAGCCGATGCCGAGGCCAAGGAGATGGGGCCACAGTTAGAACAATACAAGGCACAGATGGATAGTTTAACCAAGCAATCAATAGAAATGATGAAAATGAAGGAGCAGAAAGCCAATGCGAACAGACAGCAGGGAAGTGCTAACAAAGGAAGAACTGGTTGAATGGTTTCTTAATCCTGTCACTAAAAAGGTAAGGTTTAAGATAGAACAGAAAATTCAATCTCAGCATAAGAAGTTAGGTCATGGTTGGACATTTGACAGAGACAGCATGGAAAAGACTGCAATGGAAACCGCTGAAATGTGCGGAAAGATAGAGGGCTTAGAGTTTATTTTTAATTTAGAGGGAGATTAGAAATATGGAAAACGAGTCAGGAATACAACCAATAGAATACAAGGTAGTTATCCGACCCGATGAGGTTTCGGACCAGACATTGGGCGGTATTTTAAGACCCGATAGGGTGAAGGACATTGAACAGGCGGCAGCGGTAAGGGGGTATCTGATAGCGCATGGTGGTAAAGCCTTTGAGGATTTTGGAGAGCCAAAGCCTAAGATCGGAGATCGAGTACAGTTTGCCAAGTATGCCGGAGTACATGAAGTTCCTGGCGCAGATGGAAAAACCTATATCATGTGCAATGATAAAGACGTTGCTGCGATTATTACCAAAGAAGAATTGATTATTAAAAAAGTCAAGCATGTTGACGGCAGTATTGAAGATGAAAGATACAGGTTCAATCCTGAGAAAGTAACCTTTGAATTGGAGGAAACAAGAAATGGGGAATGAGTCAATAGAAGTACAGGCGAGGGCAATGGGTTGGGTGCCGGAGGACGAGTTCAAGGGCAACCCTGAAATGTGGAAGGATGCCGAAACATTTGTGAAAAACGGGTATGAGGTTCTACCCATACTCCGAGAGCGCACAAAAACGATGGCAACCAAAATGGATGAAGTCACGCAAAAACTCGCAAAAACCGAGTCGCTTTTGGCGACATTGACGGAACACCATAAAAAGACGGACGAACTGGCGTACAAAAGGGCGTTAGCCGATTTAAAAGCCGAGCAGCGCAAGGCAGTTGAGGACAACGATGTTGAGCGGTTTGACGCTATCGACAGAAAACTCGAACAACTTGAAAAACCTGAACAATCAACAAATGACGCAAACCTGGACCCGGGCTTTGTAGCATGGAAATCTGAAAACCCCTGGTACGATAATGATGCGGAACTGTCAGTTTATGCCGATAGTATTGCGGGATTTGTTGAAAGAACGTCAGGTCTTAAAGGGGGAAAAGCCTTTTTTGATAAAGTGACCGAAGAGGTTAAGGCACGATATCCCGACAAATTCAAAAACCCAAACAGGGAAAAACCCAATGCGGTAGAGGGTGGTGGTGATAATAACACAGGGCCAGTCAAACCCAAAAAGAAAACATACTCCGATATGCCACAGGATGCAAAAGAAGCATGTGACGAATTGGTAAAAGCGGGGCTTATGGAAAAAGATCAGTATATCAAAGAATATTGGGATTTAGCAGGACAATAAGGAGATTACGATGGCAAGACAGAGAAAAATAGATGCGAGAAGCAAGCGTGTACCGTTAGGCCAACTTAGAACAAGGATGACTGTCCCCGACCATATATTAGAGAAAGATAGGTTTGTCTATAGGTGGATGTGCGATAGGCAGGGGCGACTCCCACAAGCCGAGCAGGGGGGATACAACTTTGTCTTAGATCCCTCAATGGAGGTTGAAGTTGGAGAGGGCCAGGATGGGCGTGATAAAATGTCAACGGCTATTTGCAGAACAGTCGGCACGCATCCTGATGGAAGCCCAATGAAAGCATATCTAATGAAAATCAGGAAGGATTGGTACGAGAAAGACCAGCGAGAAAAGCAAGCGGAGTTAGATAAGGTTGATGAGGCAATAGCAGGTGGTGAGATAGCACGGCAGCCAGATGATAAGAGATACATTGGTTCACAAGGCATTCAGTATAAGCCTTAAAATATTAAATTTAAATTTAACGGAGATTTTACGATATGGCGAATGATACTAATTACTGGGGTTTACGCCCGGTAAAGCATATCAGCGGTGCGCCTTGGAATGGGGTTACTGAAAAGTGCTACATTTCAAGTTCTTATGCTACCGCTATGTATATTGGAGATCCCGTTATGATAGATGACGAATCAGACGATGCTTGTGCATCGGCTATGTATAATACTATTGAAAAAGCCACTGTCACCGATGGTGGCATAATCTATGGTGTGATTGTGTCGTTTGACGATAGTGTGGGTTGTTCTAAAGTTTACAACCCTGCTTCTACGGAAAGATATGCCAACGTGTGTGTTGATCCGACTGTTGTTTATCATATACGGGGTTGTGGAGGGGGAACGCCGACAAGTTTGTTCCCGTTCCTTAATGCAGTTATGATTACAGGTACGGCAAGTACCGTAACGGGTCTTTCTGGTGTGAAACTTGATGAAGGGACATCCACTGCTCCTTCTGTTGACCAGAGTAACCCACTGCTGATTCTGAGGGCGGCTAATATGCCCGACAACGAATTGGGTGACAATTGTGTTTGGGAAGTTATGATTAATACTCATCAGTTACGGGCTGCTGCAACGGGCAACGTGGCTGGTGTCTCCAAGACCTAATGAAAGGAGGGTGTAGATTATGGCTGGTGTAATTTCAACTGGTAATCACCCTGCTGCATTAGTGCCGGGTGTTAAAGCGTGGTGGGGGAGAGCGTATAACGAGCATACCCCCGAATTTCCTGATCTGTTTGATAAGGATACATCAAGTAAACATTATGAAGAGGACGTCCTTGTAACCGGGTTCCACCTTGCACAGGTGAAGCCGGAAGGTGAAGGTGCAAGGTACGACTCCGAATCGCAGGGCTTTACAAAACGGTACACCCATGTTGCGTATGCCCTTGGTTTTATGATTACGTTTGAGGAAAACAGAGATAACCTTTATGCGGTTGTCTCCAAGCGAAGGGCGCAAGCTCTCGCTTTTTCCTTCCGTCAAACCAAGGAAAATGTTGCGGCACAGGTGTATAACCGTGCGTTCAATAGCTCTTATACGGGTGGTGACGGTCTGGAACTATGTTCCGAGGCTCATGTGTCTAAGTCTGGCACCTGGGCGAATGAGCCGTCTGCGGCGTGTGACCTTTGCGAAGACGCTATAGAGGATGCCTGTATTGCGATTATGGGATATACGAACGACAGGGGGTTAAAGATTAACTTAATGCCTCAAAGCCTTCATATCCATCGAAACGATTGGTATGAGGCCAACAGGATTCTAAAGTCTACCCTTCAGTCGGGAACTGCTAACAATGACCTTAATGCTCTAAGGGTAACTAATTCCCTGCCGAAGGGCATTAAAATGAACCACTACTTTACCGATACGGATGCGTGGTTTGTTCGGACAAATGCGCCAAGGGGTATGATTCACTATGACCGTGATCCTATCATGTTTGATATGGATAACGATTTTGATACCAAGAACCTCAAATGGTTGGGCTACGAGCGTTACAGCTTTGGTTGGACCGACCCACGGGGTATCTATGGGAATCCTGGTGCGTGATAAGTACTTGAAATAATTAACAAATTGTCATGGCTTATGGATATTATAATATTTTTGGAACCTGTAAACAGAGGTATGACTACAACCAAGAAGTTTTGCTATTTCATGTTGGGTCATGGTTTCAGTTTTTTTTCTAAGCCATTTTTTGTCAAGGAGCTTTGGAAATCTGGTTTTATGTCGAACCTTAATTTTAATTTTATGTTTTTTAAGTGCTTTGTAAACAGAGGTATTGCTACATCCAAGCTCCTTTGATATTTTTATAATTGTTTTATTCAGGGTTATGTACTGATAGACAAGCCATTTTTTATTGGAAAGCATATGAAAATTGCCATTATGTATTTGTGCATGATGTTGGTATGTCATTACAACAAGGTTTTCGATGCGATTATCAGATCTATCCCCATTAATGTGATGGACACATTCCTTAGGCGTAAGATAACGACCAAGATGGGCTTCAACAATGAGCCGATGCTCTGGGACATAACCATCATGGTGGGCATTTGGGTGGTTTGGATGTTTGACAAGAACATAACCCATATTTAATTTAGACATATTAATAATCTCCTATATTGCACGATACAATCATTGTATCAGCTTTGTAGGCTAATGTCAACCGATAAAACAGTATCATGATGAGTGTGCTGTTTTTGAGATGGTTAAGCGGGTGTGCAAATCATCCGGGCAACCTGTTGAGACATACAGGTTGTTCCTAAAAAGGTAAAATATAATGGCGAGATATACTAATTTTCCAAATGGGATTACAAGTTTCGGTCATCCGGTTGGGCCAAATACACAGGGTTTGACGGGTGATGCATTCTTTGTTGTTCCTTCGGCTAATAGTTCAACAAGTTATTTTAATGATTGGGCAACAAAGCATTTACCCAAGGGTAAGGTTTTTACATCGGTTGCGGCTGCCTATGCTGCTACTACCACAGGGCGTAATGATACAGTCTATGTGTTTCCAGGGGCTTATACCGTGACTTCGGCTCTTTCATGGGCAAAACACCACACGCATTTAGTCGGTCTTGGTGGGCCCGGATATTATGGTGTCGATTCTTATGCGCCTAATGTTCTTATGGAATGCACGACTGCTGCGGTTGCCGAGGTTGTGGATTTTGCCGGTCATAATTGCCAGTGCTGGAATATGTCTTTTTCGAATCGTGCTGCTGATGCGGGAAATCTATGTGCTGTTGAAGTCACAAGTTACGGAAATTATTTTAACAATTGTTACTTCAACGGTTTGATGGCAACCACTCAGGTTGCAACGGCTGCGGCTGCTGCTCTCTATATAGGTAATGCCGGCCTTTCGATGTTTGAAAGGTGTCACATTGGTCAAGATGTGTGGAGCATCAGAACTGGTTCTGACCAGGGGTGCATACGTTTTACGAGTACAAGCAGACCTAACAATATAACCTTTAAAGATTGTCAGATTAAATCCCACTCTAAAACAGCGGCTTGTGCGATGGTTGCAGTCCCGGCAGCTACTTCAACGGGTAGAAATATCTTGTTTGATAATTGTATTTTTACCAACTTTGCCGATGATGGGACAAGTATTAACCAAGCATTTCATACTACCGCAAGTGGTCAAAAGCATTCGATTCTTTTACATAATTGCAGTGCTTTTGGTATTGATGAATGGCAGGACGATAACCTGGATATGGTTATTGGAACGATGCCGATTACTGGCACAGGTGGTGGTCTGCATATTGAGCAAACTGGTGTTGCAGGAGCATAATTATGACAGATTATGGGCCTCCAAGCACCTGTGAAGATTGCGAAGGTACTGGTTTCCAAGATGGGGAACTATGCAGTTCATGTTTTGGAAGTGGATCAACAGTTTTTATGGGGATTCACTTTCATACAATAAAAAAACTTTTAAGTTTAAAAGAGACAGCAAACGATATAGAAGATAAGTTAGATGACATTCTCGATAAATGTAACGACATTATGGAGAAATTAAGCGAATGAGACAGTTAGTTTTAGGTTTCGGGGTGGGTAAGTGTGGGACAACCTCGCTTGCCCACCTTTTGAACATACAGCCGAACAGTTATTTTTCCCATGAGATAGACGGACTTCACTGGTTTGGAATATTCAGCGATTATCATAAGGTGATAAAGCAAATCCGAAGGAGAGCAGAGAAATACGATTTCACGGGGGATGTCAGCTATGTGTGGATCCAGCACTTGAGCCAGATGGTGAAGCTATTCCCAGGAGTGAAGTTTGTCAATATGTGGCGGGACAAAGAGGAAACGGTTGAATCGTTCTGGAAGAGTAGTGAAAACCGAAGGGAAGCAATGAATACCCCGACACAATGGGCAACCCCTGACTTCTGGTTTGGGATGTACCCGTTCTTCGGGTTTCCACCGAGCAAAGACCAGATAGCGCATACATACGATATTTACCATAGGCTAACCCATGTTGCGCTGTTAAAGTATCCCAACAGGATATTCAGTTTAAATGTGAAAAGCCTAAGCGACTTGGATAAAGTGGATAACCTGTTGGATTTTGTAGGAATACCAAAAGACCAGCGAGTTGTTGAGAAAGTAAAGGCAAACGTCAAAGGGCAATCTTCTATGGAACTGTTTATTGTTCCAACGGAAGATATGGACAAAAAATATAAACATAAAATGAAAGCGGGAATAACCTTAGAAGCGTCTACCAGACGTTCTCTATAAGAGAACGCTTTTTAAGGAGAACATATAAATGAGCTCACCACAAAGATACGCTGATGGCGTGACAAACATTGCGAAGGGGAAAACCCTGTCTGAAATGCCTATGCCTGACCCTACGGTTACGCACGGGTATTTCAATGATTTTTTTCAATATTCTACTGCCGATTGGATTACTTCGACTTCGGGTACCGGAACACTTGCGGTAAGTGATACGGTTGTCGGGGGTGCTTTGGTCTTAACCCCTGGTGCAGCAACAGAGGGAAAATTTGACTCTATCCAGCTTTCCAAGGATGGGGGAACAAACGATTCGGAAGTGTTCTTGTTCGCTACCGGAAAGAAAGCATGGTTTAAGACCAGAATATATGGGGCAGATGTTAGTGATATGGAACTCGATATAGGGTTGTGTATTGTCAATACTGACCTTAGAAATGCTGCACCAAGCGACGGTGTTTGGTTTACTTCTGATGATGGGACGACAGACATCGACCTTATTATTGCCAAAAATTCAAGCCAGGTGAAGGTGTCCGGTGTTGGTACATGGGCAGACACCACATGGATTAGTCTGGGGTAT
>Ga0180438_10001870_pt1 | contig 36113 bp, 30 predicted proteins | sample SS_ome_12_FD_132455 | JGI IMG/M metagenome (GOLD analysis project Ga0180438, IMG submission 132455) | Hypersaline lake sediment archaeal communities from the Salton Sea, California, USA - SS_3_D_2 metaG | ecosystem: Environmental > Aquatic > Non-marine Saline and Alkaline > Hypersaline >... | reverse complement strand
CTGGATTGCATCATGTTGATAAAATTGTGTAAGATATTAAGGCCGGGATGAAAGTTAGATTCGAATCCGCATGGGTGATGGGGAAGGATTCCTGAAATGAAAATTTTCTGGATCGAAAAAATCCGTGGACCGAAAATCACGGATAGATCCCTTTGGATTTGTTTCTTCCTTTTCTTGTGGATTTTGAATGCCGTTGGCTGCCGGCTGTACAATCTGGAAAAAAAATTGAGTCCTGAAAACAGGGAGTTTCTCTCAAAAGTCCGGTATATCGTCACGAGAGAAGAGAGGAAGATTTTTTTGGAGCTTCCCGACTCCGAAAAAAAGGGCTTCCAGAAGGAATTCTGGAACCTCAGGGATCCCGATCCGGCAACGGAGGAGAATGAATTCAAAAAGGAGTATTTCCAGAGAATCGAAGAGGCCAACCGGCTGTTTCACGGGGGAACGCCTGGCTGGCTCCAGGACAGGGGGAGGATCTATATTCTGATCGGTCCTCCTACGGAAAGATTGGCTTATCCGATGCAAGCCCATTCGAAACCCCAGGAGATCTGGTATTATGGGAATTTTCCAGTGATTTTTGTGGATGAACTGGGAACCGGAGACTATCAGCTCGTAACGCTTAATGTGGCTCATCTTCTGGATCTCAACAAAGCGCAGATGGCCTCTCAGGAGAGAGCCAAGCCGAGAGAAGATTTATTTGATTTTGCTGTAAAAACTCGTATTCGTGAAGAGAACGAAGTCATCGTGATAGTGGATATCGACTATAGAGATATCTGGTTTGCGGCCATTAAGGATCGCTTGGAGACCACCATTCTGTTATCCGTGAAATTGGAGGATCATGCAGGAACGGCGATCCTGTCGGAAAAAAAGGAGTATCCGATTTCCCTCCATGAAGATGACATAGGGAAGGCGGACAACATCATCATCGACTACCCCCTGGTTCTGAAAAAAGGAACGTATACGTTGCATCTGGAATTGGCAAATACGGCGGGAAAGGAGAGCCGAAAAAAAACCCTGAAAATAGTGTTGTGAAAGTTGGAAATTATAGCGAGGCGGAAGAGATTTAGCCTGGGCGTTGTTTTCCGGACCAGAGAGCAGCGCCGATAAATCCTGCCTTGTTTCCCAGAGCAGCGTGCTCGATGCGGCAACAACGGAAAGACCCCTGGAAGGACCTTCTGGCTGCTTCCTCGTAGGCGGGTTCGATGAGGAAAACGCCGGCTTTCATCACTCCTCCGCCAAGGAGTATTTTTTCCGGATTGAGGAGATTGATGACAATCGACAGCCCGATTCCCAGGAATTTCCCTGCTTTGGCAAAGGCCTGCCGCGCGGCTGTGTCGTTATTTTCGGCATATCGAGACACATCCTCGGCCGTCATCCCTGCACGGCATTTTCCTGAAGCCTGGTAGTTTGCCACGATTTTTTGCGCGGAAACCTCTGTTTCCAGGCACCCCCTGCTGCCGCAGTTGCAGGGCTCCCCTTGGGGATTGACCACAACATGTCCCAGTTCTCCGGCGTAGCCGCACGCGCCTTCCCAGATGTCCCCTTCCAAAATGATCCCGGAGCCAACCCCGGTCCCGATGGTTAGATGAACGAGACTATGAGAACCCTTTCCTGCTCCGCATGTGTACTCTCCATAAGCGGCCAGGTTGGCATCGTTGTTCACGCAAAAGGGCACATCGATGAACCGGGAAAGAGCCGGATACAGAGCGATGTTGTCTATCCCGGGATAATTGGGCGACTGGAGAATCTTCCGTTTTTTTTTGCTGTAAATCCCGGGAAATCCAAAACCTGCGGTTTCGATCCGATTTCGCTGGCTGCTTGTCAGCGTTATCCAGATTTCCTTAAGGATTTGGAAGAGCTTTTCCACGTCTTTCGGTGTCTCGACCTCGGATTCCGTGATTATCTTTCCTTTATCATCCACCAGCCCGAATTTAAGGGCGGTGCCACCGAGATCGAAACCTGCATGTATGCTCATTTATCAGCCAATTGTTTTTTGATCCCGATGGCTGCATAGTTGGGAGGGGAATACAGAAGTTTGTTCAGGGCATCGATGTTTCGATTCAATACAGCCGCTGTCTCGTCAGCGCCGGGAAGGGCCTGAAGCTGTTCCTCCTCGAGGGGGGCAGAGTATTGGATAGCGATGTTCTCGAATCCCGAGCTTTCGAGAAGAAATTTCAGCGTTTGGGGATGGATGGGTCTCTGGTGAGTTAGGTCTAGAAAATATATCTGAACCAAGGCGAATACAGAAGCAGGATTGATCGTTTCCAGGACGATGTGCCCGCCGGGTTGGATCTTGGAGAAAGCTGTAGCAATCAATTTTTTCAGATAGGGAGGAGGCAAATGTTCGATCACTTGAGCGGAGTATATCCCACCAAGCGTGTTGTCCTCGGTATCTGCCAATGCTGCCAGGATATCTCCCTTCCGGCAGTCCAGGCCTTTGTCCAGGCAGATCTCGACCATCTGCTCGTTCAGATCGAATCCAACAGCCTCGATCCCCTGTTCCCTCAACAATTCGAGGAATTCCCCACGACCACAGCCAAGGTCCAGAACCCTGCCCTTTAACTGAAAATAGGGAAGGAACCGGGATTGCTGTTTTTTGATTTCTTCCTCGCTGCCCCTATGACGGTTCTCGAAGGCGGCATACTGCCAGTCCTTCAGAGGTTCCAGGATTTTACGGACGTGTTTTTGTGTTGGAAGATGCTTTTGTTCCAGCACGCCGAGTAAACGGTCCATCTGCTCTTCCAGACGCAGAAACTTTTTCATCAGGAGATTTGCGTCTTCGTAAGTCACGGCCAGTTTTTCCACCCGCCATTCCATGCTTTTGAAGATCATGCCGACGTGGTTACTTCCCAGGGCATCCCATTCCTTGTCTTTGGCATCCATCAAGGCTGTGGCGGTTTCGACGAGCCCGGCCAGGGACAAAAAAAGGTCCTGGGTTTGTTCGATATGTCTATCGAGGATTTTTTGGAATTCCTTGAGGGTGTGGAAGACCTGCTGCCTGTACTTGTCCTGGGATATGTCTGCCGATGATGCAAGCTCCTTGAGACGAGACAGGAGATGCTGGAGCCTGAGAGCGTTGTCCGGAGACGAGAACTCCGCGCCCTTTTTTTTTATTTCTTCCAGCTCTGTTATGAGAGCGTCTTGTTTTTCTTTTCTTTGCTGGGCGAGCTTTTCAAGCGTTCGTCTCATTTTTCCTTAGAAGGAGGCTCAGACTCATCCCGTGATTCGTTATCCTTTTCTTTTGATGTGACGGATTTTTTGAAGTTCTTGATGCCTTCTCCCAAGGATTTTCCAAGCTCGGGAAGCCGCCGTGCCCCGAAAATGATGACAACGATCAAGATGATAAGGATCAGCTCGGTAGGGCCGACTGGACCGAATAAGAACATAGGAACCTCCTCGAGGGTAGTTTCTTTTGATTCTGCGTACCAAAGGTACTCGAGTCCCCGGGAAAAGTCAAGCTCCGCTGCTGCGGATCTCTTTCCATCGCATGCGATCAAAAGTGTAGACCTGCCGATAGGGAGTTGGTTATACTGGGTAACCGAAATGAAAAATATCCGGAACTTTTCGATAATTGCCCACATAGATCACGGCAAATCCACTCTTGCGGACCGGTTGATCGAAAGGACGGGGACCCTATCGATCCGGGAGTTGCGGGAACAGGTCCTTGACACGATGGACCTGGAAAGGGAGAAAGGGATCACTATCAAGGCCCACTCGGCTCGCCTCCTGTATCGGACAACGGCTAAGGACGAATATATACTCAATTTGATCGATACCCCCGGGCATGTCGATTTTGCCTACGAAGTCTCACGAAGCCTGGCGGCTTGTGAGGGGGCCCTGCTTCTGATCGATGCCTCCCAGGGCGTGGAGGCCCAGACACTGGCCAATACCTACCTGGCAATCCAGAATGACCTCGTTCTTATCCCTGTGATCAACAAAATCGATCTCTCCCAAGCCAATCCGGAGCTTGCACTGGAACAGCTTGAGAATATCATCGGTCTGAATAAGGAAGAAGCGATACTGGCAAGCGCCAAAACGGGATCCGGGGTAGACCAGATCTTTGCTTCGATCGTCTCACGAATCCCCCCTCCTAAAGGCTCAAAAGATGATCCTTTGAAAGCGCTTTTGATCGACTCCTGGTATGATTCTTACAGGGGAGTGATCGTTCTGGTTCGCATCTTCGATGGGATGGTCAGGAAAGGGGCACGCGTCGAGTTGATGGCCAGCCAGGCAGTTTACGATGTGGAGGAAGTGGGCTATTTAACTCCCAAACCAAAAAAAGTCGATTCCCTTTCAGCAGGGGAAGTCGGCTATGTCATCGCTGGAATAAAAGATCTGGATCATGCTCGTGTCGGAGATACCCTTACGGAAAAATCCCGGAGGGCCCTGAAGGCTCTTCCGGGATTCAAACAAGCGAAACCTATGGTTTTTTGCGGGATGTATCCCGCAGGGGATACCGGTGTTGAAGACCTTCGCAAGGCTCTGGAAAAACTCCGGCTCAACGATTTTTCTTTCCAGTACGAACCTGAAAATTCTCCGGCCCTGGGCCTGGGATTCCGGGCCGGATTCCTGGGAATTCTTCACAGGGAGATCATCCAAGAACGCCTGGAACGGGAATTCGATATCAACCTTATCACCACTGCGCCGAGCGTGAGTTTCCGCGTGACGACAATCCTGGGAGAAAGGAAGGAAATTCATAACCCTTCGGAACTTCCTCCGGCTCATACGATCAAGAAAATCGAGGAGCCGGTGATCGAAGCTTTGATACTGGTTCCCGAGAAATATCTCGGTGCAGTCCTCAAACTTCTTGAAAGCCGCCGCGGGGAACAGATCAAGATGGAGTACGTGAGCTCCCAGCGAATCATTTTGACGTACAGGCTGCCGCTCAATGAGATCGTGTTCGACTTTTATAACAATCTAAAATCCGTCTCTCAGGGATATGCATCCATGGATTATGAGTTCGAGGGATTCCGGGAGGCCTCATTGGTCAAACTCGATATCCTGGTCAATAGGGAGCCGGTGGATGCGCTATCGCTGATCGTTCACCAGGAAAAAGCCTATCATGTGGGAAGGTCCCTCGTGTCTCACATGCGTCAACTCATTCCTCGTCAACAATTCGATGTGTCTCTTCAGGCGGCGCTCGGGAAGCGGATCATCGCTCGGGAAACCATCAAAGCCTACAGAAAAGATGTGCTCGCAAAGCTCTATGGGGGAGATTATACACGGAAGATGAAACTGCTGGAAAAGCAGAAGTCCGGGAAAAGAAGAATGAGAAAAATTGGCAGCGTCGAGATTCCGCAGGAGGCTTTTTTAGCCCTGCTCCGCGTCAAGTGAAGGGCAAACGGTGATGAAAGATTTTTGGGTTTTTAGTCTTTTTTTTGGTAAGATTGAAGCCTGCGGGAGATCGTGATGCCGACGGAATCTTTTGAGGAGATCGTTCGCGGAGGAATCCGGTTCATTTCTCGATTCTTTCCTCAATCCCGGTATTTGTATTTTCCTCTTCTTTCCGCAGCATTGGTTTGGGCTATCGAGAGATCCAAAGAGTGGCAGGAAAAGATTTTTTCCTGGGAGGTGTGGCTCGACCCGCATTTCGTCAACGTGAAGCCGGATACGTTTATCCTGGATTTTTTTATCGACCATCCCGGACTATCGCAAACATTTTCTGAGGAAATCCGAAACCGGGACTTGCCTGCGCTGCGAAAGCATTTTTACAGCCTTTATCCGATCGTTGGGCTGGAGGATCCCTTCCTTGCGGGCTTGTTCCATCAGGAGTTGGAATCCAAGGATTACAGGGCAATCATCAGGGAATATGATTGCCGGGTGGCTCAGGCGATCGTGGACATCGAAGCTCTGGACGAACCCGGCAGATTTTTGGACGGGCTTAAAGCTATTGCCGAAGAAATGGCTTCTTTCAGCGGTGGAATGATCAAGCAGACATCTGTGCAGAGCGCTCTGGCCGAGATCATAAAAAAAGAATTGAACAGGGAAAAGGAGTGAATATCCTTCTATGAGAAAGAACGGGGCTCTCATATTTACGATTTTGACGATATGTGCGTTTTCTTCCTGTGTCTCTCATCTTAAAAATGCCAAATCCCACTATGCCCGGGCTCAGGAATTTTCCCGGTCCTACGAAATGGAGAGAGCAATCGGTGCGTACAAAAAAACCCTGGAAGAGGCCAAAAGCGGGGTGAAAAAAAATCCGTCTGCCCAGGCATTCATGCTCAAAGGACTGGCAGAACTGCATCTGAATTTATGGGAGGATGCCGGACAGAGTTTTCTGGATGCGTTTACTTACGGGTTCGATAAAGGGCAGGAATGGGCGGAATGGGTTTCTCTTTGCGGACTCGCTTCTGCTTTGCAAGAAATGGGGCTCGCCCAATCCGCTTTCCAGATGTATGCCCAAATCGTGGAAAAATCCAGGTTAAGGCCGGTGTCCATATTCGCAGCCCAGAAATACGCGGGCATGGCTCTCGAGAGAGCTCTTCGGGAGGAGGGCAAGCAAAAAGAGCGTCTGTTGTCATCCTTGTTTCGGGATATCGAAAAACTGACGAACAGAGACCTGAGCTGCGGATTTTTCCATTATCTCCAAGCCCAAGTGCTGAGCCACATGGGAGATTACGGAAGGAGCTTCGAGGAATCCGTGATGGCAAGGGAGCTTGGGCTTCCGACACAGGAAATATTCCGGGATAACGACCTCCAGATCGTGTTTTGTTATCGAAGATCGAAAGAGGAGATGTCCCCTGAGGATGGGGAAGAATTTCGCATTCTTTACGTGAGATGGATAAAAAGGTGGAACTGGCTTGACCCGGAAACACCCGATTGGAAAAAGAGGTAAAACATGCTGCCGACCATAACCTGGAAAAATGGTAGAGTCGTAATGATCGATCAGAGACTTCTGCCGGAGGAAGAAAAGTACCTGGAGTGCTCGGATCACGAACATGTTGCAGAGGCCATCGAGAAAATGGCGATCCGGGGAGCTCCGGCCATCGGTGTCGCTGCAGCTTATGGGGTGGCTCTGGGAGTTGCAAAAATCAAGGAGCAAGACGAACTTGATGAAAAATTCCAGCGCATCCTGGACAGGTTGAGAGACACGCGCCCCACTGCCCGGAATCTGTTTTGGGCTCTGGAGAGGATGGAGCGGGTATATGATACCCATAAACATCTTTCTTTGGTGGATCTTGCACAAAAATTGATCCGCGAAGCCATCGGGATCGACAGCGAAGACGTCGAGACCAACAAAAAAATCGGTTTGTGGGGGAGAGATTTGATTCGGGACGGCCAGACCATTCTGACCCACTGCAATGCCGGCGCACTGGCAACGGCAGGTTACGGAACCGCCCTCGGCGTGATCCGCGCAGCTTTTGAGCAGGGAAAGGGAATTTGCGTGTTCGCTGACGAAACGCGGCCGCTTCTTCAGGGGGCGAGACTGACCTGCTGGGAATTGGAGAGGGAGGGAATTCCCGTGGTCCTGATCACGGATAATATGTCCGGCTACCTGATGAAAAAAGGCCGGATATCAGCCGTCATCACAGGAGCGGACAGGATCGCGCGAAACGGAGATTCGGCCAACAAGATCGGGACCTATTCTGTGGCTGTCCTTGCAAGGGAACACGGACTTCCTTTTTATGTGGCAGCCCCTATGAACACCATCGATTTCGGTTTGGAAAACGGGGATGCCATCCCCATCGAAGAGAGAACACCGGATGAGGTGAGAAGAATGGCCGGTCGATATATCACCCTTCCTCATATCCAAGTCGAAAACCCTGCCTTCGACGTGACACCTGCCAGTTATATCACCGCCATCATCACCGAGAAGGGGATCGCCGAGCCGCCGTTCGAACGGAGCCTGGCAGATTTAATGGATTGAATGATGAATATCTTGGGGATCGAGACATCTTGCGATGAAACATCTGCCGCCGTATTGAATAGCAGTCTCGAGATTCTCAGCAACGTGGTTCTTTCCCAGGACGAGATCCATGCGCCCTACGGCGGCGTGGTGCCGGAACTGGCTTCCCGTCAGCACATCCGGTCGATCGGATATGTGGTGAACGAGAGCCTGCGCCGAGCAGGGCTTGCTGTCCGGGATATAGACGCATTTGCCGTCACGCAGGGGCCGGGATTGATCGGGTCCCTTCTCGTCGGCCTTTCTTTTGCCAAAGGCCTGGCGTTCTACTTCAAAAAACCTCTGATCCCTGTGGACCACCTGGAAGCGCACATCCATTCCGCTTTCCTGGAAAACAAGGATATCCCTTTTCCCTGTCTAGCCCTTCTGGTCTCCGGGGGGCATACATCTCTGTTCTTTCTTGAAAAAAAATTCCAATCCCGTCTTATCGGGAGGACCCGGGATGATGCGGCAGGAGAGGCACTGGACAAGGTAGCGAAATATCTCGATCTGGGGTATCCCGGTGGCCCGGTCATCGAACAAAAGGCAGAAAAAGGGAATGCCCGGAAATTCCCCTTTGCCCTTCCCCGCATGACGGACCAGAGCATGGACTTCAGTTTCTCCGGTCTCAAGACAGCGGCATTGAGAACGATCAAACGGAATCGCATAACTCGGGAGCACCCGTCTTTTTATGATTTTTTGGCGAGTTTCCAAAATGCGGTGGTCAGAGCTCTTCTTGTCAATGTAGACCTGGCAGCCAAACGGTTCTCTCCCCATGCGCTCATCCTGTGCGGCGGCGTGGCCAGAAACAAGAAGTTGAGGAGGGATTTTTCAGCATTTGCCAGAGAAAAAAAATGTCCGGATTTTATTCCGTCCCCCGAGCTCTGCACCGATAACGCCGCCATGGTTGCTGCTCTGGCTGTCGAAAAAATAAACACCTTCGGAGATTTTCCTCTTTCCCTGGACCTCAATGCCTACCCCAGGATGTGAGTGTGTTTTTCCTTTATTGTCTCAGGCGAAGTGTGGTATAAAGCCTGTGCGGATCGAGCAGGAATGGCAGAGCGTTCGAAAAAAGTTGTCGTTGTGATGCCGGCGTATAATGCCGAAAAGACACTCGAAAAAACGCTTGACGATATTCCCAGGGACAGCATCGACGATATCATCCTCACCGATGACGCCAGTAAGGACAACACCGTTGGCCTGGCCAAGAAACTGGGGCTCAAGGTTTTTGTCCATGAGAAGAACAGGGGATATGGCGGAAACCAGAAAACCTGTTACAGGGAAGCGCTGAAACTGGGAGCCGAGATCATGATCATGGTTCATCCCGATCACCAGTACGATCCCACGGTCATCCCCCAGCTCATCGAGCCGTTGCTGAACGGTGAATGCGATGCTGTGTTCGGATCCAGAATGCTCGGGGGACGGCCCCTGGAGGGGGGCATGCCCAAATGGAAATATCTGGGGAACATCTTTCTCACCGCGCTGGAAAACGCGGCATTCTACATGTATCTGACGGAATATCATTCGGGCCTGCGGGCATATTCGCGAAAATATTTGGAAACGGTCAGGTTCGAGTTGAATTCGGACGATTTCGTGTTCGATTCGGAAATAATCGCCCAAGGGGTCATTCATAACTTGCGGATCCGGGAGATCCCCATCCAAACACGGTATTTTACCGAAGCATCCCAGATCGGACTCGGCAGGAGTCTTGTCTATGGCTTCTCCATATTGAAAACCCTCGTTAAATTCAAACTTCACAAAAAGGGGATCAAACGGTTCGCAATGTTCCTGTGATAAGCAGGCGCATTTTTTGGGGGAATCCCTGGCTATATAATGGGCAGAATGGAGAACCGAAAAGGCTTGGCAAAAGCGATTACGCCGGATTTTCGCTGAAGACGTATGGTCACGCGATAAAGGTTCGTGTTTTTGAACCGGTATGAGTGGGGGGCCGCAAGTTCCAGAGTTGTGATTTCGGGGGAGGCCTGCCCTTTATAAAGGACTTGGTCGAAAAGCTCGATCTCCACATCGAACACGCCGTCCGGTGATCCAAAGGACAAGCGCAATCCCTTCAATTTTTGCCAGGAAGTGAAATGAAAAATGTAGGCCCTGTTGGCTCTCGGAAGCTGGAATTCTCCAGGTTCTTGCATTTGGGCTACCCTTCCCAGCGAGTAGAACGTGATTTTCTGGCCTGAAGGGTATGGGGTGTTTTCAGGATACAGGAGCACGGTTCGTGGAATGAGTGCAAGCCAGAAGAAAATGAGGAGAATTCCGAAGGAAACGATCCCCAAATGATGGGATATTTTCATCCGGAATGAGTGATTTTTGCTGGCGATGTAAAGACTCACAAAAAGCAAGACTCCGGCTGCCCAAGCCAGATTGGGAGTCCAGCCAGCATTTTCGGTTTTTATGTAGGAAGGCAGGTAATTGTAGAGAGAAAAACGCAGGTTGCTTAAAAGTAAAAAAAGGTGTCCGAACCTTTCTGTGGTACCTGCTGTGGTGAGTTGGTACAGGGCCAGGGGATTCTTCAGAAGGAGGAAAACAAAGCAGAAACCGATGAAAACGCACCCATTGAAAAGAATCTTAAAAATCTTTTTGGCGTTGTATCGCAGGAAGTAACCGACCAGGATTATCAGGCCCCAGGAGACGGCGACCAGGGGACGGGCCTGGGGAGCGTACCCCGATCTTTGCGTTAGCAAAGCGGAATTCAATACGTAGGGAACGGTCAGAAAAAGGAGAAGAAGGAGAAAACGAACATTCCGTCTTGCGATCTCGACACATCCGAGAAACGCGAAGAAATAAAACGGAGCATACAAGAGAAGACCGTCTTTTTGGTCGAAGAAATAGCCGGCAAGCGTTTCCCATCTGTACCGGAAAGGGATCCCCGTTGCGATGCTTTTGAAATAGGCCAGGGATTCTTGGGGAGTCATGGCTCCTCTCCAGCTTATCGAAGCCAGGGAGAGAGAGCCGTAGAACGTGTATTGGAACAAAAAGTAAAACGAGGTCAGAATGGAAGGGAAGATGAAAAAATACAGGAGATTCCACCCGACTTTGTGCTTTTTGAACAAGGTCCAAACAGCATAGATAAAAAGGGGAACCATGATAAAGATATACTTGATCGCGTGAAACCAGATGAAACAAGAGATCAGAAAACCGAGAAAAAGAAGCCTGGTCCTGGATAAGGAAGAAGAAAAACGAAGCAAGCGGAAAGCCGTCAAAGAAAACAGGGCGATGAAAATTTCTGGATAGACATGGAGGGAATAGAAAAATACAGGCGAGGAAAAGCTGTACAGGAACCATACGCCCAGGGCAAGTTTTTCGTTTTTCCATTCCTGGTTCGTGAAGAGAAAGACCTGAATCCCTAATAGGGCGCCGAACACACTCATTCCCAGGCGAATGAAAAACACGAGAAGTTTCCCCTTGAAAAGAGATGCCAGTGCGTAGAAAGGGAGAAGAAGGAATGATGTGCCGGGGGAGTGGAAAGAGAACCGGCTTTTGGTGCCGGGAGCGAGGTGGGGATCGATCCGAACCTGAGCGAGCATGATATCCTGATAGTCCCTGTTTTCGTAATTGTTGGAAAGATCGATATCTCCGTCTTCGAGCAGGCTGCGGGAAATCAGGAGATAATGCGGTTCATCTCCGGCGAAGGTTTGGCCGGACGAGGTGAGTAAGATGGACCCTGCATTGTAAAGAATAAGCGCGGCAAGGAATAGAAGGGCCGATTTTTTACGGGGAGAAAGGGAAGAAATTTTTCCCCTTAAGCGCGACGGATCGAATTTATTTCTCGTTCGATACCGGTAAAGGACGGTTGCTTTCAGATAGAAGACCGCGAACAGGACCGATCCTGATAAAATGCTTGCGCGCTCGAGAAGGTCTCCGGAGTCGAAGTAGCGGGTGAGGAGAAGCGGGAGCAGGACCAGGAAAAGGAGGGGAATATATGTCAGGAAATCTTGAAAAGCTAAACTGCCCCGATCGAGTTTGCACAACCGGGAGAAAAAGTTGGAATAGCCCCACCACAATCCGATGAGGATGAGAAGGAATGCCAGAGTCAAGGGAAGGATGACCCCGGCTTTTATGACTGGAGAATGGTTCAAGATCGTGAATTCGGGGATCTGTTTGAATAAGAGATAGGTGAAGCTGAGAAGAAAGGCAGCGGCAATCGCACACAGGATAAGGAAAAAATCTCGTTTCTTAAGAAACCGCTTTTCTGTCACTGCTTAATCATATCAAATCTTCAGCGTGATTTCTCGCAAATTAAAACAGTTCTCCCCTACTTTTTTATGGGCATGACTTTCAAGGCCGCGTCCTTCTTTAAACCTGGAGGAAAAGTGTGATATCATAGAAAAAAATGAAAATATCAGCTGTCATCATTACCTACAATGAGGAGAAACGCCTCGAGCCGGCGTTAAAAAGTCTTGCGGGGATTGCCGACGAGATCATCGTTGTGGACCGTTACAGCGATGACAACACGGTCAATCTTGCCAAAAAATACACGAATCTTGTTTTTCAAAGGAAATGGACCAATTTTGCGAACCAGAAAAACTTTGGCAACAGCAAGGCCAATTTCCCATGGATTCTCTCGCTGGATGCCGATGAACGGCTTTCCTCCAAGTTGAGAGATGAGGTCACGGATCTGAGGAGACAGGAGCCCGAGTGTTCCGGATTTTCCATGCCCCGCCAGGTTTACTACCTCGGCCGCTGGATTCGACACACAGTCTGGTATCCTGACCGAAAAATCCGTCTTTTCCGCAAAGACAAGGCCCGATGGGAGGGAGAATATGTGCACGAAGATCTGGTGATCGAGGGAGAGATAAAAAAATTGTCCGGGCCCCTTCATCATTACACTTACAGAAACATCGGGGAACACATGATGAGGATCAATACCTTTTCCGGCCTCGGAGCCCAAAAACTGTATGCCAAAAACAAAAAATGCCGCTGGTACCATCTTGCTTTTCTTCCCTTTTTCCGGTTCATCAAATCGTATTTTTTCAAAGCCGGCTTTTTGGATGGGTTCGCGGGTTTCGTCATTTCTTTGCTGGATGGGTACACCGGTTTCGTTATCTATGCCAAGCTCAAGGAGATCTGGAAATTAGGAGAAAGAATTGAGTCTTTTCCAAATTGACGCTGGGAAAGAGTGGAGAGGAGAGCAGATGCAGTCATTTTTTCTGGCAAAGGAATTGAAGCGCAACGGATATTCTTTCCGGTATGTCGTCCAGCCTGGAAGTCCCCTGCACGAAAAAGCGATTGAAGCCGGATTGCCCGTTTTTCCCATGAGAATATCGGGCGATGCCGACACGCTGGCCATGTTGCGGCTTGCGCTGGCTATGAAGCGGAAGAGATGCCGTCTGGTCAATTTCCACGATGCTCACTCGGTGGCGGTCGGTTCTGTAGCAGCCTCGCTGGCCAAGGTCCCTTTGCGGGTGATATCGAGGAGGGTCGATTTCCCGTTGAAAAAAAACGTGTTCTCCAGGCGAAAGTACACCAAGGATGTGGATGCCATCATTGCCGTCTCCGAAGCGGTGAAAGATGTCCTTATCAAAAGCGGCATCGATGCAAAGCTTATCCGCGTTATCCCTGATGGGATAGACTTTTCACCCTATGAGGACAGGTCCTCGAAAGATTACCTCTGTCAGGAGTTTTCGTTCGATCCCGATGATTTTCTGGTAGGAATTATTGCTCAGCTTTCCGATGAAAAGGGACACAAATATTTGATCCAGGCCTCGCAATATCTCAGAGAGCACTCACAAAAAATCAAGATCGTCATCGTCGGGGAAGGGCCTTTGAGAATGGAACTGGGTAGACTGGTGAAAGAGATTAGCGGGGAGGACATGGTATTTTTTATGGGATTCCTGGAGGATATTCCGCAAATTCTCAAATCCCTTGATGTTTTCGTTCTCTCCTCCGAACGCGAGGGGCTGGGCAGCATCCTTATGGATGCCATGGCCTGCCGCTTGCCTATCGTGGCCGCAAGGATCGGCGGGATTTCCGAATTGATCGAGCACCGTAAGACCGGATTGCTGGTGCCTCCGCAAAGACCGAAGTCTTTGGCCAAAGCCATACTCGAGATATATGAGGATAGAGAGCTGGCCAGGCAGCTCGGCCTTCAGGGATATGGCGTAGTGCATCAAAAGTTTTCCGCAGAAGCCATGGCTTTGAAAGCCATCGACTTGTATGAAGAATTGGCGAAAAAAAATGGAGTCAAGCTCCTGAAGTCTATCTAAAACACAAAATGAAAATCGACAAAATCGAGCTGGACTTTTGCTACCTGCCCTATGTCCACTTTTTCGAAACCAGTTTAGGGCGCGAAGAGGGCCGCACCTTTATTCTGGTCAAAGCCTTTTCCCAGGGAGTCTGCGGCTATGGAGAGGTCGTGGCGGACAAGAATCCGTTGTACAGTTATGAAACCACAGAGACGGCATGGATGATGTTGAAAGATTTTTTGATTCCGCTCGCGTTCCGGGATCCTGCGATTGGGCCGGAGGCTTTTTACGAAAGCGCAAAAATATTCAGGGGACACCCTATGGCAAAGGCCGGATTGGAGCTGGCCCTTTGGGATCTTGCGGCCAAACAGCAGGGAGTTCCGTTGTGGAAAATGTATGGGGGAATCCAGAAGGAGATCCCTTCGGGTGTCAGTATCGGGATCCAGGATTCCGAATCCCGGCTTTTCGAAAGGATCCGCGCTTTTCTGGAAGAGGGTTACCAGAGGATCAAACTCAAAATCAAGCCTGGGTGGGATATTTCCATATGCCGGAAAGTGAGGGAGAAATTCCCGGATATCCGCTTGCAGGTGGATGCCAATGGGGCCTACAGGATGGAAGACAAAAAAAGGCTGAAAGAACTGGATGAATTCGTCCTGGAAATGGTCGAGCAGCCTTTTGCGCCCTATGATCTATGGGACCACTCCCGGCTTCAGAAGGACATGGAGACACCTCTTTGCCTGGATGAGAGCATCACGAGCGCGGAAACAGCGAGAACGGCCATAGAAATGGGAAGCTGCCGTGTCATCAACATCAAAGCCGGAAGGGTCGGCGGGATCGTCGAGTCGAGAAAGATCCACGATCTCTGTCAGCGTCACTCCCTTCCTGTCTGGTGCGGAGGGATGCTCGAGTCTGGGATAGGACGGGCCCACAATATCCACCTTGCCACTCTTCCCAACTTCCAATTTCCCCACGATCTGTCTGCAAGCAAACGATACTACACCGAAGATTTGATCGAGCCGCCCATCGATATCACACCCCGGGGAACGATCGCGGCCCCGGTGCTGCCCGGAATCGGGGTTTCTCCAAGGGAAGACCGGATCCTTAAATCTAGCCAAAAGCGAAAAGTGTTCCAGAGATCGGATTTCTGATAACGTGTGCAGGATGGTATGAACTTTTATCTGCGCGGTTACGTAAAGTATATGGAATATAAATCCGGGAAGGATTCCCGGGAATAAAGAAATATGTATTAAAGGGAGGTTCCTAGTGAAAAGCGCATGGAATGGAAAGATCGTTCTGGTTTTGGCGGCTGTTTTCCTTGTGTGCGGCATGAGTTTAGCTCAAGAAAAGGAAAAGCCTAAGGGAGAGACCGTCAGCCCTGTGACCCTCATCGCAAAAGGGATGACCGACCGGTTGTCCGACGTTCTTCATGTGAAAAAGGCCGTCGGCAAGCCGGTCAAGGTCGGCAACGTCACCATCGTCCCGATCATCATGATCGATGTGGGTTTTGGCGGCGGTGGGGGAGGACCTGCCGGACAACCGCAGATGGGAGCTCATGGATTCGGTTTCGGAGGAGAAGCCACGCCCCTGGGATTCGTGGTAATCAGCAAAGCAGGCGTAAAATTCGTCCCCGTGGGAAAGATTCCCCGCAAGTAAGGAGACAGCCGTGAATGTCAAAAGAATTTTTATTGTGCTTCTGGTCGTATTCGGCGTGTTTTCCTTTCACTTGAGGGCACAGACCGGATCTGCTGCGGATGAGGCTTTCCTGAATTTCGACAAAATGACGTCGATCATCAAAGTCGATTCCGTGATCGGCGAACCTATCCGCGTTCAGGATGTCATCATAGTCCCTTTCTCCAAGATATCCTACGGGATGGGAGCGGGAGGCGCCATGATGGGATACGGGGGAGGCATGGGAGGAAAGACCATTCCCCTGGGAGTCTTGATCATCGAAGGAGAAGATGTCCGTGTCGAACTTTTTCCCCTGGAAGATAAAAAACCTTCTTTTCTTCAGGAAATGCTCCCCGTTTTAATCCAGATGCTCCCCCAGTTCATGGGAAAAAAAGGCGGTACCCCATCCCAAAATCCGGGGGAATCCCCTGATGCTTCCGGAGTCCCTGGCGATGTGTCCCCCGAACTGGTCGAAAAGCTCTACAACGAGGAAAAATACCAGGAAGCCCTGGCCGCCGTCGAATCCTTGATCGCATCCCAACCCGAGAATGCGGAATTATTTGCCTGGAAGGGAACCATTCTGGGCACCCTTGCTCAGGGAGACAACCCGGCAGACATGATAAAGTATGGAATGGGAGCCATGGAAGCGTTCGAGACATCTTTGAGTTTAGACCCGAACAACGTAAGAGGACGGATGGGGCGGGGCGTCGGCCGGCTGATGGCTCCGGAAGGTTTTGGCGGCGATGTGGAAGGAGCCATCGAGGATTTTAAAGCGGCTTTGAAGAAAGGTCCCCTTCCTGAGGCCTACTTCTATATGGGGGAAGCCTATGAGAGAAAAGGGGACTTGGAACTGGCAAGGCAGTCCTATCAGGAAGCCCTCTTGCTGAAACCGGATTATCCGGCCGCAAAAAAAGCTCTGGAAGCCCTTAAATAAGCCGAATCTCTCGCACAACCAAAATCCTTCGGGCTGATCATCGTGAAGTCCCTATCATAAGGCCAAGCGTGTTTTCCATCGATTTTGCGAAGTCTGTCTTCCGATTTTTTTTCAAAAAGATTGTTGACTTATAAGAATATTCTAATATAATATAATCTTTATGTTCCTTGACCATAAGTCCCTTTCACAGGACGCGGAAGGAACCCCTGGCAAAAAAGGAGAAGGAAAATGGCAGGATTGAGCAAAAACGATAAGGCTTGGCTCCAGGAAAAATTCGGACCCCGCGTCAATTTCAATCGGACCGAAAGATTGATGTACAGTCACGACATAGCGGCGATTCCCAGCTTGTTCAAACCGTTGGTCGGAAAAACCGTTCCGGATGCCGTGGTTCAGCCGGAAAGCGAAGAGGAGTTGGTGGAACTCGTGCGCTGGGCGGGGCGGAACCGGATCCCACTCGTTCCGCGGGGAAAGGGATCTTCCGGATACGGAGGGATCATCCCGACGCGGCAAGGCATCGTCGTGGATTTTTACAGGATGAAAGACGTTCTTGTCATCGATGCGGAAAGAGAAACGGTCACGGTACAGCCCGGAATCACCTGGGAGCAGTTGGATAAAAAACTAGCCCCGGAGGGGCTTGTCATCCGCCTTTATCCCACAAGTTACCCGTCTTCATCTGCCGGAGGATGGCTTGCCCAGGGAGGCGCCGGAATCGGTTCTTACGAGTACGGATGGTTTTCCGAAAACGTGGTCAAGGCCAGGATCGTCCTCCCCAGCGGGGAAGTCAAGGAGATATCGGCGAACGAGATGGACATGGTGGCCGATGCAGAAGGGACGACAGGCATTATCAGCCAGATGACCGTACGGGTTCAGAAACAGGCCGATCTCGGTGTTGCCGCTATCGCCTGTCCCGACGCCCACGATCTCGTCCAGGTTTTCCAAAGATTCATCGAGCAGGACCTTCCCATATGGTCTCTGGTATTCATTAATCCCAAGATGGCGGAAATGAAAAACCAGGCGCCTGTGCTTACCCATCAAGGCCATCCGGTGGAACACAAGGTTATCTTGCCGAAGTCCTACATCATGACGATCGCTTTTCGCGAGATAGACCGCGATCGGATCATGCCTAAGCTTCCTGGGCTCCTCAAAGAGTGCGAGGGGGAAATACTCAGCCAGGAAATCGCGGACCACGAGTGGGAGCAGAGGTTCAAATTGATGGTGGTCAAACGCCTGGGTCCCTCTCTGGTACCGGCAGAAGTCGTGGTGCCGCTGGACAGTCTTGGAGATGTGATGGAAGAGATCGAGGATAAGGTCAATCAGCCTGTGGTCAAAGAGGGTGTTATCATCAAAAAGGGACGGGATGGAAAACCCGAGGCTGTCATTCTCGGATTCATCCCCAGCGACCAGAGAAAATTCAGCTACAATTTTGTGTTCGGGCTTGTGCTGAGCATCATCAAGATCGCCGAAAAACACGGCGGGCGCCCTTACTCAACGGGTTTGTATTTTACGCATAAAAGAGAAGAAATCCTCGGAAAAGAGAGAACAGGAAAACTCAACGCCTTTAAAAATCAGGTCGATCCGAACAGGATCCTCAATCCGGACAAAGTTTTGGGCGGAAAGCTTGTCGGTAAAGCGCTGAGCCTAGCCAGTGTGTTCGAACCTGTGATCCGTCCTTTCGGGAATGCGGTTGTCACCCAGGTCGGAGAGCGTTTCGGCAAGCCTGTCCGTGGTATCCCCCCCGACGTAGCCTGGTATGCCTATGCCTGCTCCCAGTGCGGGTACTGCCTGGATGAGTGTGATCAGTTCTTCGGACGCGGCTGGGAAAGCCAATCGCCCAGGGGAAAATGGTACTGGCTTCGCCAGTATATGGAGGGGAAGGTGAAATGGGACCAGTTCATGGTCGACACGATGCTGGTCTGTACGACGTGCGAGTTCTGCAACCTGCGTTGTTCGGCCGCACTGCCGATCGAGCCTTCCTGGATGAAGCTCAGAGGAAAGTTGGTGCATGAAGACAAAAAAATGACCTTTCCGCCTTTCGAGATGATGTCCGAGGCCCTCCAGGCCGAAGGAAATATCTGGGCCGGGTACCGGAAGAACAGGACCGAGTGGTTTCCAAAGGATCTCTGGAGCAAGCACGGTCCGAACGTGAAAAGCAAACACGTTTATTTCGCCGGATGCACGGCCTCTTATGTGGAGCACGACATCGGCGCGGCGGCCGTAACCCTGCTGGATGAGGCCGGCGTGGATTTCAGCTACCTGGGCAATGTGGAGAACTGTTGCGGGACACCGATGCTCGTTGCGGGAAAATGGGATGTTTTTGCCGATGTCATCACCAAGAATATCAAGGCCGTCCAGGCTGCCGGCGCGGACACGGTCATAACTTCCTGTCCGGCCTGCGACATGATGTGGCGGCACACGTACAAGGAATGGGCGGAAAAGCTGGGATTGGAATACGACATAAAAACCAAACACTACAGCGAAGTGATCGCCGAAAAGATCCGGAACGGGGAATTCCGGTTCACGCACCCGGTGGAACAAAAAGTTACCTGGCACGATTCCTGTCATATCGGCCGTGTTTCCGGTGTGTACGACGAGCCGCGCGAAGTCATCAAAGCCATACCCGGCGTCGTATTCGCCGAGATGGCCCACAACCGCCAGGAAGGGCACTGCTGCGGAAGCGTTTTGACCCTGATCAAGGAGCCGGATGTCGCCGCCGACATCGGGAAATCCCGGCTGGACGAAGCCGGCGAGATCCAGGCCGATTCCGTGCTGGCCCTTTGTCCCTGCTGTGAGTTCCAGTTGCGGGTGAGCAAGGACAAGAAGAAACTTCCTGTCAAAATCCACGACCTTGCCGCCTTCGCCTGCAAGGGACTGGGAAAGGAATTCAAAGACCCCAGCCCGGAAGTTGCCAGGCAGTGGGCGGTTTTCGAGGGCATGATCGCTCTGATGACACCCAAGGGTTTTGCCGACCTGATGGACACCATGTGGCCCCAGATGCTGGATGCCATGCCCCTGGGTATGGGAAGCATGATGCGTTTTATCGGGAAGCTGGGTGTCGTCGGTGATGCGATGTTCGCGATGATGAAGCCGGTTTTTCCGGTCCTCTTTCCGAAGCTTCTTCCCAAGATGATGCCCAAGGTCATGCCTGCCATGCTGGAACGGGTCGCCAAGATGATCCCGATGCCCGATTACATGCAGGAGCAGATGCCGGACATGATGCCCAAGGTCATGGACAACCTGATGCCCCACATGCTGCCCGATGTGGTGCCCCTTGCCGTTCCCAAGATGATCGCCTTTCTGCGTGGACGAACGCAGCAGGCCTCTGCCTGAATCACAGGCAACCATTTGCGATCTTCTTTCGTATTTACAAAGTAGGGTTTTTTGGATCTCTTCCATTTTGTGTGGGTTTTTTATCAATGGATAATGACGGGTCCTGTCACGGCTTCCTCCCCCGGCCCGTCCTCGCTCCACCCATCTTTTTATCTTTATCTCCCTCAGAATGGAAGAGAACCGTTTTTTTTAACTTCTGAGCTGAAAGACCCGTGATTCGGGAAGGAGATATCCGTGTTCAAGAATCATATCCAGGTCGTGCTTCGCCAATTCCGGCGGCACAAAGGTTATGCCGCTATCAACCTGGGCGGACTCGCCGTCGGGCTTGCGGCCTGCCTGCTCATAGGGCTTTACGTCCAGGACGAGCTGGCCTTTGACCGGTTCCATGAAAAGGGCTCCCGTATTTATCGTCTCGGGAGCGGCTCGGTTGGATGGCCCTACGGCAAACTCCTCGAATCGGAATATCCGGAGGTGGAAGATGTCGTATACATACGGACCTACCCCTCTTACTCCATCGAACACGGCGAGAATCATTACTTCGAGCGCATGTTCTATGCCGATGACGGATTTTTCCGCCTGTTCGATTTTCCTATTGTCGAGGGAGACCTGGAGACAGCGCTTGAAGAGCCCAATTCCCTTGTCCTCTCGGAAACGCTGGCAAAGAAGCTTTTCGGCCAGGAACAGGCGCTCGAACGGACCCTTCTCCTCGGAGAGGATTCCCTTCCGTGCACGGTTAAAGGCGTCGTCAGCCTGCCCCGCCGTTCGCACATACGGTTCGATGCCCTTCTCTCGTTCGAAACTCTTCGTGTTATCAATCCGGAGATGTACGAAGAAGAGATGGCCCAGGGATGGCTCGACCTCAATGTCGTGAACTACGTCCTGGTGCGCGAAGGGGCCGATGCCGAAGCCCTGGCATCCAAGATCCGCGACCTTCCCCAAAAATATGCAGGGGAGTACCTGGAAAGATGGGGATCGACCTATCAGTTGGACATGGAACCTTTCTCCGATATCTACTTGCGCTCGGATTACGGCAATTGGCTGGGCCCCAAAAGCGACATCGCTTATGTGTACCTGCTGATCTTCGTGGGATTGTTTTTGCTGTTTATAGCCTGTGTCAATTTTGTCAACCTGTCCACGGCCCGGTCCATGAAGCGGGCCAAGGAGGTGGGCCTGCGCAAGGTGGTGGGATCCACCAGGGGGGCTCTGGTCCAGCAGTTTTTGGTCGAATCCCTGGTGATGTGCCTTATGGCTCTGGTTCTGGCCGTCGGCCTGTCTGCGGTGTTTCTTCCGTATTTCAACACCCTGGCGGCAAAGATGTTCACCATGCGCGATCTGCTTATTCCCCAGATGGCAGGTGTGCTTTTCGTTCTGGTCTTCGGTGTCGGGATTTTAGCGGGTCTGTACCCGGCACTCTCCCTTTCATCGTTCATGCCTGTCGAGTCGCTCAAGGGCAGTTTCATGACCGGGCGGCGTGGTGTGAAGCTCCGGAAAGCGCTGGTCGTCTTTCAATTCGCCCTCTCGGGAGCCCTCATCATCGGGACATTCGTTATGCTGAGCCAGCTCCGGTACATGCAGGGGCAGAACCTGGGATTCGATGCCGAACAGGTGGTCGTGCTCGATGGGCGACGGGCCCCCGGCCAGGAAATGTCGCAGAGGATCGATGTGTTCAAGCACGAGCTGGCCGCGCATCCTGCGGTCGAGTTCGTCAGCTCGACAGGAGCTGTCCCGGGCCGCAGCGGATGGCGCGGACAGATCTCATTTCCTGAGGGATGGGCGAAAAACAAAAGTATTAGCCTGGAGTACATCCCGGTGGATTTCGATTTCATAAAAACGCTCGGATTGAGGCTGGTCGCAGGGCGCGACTTCGATCCCTCCTTTGCGACAGACAAGGATACGGCGGTCATCATCAACGAGGAAGCTGTGGCTGTGGTCGGATGGGAATCGCCTCAGGCGGCCATCGGCAAGGGTTTCGCATCCCCCGGTTCAGGAAAGCCCGAGGGCCGAATCATCGGCGTTGTCAAGAATTTTCATCAGCACGGCCTTCGGGAGCCCATCGGGCCCATGATGTTCGGTATCCGTTCCCCGAACTCCCTTTTCGCCATGCGCATCCATGCGGCGGAAGCGGTTGCGGTCGTGTCCCATCTGAAAAAAACGTGGTCCCGGTTCTTTGCGGGCTATCCCTTCGATTTTTTCTTCCTGGATGAAAATTTCGCCCGGGAGTACGGGCAGGAACAGCGCATGATGCGGATATTCGGAACCTTCACGGTGCTGACGATCCTGATCGCATCGCTTGGGCTTTTCGGCCTTTCGGCTTTTTCTCTCCAGCAGCGCACCAAAGAGATCGGCGTGCGGAAAATGCTGGGGGCTTCGGTCATCGACATCGCGGCGCTCCTGTCCGGGGATTTTTTAAAACTTGTCTTTTTTGCTTTCCTGATCGCGGCTCCTGTCGGCTACATCGCCATGCACAGGTGGCTCCAGAACTTCGCCTACCGGACGGGAATCGGGGTCGCGGTTTTTCTTGCTGGTGCCGCCTTCATGATGCTGGCTGCCGTTGCGACCATCAGCTACCAGGCCCTCAAGGCGGCGCTCACCGACCCGGTCAAAAGCCTGCGGTACGAATAGGCGTCGTTTCTAATTTTCTCAAGGAATCGGACTTGACCGCATGACACTTCTCGAATGTGAACCTTGCCCATTATTGATCAAAAAAGCACTATCATTTAATAGGGTATTTTGGTTCTCTTCCATTCTGTGGGAGATAAAGATAAAAAGACGGGTGGCGCGGCTGGAGGGGCCCCCCGCCCGCCCGCAGCGGAAGGGTGCCCACTGGGGGATGGGTGGAGCGAGGACGGACGGGGGGGGGGAGCCGTGACAGGACCCGTCATTATCCATTGGTAAAGAACCCACACAAAATGGAAGAGGTCCGATATTTTTTATTAAAGGTAGCATCTGTAGATGATTCAGGACAGAATTCCTGTCGATATTGCTGGCGATACCCCTGACCTTGATTCGGCATGATCTTTGCTTTATAATAAAAAAAAAGGGTGAGTTCATGAAAAAAGGAACCGTCATAATTGGCCTCTTATTACTGGCTTTGTTTTTGTCCGGTCAAGAAATCCAGGAGAAAGCGACGGCCGTCAATATCGAAGTGCCGGTCAGGGTGTACGACGGGAACAAATTCGTCGAGGGTCTAACCATCAATGATTTCATCATCTACGAAGATGGGAAAAAGCAGGATATCGATGCCGTCTACCTGATCAAGGAAAGGGCGATCCAGCGAAAGGAAAGCGTTGCGGAAGAAGCCATCCCCGAACAAGAAAAAAAGGAAGAGAAGTTTGCTCCCGATGAACAAAGACATTTTGTGTTGATCTTCGAGCTGTTGGAGTACCTGCCGCAGATAAACGACGTCATCGATTACTTTTTCCAGAACGTGATGCAGCCTTCAGACGCCGTCCGGATTATCACGCCTGTAGGCAATTACAGATTGACCCCGAAGTCACACAAAACGAAAACGAAGATTCAAATGGCAGGGTCCCTGAAAAATATCGTGAAAAAAGACCTCAGGATCGGAAACACCGAATACAGGAATACGGTAGATGAACTGAAGAGGATTGTCCGGGCGTTGGGAATGCTGATCGCTCCCAAGGGTTCCGATGTGGAGACGATGCTGGATGAGTACAGTTCATCTCTCTATTCCTCCTCGCAGCGAGAGAATATCAGCATGGTCGTAACAGCCTATCAGTTGGCTCATGACAGGTTGCTAAACATCAGGGGGGTCGAGCAAAAGAAACTCATCGATTTTGGCGAGGCATTAAAGCAGATGGATGGACAGAAGATCGTGTTCATCCTGTATCAAAGAGAACATGTCCCTCAGGTCTCGAGCAGGGTAATGCTCCAGTATTCCAATCTTTCTCAGGATGACCCTGCAATGTACATGAGCTTAGCCAATATAATGGAATTCCCCTCGGGCGATTATGCTTTGGATGTGGACAAGGTCGAGAAGGCCTATGCCGACTCCTCGATTTCCGCCCATTTTTTGTTTCTCACCAAACTAGCTGAAAGGAATGCCTTCATCGACATGCAGGAATTTTCCTCGGATGTTTTCAATGCCTTCAAGACGCTGGCCGATGCCACCGGGGGAACCGTTGACAGCTCATCCAGTCCGGAGTTTCTTTTCGAGAAGGCCGTCGAAGCCACGGAGAACTATTACCTGTTGTATTATACACCGAAGAATTACGTGGCCGACGGGCAATTCAAAAAGATCGAGGTGAAAGTCAAAGGGAAAAAATACCGGGTGACCCACCGCGCCGGCTATGTCGCCGACTGAATATACCATTCAAGGCTATGTGGGCAAAACTGATGGCCATTTCCGTTGCGGTTTTCACCTATGAGCTAATGAACTGCCCAAAAAAGGCGAAAAAAAAGGCAGGCGGTAAAGCCTGCCCCTTTTCCGATTTCGGATTCTATCCGGGTTATTTTTTCCGGATGTAGACATTGCCGTCGTAGGTGACGAACTGGAATTCCGGGCCGCCGCCGTTGATGGCACCTGTGACATATTCCCCGAAGCTAATCCTGTACTTTCCGCCACCTTTCCGCTCGTCTTTGACCTGCTGTTTCGGCGCCGCTCTCAGGTCGATCTCGAAGTCGCTGTAGATCTCGCCCTCGCTGGCTTTGATCATGAGCGTGGCCTTAAGTGTAGAGGGGAATGTCACATCGACATCCCCGTCATAAGCGGAAAAGGACATAGGTTTTCCCGGATCGATTTGATCGAAGATGACGACAAGTTCCCCGTCGTAAGCGTTGGCAATGGCGGATCCCGAGATGTTCCGCAAGGTCAAGTCCCCGTCGCTGCAGGTCGCTTCGATCTCGCCGGTCACCTTTTCCACAAGAACGGGACCGCCTTCGTGGCTGATAACTTTCAGCGAAGTTTGAAACGGGACCTGTATGTTGAGATCGACTTCGTTTTCGTGGCCTGAAACATAGACTTTCATCTCGTTGTTTTCTTCTTCCACGACCAGGCCCGTCAAGTTTGCCGTGATGCGTTTCATCCCCTTGGCTTTATCCGGGATACTCTCTCTTCCACTTGCCCTGCTTGGCTGGTCCTTCAATTTCGCCTCGACAACAACCTCTTTGCCGCTGTATCCTTTGATCGTGATGGAACCGGCATTGACATAAGCCGTTAGCAGCCCAGGTTTGGACGGATCGCTGAACGAAACGTTGATCCGGTCTCCGGAAAGCTGTTGGGCGTGGATCACGGTTACGGCAAACAACAGAAACGTGATCGCCCCGAGATACATATGGAATTTTTTCATTTTGTCCTCCTAGACTATTTTTTGTTTATCAAAAGATCCCCGTTCAGGGTATCCATTGCGATTTGCGGGCCGCCGGAGCCGACGCGGACACCGACGGTCGCATTGCTCCTGTAAACATATTTCCCGTTTTTTCTCTCTTCTGTTGCGGCGGATTGGACCGGCAGAAGGGATACGGGAAAGTCCGAATACGCCTCCCCGAATCGGGTTTTCAGCAGGAAATCGGCGGAAAGATTATTGACGAATGTCACATCGACATCGCCGTTCACGGTTTTGAACGAACAGTCGGCATCCGGATTTTTTGCGAATTGGATCTTGACATCCCCGTTGGCCGTCTTGGCCGTGCCTGAGCCGGCGATATCGCGCATGATGATTTTTCCGTTGGCATGACGCACCTGGAATTCCCCTTCGATATTGACGACTTCGATCATCCCATCCGTGGCTGTCTTGAGATAGATGTTTGTCTTTCGGGGAACCTTGATGTCGAAATCATAGTGGACCCGGTATCCGGGATCTGTCCAGTTTGTTCTCTTGTTGTGTTGATCGCGGAAGGGCCCGTCCACGTAGATGTCGATGACGTTACCCTCTTCCGTGATGTCGAGCTTAACCTCTTCTTCCGCTTTCTGGATTTTTCCTTCGGTGCGGGCCTTTATGGTCTTCCGGGCAAAAAGCTTCACTTCCTTCCCGTCATAACCCGTTACCACGATCGATCCGAAGATGTTGTCGACCTGAAGGTCTTTCGGTCCGGAAGAATCTGCGAATTGCAGGGTTCTGTTGACTTCCCCTTTTTTTTCCACACGATAACTGTCGCCGGGAAGAAGAAATGCTCCGGTCGACACGATGATGAAAAACACGAGAAATATTTTTTTCATGATAGCCTCGTTTAGTAGGTGAGTTCCCTGATCCCCTGTTCCAGCTTTTCCCTGACCTTGGGATCGAGTTCGTTGGCTTCGATCAATTTTTTGAACGACTCCAGCGCCTGCCGTTCCCGCACGCTGACAAGGAGATCGACCAGCGCCGCTTGCAAAAAGGGCGATTCTTGCCGGGACAGCGATTGAATGATGCCTTCTCTGACCGTTGGAGAGTCGTAGAACAGATAAAGAGCATCCACGGCTGCCAGCCGGACATTGATGCTGGGATCGTTGTTCAGGGTGTCGAGGAGAGCTGTGATCGTCTGGTTGTCCGGATTCTCGAGGCCGTAGCTCAGGTTCACTCCTCTGAGCCGTTCGGTTGTGGATCTCTGTTCCAGGAGGGAGACGGTCAACATCTGCCGCATATTCTGAACTTCCAGGCGGAGTTCGTCATTTTGCATCCCCGAAAACAGGAAGTAGCCCAGCCCCAGGCCTATGAACAAGGGGATAAAACCGAGAGCAAGCTGAAAGGCCGGTCTGCCGGTCCGGAATCGGTAGAAGAGGCTGCTGAAAAATTGCTTCAAATGATGGAGAGGCCTCTCCCTATTCATATCTGCTTTGTATTCTTCCAGCATTCCGTAAAAGCGGTCACGCAGTCCGTTGCTGGGATATTCCTCCGGCAGGACGCCCAGTTTTGTCCAGACCGCGCTCATATCTTCCAGTTCCTGCCTGCAATCGGGACAATCGGCGATGTGCGATCGGATTTTCGCAGTGGAGCTTTCATCCAGGTCATCGATGAGGTAGTCCGGGAAATTTTTCTTTATGTCTTCGCATCTCATGATACGGTTCCTCCTTGGATTTCGAAATATATTTTCCCCAATTCCTTTATGGCCCTGTGGACATGGGCCTTTACCGTTCCTATGTGGCAGTCCATCAGCACGGCGATTTCTTTGTATTTCAAGTTCTGGTAGCGGCTGAGTATCAGAACCTCTCTCTTTTTAAGCGGGAGTTTAGCCAGGGCCTGCCGCAGGATTTGGACTTCTTGGCCTCCTTCGAGCTTTTCTTCGGGGGAGTCATCCATGGTGATAGGGTCGGTCCACTGCTCGTCGAGGGGCAGCGCGTCCTTTTTCTTCCGCAAATAGTCGATGTGAGCGTTCCGGGCGATCTGGTACATCCAGAGAGTGAATTTGCTTCGGCCCTGATAGGTGGCGCGGTATTTCAGCATCCGCATGAACACGTCCTGGACAAGGTCTTCGCTGATGTTCCGGTTTCCTGTGAGGCGCATGAAAAAATTGAAAAGGGCAACATGATGTTTCTCGAAAAGAACCGCCATTTTTTCGACTTTGCCTTCCTTGACTTCTTCCATCAGTCTGTTATCTGAAAATAAATTCACGTCGTTCGATCCTTGATATTTGGTGCTCATATTTTTAGACTCGCCTTTCCCCAAAAGGTTACACCAATTTCGAAAAAAAATAAATGGGAGTCAGACCGACCCAACTTATTGATTTTATTTCAGATGCCACTGAAATTTGCAGGAAAAATAGTCTAAAAATAGCGTTTTTGGGGTTAAAAACAGCAATCTAAGAAAACAGCGAATTTCTGGCTAATGTCTTGGAGTGAATATTTTGCCTCAAAATCGAGCCTATAGGCCAAAAAATAGCTCCATATAGGTTTATCTAACTTATATAAAATAAGTTAGGTCGGTCCGTCCCCAAATTGGGTCGGTCCCCCATTATTTGACTTTCAATTTTTTTTATGCATACTTTTTTGGCATGAAGGTTCTCCCTGTCCTGCTTCTTTCCCTATCTCTCTTCTCTCATCCCGGTCTGTGCGCTCAGGATGCAGATCATCGACACGAGGAGCACAAGAATCACATCGGGTTCGGATGGTAAAATCGCAAGGAATATTTGCCTTCGAGATCAGATATTCCTGCCTTAAACAACGTCAATAATAGATATGTTTAATTCATATGGAAAAAGGGACTTGGGGTGATTCCTTAATAGGAATTGACTTGGAAAGGGAGGGGGTGCTATAAAGGGGATACCTTCAAGGACAGGGTGTGAAAAATGGCCGGTGTGACCTATAGAAAAGCGGGCGTCGATATCGATAAGGCCGATGAATTCATTGCAAAAATAAAGCCTCTCCTTGCCAAAACGAGCCGTCCGGAGGTGATCGGGAAGATCGGCGGATTTAGCGGTTTGTTCAAACCCCGGATCCGCAGGATGAAAGATCCTGTCCTGGTTTCCTCCACCGATGGCGTCGGAACGAAGATCCTGATCGCTGATTCGCTCGGCAAATACGATACCATCGGTATCGATCTCGTGGCCATGTGCGTGGATGATGTGGTCGTCATGGGGGCAGAGCCGCTGTTTTTTCTCGACTACATTGCCTGCGGGAGGCTGGATAAGGAGAAGCTCTTCGACTTGATGACGGGCATAACAAAAGGCTGCGTCAAAGCGGGATGTGCCTTGATCGGGGGCGAGACGGCGGAGCTCCCCGGCATGTATGGCAAGGACAAATTCGACTTGGCCGGTTTTTGCGTCGGTATGGTCGATCGACAGAAAATCATCGACGGCCGCAACTGCCGCATCGGGGACAAGGTTGTCGGATTAGCTTCGAGCGGTCTTCACAGCAATGGATTTTCGCTCGTGCGCACGCTCTTTCGTCCTGAAGAAATCAAAGGAAAGCTGGCCGAAGAATTGATCCGGCCGACCCGCATCTACACAAAAACCATCCTCCATCTCATGAAAAGAGTGAAGATCAAAGGCATGTCCCATATAACGGGAGGCGGATTTTATGACAATATCCCCAGAGTGCTTCCTCTGGGTAAAGCAGTCCGGATTATGAAAGGCTCATGGCCGGTTCCTCCGATTTTCAAAAAAATCCAGGACCGCGGTTCTGTAGATATGGCTGAGATGTTCCGCACGTTCAACATGGGTGTGGGCATGGTATTGATCCTCGATCCAAGAAGTGCTCGCCGAGCTTTAACTTTGTTGGATGACCTGGGGCAGAAAGCGTGGATTATAGGCGAATTGGTCGAAGGAGATAATTCCGTCGCAATCATCTGATTGATTCCTAAGGGTTTTCATCCCATCTTTTGCAAAAAACAAAAAACATGGGGATAGCTTAGATTTGTCTGTATAGAACGACCGCTAATTCCGACTTTTTATGTAGCTTTTCCACTCGAAAAGGTCTTCCGCCCATTCGTATCTCGTGAGAGCCTCGGCGGTTTCCGGGCTTAAGCTATGAATCAGCGAACCGATATTATCGGTTTTCTTTTTACCGATTTCGACCATGGATACGATCCGGACCGACGTGTCCGTGCTTTTAAAACGGTTCCTGTACTGAGGAGGAAACAAAAAATCGTTCATTTTCGCATTCGGATTCAAGAAGGCAAGCGGCTCTACGCCGAGGCTGTGAAACGCCTTTTTCCAAAGATCCAGAGAATAGCCGAAGTGCGTGCAGTTGAAGCTCACAAGCAGAGGGGCGGTGAGGTCGCCGATATTTTTTATGGCTTCGTCAACATAAGCGAATATCAGCATTTCCGTCTCATCCCCTCTGTAATCCTCCTCTATAAATCTGGCCAGCTCTGGACAGGCCTGGTAGAGGATTCTCTCGGGAAGAAATCCTTTTTTCAGTAGGAGATTTTTGTGTGTGTTTTGGGCGGCAGTCGTCTGGGTGGTAAAAAGGATGATTTTCGATTCCTGGTGTGCTTTGAGGGCATCGCATGCCATTGTTACACCGGCATCGATGATTCCTCTGACAGGTATTTTTGTTTCTCTGGAAAAATGCGTGTCGTCATAGAAGGTAGACAAGGTGTTGCATCCGATAAGGATCAAATCCGGTCTGAACTTGTGTTCCAGGCTTTCCAACGCGCTTTGGAATACCGCTACTTTCTCCTGGTGGGTCCCGAGAGTGTTGTAGCCTCCTTCGTTCGCAAAAAGGGCGTTAAAATAGACGAAATCGACCTTCCGGAAGCATGCCCATTCTTTCGATCGCTCGACGGCATCGGCCAGGATAGAAAGTCCCCCCAATCCGGAATCGACGACAGCGATGGCAACTTCGCGTTCGCGGAAAAAACTCTGAAGACGGTCTTCTCTGCCGATTGTCGGATTCTCTGCGCAGGAAACACAGACGAGGATCGACACGAAAAAAGACGCGATAACCATGAATTTGCTGTCCATCTCTATCCTGCAGCGAACAATTTTCGTTCGAGAGATTCGAATCGGGAATATAGCATTGCCTCCCATCCATGTCAACGGCTGTTGGGGCATCCCTAATGCGTCACAGCAAGGTCCCCGTTGCATTCCTTTTCTTGCCTTTTTGACAATTTCACCCGCCTCTGATACTCTTTAGGCGGCATTGGAGTAAGGATGACAAAAAAGACGGTCGCGAACTTGTATAAGGAACAGCGGATAGGCGTATTCGTGGATGTGCAAAACCTGTACTATTCTGCCCGGAATGTTTATAAATCAAAAGTCGATTTTCGATCGATCCTCAAGGAAGCGATCAAGGGAAGAAATCTTATCCGGGCCATCGCCTATGTGATCCGGGCCGATGTGAAGGATGAAGAGAATTTTTTCGATGCCTTAAAAAATCTGGGGTACGAGGTCAAAGAAAAGGACCTGCAGATTTTTTATGGGGGAGCCAAAAAAGGTGACTGGGATATCGGGATAGCCATGGATATGATCGAGTTGGCCCCAAAACTCGATTCCATTATTCTGGTCAGCGGAGATGGAGATTTTGTTCCCCTCGTCCGGCATGTGAAACATGCCATGGGATGTTATGTGGAGGTGATGGCTTTCGGAAAGTCCAGTTCCCAGAAACTCATCGAAGAAGCGGACCACTATATAGATCTGGATTCCGATCCACAAAAGTTTTTGATGCAGGCCGGGAAATAACGTTTTTCCCCAAGCGATCCTGAAAATATCACTTATCATTTGCCTCAATTTGCTTTAAAATAATAAGTTAGGAGTATGAAAAAAGCCTGCCTTGTCCTATGTGTCTTATTGGGGTGGATCTCTATATTCTCGCAGGAACTGAAAGAAGAATCTTTTGTCGTTAACATCGAGGTTCCTGTCAGGGTTTTCAAGGGAGACGCCTTCATCGATGATCTTAGCATCGATGACTTCGAGGTTTACGAGGACGGTGTTCCGCAAAAGATAGAGGCCGTGTATTTGATCAGAAAAAGAAATGTCGAGCGGAGTGAAGAAAAAAGAAGATTCACTCCGGAAATCAACAGGAATTATTATCTCTTTTTTGAGATCACCGAATACGATCCACGAATCGGACAGGCCATTGAATACTTCATTCAAAATGTCGTTCTTTCCAGCGACAGCCTGGTCGTCGTGACACCGATGAAAACCTACAGGATGAAGAGCAAAACCTTTGAATTGATACCCAAAGACAAAGTCGTGGAGCAGCTCATCGAGATTATCCGGAAGGATGCCTTGGTCGGAAGTTCGGAGTACAAATCGATCATCGAAGATATCTCTTCCGTTGCAAGATCCATGTCCGCTACCCTCAATCCGACCACGGGTGGGGAGACAGAAATAACCCCTCTCGATGATTCCGGCAGCGATGTAAGCAGAGGAATGTCGATGGAAGAGCAAATTATGATGTATTCCACTCTTCTTTCGAAGCTGGAGACTATCAGGCGAGTCGATCAGAACAAGCTGCTGAATTTTGCCAACTATTTGAAAGATAAGATAGGACAAAAATATGTCTTCATGTTCTATCAGAAAGAATTCATCCCCCAGATAGATCCGAGAATTCTGGATCAATCGATAACACAATTCAACGACCGGCCGGATATCGTCCAAGGCTTGACAGGGATCATGGATCTCTACAGGAGGGATATCTCTTTCGATGTGAAGGCGGTTCAGCAAGCGTATGCCGATTCTTCCATCGCAATCCATTTTCTATTCCTCACGAATCCCCCTCAAAGCAAGGAGGGCGTTTATTTCGAAGAGCATTCGGAAGACATTTTTTCCGCCTTCAGACAGATGGCCACTGCGACCGGAGGATTCTCGGAGAGTTCGATGAATCCTGATTTTCTGATGCGAAAAGCTGTCGAGGCATCGGAGAATTATTATCTTCTGTATTATTCTCCGAATGAATATAATTCTGACGGAAAATTCAGAGAAATCGAAGTCCGGATCAAAAAGAGCGGCCATCAAGTTTCACATCGGGCCGGATATTTCGCCAACTGATCTTTCTGCCAAATTCAATTCCTTCAGGAAGCAACCTTTCTTTTGTCGCGTATCGCTGCAACGATGGACGTCGCTCCCGAGTTTATACTAAGGGTTATAATGATCGGGAGGACGATGGACATGATCAGAAGAAAACACACAGCCTGTTTTATCGCGGCGTCGATTTGGATGGCTATGAGCCTTTATCCTTATCCACTTCCCTCCGAGATCTCTGAATTTTACGAGGATTACAATTTTGTGGCCTCATTCAGCACCCCTTCCGAAAGAGATATGCTGATAGGATATTTTTCGTTGGAAATTTTGCCTGAAGAGATTCGGTCGGAAAGGCTGAACCGTGTATTCCGGTTGATGAAAAAACTACATTCCCGGATAGCCAGACTAGATCCCAAAATGATGAGGCATCTCGGACCCAGGAATCAGTACATCAAATATTTTTTTCGCTCGGAACTCCTGGAAATTAAAAAAGTCGATACATCCGGTAAAAAAGCGACAGTGGAAATACTGGCCTATTCCCTTGAACCAGAATTTGTCAACAGATACATCCAGCAGTATGCCCAAAATCAAAGGGAAGAGGATGTCCCCTCGGATGAAGAGAGGATCGAATCAGTCAAGAGCCAGATTATTCCAAAAACCGAGTTTCACGTATGGCTGTTTCTGGATGGAAACTGGATGAAAGCCGTACACAAGAACATCTTCATCAAGAATTGATATCTATCTTCTACCGCCTACCGCCAATTCCGAAACCTTGAAAGAGGGACTGCTCAAGCTTCCCCGCAAGTCCAGATCATCCGCGATCGATTCGATGTTTTTCAAGATTTGCGCCGTATTTCCGCCCAGAGTTACCCCATCTACCGGAAATGCGATCTCCCCGTCCCTGATCCAGAATCCGGAGGCGCCGACAGAAAAAGTTCCGGTCGTCACATCCGTTCCGCTTCCTCTCAGGCCCGTGACATAAAACCCTTCCTGGATTTCCTGGATGATTTTATCCCGCGCGATGTTTCCGTTTTTTACGATCGTGTTCAGCGTGCCTGCAGAGGCGGTTCCCTTGTACCCGCGTCTTCGCGCCATGGTGTTGACCTTGACCCCGGCTTTTTTTGCCGTGATCGAATCGTAGATGAACATTTTTAGGGTTCCGTCTGCAATCAAGCGGTTTTTTGCCGTGATCTTTCCTTCTCCGTCGAAAGGAGCTGATCCGAGGTGGCGGGGAATGGTGGGATCGTCGGTGATGGTGATCAGCTCGGATGCGATGGATTTGCCCAGGGAATCCGTCAAAAAGGTCATTTTTTTATATACGCTGTCCCCGTTCAATGCGGACAGGATCCCCCGCCAAAAAGAGCCGGCCGCATACCGGTCGAACATGACTGGGACTTTCGCGGTTTGAACAGGCTTTGCGCCGAGCATTTCGACCGCTCGTTTGCCGGCTTCCCTTGCGATGTCTTCGGTTTTTTCCAGCTCTTCGAAGTGCCTTTTGGAGCTGCTCCATCCCCCGGATTGCATGTTGTCGCCTTCTCCTGCGATCACGGATACGCCGAAAGATACCCCGGTCGTCTTGTATCTCCGGGAAATTCCTTTGGAGTTGACGATAATGGTTTCGGATTCCGAGTCGCTAAACCTTGCTCCCGAAGAATTGTTTATCCTTTTATCATAGGAAAGGGCACTTTTTTCCAACTTTTTGGCGATAGCGATCTTTTTCTCGTCTTCGATCTCCTGAATAGAAGGGTCCCACAAATCCAGGTCTTTTTGTTGTTCTTCTTTCCCGTAATCCGGAAGTCCGTTCCATGGTTTGGGATCGGCGACTTCAGCGAGCTGGAGGGTTCTTTTTGTAAACTCCCCGAGAGAATCCGCGGCAAAATCGGATGTGTAAGAAAATCCCATTTTTTTATCTTTGTAAACGGTCAGTCCTATTCCCTTCGTGGAGGATTGTTTGACGGTATCCACATCTCCGTTTCGGATCAGGAGAGAAAAGTCGCGGCTGCTCTCGATATAGGCCTCGGCTTCATCCGCGCCAAGAGTCTTGGCCGTTTCGATGATCTTTTCGGCAATTTTTTGATATTCCATTCTGTCCTCCTATGACCTCTGGATCCGGGCTCCGCCGATCGTGATCTTGGCGACCTTGAGCGTAGGATTGCCATCGGACACGGGTTTGCCCTGCCCGGCTTTTCCGCAGGTGCCTCCGCCCAGGATTTCCAGATCGGGTCCGACCATGGTGATATTATTCAAGACGTCAGGACCGTTTCCCATAAGCTGTATTCCCTTAAGAGGTGTTGTGATCTTCCCCTCTTCGATCATATAGCCTTCGGGTACCGAGAAGACGAACCGGCCTGTCGTCGGGGAAACGTTGCCTCCCCCGATATTCTTGATATAGATGCCTTTGTTGACGGATTTGAGGATATCCTCCGGGTCGTCCCTGCCTGCCATCAGGTAGGTATTCGTCATTCGAGGGATCGGGTAATGCTGATAGGATTCCCGCCGGCCATTCCCGGTGGACTTCGTCTTCATAAGCTGGCTGTTCAGCTTATCATACAGAAAACCCGTGCAAATACCGTCTTTGATGAGAATGGTCTTTTGGCCGGGCGTTCCTTCGTCATCCACGTTGATGGTTCCACGCTTTCCCGGAACGGTTCCGTCATCGGCCAGCGATACGATCTTGGAAGCGATCATCTCGCCCTTCTTATCCCAGAAACAGGTGGTCTTTCTTCGGGCTCCGTCCCCTTCCAGGCTATGGCCTATGGCCTCATGGAAAAAGGTCCCGCAGTCTCCCTTTGCCAGAACGATGGGATACTCGCCTGCAGGAGCGTCCTCGGCCGGCAACATCGCGATTGCCACCCGCCCTGCTTCCTTGGCGAGGTCCTCTGCTGTCTGAAGATCATAATGTTCGTAGCCGAGAGTTCCTCCCTTATAGGCATAACCCCGGCTTCTTTTTCCGTTCGCGAAGGCGCTCGCCCTCACGGTCAGTCGGGAAATAGTCTGGTCGTCCGTCACATAAATTCCTTCGCTATTGGCGATAATGATTTTTTTATTGGTATCGCCGAAACTGGCAGAAACTTGTGTGATCCGTTTATCGTAGGATCGGACAACAGAATTGGCTTTCCAAAGAAGTTCAGCCTTATCCTGGGGTATGATACTGTCCGGAGAAATTTTGACAAGGTAAAAATCGGGAGTTTTTCTTTCTTCCAGATCAAAGGATTTCTGATTCATTTTTCCCGACGCGATCAAGCCGGCGATCCGCGCGGTTTCAGCAAGTTTTTCAGGATTCAAGTCATCCGTATGCGCATAGCCTGTCTTTTCTCCCCGGAGTACACGAATGCCGACGCCCATGTCCACACCCCGGGATGCAGCGCTGATTTTATCCTCGTCAAGTCCGATGCTGTTCGCAACGGTGTATTCCACATAGACCTCAGCGAATTCTCCTCCGTTTTGCAGCGCGATTTCCAGGAGCTTCTTCAGGGCCGCCTTGTCCAGTCCGATCGGGGGATTGGATGCTATGTCGGGTGGAGGAAGGGAGTAGCTGAACATTTTCCAGAGGGGTGTTGTTGCAAGGACCGCGCCTCCTGCCATAGTTTTTTTGATGAATTCTCTTCGGTTGATAGGGATGAAATATTTCATGTTGCCACCTCCTGAATTATTCATAAAATCTATCGACACCAACCTTTATTCATAAATGAAAGTATCATATTTATTTCTAATTATCGATATCTTTTACCCTCCGGGCGGGCCGATCTCACCGCATCGGCTTCGT